>Ga0209018_1000178_pt1 | contig 61899 bp, 48 predicted proteins | sample YNPBryBLVA2012_FD_185814 | JGI IMG/M metagenome (GOLD analysis project Ga0209018, IMG submission 185814) | Anoxygenic and chlorotrophic microbial mat microbial communities from Yellowstone National Park, USA - YNP Bryant BLVA 2012 (SPAdes)... ...
TGGGGATAGCTTCAATGCAGGATTTATTGCAAAATTTATTCAAGGCAAGAGCCTGAAGGAATGCCAGATTTTTGGGAATTTGATGGGGGCGATCAATACCACTCAGCCAGGTGGGACGACGGCGTTTACCAGCTTGCCTGAGATAATGAAAATTGCTCAGCAAAGATTTGGGTATTTTGAGCATTCATAAAAGCGAACGACTTCAATTATTGGGCATCGCACTTCCTGCTCTCCGCAACCTTGATGCAAACTAAAATCAAACCGATGCAAAATTGATAAACAAGATTTTATCAATCAAGAAGTGACATCAAAAAAGCTCATCGGTTGCAACAGCCAAGAGTCATCGGTCGAAGGTTCAAAACCTTCGCAAGGGGCAGGGATTTAGCCACTGAGCCACAGAGGACACAGAGAACAAGCACAATAGATTTTAAAGCCGATCTGATTAGGCTGTCCAAGCATATAATCTTTCGTCTCTACATGAATAGCTTATTTATTGACATTTGCAGCTTGAATCTTTTAACATTCAATAAAAAAACTCTGTGCCCTCTGCGTCTCTGCGGCAATTTCTCTGCCACAGAGAACTCAGAGAGTCAGCAAAATGAAATTTTAAGCCAATCTGATTAGCCAGACCAAGCATAGAATTTTTCATCGCTAAATAAAAAGCTCATTCATAGACATTCACAGCTTGAATCTTGTAACATTCAATAAAAAAACTCTGTGCCCTCTGCGTCTCTGTGGCAATTTTACAATGTCAGAACGATTAACGCACGAACGCCTGGCGGCCTGCATAAACCGCATTTTCGCCCAGCTGTTCCTCGATGCGCAGGAGTTGATTGTACTTTTCCACTCGTTCGCCTCGGCAAGGTGCGCCTGTTTTCAGATGCCCGGTGGCCATGGCCACGGTAAAATCGGCGATGAAGCTATCCACAGTCTCGCCACTGCGATGCGACACCATGGCGCCCCAGCCCGCTTTCTTCGCCATTTCGATGGCCGCAATGGTCTCGGTCAACGAGCCAATTTGATTCAACTTGATCAGCACTCCATTGGCGGCGTTCTCTTCGATCCCTTTCGCAATTCGCTTGACATTGGTGACAAACAAGTCATCGCCAACCAGCTCGATCTTGTGTCCGATCTTCTGGTTCAACAGCTTCCAGCCTGCCCAATCGTCCTCGGCCAGCCCGTCCTCAATGACCACGATGGGATATTTCTCCACCCAGTCGGCATACAGGGCGACCATCTCCTCAGAGCTGATCTGGCGCTTCTCGGAGCGAAGATTGTATTTGCCATTTTCAAAAAAGGAACTGGAAGCAGGATCCAGCGCAATGGCGATGTCTTGGCCTGGTTGATAACCCGCCTTTTTGATGGCTTCCAAAATTACTTCCACCGCCTGGGCATTGGATTTCAAAGCTGGCGCAAAACCGCCCTCATCGCCTACGCCAACCGAATAGCCGCCGCTTTTCAGCACCGCTTTCAAGGCATGGTAAACCTCACTGCCCCAGCGCAGCGCCTCCCGGAAATTGGGAGCCCCCACGGGACAGATCATGTATTCCTGAAAATCCGTGCCCTGCCAGTTGGCATGAACGCCACCATTCAGAATATTGAACATGGGCACAGGCAATATCTTGGCCGAAACACCGCCCAGGTAGCGATAGAGTGGCAGCCCCACGGCATCGGCAGCGGCTCGGGCCACCGCCAAACTGACGCCCAGAATGGCATTGGCGCCCAGTTTGGATTTATTGGGCGTGCCATCCAGCTCCAGCATCTTGTGATCCACTGCTGCCTGATCCAATGCATCCATACCCAAAATTTCTTTGGCAATGCGGGTGTTCACATTCTGAACCGCATTGAGCGTGCCCTTACCCGAGTAGCGTTTCTTATCGCCATCCCGCAATTCCACGGCCTCATGCGCTCCTGTCGAAGCACCCGACGGCACCGCCGCCCGTCCCATGGCTCCACAGGCCAATTCAACATCGACTTCCACAGTGGGATTGCCTCGTGAGTCCAAAATCTCCCTGGCAAATATTCGTTCGATCTTCGTCATACTCTGTTACTCCTATGATGTTTGGTGAAATTTATGGTGATGATAATTTATGAAATTGGTTGAGTCCATTTAAAAACTTGTCCGGGATAAACCAGCGATCATCTGGGAATCCTGATGTTATTTTTTTCCAACGGAAGAAACAACCCAACGGATTTTTTCCAAATCTCAAACCTCAAACTTCAAATCTCAAATAAATTCCAATTCTCAATCCTCAAATTCCAAACAAAAGCTCGGCTGATGACAACTCAGCTTTTGGTTCTTGTGATTTTCAATTTGAGTTTTATCAAGCCAGTGGGCGGACAGGTTTGGAATTTGTCTTTTTGGTATTTGAAATTTATTTGTTATTTGCCTTTTGTTTTTTGGAATTTCTTTATCCCTCGGGTTGTTTCAATCCGTTAGAAAAAATTCTTTTAGCTTTTGATCAATTCCTCTCCACCTGCTGTTCCCTTCGTACCATGAAAAAAACAGGCAGCGAGATGATCTCCATCGCCACCACAAACCCGATCAAATACGGAATGGAAAAATCATACAGCGCTCCCATCACGGTGCCGCCGATAAACCAGGCAGCGCCATAAGCGGTATTGAAAATGCCGTAGGCCGATCCTCGGCGCTCGATGGGCGTCAGATCGGCAATGGCCGCCCGCATGATGGTCTCATGAACGCCCATCACCATGCCCCAGATGATGGCGCTGATCACGGCCAGCGCATAGCTATGCGACAGGGCAACAAACGGGATCGGCAACGTCAGGATCGGGATCGTTATCAGCACTTTCAGCCCGACTTTGTCGTAGGTTTTGCCGATGACCAGAGCGACCAGGGCATCCACGCCCATGGCAATGGCATAAAACAGCGGAATCTGGCTCTCCGATACCACCGATTGGACTTTGAAATGATAGGCAATGAGCTGAAAATTGGTGAATCCCGCCACGCTCAGCAAGATGAACAGCGTATAGAACCAGAAGACCTTGGACAATTTCTGGGAGCTAGTGGTTTTTGATTCTGCTTCCGTCGCCGCCTCCAGTTTTTCAGGCGCTGGTACTTTCATCCTGGCGACGAGCAAAATAGCGACGGTCAAGAGGGCAGGCAGCCACAAGATGGTAAATCCTTCCCGATAGCCGCCCTTCAAGAAAAAGACCGCCGAAAAGATCAACGGCCCGATGATGGCGCCGATCTGGTCGATAAATTCATGGATGCCAAATCCCAGCCCTCGGCCGACCTGTTTGGTGGCGTGCGACAGGATGGCGTCCCTGGCAGGCGCTCGAATGGCCTTGCCCATGCGTTCGGCAATGATCAACAGGGCGGCAATTTGCCAGTGACCCGCAAAAGCCAGCAGTGGGACCGCAATCAACAAACCATATCCCACCAGGGTGAGCGGCCAGTAGGCTCGGGTGCGATCGGCAACGTAACCAGCGACCAGGCGCAGGGCATAGCCGATAAATTCACCCAGGCCAGCCACAAATCCTACGGCCACAGCGCTGGCACCGAGCATTGCCAGGTAGGGGCCTGTAACGCTTCTCGCCCCTTCGTAGGTGATGTCGCCGAACAGGCTCACGATTCCCAGCAGGATGATGAATTGAAAGGCGGTTTTTTTCAGATCAGTTTTGCTGTCGATTGATGACGCGGGGTGAGATTTCACACCGACTCCTTTTATCTTTATGCCATTGAATTGTCCATGGGTCAAGAATCGAATTTTTAACTGACTGATTTTCTCCCACAGAATTGGTATGCCACAGAATTGGTTTGATTCAGTTTGCTTCTGTGAGCATTCTAATTGGACAGGCACTTTTTTCAGTTATGCAATTGAATAATTTAAAAAATTGCGTTTTGCCCCCAAAGATATTCGCACTAATCATTTTAAAATTGCAACATTAAACATGATATCCCTCGATTTTTGCTTTTGGTCCCGCTTGAGACTCGATGGTTAAAACTACGTTCCCCTTAGCGACGGGGAATTAAATACAATTTATCCCGCAGGGATAACATGTTTCTTGCTATAACATCCCAAAACGATAACACACCTCGTGGGACGACATGTTTATGGCTGCCTGATGCCTTCTAATGTCAAAGAATTGATTGATAAAATCGATTTCCCGTTTAGAACTTACTAAAGCAGAAAAAGTTCACTTGAATTTTACCCAGAGGTTTATTATTTTTCAGCATTCATTTCGTGGACATCAATATCTAAACGTCATCACTGCCAATGCAAAAAAAACTCCTGTTTCATGCTATCTCCGCAGCAAAAAACAGGAGTTATCAATCGTTTGGCAATTCAGGTGAACTCCATCACAATCAGGTCATAATTTAAAATTTATTTGGATAATTGCAAGGGAAATTTTGGGGGATTTTGATCGGCCGAGGCTTCGGCGGGTTTTGAATTTTCGGCCAACTGATAGATGAAGCCAACGGATAATTCCCCAGCACAATAGCAAGTTTAGCGATGGCTCTCGGTGGTTATGCTTTTCCGATGTTTTGAATCTTCGGACGATTTTTGAGGCGATTTTTATCATCTGGAACAATAATTATCTGGCCTACTCGTTTTAATTGCTTCTTTTGTGAGATGCCCAAAATTGTGCTTGACAATTTCATTGAAAAACTTTATAATTGACTCAGCAAATAACTGGAATGGATTAGAAAGAAATAATGCGGCGTTGAGCAGTTGCCTATACATCTGGCGATTTTGGCATTGGCCGTGGGCAATGGATCGTAGGAAAGTATTTTCTTCTCAATGAGGGAGTGCCGTGTCGTTCGCTGTATGCCTTTTCTTTCTCATGATTGAGTGTCAGAGATCGCTTTGGGAGCAGCAGAGAGTCGTTTGACAATTAATAAAAAGAGGATGTTTAGATGGAATCTATCGCTCAAAAGATCCAAAATTTACCACCCGATTTGCAAGACCAGGCTAACGATTTTATTGAATTTTTAATTAATAAGAAAAAGAGAAAAGCAAGAAAAACTCCAAAATTGGATTGGGTCGGCGGCTTGAGGCAATTTAAAAATCAATATAGTGCTCTGGAATTGCAAAAGAAAGCTCTTGATTGGAGAAAATAATGTATCTGCTCGATACGAATATATTTTTAGAGGCCTTGCTCGAACAAGATCGGACGGATGAGGTGAAAAAACTTTTCAGCACCAAACCATTAGATGATTTCTATATCACTGATTTTTCCCTTCACTCGATTGGAATAATTTTATTCCGATTGAAGCAACCAGATCTTTATAATTCTTTTGTGAAAGACCTGGTTTTAGATGGGCTGGGAATTTTGACCTTGCGGAATTCAGAATTGCTGCAATTGTCCGAAATTGCGGATAAATTTCAGTTGGATTTTGACGATGCCTATCAATATGTTTCAGCCAAGAAATATGATTTGCAACTTATCAGCTTTGACCAGGATTTCGATAAGACGGATATTCAAAGAAGAGAGCCCATTGACGTTTTGGTTTCATAGGAGCGGATGAATTGATCGCAACATAATATCACGATGGATTTTTTAGAATTGAACCAGGGCCTGATAATCACCAACAGCCAGGAAGAAGTAATTGAATCCCAGGGAAAAACGATTGCTGTGAAACCCGCCTGGAAGTGGCTGCTGGAGACATGATCATCGAAAATTGCCAGCCAATGACCTCAAGGAAAATCCCCCAACCCATAGCGCTAAAATCTGCCAAAAGGACGAAGATAAAGTTAATTGCTTAATCACCTCAATTATCCTGCTTCATTCATTTTAGCAAGTATCTTTTCGGCAAGCAACTTAAAATCGCTATAAGCTTCCTGTACCGCAGCCGCATGGCTGCCGATGGCGCCATCGGCAGGAGTGAGGGCAAAGACGGGTTTCCGTGCCTCCTGACCCATGGGCACCAGGCTGCGATAATGCTTCACTTTTGCCAAGCAATATGGATCATTTTCAGGGAGCAGACCGCTTTCTGGTTCCTGAAGAACGTGAGTTCGGTACATATCAGGCATTTTTTTGACCCAGCGATCATAAGCTTCAATAGGCCGACTGAGTTTTACACTAGGCTGTTGTACCAGATAACCGATGGGCCGCATATTTCCCGCTGGTAAAGCAAAAGCTGGATTGCTCCAATTCTCGAGTCGCATTTTCCAGGAACTCCGCCACGAGCGCAGCGTTGGACCCAGATTCTTAAGCCCTTGAAGAGAAAATAAATCCGCTCCGAGGGGAATCACCACGTAATCAGAAGCAATAAGCGCTGAGCGATTAATGGCGCCAAGATTTGAACCAACATCGGCTAAAATTAGCTCGGCGTTAACCCGCTGTGCCGCTTGCTGGGCGATCTGCCAGAATGCAGATAGCACTCGAAACGGCCGATACAAATTCGCATCACCCATGCTCTTGGGCCAGACGCTGGACAAAGTCTCCTCAAAACCCGCCAGCATCACATCACCAGGAACCAGATGCAAATTGGCGTCAATGGGATATAAATTCGGTTCTTTTAAATCTCCCACCTCAGTCAGCGGTTTTAGGCATTGATAAATCGTCTGCGGTTGCGATGAATTTTGCCAGAGGGATTCCAGCGTGTCCTCATCCAGGAACGCAGCCGTTAAGTTCGCCTGAGGATCCAAATCCAATGCGATCACACGCCGGTTCAATCTGGCAAACATCCAGGATAGATGATAGACCAGTGAAGTTTTGCCAACACCTCCCTTGTTATTAAAAAAGGTCAGTACCGGGATGCTCATGGCTTTCTCCTTATGACTGCCAGCACGCTGGTGTTAGTGACCTGAAATTCAATCGGCGGGTTGCCATTCTTGCGCAGCTCTGCCTGAGCCAGGGTGATCCCGACCCCGAATCGCTGAACGAAACCCAACGTTTTCATGGCGTCAGCCAGATTGGGATTGCGGTAGTCGGTCAGCCCAGGTTGGCCGAAATTTTCAGCAGTTACAGCGCCGACAAAAAGCACACCAGGCTGGCGGTGGTCTGCCAGATCATTGGCAAAAGCACATACCGCCTGCCTTCCTTTGTCCGGGGCATCACCCGACCAGCTCTCTTTTCGTTCCACCAGGTCTGATTCTAAATCGAGCAGCAGTCGAGTCAACTCAGCATCACTATACCCAATAGGCATATTGTTAAACTCCAGCTAATTTAAATTGTAACTTCTGAAGATTTAAATCTGAGACACCCCAGGCGATATTTTTACTGCGATTTTTAATTGAGCGAAGCTCGAAAATTGAATATCTTGCTTCGAATCAAAGAAAAAGCTTTTTATTTTAGTAGCTAAAAAAAATCAAATGTTAATATAATTCAATGATGCTAAAATGTCAAGGGAAATATCAATCATCACCATAAGAGGCTGGTGTTTACAACATTTCCCCAAGCACCATCCCCGTCACCGCCGCCATGAATCAAAGCAGTAAAACGTTCGCTTCCATTTTACCTTAGATTTCCAATATTTTTCTCTGATAACTCCATGGCCTTAATCTAAAAGAAATTTGTGTACAGTGGATGAAAACCTTTTAATGCGGAGAAGGGTTTGCTTTTTGGCGCAATGAAAAAGTCTCAGATTTCGAAATCCAAAAATTCAGTTCTCAGAGCCTTCATTTTTGTAAGCTTATCGGCAGCATTAAAGAATGCCTTTCATAACAGGGCTTTTGCCAAGTGGCTTTGAATGAGCAGGATTCTGAATGCCACAAAAAAATATGCATTCAAAGATAATGCTCATATCTAACCAATTCATGCTTCCAATGGGTCATGACCTTAATTTGCCTTCAAAACCGTGCGCAAATTCTTGGTCGCTCCGCTTTTGGCCATTAGCGTCAACCTATAAAGCTTTTTTCGCTTTATCATTCATGTGTCTAATCCAAGAGAGTGGTAAAGCACAAAATTTGATTCATCGTCGGCAGGACGCGCCGTTTTATTCTAAAGCAAAATTAACTGCCCGATGCTATAATTAGACGAGCATCCTCGAGTTCGCTACGCTTCATCGCGCTCAAGACGATGCTCATCATTTGGTTTTAAGAATGAAATTATTCTTGTTCATCAATTTTTTGAATTACTCTCATTGGCCTATAATGCAGTTCACGCGAATTGAATAATCAATCTCTTTTGTGAACCGCCAAAATTCTCTGATGCACTTATCGAAAAAGCGTTTTTGCGGCCATGAAGTTCCAAATCGATCATCGATCTCTGAATGATCGTTTTTCAGTGGTGAAATTTAGCTTGACTGTCAGGGTAAATTTCTCGGACTTACATTTAAATTTCCCTGTCATGGAACAAACCAAACCACTTTCTTAGAGCCAATTGGTTTCAGGTCCAGGATCAAATGATTTGTAGATGTCAAACTTTTTCACTATATTCTTGCGATGGATTTATGTTCAATTGATGAGGTGAATCATGATAAAAAGTGGTTACGGATTATGGCTATTTCTGTTTGCTTGGCTTCATATTGCCTCTGCCCAACAGCCGATCCAATTCAAACTTGCTCCAGTTTCGCAGGCCCGATCAGTGCATCTGGTTGGAGATTTCAATCAATGGTCAAAAACTCTCACTCCCATGGAGGATGCTGATGGCGATGGCATTTGGGAGGTGACCGTTCCGCTCGATCCTGGAGTCTATCAATATCGCTATCTGATTGATGGTATGATTTGGATCAAAGACCCGGCAAATCCGATTTGGGCCGGAGAACATAGCAATTCAGTGATAACCATCGTAGATCCTCGGCAGCCCCAGTTGCGAAACCTCAATCCCGCTTTTGGGGAGATGCTGTTCCGGGATCCTATCACCATCGCCGCGGAATATGTCGACGGAATCAAGGGCCTTGGGCTGGATCTGAGCGCAACCAAGGTCCTATTAAACCGCCAGCCACTCAATTTTTCTTATCATCCTCACCAGGGAAAAATTGAGAGTCTCGTCACAGGAATTGAGGATGGGGAATATGAGGTCGAAATCTTTGCTGCTGATCGAGCGGGCAATGCAGCCTCGCCGCTTCGATCATATTTCTGGCTCAACAAACAGAACCAACCGCCGATCGTGGAGGCTGGGCCCACTATCATTGCCAGACTTCATAACAAAGTGACGCTGAACCAATGGATCGGGTTCGATCCAGACTATGAGCCTATCCAAGGCTACCAATGGAAAATGGTGTCGAAGCCAACTGGCAGCAAGGCAAAACTGAGCAAAGTCAACATCCCATTTCCAACCTTTACGCCAGATAAAATTGGCCGTTATATTTTAACGCTGCGAATAAGCGACGGTCGCCTGCTCAGCAACATCGATAGTGTTGATGTGTACGCTTTCAGCCATCGTGATCATCCGGTGGAGTTTCGGCTATCCAATGCCACCGTATCTGCCAGAGATCGTCTCTCCATCGTCACTGCTGCCGTTGCTGGCGAATTCAATCGTTGGTCCCCTAAAGCCAATTCCATGGTCGATCTGGATCGGGACGGTATTTGGACCGCCTGGTTGGATCTCGATCCCGGGGAATATGAATACAAATTCGTGGTGAACGACAGCCTTTGGATCCCTGATCCTGATAATCAGCGGCAGGTCCCAGATGGTTGGAACGGATATAACTCTGTGATCACCACGCCCCCCAGGTTATCTCCGATCGCCATCGTTCATAGCAAATTGGGGCCGGGAAAGATTATTTTCGATGCTGCTGCCAGCAGGAGTCCATTGGGCCAGCCGTTAGATTTCCACTGGCTGCAAGATGTCAACAATCCACAAAAATTTGCGCTGCCACTCGCGCCTCAGTTCATATTGCCGATGCCAAAACTGGCTGGCAATTATCATTACCATCTGGTAGTGACCGACCAGTTAGGTGGTAGCGATCATCGCGACGTTGTGCTCACCGTAAATCAGGATATGGTTCGATTGTGGGATTTCAATGAATCACCCGACTGGGCCAAAGATGCGATCATTTATGAGATCTTTGTCCGTCAATTCACGGCCTCTGGCGATCTCCATGGCGTCATCGAGAAGATCGATTATCTGAGAAATCTTGGAATCAACTGCATCTGGTTGATGCCGATCTGGGACGGGCCGACGTCTCATGGCTATGGCCCCAGCGATTTCTTCCGAATTGAATCCGACTATGGTACGCTGGACGATTTTCAATCGTTGGTGACTGCAGCTCATCACGCTGGCATAAAAATCATCCTGGACTTCATCGCCAATCATACGTCTGACCAACATCGCTATTTTCTGGCCGCATACCACTCCCCTACTTCTCCATTTCGAAATTGGTATCGATGGAAATCCAATCGAGCGGCTGGTTATTATCGGTATGAATTTCATAATGACTGGGACACCCTGCCGAATCTGAATTACGAGAATCCAAATGTCCGGCAGTATATATTAAGTGCTGCTCATTTTTGGGCCGCGCTGGGAGTGGACGGCTTTCGATGCGATGTGGCCTGGGGAGTGCCACATGATTTTTGGAAAATATTTCGACGATCATTGAAAAACAAATATCCTGACTTGTTGCTCCTCGACGAAGTGCTGCCACGAACACCAGCTTATCATCAAGCCCAGTTCGATATATCATACGATAGCGATTTTTATGGCAACCTGCTTGATGTGATGACCAAGCGCAAACCGCTCTCTGCCATTGAAAACGGGCTAGCCAAGACAAAGAAGAACTACCCAGCGGAGGCGCTTGACTTTCGTTACATCGAAAATCACGACATGGACCGGTTCATTGCCCAATTTGGATTGAACAAGACCAAATTGGCAGCCGCGTTGCTTCTTACGATCCCAGGCACGCCGCTGATCTATTACGGTCAGGAACTGGGATTGATGGAGAAAACGCCTCCGATGAAATGGGAGTGGGATGATAATCCATTGTTCGATTTCTATCAGAAGTTGATTCATCTTCGCCGGCGTCACCCGTGTCTCCGGCGCGGGGATATGATCAAATTGACAACTAATGCGGAGTTGGAGGTTTATGCGTATCTTCGATCGCACCAGCAAGATCAGGTGCTGGTGGTGCTGAATTTCAGCGATCGCAATCAGGATTGTTCCATTGCATTGCCGGCCGAAATTATTCATGATAGCAACCAGAATGAGCTTCGGCTTGAAAACGTGATCTCTGGCGAACCGATACACGTGCCAATCGTTGCCTCAGATCAAATTAAATTGCCATTGGCACCCGAAACACCGTATGTTTTCCTGGTGAAAAATTGATGAACTGTTCTGGCTGTCCTGCGGGGAAAAATGAATTTGCCCCAAAATCAATGGTGGATCAATCATTCTGATATATGATTTCTTTGTCGGGGTTAGTCGTGCATAAAGGAAAAAATGAGCGCCAAAAGCAAAGCAATTGTCACTCCGCTTGTGCCGTAATGAAAAGTTGACTGCAATTTACATTTACTAATTCGGATTGCCTTGACATCGTCCGAGTTTCAACTGCCCGTTGTTTTGGGCGAGATGATAGTCCATACAAACACAGAAGTGATTAATTAAGTAGAAGAATCAGATGATGAACTTGAGAAAAATAGCTGCGGCAATTCTTGTGGTCCTCATTTGTGGTGAATCAAAACTGGCCGCTCAAACGATCCAGCCCTCGGCGTATGATCAGAACACACTCATTATTCCCGAGGGACAGAGCCGAACATTTATGTTCACGAATCGAAAAGGCCTCTTTTATTACGGAGAAACCGGGTTGCCCAATACGTCATCTCTGAACGGCCTGAGCTACCTGACTCATAAATTTTTGGAAGATTATATCATCGAGGTTGGTGGCAGCCCGCTTTCCCGCGCTCAAGCAGAAACGCATTTGATGGCCAATCGGTTGGTGCGTTACTTTAAACACATCTCCCTTGAAGAGGAGCTATCCATTGCTGATTCTTTGCTGGTATTGATGATCAAAATTCGCGGCCCTCAAAAAGCGCCGGTAGCAATTGCCCCATTATTCTCTGTCACCAGTGAAAAGCAAAAGTTCGAAGTCGATTGGTCGCCAGGAGACAAAGCCCTTTTTGTCTTCAGAGGGGATTTAAACCTTGCTACGAATAATACCTATCCTTCTTGCTTAGCGATTTGCACGTATCCAGAGGGAGATTTTATTAATATTGATCTTGATCGACTGCCGGGCCAAGCCAAAACTTCACGGCCGTCAAATTTCTGCCCCGGCAAAATCCATTTATTGGTCGATTCCGAAGCAATCGTATTGTTCATCTTAGGAAACAGCAAATCCGAACTCCTCAAAAACCGAAATCTCATGCTCAAACAAATGAATATTGAAATCAAAAAAAACAATTCCCGGATCGATGGGATCCGGCAGACTCAGATTCTGCTGGGAACATGGCTGACTCTTCATTAAAAATCATCCTTTTGCTCGTAAACTTGTTGAGCGATACCTTTTATCAAACTGCCCAAGAATGATAAAAAAAATGGAGCAGGGGCCTTATTTTGTTTATGAATTTCAAATCATTCATTTTTTCTGTTTTTCAGAGGAATCCGAGTTGTGCCATTCCGACCGGATCGAAGCGCAGTGAGGAATCTATATTTTTCAAATTAGTTTGTATTTGACACCCAGATTTCTCTCCGCCATTTGGAGGATCGAAATGATATGGAATTGTTAATGAGATGGAGCAATCTTAGCAGAATTATCTATGATGACCGAATCCTTGTCATCCTGTATTAAAAAAATCCTAGCACCTCAGACATTGAAATCGCATTTGCTGTGCTGCGCCTGCCATGGAGCATCAAGGTGGGGAAACATCCTTCCTCTTGCGGAACATCTCCCGAATGTGACAGATCAAAATAACCTGAACTCTTCATTCTCTGTTCACTTTAATGAAAAGCGGAGCTTAGCCGCGGTGGCCGAACCGGTTCTGCTTGGATTGTCCCTTGAGGTTATCCCAAAGGACCCGCCATCAATCCGCATCATTAGAATACGGTTCTCAATTTGTTGAGCAACAGAGGTGCATACCAGATCAATCGCAATTTGCTTTTGATGTATTTCTTCCGATCGAAATAGCCGACTACTTTCAGGTAACTATGGATGAGCGGCTTTACATCTTTTATGCTTCGGGGCAATAGCTCAAGGTTAATCACACCGCTGAATTGCTGTTCTCGAAGGGTTGCCAGGATGTCGTCGATCGGCAATTCTCCCGATAGGCCGAATGGGAGATGCGCATCAAAGTTCTTTCGGCAATCGGATAAATGAATGTAATTGATCTTTCCGTTCCGTAGCTTCAGATATTCCACTGGGTCTTCGCCCTGCAAATAGTAATGCGGTGCATCAAAGCATTGTCCGATCAGCTTTTCGCCCAATACGGCCTGGGCGCGCTGATAGAATCGATCGAACCGATCCATATCCCAACTCTGGATGTTCTCCAGGATAATTGGAACATCAAGCTGATTCAAATTGCTCAGGAGGTATTCAATTAATTCACCCTCAGCTAATTTGGACCGCCGATTCTCTGGCGGGTGGGAAAGGCAATATTGGATATTCAAGTCGCGATGATGGCGATTGATGAGCTGCATCAGTTTCTGGATTTCCGGTTCGCGCTCCTGATAGGAAAAATCGAACTCCGCATCGTGTAGATTGGGCAAATGGAAGCCGGTCTTGATCTCGCCCAATTGTTCCATCACTGCAGGTAGGTCATCAAAAATCGATTTGGTGATTTCGATAAATTCGACCCCCATTTTTCTGATAACCGATAATAAAACCGAAGGGGGAATGCCTCTAAATCTGTCTATTGTAATTCCAACCGTGACATTGCTGTTTTTCACCTGATGATCCCTTTTCGATTTGCTTTTCCAATTCTGCTATTGTCTTGGTTTTTTCTTCGTGTTCAGTACTATCGATAGCCACCTGTTGATCGGGCGTGCGACTTTAGCCTCTCAAGCAACGCAATTTGCCATCACTTACCCGCTAATATAGCTCAATTATTTGACATTGTCAACAATTATGTCTCATTGGATTTTAAATTTTGGCAAAATAGAGCCAACATTAAAATCGGGTAACGATGCATTTTTCACTTGTATTTTAAAGCTCAATTTGATATTTTTGGCTTCATTTGTCGGACACGTCTTCTGAAATTGGTCAGAACGAGCGATGATTCCAAACCACAGATTGTGTGAAAACGTTGAATGAAATATTTTCCGACCAAAGTGAGGAATCTGGTTATTTGGGAATGCTTTCGAGATCTATTGATTCCTCACTCTGCCTCGCTATGGTCGAAATGAAACAAATTCATCGGTTCTTGCACAGCCTAAAAGCACGGAAATCCCATGGTTCATTCCATGACCCGGGATTCCACACCAAATGGCATCATTGTCATTGTCTTCGGCTCATCATATCGTGAAGTGAAGCTGTATTGGCGCGAAGACGCAGGATTTCAGCTATTGCACCTTGATTTTCGAGGAGCTATTCATGAGAAAAGTTCGCATCGTAGATCACCCATTGATCAAGGATAAGATCAGCCGTTTGAGAGATAAAACGACTGGTACCGAGCACTTTCGACAATTGGTCCATCAGGTTTCCATCATGTTGGCGGTTGAAGCCACTGCCCATTGCCAGTTATTGGAAGTACCCATCGACACGCCGTTTGAGCGCCTTACTGGCTATCGCCGAAAACATGAAATTGTGCTACTGCCGATTCTCCGCGCTGGCTTGGGCATGCTCGATGGCTTTTTAAGTTTGTTGCCCGATGCCAAAATTGGTTACCTCGGAGTTTATCGCGATGAAGTTACTCTTGCCCCAGTGAGCTATTATAAAAATTTGCCCAAAAACCTGAATCAGTCGGAGATCTTTATGTTAGATCCCATGTTAGCTACCGGTGGGAGCGCAAATTATTGTCTCTCGCTGGTAAAACAAATTGGGGGGCAACACATCACTTTAGTGACCATTGTTTCCGCGCCCGAAGGTGTGGCTTTGATCAATCAGAACCACCCAGACGTGACAATTGTGACAGCCAGCCTCGACCGAGGACTCAATGGCCATGGCTACATTGTGCCAGGATTGGGCGATGCGGGGGATCGGCTAAACGGAACGCTGTGAACTGGGTTTGCACCAAGGCATACCCCACCTTTGGATGGACGAGGAATGGGGCTTTGCCATCTTGAACAGATAATGATGGGAATGGGAAATGAAAATATGTGAACCGAGATCGGCGGCGTCGTTGGCGACCGTGTGTTTGGTTTTATTTTTTGCTGAAGCATCCATTGGACAGGATGGGATGGATGCTGAAACAGATCGTCTCATCCTTGCTGGTATCGAGCTCTCCATTCAACATGATTACTCCCAAGCAGAGGCCATTTTTCAGCAATTGATTCAAGATTATCCAGAGCATCCATTCGGATATTTTTACATGGCGGCGACCATTCAGGCGAAAATGATGGATTATGAATCGGACCAATGGGAACATGAGTTTTACCGATACATTCACTTGGCCATCGAAATTGCTGAGCGAAAGCGGTTGGCAGAGCGCGATACAGATGCCTGGTCCATGTTCTATCACGGCAGTGCGCTTTGCTATCTGGCGTTCCATGAGGGGAGAAAAGGCGATTATTGGAACGCTGTGAACCACGGATTGGCAGGCGTTTCAATTCTAAAAAAATTGACCAAATCCCATCCCGACTGTCACGATGCCTATTTCGGGATCGGTTCCTACCAATATTGGCGCAGCCAAAAGACCAAATTTTTGAACTGGCTGCCATTTATCTCCGATGAACGAAACCAGGGAATTTCATTGGTTCAGCGGGCCATTGAAAAGGGGCATTATACCCGATACGCGGCGATGAATGAATTGATCTGGATGCTGTTGGATGCCGGCCAGTTAGAGGCTGCTTATCAATGGGCGGAGGCTGGCCTGACTCGATTTCCAGACAGCCGCTTCTTTTTATGGGGGGCAGCGAAAAGCGCCATGGCATTGGGAAATTATAGCGATGCTGCCATTCATTTCCAGCGTCTGCTTGCCTCGCTGCTCAATTCTCCGATCGATAATGAATACAACGAGTACATCTGCCGTGTGAAGCTGGCGCAATGTTTCGTGCAATTAGGCAAATTGAGCGATGCCGCTGACCAAGTTGAGCTTCTCGATTCCCTGCCACTCTCCGCCGAAATGGAAAAGAAACTGAAAAAGCAGCGCATGGAATTGCATCAACTCAAATTGAGATTGGCTACTTTGCCTCAGATGGATGTGCCAAGGGACTCGCTATTCACCAAACACAAGTTTGCAGATAAACAGCGCCGCCAATAATCCTGCCAGATCGCCAATCAATCCCGCCGGAACCGAGTGCCGGGTTTTTTTGATGCCAACCGATCCGAAATAGACGGCAATGACATAAAAAGTCGTCTCTGTGCAGCCATAGAAGGTGGAAACCAATCGTCCGATGAACGAATCTGGTCCATGCTGTTTCATCAGCTCGGTGGCGATGCCCAGCGTTCCGCTGCCCGACAAGGGGCGCATTAGGGCAACGGGAAGGGCTTCGGCTGGCATACCGATGAAATTGGTGATTGGCGAAATCATTTTCACAAAAATATCCATCGCCCCAGACGCGCGAAACATGCCAATTGCCACCAAAATCGCCACCAGGTACGGAATGATTTTAACGGCTACTTCAAACCCACCTTTGGCGCCATCGACAAAGGCTTCATAAACTTTCACCTTTTTATTCAACGCGAGAACTGGAATAATAAAGAGCAAAAAAGGGATCGCCCAGGTAGAAATAAAACTGATAATTGTTTCGAACATTTATTTCTCCTTCTCTCCGCTGGAGGTGACTGTTGTCTCTTGATCCGATAGATTTTCTGCTTTGATTTTGAACATCGGCAGTCGCTGCAACAACTTGGTCACGATCACCGCGACGGTCATGGCGCAACCCGAGGCGAAAATGGTGGTGCCGATGATTTCGGTGGGATTTTTTGACCCCAGCGAGGTTCGCACGGCAATAATGGTCGCGGGAATTAATGTCAAACTGGCGGTATTCAAGGCTAAAAAAGTAGCCATGGCGTTGGAGGCGGTATCTTTGAGCGTGTTCAATTTCTGCAGTTCTTCCATCGCTTTCAACCCCAGCGGTGTGGCCGCATTTGATAGTCCCAACCAATTGGCCGCGATATTCAAAATCATCGCTCCCATGGCGGGGTGTTCGGGAGGGATCTCAGGAAACAATCGCCGACTGATTGGTTTGATGGCCTTTGCCAATAAATTCACCAGCCCGCCCTGCTCCGCGATATTCATGATTCCCAGCCACAATGCCATGATACCAATCAGATCGATAGCGATTTTCACCGCTGTATTGGCCGAATCGAATGCCGCTTTGGTCACGGCCTCGATTTTACCATTGATGGCACCCACGATTAGCGCGATCACTACCAGAAATAGCCAGATCCAGTTGAGCATGCAAGATTCTCCTCAATTGATTAAAGCGAGTCAAATTTTTCTAATTGATGAACGCCATAAAGGTATCATTTTTTTTCACAGAATCAAGTGTTTTTTATAGCCAAATTAGGAACCTGACAAACGGCTCACTAGTGTCCATGCCAAAAAGGTTTGTTTGGCTATTGAATATGGTTTAAAAATATTCTTGATTTTTATCCTAAAAGCTGATAAGTTACTGTTGTTCGAAGGTGGGCAGATTTTAGAATTGGAATTCATTTCGGACAACATCAATCATTCATTCAAATCGAAAAGCACCATGTCAAAAATAAACCACGAATTCATCCAACGGCTGAACCAAGTCCTCGGGCCCAAATATGTTTTCACTGACCGCGAGACGTTGGAGGCCTATAATTTCGATGGGACAGAATACCATTACTTGCCCGATGTCGTGGTAGAACCGGATACAGCCGAGCAGATTTCGGAGCTGATGAAATTGGCTTCGGCGTATCGAGTGCCAGTGGTTCCGAGAGGGGCGGCCACGGGTTTGAGTGGTGGTGCTTTGGCCATCCAGGGCGGGGTTGTTCTGTCATTGTTGAGAATGGATAAGATTTTGGAGATCGATGAAATCAATATGATCGCGGTGGTGCAGCCGGGGGTAATCAATCTGCATTTGCATGAGGCAGTGGAGGCCCGGGGACTGTACTATCCACCCGATCCTGCCAGCTATGAGACATCTTCCATCGGCGGCAATATTGCCGAAGATGCTGGCGGACCGCACTGCTACAAGTATGGTACGACGCGGGATTATGTGCTGGGATTGAAAGTGGTCTTGCCCGATGGGACGATGTTGAACACGGGCGTCAAAACCCGCAAGGGCGTGGTTGGCTATGATTTGACCAACCTGATTGTCGGCTCCGAAGGGACGCTGGCTATTGTCACTGAGGCGACCTTGCGGCTCATCCCGTTGCCTGCTAAAATTGTGTCGCTGCTGGCTTTTTTCCCTGACACGCCCTCATTGGTCAGCAGCCTGGCGGGCATGACGAAAAGTCGCATTGTGCCTGCCGCGCTGGAGTTTTTGGATCCTGCCTGTGTAAATTTGATCCGAGGGAAAATCGGCATCAATCTGCCGCAGGAAAGTGCTTCCATGCTCATCATCGATCTGGATGGCGAGCCCGAAGAACTGGATCGGCAGATCGAGATCGTTGGGGAGGGCTGTCTCACTGCTGGAGCATTGGATGTGCTGATTGCAGAAGGCTCGGAGCGAAGAAAGGGACTGTGGGATGTGCGCCGCAAGTTGCGCGATTTGATCAAAGAGGGCAATCAATTCAAGCGGGCGGAAGACGTGACCGTACCGATCAGTCAAATTCCAGAATTGATTCGGGCATGCGAAAGGATATCAAGACAATTCGGCCTGGATAACTACAACTTTGGTCATCTGGGCGATGGCAACGTGCATGTAAATTTGACACATCGGGAAAAAAACGAGCAGGTGATCAAACAAGGTGAAAAAGCGGCGGAGGAAATTTTCAAACTCGTGCTCCAGTTGGGTGGGACAATTTCGGGCGAGCATGGCATCGGCATCACCAAACAGCCATTCCTGGGGCTGGAACTATCAAAACGCTCCATTGAATTGCAGCGGGAGATCAAACGGGCATTCGATCCATTGAATATTTTGAACCCAGGGAAGATTTTTCCAGACGATGGTTCGGTTTAATAGCCGTTCAATCTGATCAATATTTCGAAAGGACAGTTCAATTCTCAACGCAAAGAAAATAAATAGCAGCCCATTCAAAACGACAAGGCTTTGAATGGGCTCAATGGAGGGATTATCGCAAAGCAAAATTAACACCACCCAACAGCGAAAAATAGTTTTGATCTTTCAAAAAGGTCCACCGCGCCTGGATGTAGGGATAAACCCTTGGTTTTCGCCGACCGCCAAATTCCAGTCCCAACAACGCATTGCCGCCAACATCGGTTTTATTGTCCAGCGTGAGATACTGGACCATGAATCCGCCACCCAAATAAAATGCACCAGCGAATCTGGGTTTAAATACAAAATCCCCATTGAACTGCCAGCGTTTTGTCTCATTATCGCTAAAATAATAATCAAATGATGGAATAAAATACCAGAAATTGCTAAGCGGCAGCCAAAAATGGGCGCCAGCGAAATATTGATCATGTTTAAAATCATTCCCAATTCGAAAGCCAATGGAGGGCGCCGGCTGAACCACAGCCGGTCTTTTCATTCTCCGTGGACGATGTTGGGCATAGACCGATGAGGCCAGAACCATCATAATCATCATAATGGTTATACTTTTGACGAAACTTTTTCCATGCATGATTTGAACCTCCTCAATGAATTTTTATTATAGGGCGTTTGCCATCCTATTTGCAAACCTCATTCCAGAGAATGGAAAAATGGCGAATGCCGCGACAACCTCGTTTGATGAATTCATGGAGAACCGATCCCTTTTATTCTTCATACAATATTTTGACAAATTTTCAATTCCAATATCCATATATTGTAGATTTGAAGTTCGTAGCGAAGTGATAAAAAGCATGTCGGATCGTTTTTCCAACCGTCTTTTGATATGAAATACATTACTTCTCAGGCTACTGTTGGCCGATAACGTACAAGTGGCCGTACCAGACCGTTCAATCTCAAAAGATTGATGCAAGCACGCAAATCATAGAATTTCATGTGCAATTCCGATTGGATGATTTTTTGCTCAATCGTATTTGAACAAAAGCGCCTTTTTACTATTTTGACCTGATAAATGATGGTGATAAATTTATTATCTCCAATATTTGTGCAACAAGCAGATTCCTCACTGCAGACTGCCGGGTTGGAATGACCTTTTGATCTCAATTTGAACATTTTCGACCAAAAACCAAATAATTTTTAAAGGAAAACGAGTATTTCAGTTAACATTGGTTCTTCATCGAGCGAGGGAAATTGCTTATGATCTCATCCAATTCCTGACAGCCCAGCCATTCCTGATGGACCAGCACTAAAAATTATGCTTGTTTCAATTAAAAAGATATAGTATATTTGTTTCCCAAGAAGGGAAATCGGGTTATAGTGAAATGGATATCAATCAAATACATTTTATGGTGAAAAGATTCACATCGGAACAGGGTGGGAAGCAAGTGGCCCTTGTGGTCAAAAAGTTCTTGTGCCTCGCGCTTAGCGCCGCGTTCCGCGATGGTTGGAATCCCTTAAACTTCGGATGAGGCAAAAATGCTAGATAAAAACATCATCAAGCAATTGCAAAAGATCTTTGGAAAAAGCGCTGTCCTAACGGAAAAAAAAGACCTGGTGTTCTATCAATACGATGCCTCGCTCGATCGCGGGATGCCGGATGCGGTCGTTTTTCCGCGTGCGGTGGAGCAGATTGTGGCGTTGGTCAAATTGGCCAAGGAGCGCCATATCCCGCTCATACCGCGCGGTTCAGGCAGCAATTTGAGCGGCGGGTCCATTGCCATTTGGGGTGGTATTATCATCCAATTTTCACACATGAATCGGATACTGGAGATCGACCTGGATAACTGCTGCGCCGTGGTGGAGCCGGGAGTTTATAACCTTGACCTTCAGAATGCCCTGGCTCCGCATAAATTTTACTTTGCGCCAGATCCAGCCAGTCAGCGGGTAGCAACGATCGGAGGCAACGTGGCTGAAAATGCGGGTGGCCCGCACTGCATTAAATATGGCGTGACAGTGAATCACATTTTGGGGCTCGAGATCGTTACCGCGGAAGGCGAACTGCTGCAAATTGGGGGAAAAACAGAGCACCAGCCGGGCTACGATCTGATGAGCTTGCTGATTGGCTCAGAGGGGACATTGGGAATTGTGACCAAAGTTATCGTAAAAATCTTGCCGATGCCGGAGGCGGTGAAAACCATGTTAGCGATCTTCAGCAGCATGGAACAGGCAGCCAATGCGGTTTCTGAAATCATCGCCCGGGGAATCATTCCCGCTACGCTGGAGATGATGGACAAACCGATCATTCAAACAGTGGAAGCGATGCACCACCTGGGGTATCCGATGGACGCAGAAGCGGTTTTGCTCGTCGAGCTGGATGGGCCGATCGCCGGCATGGAAAGCCAGGCGGAGGAGATCAAACAGATCTGTCGGAGTCATGGAGCGAATAAGATCGAAGCGGCAGAGACTGGCGATCAGCGCGATGCACTCTGGAAGGGGCGCCGGTTGTCGTTCGGGTCCCTCACCATGCTTCAGCCATCGGTGATGATCGCGGATGGAACCGTTCCGCGCAGCAAAGTGCCAGCGGTGTTGAAACGAGTGATGGAGATCTGCGACCATTATCAGCTCAAGGTGGGCAATGTATTTCACGCCGGCGATGGCAACCTGCATCCGTTTATTCTGTTCGATGATCGGAACCCAATGGATAAAGTAAAAGTCAAGCAGGCCTGCGATGAAATTCTGGCTGCGTGCATCGAGCACGGTGGGACAATTAGCGGCGAGCATGGGATCGGTCTAGAAAAGAAAGGCGCCATGAAATTGCTGTTCACCCATGATGAAATCGCCGCGATGAAGCGCATTAAAGAAGTTTTTGATCCAGATGCGATCTTCAACCCAAATAAAATTTTTCCGGTCACAGAGGCGGATAGCCTCTAAGGCGAAAGATAATTGGATGATAAGGCCGATCTTTTGACTGGTGGCGCTAATTTTGAACAAGCCAATCCCGCCGGTCACGAATTCACCCAAAACCAAGAAGGATTCATCTCAGATGATCGAACAACTGAAACAGCTCCTGGGCGAAGCAAACATAGCCGATACATCGGATCAAAGGGAGCGTTATGCGGTTGCCGGGCGTGTGCCAGAACTGGTATTCTTCCCAACGAATGCTGAGCAAATTGCTGGGCTGCTTAAATTGGCCAATCGAGCTCATAAGAAGGTCCTGGTTTGCGGCAATAATAGCCAGCGTTGCTCAGGTGCACCGATCGAACCGTTCGATTGGTGTATTTCGCTGGAGCGCATGACTCGAATCGTTGACCATGCCGCGGCTGACCTTATTGCCACGGTGGAAGCAGGAATTCGCCTAGCCACGCTTCAACAATTCCTCAACCAACAGCGCCAATTTTTGCCCATCGATCCGTTCGATGCCCCGCTTCGGACGGTCGGTGGCATTGTATCCAGCAATAGCACCGGCCCGCTCCGATTGCGTTACGGCTCAATTCGTGATCTGGTGCTGGGCATGACTGTGATGTTAGCAGATGGGACCATAATCCGGGCGGGCGGTAAGACGGTAAAAAATGTTGCCGGCTACGATTTGAGCAAAATGTTCATCGGTTCCATGGGAACATTAGGGATCATGACTTCCATCACGTTTCGATTGTCCCCATTTCCGAGCCATAGCCAGACCGGATGGTTTGAATTCGATCAACTGGATTCTCTGGCAAAGCTGCTCCGTGAATTTGCAGGATCAAACCTGGTGATTGGACGCTGCGAATTTCTAAATGCGAAATTTATCGAGCATTTTAACCTGAAATCGATCCGCTGTCGCGCGCCACAGGGATTATTGATCAACGTTCATGGCCCAATCGAATTGGTAGAATCGACGATGGCAAAGGTGCATCACTTGGCGTCCAGTTTCAGGGGCAGGGCGATTCAAAATTGGCAAGGCCACGAGGAAACACAGCTCTGGGAACAAATTGGATCTTGCGGATCCAAGAACGGTGAACGTAACTTTGGGGCGCATTACCAAATTGCCGTCCCAAAATCTTTCGTTATCGCATTGATCGATGGCGTTCAACAATTCGGCAAAGAACACGGCGCTTCGTTTCCGATAAGCGCCCATGCTGGGAATGGGATCATTCACCTATTTGATCTTGAGGTGGATGGCACTCGTCTGCGATCGCATATCGTATCTTTGCGCCAGATGGCGCAGGCGTATCAGGGCAATTTGATCGTGAATTGCCTGACCAATCGTTCCGATGGTCCAATGGATTTTCCCCCTGATCTCATCTGGGGAGTGCCGGGGGCAGATTTTTCGATAATGAAAGGGATAAAAGCCAAATATGATCCGGCTGGAATTTTCGCTGCGGGACGGTTTATCGGAGGACTATGACGATGACTAATGCATGGCAAGAAGCGTATGAGGAGGCAATTCGCTGTATCCGGTGTGGCTATTGTCAGCCGACCTGTCCGACCTATGTTGTCACGGGGATCGAGCATTCCGTGGCTCGGGGCAGGAATTTTTTGGCACGATTGATCTACGAAGGCGAAGTTCCCTTTGAGTCGCAATACAAACGACCAATCTTCGAGTGCCTGCTGTGCGGTGCATGCACCATCAACTGTGCGCCAGTGGTAAAAACCCAGGAGATCATGATGGCAGCCCGGGAGGTCTATATTCAGCAGCGAGGACAACCTCCACTGCAGCGCTTTGTCTTTCGTGAGTTGCTGCCAAATCCAGAGCGCATGACTCGACTGATGAAGCTGATCGCCCTGGGTAAGCGCACCGGCATCTCGGGCCTGGCGCAGGCGTTGCGCGTATTCGGTTGGATCGGAAAAGACCTTGCCAATGCTGAAGCGCTGGTGGCATCATTCCCCAAAAAGTTTTTCCGAGAACGTCTCTCCGAACTTCCTTCACCCCAGCGAGATCGTGGGCTCAAAATCGGCTATTTTGTCGGTTGCGGCATCAATTATGCCTTCCCCGACGTGGGCCTGGCAAGCGTAGAATTGCTGATTAAAAATCGATTTTCGGTTGAGGTTTTAAGCAATCTTTGCTGCGGCCTTCCAGCCATGGGCTACGGCGACCGAGTCGCAGCCGAGGCTATGGCGCGGCATAATGTTGAGATGATTGAACAATCTGGCTGCGATATCATCGTCACCGAATGCGGCAGTTGCTCGTCATTTCTCAGTGAATATGGTAAGCTTCTGGCCAATGACCCTGCCTGGTCGGAGCGCGCCAGTCAAGCAGCAAAAAAAATCATGGATATTAATCTGTTTCTCACCCAGTTCCCATTGGATACGGCTTTTGCCATTCACCAGGAGACCATCGCGACGTATCATGACCCATGCCATTTGGAACGCTATCAACATATCAAGTCGCAACCTCGCGATTTGATCCGTCGCGTGGCTGGAATCCGCTATGTTGAACTGCCGGAGGCGAACTGGTGCTGCGGCGGCGCTGGAACCTACAATTTGAGCCATTATGAAATGTCGATGAAAATTTTGCAACGCAAAATGAATAATGTCCGCAATACAGGCGCACATATCCTATTATCCTCCTGTCCGGGGTGCTTGGTGCAATTAGCCTATGGGGCAAGAAAATTCAAGCTACCCATCAGGGTCATGCACATCACCCAATTGCTGAATGATGCCACTGCTCGATAGCGATCCATTTTCACTCTGGCAAATCGTTGCTCAACGACCATGATTACCCGTTGTGTTTCTTGATCTGGCAATGGGATTCTGGAACGGTGATGGTCACAAAAAATGTAAAAAATATGCTTGCTTTTTTCAATTTGATTTTATAACTTCAGCCCGACTAATTGTAAAAAGTAACCAATAGTAAAATCAGCGAGGTTTATGTAATGGAACTACCAATTTCAAACCGATGGAATTTGCCTTCGCTCCGAAAGGATGACGAAGAGGAATGGAACGAAGACGATTGGGATAACGAAGAAGATTGGGACGATGAAGAAGAATGGGAAGATGAAGAAGATTGGGATGAAGAGGACGATTGGGAGGATGAACAAGATGAGGATTGGGAAGATGAAGAGGAAGAGGAAGATGAATGGGATGAAGAGGATGAAGATTGGGATGAAGAAGAGGAGGATTGGGATGATAGCGACTGGGATGTCGACGATACCGATAAGTGGAATTAATTGATCTTTTCGCTCTATTTCTAAACGCTCGGAACAAATCATAATCCTTAATTGTCATCAATCATGCTATTGCAACGTTCTTCTAATTCATCCAAAACAACATCGGTTCCATGCATGGACAATGTTTGGCTGCTGGTCGGTCAGGGTGGCATATTTTTCTTTTTAGCTCCAATGACTGGGTGGTGACAACATTCGAACCCAATTGGCTCAATGAAAAATAAACTTTGTTTACCATATTTTTGAAATGCAATTCACTAAGTTACAATTGAATTGCATTTTTTTTGCCTGAACCAAAAACCGGGTTCATCCAATAGCCGATCGCAGTGTCCATTCGATCGAGTTGTATTGTGAATAGTCGACCTTAAATCGAAACCAAACCATTCTTTTGAATTGTCGGCATCCAGCACTGTTTCGCACATCGTATTATATTTTCTTACGGGCTAATCACACATTTTGCAGTTTAATGCCGTTCTGCTGATATATTCACAACAAGAAGGAGGCAGATTGGTTCCACATGGGCTTGTTTCACTCATCGAGGTAATTTCGCACCGGACGATTTCGAATAGAATTCAGCTTATGCCATGACTTGCTAATTATGCGGAACAGCGCCAAAAGCACTGCTTTTCGAGTAGGTTCTTTTTATGCCTCGGCAGTCTGAATGTGATGATTCTTCACTGGAAGGCTTCAAGTGAAAAAGTTTACTGTTGCATTCATTTGAAAGGTCAATATGCGCCCCATTTATTTGGATCACAATGCCACGACACCCATTGATCCGGAAGTGGCTGATGCAATGCTTCCGTTTCTGAAAGAACACTTCGGCAATCCCTCCAGTTCGCACTGGTATGGCATTCAAACCAGACAAGCGATCCTGAAAGCTCGGCAACAGGTAGCTGATTTGCTTGGCTGCCAGCCAGATGAAATTATTTTCACCAGTGGTGGCACGGAATCGAATAATTTCGCCATCCGAGGGGTAGCTGAAAGCTATCGGCATCGTGGCAATCACATCATCACATCGCAAATCGAGCATCCAGCCGTGATCAATGTCTGCAAATATCTGGAGCGACATGGGTATCAAGTCACTTACGTCCCAGTGGATCGCTACGGCATGGTCGATCCTGAGGCGGTAGCCCGAGCGATCCAGCCAGGAACGATCCTCATTACGATTATGCATGCGAATAATGAGGTGGGGACAATTCAGCCGATCGCCGAGATTGCTCAAATCGCGCGAGCGCATCAAATTGTCTTTCACACCGATGCGGCTCAGTCAGTTGGAAAAATTGCGACGCGAGTGGAAGAATTGGACGTTGATCTTCTGTCTGTGGCTGGGCATAAGTTATATGCCCCAAAGGGAATTGGTGCGCTCTTTGTGCGCCGTGGAGTTAACTTGCAGCCGTTCATTTTGGGTGCTGGTCACGAATTTGGCCGGCGCGCCGGGACAGAAAATGTTCTGGAGATCGTAGGACTGGGCAAAGCCTGCGAAATCGCTGCCAGAGACTTGGCGAAAAATCAGGAACGGTATCGCGCTCTGCGCGATCGATTGTGGAGCGGTTTAAAGCAGGCGCTTCCTGAGATCATTTTGAACGGCCATCCAGGACTCCGACTACCCAATACGCTCAGCGTCTCATTTCCTGGGATGGATGCCAATACACTATTGGATGAACTCGCTGAAGTAGCGGCTTCGCCGGGCGCCGCCTGCCATACCGATGTGGCAGAGCCATCCGCGGTCCTGGTCGCCATGAAAGTCCCATTAGAGAATGCCCTGGGCACAATCCGCTTCTCCACTGGCAAATTAAACGACGAGCGTCAAATTGATCTGGCAATCGAGTCCATTGTCAATGCCGTTCGTCGATTGCGCCCTGAGGGCGAAAAGGAAGCGCCAGCGGTCGTTTCCACGAAAGAGATCAAGTTAACCCATTTCACCCATGGGTTGGGATGTGCCTGCAAACTGCGTCCTCAAAATCTCGAGCAAATTTTGGCTACGTTCCCTGTCAGCGCCAATCCCAACGTCCTAGTTGGAACGAATACTTCCGATGATGCGGCTGTCTATCGGATCACGGATGAGCTGGCCATTGTCCAAACCGTGGATTTCTTTACCCCGATCGTGGACGATCCCTATCATTTCGGCGCCATTTCAGCCGCCAATTCGTTAAGCGATATTTATGCCATGGGCGGCCGGCCACTATTTGCCCTGAATATTGTCGGATTTCCTGAGAAGCGCCTGCCGTTAGAGGTGCTGAAGCAAATTTTGCAGGGTGCATCGGATAAGGCCCGCGAGGCTGGGATTGACATCATTGGCGGCCATACTGTTGAGGATTCGGAGCCAAAATTCGGCCTGGCGGTCACCGGGCTCATCCATCCCAACAAAATTTTGACCAATGCAGCCGCGCAGGTCGATGATGCCATTGTATTGACCAAACCAATTGGGTTGGGCATCATCACCACAGGCATTAAACGAGGTCTGGTCGACGCAGAAACAGCTCAACAAGCCATCCAGATTATGGCGCAGCTTAATCGGGTAGCCGCTGAAACATGCGAACTATTTGACATCCACGCTTGCACCGATGTGACGGGTTTCGGGCTGTTGGGCCATTTAACCGAGGTGACCACCGCCAGCGGCGTGGATGCCGCTATCTTTGCGTCCCAAGTCCCCAAAATTGATCCCTGCTTTCAATTGGCCAGCGCTGGCGTTGTGCCAGGGGGAACCATTGCCAATCAGGATTTTGTCAAGCCGTTGGTGATTTGGGACGATCGGGTTTCGGCGATCGACCAGATCATTCTCTGCGATGCCCAAACTTCTGGTGGATTGCTCATTTTCCTGCCAAAACACCAGAAAGATGCGCTGATCGAGGAATTGCACCATCGGGGCATCTGGGCCGCTGCCTCGATTGGGATGATCACCGGTTGCGGCGAGGGTAAAATCATGGTGCAACCCTAAACTGGTTGAATGCAAGATTTTTGATCCAATTCGTACAGGTCGCCTGTACGAAACGGTGCAGATTTTCAGATTCTGACCATCAAAACTCAGCATTTGCTGCGGATTTGAAGGCAATCCATCATGAGAACAATTGGAACGATTTTTGAACGAAAGCTCTTCGTCGAAAATTCGCTTTTGTCTCCATCGACAAGCCGATCATGATCGAATGGAAGAGTAGCAAGGAAGAGTGATATTTGTGAATCGAAATCACCTCATTGTGTCTCTGACCGCGGCGGTGGCCCTTTGGTCCATTGTGATGCCATGCCACAGCCAACCGCGAGCCGCGTTGGTGCAAAAAATGAAGTTGGTATCGAACAAGCTTGAGTTTGCCAAAGAACTCCAAGCGACCCTTGGCAGCCCAGCTACTCAAGATATTTTATCAGCCGCAGAGTCCCAGCTCAATCGCGCGCGGGAGTTATTGTCCGCTGGCCGCCCCCTTCTGGCCAATCAACGACTGAATGACGCAGAGCAATCGGTCAATCACGCCATGAGAACGCTGCTCAAAGAACCCATGCGGCTAAGGCGGGAAAATCTTGAGCAAAAAATTCAGATCGTTGCTGATCTGCTCCGTCAAACTCCTCATCCCAGGGCTCAACAATGGCTCGACACGGGGATTGAGCAGAAAAAACTTGCTGAACAGGCATTTCAATCGGGCGATTTCCAACAAGCTATTCGACTGTTTCGCAAGGCGGAATTCAATGTGCAAAAAGCCTTTGATAGTGCCACTGGGAAAGATGTCGCTACTGAAGCGCAGGCAGAAGCTGAGGCTCGGGGGTTAGAACAATTGCTGGAGCAATCCCGTTCATCGCTTGCTTCCAGCTCGGAGGCGCAGGTACAAAGAAATTACCGACAGATTTTAAAACTTATTGGCCGTGCTCAGCAAGCGCGCGCCCGTGGCGATTTTCGCACTGCCATTGATCTGTATCATCAAGCCACCCGCTTGCTCCATCGGACCCGGGATCTGGCGGCCGGGAAAACTGATCGCACAGCGGACCGGGCCTTCGAGGAATTGGCTGCTCTCGATGATCTGATCGAGACCCTTCGCCAGCGGGTCGCTCTCTACCAGGATGACGAGCGCATTGAGTTTTTCATGTCGCATCTTGAGCAGGTTCACCAAGCAGCCCATCGCGCCATGGAACAGCAAAATTATCAGCGCGTGCTGCTTAACACCGAATTGGCTCGAGACCTGATCGAGCGGATCCAAAATAAATTGCGCAGCAATTCTGGAAATGACAGCGAACTCATTCTGTCCGAACTGGAACGACTGGAACGGGAACTCAACGCGATCCAGCAGCGCATCAGGATCCGAGGTGAGCATGATCAAGCAAAAATCCTGCTCTCGTATGCCCAATCTGCCAAAGCAACCGTTGAGGAACTGGCCCAGAAACAAAACGTCCAATTGGCCAGATACTCCTTGGTTATCGCCAATCGACTTATAGAAGCCTGCGATCAACTCATCAGCACCCCCACTGTCGAACCACCTTCGGCCGACACCCTTCGGAGCAAAATGCTCACCATTGCGACCGAAATGGCCAGCCTTCAATCAAAAAGCATGGCTGGAACTTCCGAAACGGCCCGATATTATTTTGAAACTGCTCGAAAATTTCTCGAACTGGCCAGAGAGAATCTGGAAAAAGATTATCGTTACGTCAGTCACCATTGTCTCGAACTGAGCATGATGGCCTTAAACCAGCTCAAAGAGAGCCTTTGATTCTCAAATAAATTACCGCCTCATTTTTTCGGCCGTGGCAATCGCCCTTGCCAATTTAAATTTGCATGGGACATGAAAGCAATGGCTTCTGATTGTATCGAATAAAGGCATTTCTTTTTTTCAACAATCGAACGCAAACACCTCGGTTTCACCGTATGATTGTTCAATCAAGCACCTGGTAAGAGTTGACTTGTTCCAGTTCAGATTGATCACATTTCGCAATGAATGATGCCTGAGGCAAAGCATGTGGCATCGACCTACATCCATTCAAGAAAGGTTGTCGAATATTTGGCAAAAATTTCGCTTAAATCGTTATATCAAAAAGCCCCCCATTATCAGCCTTTAATTTCGACTGGGGCCATCTATCTGGTATTTGTCTACCTGCTGACATTGACGCCGTTTCGCTTTTCGCTATTTTATTTCCATCAGTTCATCCAGTTTAAACGCGGCTATCGCTTTGCACTGCTTGGCGGATCGAATTGGCTCGATAGCGTCTTGAATGTCATCATGCTGATGCCGCTGGGATTGGTGCTTGGGCTAGTGTGGCGGGCTTTTCAGCACCGCAAGCGCCGATGTGTGGTTCGGGCATTGCGAATTGGTTTCCTGATCAGCATAAGCATCGAACTGGCACAGCTATTTTTGCCTCGCAGCTTTTCGGCTGTCGATATTGCCACCAATTCCATCGGTGCCGGTTTGGGCGCCTGGCTGGCATTTCCCATCGGAACACTCGACGCCCAAAAGATCGTAACGATGCTGTATGAGCGCAGCCGCCAGTTTTACAGTCGCATCGTCTTGCTCTACAGCGGAATTGCCCTGATAATTTTAATGCTGCCGACACTGATCAATGGCTTCTGGAATTGGGATGAAACTTTTCGCTTGCTGCTCGGAAACGAGCCCACCGGCAATCGCCCCTGGCAAGGGACGATCTATCGGCTCGCTATTTTTGATGGCCGGTTGAAAGATCATGAGGTGGTTCGATGGCTCGCCCTTGGTCGACATCAACCAACGCCAACCTCAGCCTTTACAGGTTTGCTCGTCGAATACCGATTCGATGCCTTTCCATTCCGATCCGAAGGACCGCTGCATGATCAGCTTCCCATAACTCCTCAGAAAAAAACCCGGGTCGAACTGTCCCCTGGGGCCGGCGTCGTCTTCAGCGGACATTCGCTATTGGGCACGAGCCATCCGGCTACCGCATTGGTGCATCGGCTAAAAAGGACACACCAATTTTCCATCGCGATCTGGTTGTCGCCCGCTTCGACCAATCAATTTGGGCCCGCCAGGATCGTCTCGCTATCAAAAAACACCAATCAACGCAATTTTACGCTGGGACAATCAGGGCCAGGGCTGGTGTTCCGAGTCAGGACGCCGTTGACGGGAAAGAACGGCTCCAAGGTGGAATTACTGACATCGCCAATCCTCAAAGCCAACCAACCTCAGTTGGTAATTGCCAGTTACCATCGCGGTGAAATGAAATTATATGTCAATGGTCAGCGAAACCAGCGCATGATTTATGATACCAGCCACTATTTGCCGCTTTTGGCTGGGTTGAGCCGCGATCGGTTCGGCAAAGCCGCTTTCTGCTTCATGCTATTGTTCCCGCTGGGCTGGCTGGCGCGAGGACTGGCAAGCTCGCGACGCTGGAAATGGATCATTTCGAGCTCGGTTCCCTTGGTGATCATGTTCACTCATTCTGCAATTCAGATGGTATGCTGGCAGCATAGCTTCGATATATATCTGCTTTACTACTGCGGCTTTGTTTCTGGACTCCTATTGATCATCGACTTTATTTACCAGCTTTTCATCACCCCCAAATATGAATGAGGCCAATTTCAACTCGATCATTCCAATTCTTGACCACAATTCAAATTGCCGGCCGAAGTGAAACGTCGATCGGATCGAGCATAATTCAATGAACCATTCCACCGATCGATGCCATCGACGCATTCAATGTTCTATTCTATCATCCAAAAAATAAATATCCTTTGACAGCCCTCTATCGGAAGCGTTAGCGTCACTATCTCCCTTTTGACGCCAGTGTCTGGTCAAATCCGAGAAAGATGCCCAGAGGGATGCTTATTGCTTCTCCATCAACATTTTCGCTCATTAGACGATGCGATGCGTCATGGGTGAGGCAGATCGTTTTTCAATCTGCGCTTATGCATTATGGTCTTGTCGTGGCGAAATGACACAGCTAAGATAAAATTGTGCGTGTCAAGTTACCACACCGATAGAAACAATCAATTGCGATGAGAATTGATAAGGCGATAGAAAACTGATGATTGCCTCGTGGCAAAATTCGCTCGAATCGCTGGTATAGATCTTGCCTAATCATCGGTGGTCATAAATGCCCGCTGGATGGATGAAGCAACTAAATCGAATTTAATGCCTCATCGTCGATCCAGCGAACTTATAGTGACCGAACCTATGTGCAAAATACCCCATGAAATATGGCATTAGTGCCGGAGGGAATGAGATGCAATCAATCCAATTGAAACAAATTCTTTTTCTGTTGATCATTCTGATCGCTTTTTTGATTCTATTTGGCATATTGATTTACACCAGTAGTGCCAGCGCCATGCCCGATGAACAAACCGGGCCAGTGAAGCGAAAATTGTTCAATTACGAAAACGCCAGCATAACCATCGATCCTGGAGAAAGCTATATCGGAGACGTGCTTGTCCGAAATGGCTCACTGACGGTAGCAGGGGATCTTCGTGGCCATATTATCGCAATAAATGCGGATGTCTATCTGGAACCGACCTGCCGGATCCAGGGCCATGTGTTTATCTATCACGGTGAATTGGTACAGAATGAACCATCGGAAATTGCGGGCCAAATCATTCAGGTTGCTGAGGATCAAATTAAGATAATCAAATCTGCTCCGTCCGATTCCTCCAATCTTCGCTTGATCATATTGCGAAGCGATACGACACTAGCTCCAGATGCCACAATTTCTGGCGATGTGCTGGTGTTCCGAAGCAGATTGATGGTTCAGGGCAAAGTCGATGGCGATGTGATCAATTTTTGGGGGCAGACCATCATTGCTGCCCAAGCAGCCATCGATGGCAACCTTATTTCCTACGGCGGACAATTGGTTTTAGACAACAATGCCCTGATCACCGGTCGGGCCATTGGATTGGGCACAGAGCCCAAAACCGACCAGCGGACAGAAACGGATGAGAAGATCCAAGAAAAAATCGAGCAGAAATATTTAAAGCATCGCCGGGAAGAGCATTCAGATATTGTCCGTTTTTTGGGAAACGTGGTGATTGAGGAGGACGAATTTATTCGCGGTGATGTCGTCACGCTTCGTGGAACCATTCGGGTGAGGGGCGAAGTGGATGGTGATGTGGTGGCGATATTCGGCAGCGTAGAATTGGACAGCACGGCGCGGGTAAAAGGCGATGTAGTAAGCGTGGGCGGCAAAATCTATCGGTCTCGCGCGGCTCGCGTCGGCGGCGATCTGGTTCAAACTTCGCTGACAGGGGTGAAAATCGATGACGGCGATCAGCATGTCTCGGTTGGCATTGGTGGGGTTTCCGTTGGCCCAAAACGTGGCGATGAATGGGAACGGCCAAGGCCGTCGCGTGGTCGCCACCTCGATTCGCCATTCGAGTCAGAACCGTTCATGTTCCGATATAACCGGGTTGAAGGGCTGTTTTTGGGCTTGAAATTAAACCGCAATGAATGGCGCGATCGAAACAATGCCTGGTTTGATCTTTATGGACATGCCGGCTACGGTTTCTCCCGAAAGCGCGCCTGTTATCAGATCGGTATAGAGCGAGAATTCTTCGGAAAATATGGACCAGTGATTGGCGTCGAGACGCACGACATTGTCCATTCGGAGGACGAATGGATGATTCCTACGTTCGAAAATTCATTGGCCGCGCTGTTTCTCCGAGAAGATTTCCACGACTATTTCCGCCAAGTCGGCTATTCTGGCTATGTTACGCATGACCTATCCGAGTACCTTACCCTAACAGCCGCCTATCGTCGGGATCATCATTATCATTTGCAGCGCAAAACCCAATGGTCGATCTTCGGCGGCGATAAGAAGTTCCGAGAAAATCCGATGATCGATGAGATCGATTATAAAAACGTGGCCGCAACAATCACGCTGGATACGCGCAATGATTACAAATATCCCAACCAGGGCTGGTTGATCAATTTGTCGGGCGAGTTTGCCGGGAAGCGGTTCAAAAACCCAGATGTGGATTTTGATCGCTTCATTTTTGATATTCGCCGATATCAGCCGATCACCAGTGGCGAGAACCTCGATTTTCGCGTGCGAGTTGGCTCTTCCCGGGGCAAGTTGCCCAGCCAATTGCAGTTCGATTTGGGCGGCCTTTCCACCTTGCGAGGGTATAAATTCAAAGAATTTTCCAACGATAGTTCCACCATGACCAATCGCATGCTACTGGGTAATATTGAGTATCGAATTCATGGCCGGCGAAACCCACTAAATCAGATGTTAGGAGAAAATGATTTCAGCTTCATCCTGTTTGCTGATGCGGGGTTAGTTTGGTCGGTGAATGACTCACTGAAAGCCCAGCAGGGTTTCAATAACCTTGATTGGGAAGATCTCTATACTGCCGTCGGCTTTGGCTTGGCCAATCGTGAAGGCAATATCCGACTCGATTTCGCCAAGCGAATGGATCGCAAAAAAGAACCCCTGCTGGTAACGTTTCGGATCAATCGGCCATTTTGATGCGCCCAGCGAGACCATCCCAGGCGTGGCTCTCGAATGGTACTCATCGCTCGTCACTTTCATTTTGGAAGATCATCATACAGCAAATTCACTCAATAAATGCTGGGATGGAATAATGGACCGATCCAGCCATGGTTCGCCATTATTCCATCTCCATACCGCCCGACAACTCCCCTGAGAGTGATCGCTTAAGGCTTGAGCTTCCGGTTCAGCGGCAGATCATTTGTGCTATCTTTGGTGAAACGTCGCCTCTGTTCGAATCGCTGCCCCATTTTGATGTAAAAAGCAGAGCAACCTTTTCTGCTTTGTGGACGTAAGAACATGTGCCGATACAGAGAATCCAAAAAAATGTCTTGACATCCATCAAAATTTTTACTTAATTAATTTCGGTTGTAAAATGCGAAATTCCATCAGCTCGGGTCATTCCTGCGACGGCAGAACTCGCTTTCAAGGCCACGTTTTCACTTAGATCGAAATAGAGAGGCTTGAATGCGCAGGCATGGCAGTTCAGCTGGATACTGGAATTTTGCAACGGAGACTCTTGGGTCAAATCAAAAACGGCAGCAAAATTCAAATCTCAGTCAATCGAATTTCAAGAGTTGAACGACGATGGATGTATTAATCATTGGTGGCACAAGATTTCTCGGATTGCATTTGACTGCTGCATTGCTCGGCGGCAATCAGAAAGTCACGCTTTTTAACCGTGGCACCCGACGGAACCAGTTCCCTTATTATGAAGATGTCGAATGGCTGATCGGCGATCGGCACGATGAGGAGAGATTTCGATCCATTTTCAAGGACCGGCAGTTCGATGTCGTGATCGATACCTGCGCCTATTTTCCTGAGGACGTTGAACTGGTGGTAGAGGTATTTCGCGATAAAATTGGCAAATATATTTTTACCAGCAGCATGGCAGTGGCCCACACCAAAGAATATGATGAGCGGTTGGTTTTGCCCATCCCCAATCGTCGGCTATTTGATACCATTGCCAACAACAGCTACGCATACAACAAATCGTTGATCGAGGAATATCTGGTCGAACAATTTGATAAAACCGGTTTTCCGTTCGTCAGCATTCGTCCAACCGAAATCAACGGTCCTGGAGAGATTCGAGAATGGTACTATATCGATCGCCTCAAAAGTGGCCGACAAAAAATTTTGATCCCTGGTTCTGGCGAGAATCTGTTTCAGCCAGTGTATATTGATGACCTGATTCAGGCTTATTTGCTGGCCATCGTGAAAGAGAATGCCACTGGAGAATGTTATAATGTGGCGGGCGATGAGATCATCAGTCTCAATGATTTTATCAAACTGGTGGCGGAAGTACTTGGGGAGCGGGTCAAAATAGTCAACATCCCCTATGCGATGTTTCGCCAATTGGTGCCAACCAAATATTTTTTCCCCTTTTGCAACAAACATTCGTTTGTGGTCGATTTGTCCAAAACAAAGACCGAGCTGGGTTACCAACCGGAGATCAGCATTCGGGATGGGCTTCGCAAAAGCTATGAGAATTGGCCAGAGAGCTACAACAAGAAAATCACACCCTTTAATCCTTCGGGCGAATTTGAATTCATCAGCTACGATTTGGAGGATGTGCTGATCTCCGTCTGGGAAAAGGAGATGCCGGCCATGTATGAAAGGGTCCATGCTGAGCTCTTAAAGCGCGGCATGTTAATTTAACCAATATGAGGTAGATAAACCATGAAAACACCAATGAAATTCCTCGTTCTGCTGAGCCTTTTGGGACTGACCATCCTAAGCAGCGGGCCATCCATCGCTGCCAAATTTCAAAAAATTGACAAAAGCTATGCTGTGAATCCTCAAAAAACCCTGACGGTTGTAATGGAAATTGATGCTGGTCAGGTCAGAATTTGTTGCCATGACGCGCCCTCTCAGGTTCATGTCTCGACAGAATATGATGATCGCTACGATCAAATCGAGATAAGCCACCATGAGCGGACCAATGAATTTTCCCTTTTCATGGATCGGGACAATTGGCTGAAATCTGTGGATGATGATCGGACGCCGAACTTAATGCTCTCTCTGCCGACTGATGTTGTGATGGTGCTGGATAGCAAAATCAAGGCTGGCGAGATAAAATTCGAGCTTGGGGGGCTGAAACTGCGGGATTTTAAATTGCACAATTATGCCGGCGAAGTGGAAATTAATTTTGATACCCCCAATCTGATTGAAATGGAATTCCTCGATATTGATGTTTCCATCGGAGAAACCACGCTGCGTCGCTTGGGAAATGCCCGGTTTCACAGAGCGAGAATTAATGGCGGTATTGGCGAACTCAGCGTCGATTTCTCGGGCGAGGGATCTTCCAATGCCCATGCCGATATCGATCTGGATATTGGAGAAACGACGATCTATTTACCACGAGGACTCGGTGTTCGGTTCGATCATACCACGTTGGGGTTCCTTACTGAGGCGAATATTGATTTCGATTTCGACAAAAAAGGGCACTATTATTACAGCCAAGGCTACGAATCCGCCGCGAAAACTCTGGATTGCTCCATTTCGGCGGGAATTGGTGAACTGCGGGTCATTTATCGTTAAGCCTCTTTTGCTGCAACAATAGTCGTATTGAAACCTGCAGTGATTTGCCCCCTTGGCGACTCGCACTTCTTGGGATGGCCATGCCATCCCATGCTTCAATCACGGGAGGAAAATATGCGGTGGAGATCATTCTGCTTCTCGATTGCGATTCTGATGGGAACCGGGGTCTTTTCCTCGAATCTCGCCACTGGTTATTGGCAACAGGACGTCACCTATCAAATAGCAATTACACTCAATACCAGTGATCACACTGCTGTTGGTAGCACAAAGATCAGTTATAAGAACAATTCTCCTGATACGCTGCATGTTGTATGGTTTCATCTCTATCCCAATGCCTATAAGGACAATCGAAGCGTTTATGCTCGCGAATCCATGCAGGCTGGATCTTCACGTTTCGCTTTGGCCCCAGAATCAGAACGGGGCTACATTCGAGTCGATACAGTTCGTGTTGGTTCCCAGCTTTTGGATTGGGTCTATAAAGAGCACGATGAGACCGAGATGAAAGTCATCCTGCCAACACCATTAAGACCAGGGGAATCCATCAAATTCGATATGAAGTTTTTCATCAAAATCCCCCACATTTTCTCGCGATTCGGTCATATCCAACATCATTATGAGTTTGTCCAATGGTATCCGAAGGTGGTGGTCTACGACAAACAGGGCTGGCACCCAGATGGGTATCATCTCATCGGTGAGTTCTACGGGGAATTTGGCACGTTCGATGTCGAGATCACTGTGCCGGCCAATATGACGGTGGCTGCGACCGGGGATCTGGTGGGCCCAGCCAGTGAGGTGGCCCGGCTAGATTCGATGGCACAATTGGGTGGCCGATTGGATAGCCTCAGGGCGAACAAGCACCAGCAACTCATTCGAAAAATTTTAAAACCGATCGCAAAGGCCACGTTGTCCACCGATCAGAAGACGCTCCGATTTCATGCCGAAAAAGTTCACGATTTTGCTTGGGCAGCCGATCAACGATTTGTTTTAAAGCGAAGCAACTATAAACATGTAACCATCAATGTCTATGTTTTGCCAGAGCACGAACATCAGGGCAAGGCAGCCCTTGGATATGTTTTCGACACATTAGAACATTATAGCCGGCATTACGGCGATTACCCTTACAAACAAATCACCGTTGTGGACGGCGATGTGTCCGCTGGCGCCGGGATGGAATATCCGAATTTGACCATCATCAATTTCGGCTCGCCCAATTGGCTTCGGCTTCTCGAAACCGTCATCATGCACGAAGTCGGCCATAATTGGTTCTACGGCATGTTGGGCAACAACGAAATGGCTGAGGCCTGGTTGGACGAAGGCATGAACTCATTCGCAGAAAATCGTTATCTGGAAGAGAAGTATGGCCGCGAGGGTAACTTGACCAATTGGCCAACCCATTTGAATTTTTTACCTCAGCTCAGCAATCGATATATGCAGACCTTGCTATATTATCTGTTCGCTGCGAATCAGGCAGAGCAACCCATCCTCACTGCAGCGTATCAGTTCAAAGAAAGCTATAATCTTGTATATGTCAAAGCCGCCTGGATGATGGACATGTTAAGGGAAATGCTTGGCACGGACAAATTCGACGAATTGATGCAGAGCTATTTTGAACAATATAAATTTAAACATCCCACCACAAAGGATTTCATTCAATTGGCCGAACAAATCAGCGGCCGAGAATTGGATTGGTTCTTCGATAGCTGGTTGAAAAGCACAGGTCAATGCGATCTGGCCATAAAAAAAATTCGGAAGACGACCACCAGCAGCGGAAGCAAACAACTGTTCGTAACCGTTGAACAAAAAAAACAGATCGCCATGCCGGCCAATTTAATGATAGAACAACCGATCGGCTCAAAGACTTATCGCCGCTGGGCCGGTAGTGGCCGGGATACCACCTTCCAATTCACCGTCACAGAATGGCCCAAAAAGGTGTGGATTGATCCCGATGACCGGGTGCTCGAAGTGGACAATTGGAACAATTGCTCGCCGCGACAAATCTCGTGGCGGCCAATGGTGTCGTTCCCTTCATTTGAAAAGTATGATATCTTTTACGGTCCAACTATCTGGTATGAGGACGACGTTGATGGCATCCGACCGGGCATCTTTTTGAACGGTGGACAATTTCGTGACTTTGGCGGCTTTCGGGGACGCTGGCAATGGTATTTGCATTTCGGGTATGGCATCCGCAGCGAAAAGCTCAGCTATTCCATGGGATTCAAGCATCCGATTCGCTGGTTGGGAAACTCCGCTCGATTTGAGCTGAGCGGCTCTGATTTTGAAGGCCAAAAATATGGCATGGCCGGCGTGAGATGGCGCTGGAGTGAGTACCTCACCCGGAGGCCAGAATGGCGATTCCGCATCAATTATTTCTATCGAAATGTCTATCGGCTCGACTATGTCAATGCCCAAGATTGGACATCTGGAATAACATCGGGTGGCAAGGCCAGCCTGACATTTTCATCGGGCCATTATCGGTTTCCATTCCAAATGAACCTGGAGATCGTTGGCGCCAACGCTGCCCTCAATAGCGACGTGACTTTCAACAAAATTTCGCTTGAGCTAAATCAAAATTTCAAGTGGACGCGCCGAATATTGACGCGGCTCCGCCTGTTCGCTGGCTATATCGATGGCGAGCCAGGCCAACAGGATAAGTTTTTCCTATCTGGTGGTTTAATCCCGCAAGGTCCCTTGGCGTTTCTAGTGGATCGGCGGGGCAGATATAGCCCGCAAAATTACTATTTCATCGAAGGCGATGGTGCAATGCCTGGCTATTACCGCCAGCATTTGGCCGGCAACTTCATCGCCGCTGCAAATTTCCACATCAAAATCCCTTTTCTTCCAGCATCACTGAGCTACGATGTGGGGAATGTCTGGAACAATCGTGATGAGGTCTCATTCTCGTCGCTGAAGCAGGATCTGTCCCTGCAAATCGCGCTGGGGATGTTAAAATTCTACGTCCCGTTCTGGGTCAGCCATCCGATTCCGAATGAAAAGAAATTTCAATATCGTTGGCTCATCGGATTACAAACTTCAGGATTCGGAATCCGTTTTTGACCGCTGGACTCATCCAGCGTCATTTAAAACTTTTTCCTGAACCGATGCGATGAGGCGCAAGGCTTCAAACTGGCTACTTGCTGATAAAAACGTTCATCGGCTATTTCATTGGTTGCGAAAGCTCTTCACCAAAATAGGAGCAGACTCTTATGATAGAAAAAGGAAACGAATTGCCGATCCCCCAGCATCCGCCGGTCCAGCCGCGAGAAATCAATATGAGCAAATGGATCTCCAATGGCCTGGATCTGATCATGAAAGATTTTGGCAATTTTCTGTTGCTAAGTTTCATCTACGTTGTACTTATCACTGTTGCGTTCTCGACCTGGGTGATTGGACTGATCCTGGCTGGACCGCTCACCGCTGGATTTTTCTACATCATCTTGAATCGAATGCGGGGCCGACAGTTCTACATCGGCGATATTGCGAAAGGATTCGAGGTATGGATTGCTGCGGCATTAGCGGATATCTTGATCTCGATCTTTGCTGGACTGGGATTCATCTTTTTGATCGTCCCTGGCATTGTCATCTCGGCTCTTTATATGTTCGCCATGCCGCTTATCATCGAAAAGAAAATGGATTTTTGGCAAGCCATGGAGACCAGCCGAAAAGTCGTGGCGCAGAACCTGTTTGAACTTTCCATCTTCATGCTATTGCTCTACATTCTGCTATTTGTGGGAGTGCTGCTGGTTGGTGTGGGCTTCTTGGTGGCACTACCGGTGGTCTTCGCAGCCATCGCCTATGCGTATGCGGATTTAATTGGGTTGGAGGAGACAAAACCAGTCGCCAGCTAAATGGCGCGAAACGAATTCTTGCGCATCCGCAGTAATGATGATCCAGCCATGCGGTGGCGCCAAAGGATCCGCACACCGTGGCATAATCCTTGTTGATATCTGCACGACAAGCTTTGATGCTGCCAGTGATGAGCGGTGCATTTGGATACAATCATGCTGAGCACGCAGCAGCCGAATCTTTACCCCCAGATTTCTGGGAGGAGTTTTCAATCAAGTTGCGCCATGAAATGAGCAGAATCATGGGACATGCATGAGTTTCTCATGATCCTGAATTCATCTCAAGCGATTATCAGCAAGTTTGTGGCAATGAATTTTCCGATGGCAATTTCTGGGTTGATTGTCACGCATGGAAGAAACGAATCCAAGCACAATGAATGCGGTCTGCAAAAACCATCCAGATCGAACCGCGAAACGAAGGTGCTATACCTGCAAGCAACCGATTTGTGCTGAATGTCAGATGCAGAAATCCAACCACATTTTCTGCAGCCAAAGTTGTTATCGATCGTATATCATCGGTCAGCTCAGCGCGAATCAGGCGAAATTGATGGTTCTGGAAAGAATTAAGCCTGCTCTATTGCTTGTTAAAAATAAAATCGCTCAGGTACCGAGGAAGCTGGTGGGCATTGCGCTTGTCGGCGTGGCTTTGTTGCTTAGCATCATTTTATCCATCGTTAGTATCCACCAGGTTCACCTATTGAATAAAAAGTTAGAGCAAGTCACTCTGAAGAGCGGCGATACGGTACAGCCCCATCGGGATGTCGAAGCGATGGCCAACGAGATCGATCAGCTCAAAATCTTATCCCCTCCTGCCAACGCCATGATCGTGCGCAACCGTTTTGATATCGAAGGTCTGGCAGAGGAGAACCGAGTTATCACCCTGTCGGTGAACGGGCAATTGATCCAAACGACGTTGGTGGAGCGCGGCAGATTTGCATTTCGAAATGTTGAGGCAAAAGCCGGGGCCAACCATTTCGTGGTTCGTTCCATCAGCGAAGACGGTAGCGCCTCTGTCATCGAAGAGATCACATTCCAATTTGGCGCGCTACTACCGGCAGTATTGGCGCGCGATTTCTCCCGAGGCAGTCTCACAGAGAAAAAGATAGCACTGACCTTTGATGGAGATTACTTGGACAACATCACCGATGAAATTTTGGATATTCTCAAGCAGGAGCAGGTCCGCTGCACCATGTTTTTGACCGGCCGTTTCATCCGTCGCTATAGCGAAACAGTGAAGCGAATGGTTGCCGAACATCACGAAATTGGCAACCACAGTTGGACCCATCCCCATTTGACCAGCTATGAACAAAACCAGCTTCACCACACGCTCCCCAATGTGACCGCTGAAACCGTACAACAAGAGCTGCTGAAGACGGCTGAGCTATTTCGACAGATTACCGGCATCCCCATGGCTCCCTATTGGCGGGCTCCCTATGGGGAACATAACGCCGAAATTAGAGCCTGGGCTGCCGCGGCGGGCTTTCGGCACATCGGATGGACCATCGGGAAAAATTGGGACGATGGCATGGACACGCTGGATTGGGTGGCGGATAAAAATGCCCCGAATTATCATAGCGCCGATGAGATCGCAACGAAAATTGTTTCATTTGCCAAAAACAGCAGCACTGGAGCAAACGGGGCCATTATCCTGATGCACTTGGGAAGCCAGCGAACCGGAGATTATCCCCACACAAAGCTCCCCGATATTATCCGTCAACTGCGAGAGTTAGGCTATCAATTTGTCACTATTTCAGAGTTGGTGCAATAATCCGCAGGTTCAAAAGACGGGTTCTATGATGGAATGGTAAAATTTAAAGCCGGCCAGGGAGTATGAGCTCGTCAAAACGGCGTGGTGCCCTTATCTGTCTCCCTCACTGGCATGTCGGGCGTAAAGCTGACCGCAGGCGGCTCCAATATCCACTCCTTTGCTCCGCCGGACCGAAACCACCACATTCATATTCAAAAATGGCTGAATGAAATTGTTAATTGCCTGTTCAGTAGGTGCGCTAAATTGGCCATCTGTTGGATTATATGGGATAATATTGATTTTGCACTTCAGGTCTTTGAGCAGCTTTGCCAACTTCTGGGCATGTTCGATGCGATCGTTCTGTCCAGCCAACATCACATATTCGAAGGTAATTCGGTGCCGCGATTTGGCGGTGTAATATTTGGCTGCTTCCATTAACTCAGAAAGTGGGTATTTTTTATTAATCGGCATGAGCTGGCTGCGCGATTCATCATCAACCGCGTTCAATGAGATCGCTAATTTAAATCGTTGCCCATCATCCGCAAACCTCTTGATGGCTGGCACAATCCCAGCGGTCGAAATGGTGATCTTCCGTTTGCTAATGGCGATCCCTTTGTCATGAGAGATGATCTCACATGCTTTGATGACTTCATCGTAATTGAGCAACGGCTCTCCCATCCCCATGATCACCACATTGGTTGCGGTCTGGCGAATGGCCCGCTGAATGGCCAGCAGTTGATCGACAATTTCGCCTGCGGACAAATTTCGCTTGAACCCCATTCTGCCAGTGGCGCAAAATCGGCACGCTAATGCACATCCCACCTGGGATGAAAGACAGATGGTCCGGCGATTGGCTTCCATCATCCACACAGTTTCGATGTAGAGCCCATCGCTCAAGCGAACCAAAAATTTCGTTGTCTGACCATCCAGAGAACTGACCTGATGCTCAATGGTCACATGCCCGATTTCTGCCAGCTCCGCCAATTGGTGGCGAAACGGTTTCGCGATATTGGTCATCTCAGCAAAACTTCTGACCCCCTTTTGGTAGACCCATTGAAACAGTTGTTGTCCGCGATACCCAGGCTGACCGATAGAGCCCATCCATTGCTCCATCTCCTCAAGGGTCAGTCCAATCATATTGATTTTTTTCATATCAAATCAATTTACGAAATTGCAACCAACCATTCAAGAAAATTTATTGTCAGAAGAGAAAATTTTTTTTATCAGAGGCTTCATGAAACAATCCTCTGGGTTTGTCATATAAGCATTAGCTTCAATTCAAGCAAATATTGCCTTGAGTCAAAGGGTTGTTCGATATCCAAGATTAGATGATTTGCTTTTTGTGATAAAATTAGCATCAGCCGAAAACTAAACACTAATTTTTCATTCATCAATTCGTCAAACGCTGAGGCCATTGTTCAGCTCAATGAGCCGATGAATACGTGCCAGATAGAATGAAAGAAGCGGAAGCGAAGGGATTGGAGGATTCATGATGGATCAGACCGCGACCAAAACCGATCTCGAAATTGTCCGAGAGCTAAAACAAGCGCACGATCAAATCACTGCCGAGATCGGCAAAGTGATTATTGGTCAGCAGGCTATCATTGATCAGCTTTTGATCGGATTATTAGCGCGGGGACATTGCTTGCTAATTGGCGTCCCCGGATTGGCCAAGACGCTGCTGATAAGCACCTTGGCCCGAGTATTGAATTTGAAATTCAATCGCATTCAATTCACACCGGATTTAATGCCATCGGATATTACGGGTACAGAATTGATTGAAGATGACCTGACCACAGGGCGTAAGGCATTCAAGTTTGTGCGAGGCCCAGTATTCGCCAACATCGTGTTAGCGGATGAAATCAACCGTACTCCCCCAAAGACCCAAGCTGCGCTGCTCCAGGCGATGCAGGAGCACGAGGTTTCTGCCGCAGGCGAAACTTATAAGCTGGAGGAGCCGTTCTTCGTTCTGGCAACTCAGAATCCCATTGAGCAGGAGGGGACGTATCCGCTGCCGGAGGCCCAGCTTGATCGCTTTATGTTTAACCTTTGGGTTGATTATCCCTCGCCCGCTGAGGAAGCAGAAATCGTCAAATCTACCACGAGCGCTTATCAGCCAAAATTAGATGTCATCTTAGATCGCGATCAGATTCTCAAATTGCAAGACTTGGTTCGACGAGTCCCTGTTTCGGACCATGTAGTGAATTATGCGGTAAAGCTGGTGAGCAATACCCGACCCAATAACAATGGGGCGCCGCGTTATATCAAAGAGTGGATCAGTTGGGGCGCTGGTCCTCGCGCCTCGCAATATCTCATTCTGGGGGCCAAAACCCGCTCCATTTTGGATGGCCGACCGACTCCCGACATCGATGACGTACGCGCCATGGCCAAGCCAGTGTTACGCCATCGATTAGTCACTAACTTTAATGCTGAGGCCGACAATATCAGCACCGTTGAAATCATCGAAAAATTATTAGAGGATGTGATCGCCTGATGCCCATTGTTGCTCCAATAAAAAACGACTACCGAAAATATCTTGACCCCGAGATCGTGGCGCGGATCAAAAACATCCAGTTGCGCGCCAGATTGGTGGTCGAAGGTTTCATTACCGGATTACACCGCAGCCCTTATCATGGCTTCAGTGTCGAATTCTCTGAATATCGTCAATATATGCCTGGAGACGAAATTCGCCATATCGATTGGAAGGTCTACGGCAAAACCAACCGATTTTACATTAAGCAATTCGAAGAAGAGACGAATCTCAAAGCTTATCTGCTATTGGACACCTCTGGCTCGATGGGCTATTCATCCCAGCAAATTTCTAAGCTCGATTACGCCGCATCGCTGGCTGCTGCTCTGGCCTATCTGATGATCGAACAACGCGATGCCGTGGGATTGGTGACTTTCGACAAGATCATTTCCAAATATCTGCCGCCGCGATCAATGAAGAGTTATTTGCTTCAAATTTTAAGAGAACTGGCCAGCATTCGGTGCAGCGATACCACAGACGTGGCCCATACCTTCCATGAAATGGCGGAGCGGATCCATCGTCGGGGACTCATTATTGTCCTTTCCGATTTGTTTGATGACCCGGAAAAAGTCCTTTCTGGCTTCAAACATTTTCGCCACAAAAAGCACGAGGTCATCGTGTTTCATATCTTAGATCCAATGGAGCTCAATTTCAACTTTCATCGAACCAGCCGATTCAAAGATATGGAGTCAGGTGAAGAAATTGATACCCAACCATGGCATATTCAGGCTGATTATCAAAAAAAGGTACAGCAGTTTATCGAAAACTACAAACGGCAATGTCGATTATCTCAGATTGACTATGTCCCGTTGACTACATCCCAGCCATTCGACCTGGCTCTCATGGAATATTTGATCAAACGTAAACGGATCGGCGGATAATCAACCTAATTCCCCAATCATCAACTGAGCAGATGATCTATGAAGATCTTTATTCTCTGGATCATTATCATCGGCGTGATCGTCGGCATCTATCTTTGGCGCCATTACCGGCGCTCCGCGCGAGGATTTCGCTTCCAAGTGAAACTGACGTTGTTATTTTTCTTGCTGGTTCTCATCCCAGCCGTTCCGCTCACGTTCTTCATCAGTGACCTGCTAACTCGCGGCGCCAAAATGTTTCTGATCCCTGGGACCGAGCGATCGCTGGCCCAAGCTTTGGATATGATCAAATATCAGTTGGAACAAAAAGGAAGCTCGTTCCTCACTGCCTATTCAGACGAGCTAGCTTTCGCTGATAATGCGCTCCAACGACATGGAATGCTTTATTATGCCAAAATCAAATGGGCCGAACCGACGCCTCAGCAAATTACCCTCTTCGGTCCAGCAACTTCCCATTTTCAATCAAGCCCAATACGAGAGCGGAGCCACTGCCTGGCGGTAGCCAATGAGGAAATCAAAAGTCATCTGTTTCACTCTGAAAACCAGACGATCTGTGAAGTCTATCAACCGACTCATGAAGGAATGATCCGACTGGTCGGCTTCCCCATCGATCCGATCGTGATTCAAGCCAAGGAAAATATCACGCAAACACTTCGGTTGTATAATTCGCTTTCGATGTTTAAAGAGTCGGTGGTGGAAGGACAAATCATTTGGGGATTGGCGACAATTTTCATTATCATTTTAACTTTATTGGCGGTGATCGCAGCGAAACGGCTATCTCAAGGGATCAGTCAACCGATCCGTGCGCTGGTTGATGGAATGCAACAAGTTGCTGCTGGGGACCTCTCCTACCAGGTTCAGGCGCACGCCAGCGACGAAATAAAATTTCTCATCGATGCGTTCAACCAGATGACGACGGATTTAAAAAACAGTCACGCGAAATTAGTGCAAGCAGAGCGGCTAGCAGCCTGGCAGGGCGTTGCCCGACGGGTATCTCATGAAATAAAAAATATGCTCACCCCGATCCAATTATCGCTGCGCCGACTTGCCAGTCAATTGGGAAAAGAAGACCCGTCGCAAAAAGAGGCTGCATTGGCAGCGATCGAGGAAGAACTCGCATCCATGCGCCGATTGGCAGAAACGTTCAGCGAATTTGCCCAGATGCCCCCAATGACTGCGCAGCCAGAGGATATCAATGAGATGATTCGCCAGCTCGTCAAATTCATCGAAGCGGAACCGAATGGGATGCGAATAGCGTTGTCTTTAGATTCCAGGTGCCCATTGCTGAATCTGGATCGCCACCATATTCGCCGCGCGTTGCACAATCTCATCAAAAATAGTATCGAAGCAAGCAAACCTGGCAGTGAGATCATCATCGAAACCCATAAAATTGATATTGGCGGCCGGAGCGTCAAAATTGTCATTCGAGACCATGGGACAGGAATTCCACCGGAAGTGCTGCCTCGAATTTTCGAGCCGTATTACACGACCAAGCCACGCGGCATGGGCTTAGGACTGTCAATTGTCAAAAGAATTATCGAAGATCATTTCGGCCACATTGAAATCCAAAGCACCCTTGGTCATGGGACCGAAGTCACGATTTATTTGTGATTGTGTCCAATTTTCGATCACTATTTGGCTGAAATCGTTGCACGTAAAGCGGCAGCCGTGCGCCGCGATCTATCTCTTGGCGCCTGCCAAAAATTGAATCTGGTCCAAAAATGCTTTGCTGCACTCCCGATTATTAAAGGTCAAGAAATACATTAAATCTAAATTGGGGACAGCTTTTCCTGTCCAAGTAGCATTTTCGACTTTCAAATTCTGATTTACAAAGATTTTGTAGCTTCCTTGTCGACAATCAAAGGCCAACCGAATTTTGTACCAGGTATTTGCACTTATTTCGCAGACCTGCTGCCAATTGTAATCTGCATCATAATACTCGAGCTTTCCCGCACGAATGGCCAGCTGCGGTCCCAGATGTTCGTTTTGGGGTTGCTCCGAATACATTCGTAGCCCGAATACATCAGAATCGGAGCTGACTCTCCAGCAAAATTCCAGAATCCCGACCGACCGATAGGGCAGGCGTGCACCGATAAAACAGGTTCCAGATTCGCTTGTGTCAATGAAGCAAACGCTCTTTCCCCCAGAATTGTATGAGATCGAATCGCTAATATACAACCAGGCTCCCGATTTATTGATGGTCCACTTTAATGGATCTGGATTGCCATTTGCTGGAGAACTTTCAAAATCATCGCTAAACAATTGCACTTCAGGTTCGGTGGAAAAACTCCATATTGGACCATTTACAATTGCACCGTAATGATCCTTGGCTGTGATTTTCCAATAATATTTTGTATTGAATTCCAAGCCAGCCAATGCATAACATGTGTCGTGGTAATTTTGGACCAACAACTGTCCCGCTTCTGCGGTTTTCCCAAAATAAATATCATAACTTACTCGGCTAAAACTATCTGGATCTCCGCCGCTCCATTGAATCGTGCAATTATCCAGTGCAATGGCTGTTACCCCATTGGCCGGTTTTGGCTTGCTTGGCACGTATGGTGGCCGGTTGTTCCCAAATCGAGTCCGAAAATTCCAAATTTCGCTGATACTGCTGTCTCCTTTTTCGTTGTGCGCGACAATATACCAATAGTATTGCGCGTTATATTCCAGTGATTGATATTGGAAGCTCGTATCCGTCAACCCCGAAGCGATCAATTCCATTTTTGTAATCGCATTTCCCAAATAACAACTATATTGTAATTGACCTGCATTTTTTGGTGCCGCGTCATGCCACAAAAACGTTATCGGAACAGGAATATCGGTAGCCTCGTTGGGTGGATAAATATGTTGTGGAATAGCCAGCGGAGTAGGTTGAGGTTGAGTTGGCACCAGATTCTGACACTGAATTGCCGCCAACATCAATAATAACAGAGCGATTAACTTTATCTTTCGCATTTCGACACCTCGTTGCTCATTCAAAGCTGTTTACCAAACACAAAAGCTGACGCACAAGCGAGCGTCTTGCTCAAAGATGCTAAAAATACCATTGAAATGGCTGCACCCCCCCTACTCCATCCTTGCAAATTGAATGCCCGACTGGACATTTTTATTCCCTGGCGACAAAAAAGCACCAGCTTTTGGCATCAGAGCAATATCATTGGCAACGATCGTCTCCTCGTCCATCACCCAGTCTGATTCATGGCAGAGTTCTTGATGCTATGCCATCTGGTTGAAAAAGGTTCAAACCAAATCTTGATGAATGTGGGGGAAATAATTGTGAATTTCCTAAATAAATCGGGAGGTTGATTCAGCAGGCTCGTGCGTCAATAATTGATTGCTACTGGGGATTTATGCGAATCAAACAAAAAAGGAAGATTACTTCTTTTCAGCGAAATAGCGCTTTGATGCTTCCCCAGGTATATCTAGCGCCAGAAATGGAAGGCGTTACGGAGACAATCTGTGAATATATCGACTCAGAGTTATCTTCATTGATAATGATCAAACGATAGTAAAACGTGCGGTCCATCTCCGATCGAAATACCGTTTTGTCTTCGTATTGATAATCTTTCCGAGATGTGGAATTGCCGCCGCCCTTTACGAAAGCGATCTTCTTAAAGTCCACTTTGTTAAGGCTTCTATCAATCTGAAATCCTTTGCAATTGGTTTCATTTAAAGTCGACCAATACAAAGTGACCTTGCCGTTGCCGGGTTCGCCTCGAAAATCAACGATAACTGCCCCGGCGTAAAGCATCAGGTAACCTGCGATCAACAGAAAGACTGAGCAGGCAGCAACTTTTATTTTGGCTATCATTTTCATCACATCCTAAGTCCTTGGAATCCATTGCAAGTTTTAATATAACCATTTAATTGAAAAAGTCAAGAAGTTTTTTTTAAATTTTAAAATCATATTGACAAAAAAAGCAAAAATGAGTATATTCGTTCCCAAACGAAAATGAATTTTACAGGGGGAGGGATGGCTAAAACGATGAGAAACTCACCGCTTCGATCTGAACATTCCATTGATCAGTATTTGCAAGAAATCAGCGAAGTGCCATTGCTCAGTCATGAAGAGGAGATTGAGCTTGCCCGGCGCATTAAACAAGGCGATGAGGCTTCGCTAGAGAAGCTAACCAAAGCCAACCTGCGGTTTGTGGTGAGCGTTGCCAAACAATACCAAAACCAGGGGTTATCACTTGGCGATCTGATCAACGAGGGGAATCTTGGGCTGATAAAAGCAGCCAATCGCTTTGATGAAACGCGAGGATTTAAGTTCATTTCTTACGCGGTGTGGTGGATCCGACAATCGATCTTGCAGGCATTGGCAGAACAATCTCGAATTGTGCGCCTTCCCCTGAATCGCGTTGGGACCATGAACAAGATTGGGAAGGCGTTTGGAGCTCTGGAACAGGAATTTGAGCGGGAACCATCGCCGGAAGAAATCGCTGAGGTATTAGAACTTAGCGATTTCGAAGTGTCGGAAACCATCCAGAAATCAAGCAAGCATCTTTCGCTGGACGCCCCGTTCAGTGAAGAAGAAGAGAATAGCCTGCTTGACATCTTAGAAAATCAGGATCAGCCAGCCCCTGACAATACACTCATGAAAGAATCGCTAAAAATCGAGCTGGAGCGTGCCCTGTCCACTCTAAATCCCAGAGAAGCCGAAGTCGTTCGACTTTATTTTGGCCTGGGGCTGGAAACACCTCTGACCCTTGAAGAAATTGGGGAAAAATTTCAATTAACCCGAGAGAGAGTCCGGCAAATAAAAGAGAAAGCGCTCCGTCGTTTACGACATGTCTCAAGAAGCAAGCCATTGCGTGGCTTTCTCGGGTAATGAAACTCAGCGCCCAAATTCATTCCATCACGAAGATCGATTTCATGGCTTCATGCAGCAATAATCGATGTGGCCTGGCAACCTAATACGCTTCCTTGGTATCCAAAGTGCCCTGCAAAACAATCCGATACTCCCCGGTCATGCGATTGAAACTCGCCACGATCGCTCGATAATTGCCCGAACTATCAATAAGCATGCCCAACTGTCGTTTTAGCATGTCAGGCGAGAGCTTTGCATTTTTAATTACTTCTAAATCGCGAACATTAAGTTTCGTCATAATTTCACCTAAATAAAATATTGGAAAAGGATCATCGTTCATTCTAATGATGATCAAATTCACATTTTGGTAACATGCTTCTTAGATTTAATCCGTTAGCGGGTATTAAGAGCTCAGAATTAATGTTGATAAATTACTGGATAATTTTTTAATTTGCCACGAAGCGTAATTTGATATTCACCAGTAATAAGATCCAGGTCCAAATTATCGATCGCGCATTTTTCTGTGGTGCGTAGGATGTTTTTGATCTTTTGCTTGAGCGGAATTGAAGAAGGCGGCAAGAATTCGATCCATTCAAAATCGCGCGTATTAAATTTATTCATATCCAATCATTTACTCCTTTCACTGGACGATTTTAATACAATAATGACTTAACGATGCTATTATCTGCAAAGATTATACCATGCGATCCGAATTCATGCATATAGCCAATTTCTTCGCAAAGCAACAATTGACGCTATCGATGGTTATCTATAATTGTGTCCTAATGCATATTTTTTACTTGACATTTAGCCGAATATTTGATAACTTCTTGCACAAAAAATTAAACTCGGAGGATACAACTGATGAAAACATTTAAGCAGTTCGGGAGTTTGGCTTTGGTCCTTTTGCTGGTTTGGCAGGCCGAACCAGTTTTAAGCCAGCCGATGTCAATAACAACCCTAAAAGCAGGCTACTTTAACCCAAAGGCAAGCAAATCGGGATTTATTTTTGGAGGCGGCTATTCCTGGGCTGTCGACCAAAATGTTGATGTTGGCATTGCCGTCGATTATTTCAGGAGAAATCATTCAGAAGATTCCACCATTGTTCAGGGAGATGAAACTTTACGCATCAAATATGTTGATCTGACCACGAATATCGTCCCGATTTATGGACTGATCAATATAAAATTCCCGGCAGGCCCTGGTATGGATTATTTCATTGGTGGCGGAATTGGCTATGAGATGCTATTTCGGAAAGAACAGACCTATGGGCCAAATAGCAGCAAAAATTCTCGTCAATACAGCGGATTCAAATGGTTAATATCCGCCGGATTGATGTATCGCCTTGGCTATCGTTCATCCTTCATTGCTGAAGCATTCTATGATGGCACGACTGTCAGTCGCGAAAAGAAAAATGAGCCAACTGGTCTTGCCCGATATGAAGTTGATCTCTCTGGTTTTGGGATTCGCGCGGGTATTCGCCTGGGATTTCAATAAGATGTTATCTCCATCAGGTTTTTCAATTTAGTCAGATCAATTTTGCTCAGCAGAGAAATTTCCTAGCATTGCAAATAAGAACAAAACTTGGCCAGTTTCTCACGAGATCATGGATTATTATCAACGAGGACAGGTACGGTTCGGACCGGGGGGTGTATATTTTACCCCAGCGGTCCGATACCTCATGATTGCCAATGCCGCAGTCTTTTTGATCCAAAGTCTTACTCGAAGCATGCTCATTGACTGGTTTGGCTTACACCCCAGCGAGGTCTTCGTGCGATTACGCCTTTGGCAATTCGTAACCTATATGTTTCTTCACGGAGATTTCATCCATATCCTTCTAAATATGTTCATCCTTTGGATGATCGGCGGCGAAGTGGAACGCAGGTGGGGCCAGAAGGAATTTTTGAAATACTATTTTCTCTGTGGCATCGGTGCCGGATTCTTCCATCTCCTATTTAATCGCTCATCATCAGTTCCAGTAGTTGGGGCTTCCGGCGCTGTTTATGGCATCCTGGTCGCTTTCGCGATGATCTATCCAGATCGCATGATGATTCTTTTTCCCTTTCCCATTCCGCTGAAGGCAAAATATTTAGCGATGATTTTTGTGCTGGTTGAATTGACTTTTGGACTATTTGGCCAAAGCGGAGTTGCCCATTTCGCTCACCTCGGTGGGATGCTCGTGGGATTTTTCTATCTTAAATTCGGATGGAAAATTTCTTTACTTTTAGGGGATTTTGTCAGGAAAAAAAGACAACATATAGCGCTTCACAAAAGGATTCAAAAGCAACAGCGCCTATTGAAATTGAGAGCTGAAATAGATTTAATTCTCGATAAAATTAATGAAATTGGTTATAACAATTTAACCGAAAAAGAGAAGAAACTACTAAAAGAAGCCAGTATCTTTTTCTCTCAAGAAACAGATCATCATTAAATCATGATGAGAAACTCAATGCGTCTCCACCGATTTTATGAATTTTTGCTATTTATTTCAGTACAATTGTTTTTGACGTGCCAAGTTTTCGGCCAAACCATTTTTGTTCAATTGGCAAATGATCCCTATTCTTCCGATAAAATCAAGACAATCACGCTGAATAATCTGCAATATGTGTCAATTCAAGATTTAGCCCGCGCGCTGAATGCACAAAGCTATTTTGATGCTAAAAACGGCAGATTAATTGTGCATATCGAAAACAATATTTTGAAATTCTCAGCCTTTAGCCCTTTTATTCTGCTCGATCAAAAAGCTTATCAACTGCCGGCCGAAACCGAATTCATCGATCAGCACATCTATGCCCCCCTCGTGTATTTCCTCGAACTCTTTGATCGCCTATTTCCGAATCGAATTCGCTACAATCAATTCAATAATGAATTGACAATTACCCCCTTCCTATCAACGAATATCAATCAAATTACTATTGAAGAAAAAACCAATGGGACGTTGGTCTCTATCACTACCACCAGGCGGTTTGTTGATTCTGAACTGAGTTTAAGAAGCGGACCCAATTTCGTTTACCTTGACATTTATGGAGGCAAAGTAGATTCTCTGGCCCTCTATGCGAAATATAAAACTGGCTTGATTGCAGAAATCATTCCTAGCCAAGTGACCAATGAATTAGCCCAAATTGGTTTTCGATTGCGCCAAGAAATCATCGAAAAAAAGTTAATACTCCAAAATCCAAATCAAATTTTAATATCGCTCAAAACAAAAGTGGAATTGCCACGTGAAATTAATAAGAACATCGATCAAGAGAAAAGACGATGGTTGATCGATCGAATAGTCATAGATCCGGGTCATGGCGGAAAAGATCCGGGCGCGATTGGAAAATTCGGGACAAAAGAAAAGGATGTGGTGCTATCCATAGCCCGTTATCTCAAAGATCTGATCAGGGACAATTTGGGAGTTGAAGTGCTGATGACTCGTGAAGATGATCGATTCGTTCCTTTGAACCAGCGCACTGAATTTGCCAATCGACATCAAGCTAAATTATTTATTAGCCTCCATGCGAATTCCAATCGAAATCGCAAAATCAATGGGGTCAGCACGTATTTTTTGGGGCCAGAGAACACGGAAGAAGCTCGAGAGGTTGCAAGCTTAGAGAATTCAGTGATCAGTTTAGAAACAGATGGCAAATATGCCGACCTCTCTCAGGAGAGATACATCCTATCGGCGATTGCCCAAAATGTTTATAATATCGAAAGCCAAGATTTAGCAGCAATCATCCAGCGAGAGATTTCTCGAGAATGTAATCTTCAGGATTTAGGAGTAAAACAAGCAGGATTTTATGTGCTTTGGGGAGCTTCTATGCCCAATATCCTGATAGAGACGGCATTTATCTCAAATCCCGATGAGGAAAAGCTTCTGCGAAGCCCGGCCTTCCAGAAAAAGCAAGCGCTTGCCATTTATCGAAGCATCAAACAATTTAAAGAACGTTATGAGTCCCAGCTATAATAAAAAAGCCCCCAGTTCTCACCAGGGGCTTCGGAGGGAGGAAAAAATGAGATGTTACAGAAATCTATAGCCTGTTCCGTGAATTGTCTCGATATATTGTGACGGGTATTTATACTCACCCAATTTTTCTCTCAGTCGCTTAATATGAACATCGACGGTCCGATTGGTGACATAAACTTTTCGTCCCCACACTTTCTCCAAAATCTCCTTTCGGGAGAAAACATTTTCACGTCTCGATGCCAATAGATAAAGCAGCTTGAACTGAATGTATGTTAAATCGATGGGTTTGCCAGATTTTTTTACTCGATGTTCATCCAGGTCAATTTCAATATCTTTGACCTTGATTTTCTTGCTCTCGCTTCTCTCCACTCGTTCGATAATCGCCTTCATCCGTGCCACCGTCGACTTTGTACTAAACGGTTTGATGATATAATCATCGGCACCGACTTGGTAGGCGCGAACCACATCGTTTTCATCATTATCGCTGGACATAATAATCAGGGCTGTCTTTCTTGTATCAAAATCTTCTTTTAAGCTCTTATAGACATCCCAGATTTCATCTCCAAAGTCGTCTTGGTCTACCAGCAATGCTTTCGGTTTTTCAGATAAAACCAATTCCTGGACTTTTCCAACATCCGTGGTATGAATGGTGATGAAGCCTTCTTCCTCGATGCTCTTTGATATGGAATCGGGGTTGCCGTTCCTTGCGTCCAAAATCAATACTTTTCCCTTATCCATTGAGTTTTCCTCTGTTAACTTATGGTTCAATTTGATGAAACGTAAGATTTAATGAATTATCTCCTCAGATTAAATTTAGCACCTCGCATCGAGATATGATGCAGTGCTTGACTCCAAAACCCTTCACCCCAACCATCAACGTCCTGGATTAGAGCTGTGAAACCCGATCTCAATGCGAGGTGTAAGCCTTTAATAAAATAATCAATAACCCAATCAAGCATCAATTCTCAAACTTCGCTTCTTAATTTTGCAACTTTTATGCCACATTTATCATTCCATTACCACCAATGTTAGCGCCAATTTATTTCTTTGAACGGTTTGTTTAACTTTCAATATTTTAATTGATTATCCCAATGGGACTGTGTCAAAAAAATCATAAAACTTCTTTTTATTTGTGAGGTGCGAGTGAAAAATCTTAAATAACTGATGGTCGAAAACAAGTCAATGATAAGAAACCGCCATGCTAAAAATCCGATTATATTCCAACAGCGACCAATTCGTAACTTTCAGCATAAACAACAATCGCTCAGCTTAAACTAATCCTGTCATAACATATTGTATTCTTGTGTTGCTTCAAAGAAACTTAATATAACACTTTGAAATTGTATCAAATTTTCTAAAATTGTTTTAGACTGAAACAATAGACTGAAAAGCTAAAAATCAAATTGTTAATATTCGCTGCAGGGCGTCGGATGACAATTTTCAATCCAGCTCATTAATGATGATCCAATACCGGCATGAGGACAATACCAATGCTTGAATATGACAAACCGTTTTTCTGATCCAGGATTTATCTTTTGCAGAAAAAAGATAATAAAAATAACGATATTTTAACATGACGTAAGTCACAAAAATTGTATCATTGCGGTGATTTTTGCCTGAATTGAGAATCTGCTTAACTTATCTCCCCCTTAAAATGATTCTCATTGTTGTTCCTTCACCGAGCTTAGTCTCTTTGATCAACAGCTTGCCGCCGTGATACTCAACAATAATTCTTCTGGCCAAATTTAAGCCAAGTCCCCAACCTCGCTTTTTTGTGCTAAATCCGGGGCGAAAAACCAGCCGTCGATTTTGTGGACTGATGCCTTTGCCATTGTCCTTGATATCGATATAAATGTCTCCGCTCTTATCCGCAAGTTGCCCGATCGATATTTGTATCACCCCATTCTCCTTTTCGATCGCATCAAGGGAGTTTTTGAGCAAATTTTCGATTACCCATTCAAAGAGATCCCGATTCACTCGTACCGGCGGTACCTGTTCAAATTCTTCAATAATTCTAATCTGCTTTCCCATTTGGGGCAAGCGGCGCTGAAAATATTGAATGGTGTCTCTAATTATTGGAACAATATCCTGCATTTTTAAATCTGCCTGAGAACCGATTTGGGAAAATCGATTTGCCACTTTGTTCAACCGTTTGATATCATTGTCCATATCAGATAGAACCTGCCGGTATTTTTGGGGGGATTTTGTCGTTTTCATGAGCTCTAACCAGCCCATCAAAGACGATAAGGGAGTTCCTAATTGATGGGCCGTTTCTTTGGCCATTCCGACCCAAATGGATTGTTCTTCGCTGCTTTTAATGCTGCGGAAGCCCAAAAAGGCAACCAATAAAAATAATCCAAAAACACCGATCTCGATATACGGCAACCAGATCAATCGAGTGATCAAATTTGAATCACCATAATAGAGATATTGCTTGAGCAAAATCTGACCAGTTTGTTCATCGCGATAAATAATCGGAACTGGATCAATCTCTTTTTCGAGATTATTCACCATTTTTTTTACTTTGGCGATGGCCTCTGGCGATTTATCATTCGGATCAACAGAAATGTTCTCCCAATAAAGCGGATTTTTATTCTCGTCGGTATTGATAATTGGAAAATTGGTCTTTTGAATCACGTTTTCAAATAAAAAATTGATATTCGTTGAATCATTTTCTGCCGCAGCGCGCGAATGAATTTGGGCATAAAATTCCAAAATGGTGCGAGACTGCGCCCGTAAGCTATGAACGATTGTCTGAGAATAATATAGCAACACCAAAATCAGCACAATCGCCACAGTGAACAATAGCATGTTGAATTTATCTGAAAATCGATAGATCAAGTTTTTCATGGAAATCATCCTGATTGCTTATCGCCATCATTTCAAAATATTGTTGCATCATTTTTTCTGATGCCGTTTAATCGAATACACCAGTACTCCTATCAGAATAATAAATGTAAAAATGCTGATTAGCAAACCGATTCGAAATGAGGCTGGTCGGAAGACGAACGCGACTTCATGATCGCCGGGCGGCAAAAATACTGACCGCAATATATAATTCGTTTTGTAGATTTTGGTTTCCTTGCCATCGACATACGCCTTCCAGCCCGCCGGGTAATACACTTCCGATAGCACCAATAGCGTTGGCGATTTCACGGACGCCTTCATTTTTATGTCATGAATATCATAATGAGTGATTTCAACCTGGTTCCCCCGATTGGGGGCAATTTCAAATTCGGGCCGCTCTTCCAGGATGGCGGTGCGAGCGGGATTAAATCGACCTGACCCCATGAAATTGAAAATTTCATCTTTGTTCGATAAAGTCACAATTTCATCCACAAAATAGGCCCGTGGCAGCGCATTCTTATTTTCATAGATCAACGCATTGGACTGTCGAACCAGTTGATAGGTCGAATCGGGAATGGGGAACATGGTGATCACATATTTTACATTCAGCATGTTCAAGAACGCTTGATGCCGATGGTACAGTTCCTGGGGGACCTCGGCAGCAGATCGCTGCTGAATGACGCTTTGACCTTTCTCATTCATCCCTTGCTGATAGAAATTGAAGAAGAAGGAAGCAGGAAAGGGCACCCGTTGCCATTGCAACTGCTCCAGGGCTTCCTGGTATATTTTCAGCTTGGCGGCATGATAGCCAGAAATATTTTGGATCTTAAAATACATGAACCAATTGTCGGGTTTCTCACCTGGCTGTCCCAAATTGATTGGCACCATCCGAAATGGCTGCGGTTGATTCTCCAAAAACCTCACCACATCATCTTTCTGAAAATAATCCTGCTCCGTTACTGCTGGCTGGGGCTTGATGATCTTGAAATCAACCAGCCACAGATCAATAATTACCAGAAACGCCAATCCTGTCGTCAGCAAGGAAGGATGGAGTTTCCGATTCAGATAATAGAGCGCCAGAAAGCCAGTTGCTCCCAATAGGATGACCATGATCACGGCATCCCGCACGCCCATTTGATAGGCCAATTGCTGATCGGAAGGGTTGGGCACTTTGCCAGAACCCGCAATCCAGCTCAAAATAGTGCCTTTGGCTAAAATCACAAACAGCATGATCAAAATCGCCAGTCCCCCAAATACATAAAAATAGCGCTGAATCGGTCGGATTTTCTGCTGGATCAATTTCGGATCAGTGGACTCTTTTAATTGAATGAGAAAATGCAGGCCGAATCCCGCCATGAGCACCACGGCAATATCCAGTATGATATGGATCATGCTGGGCACCCGAAATTTATTGAAGAATGGGAGAAATTTGAACATTGGCCCATAGAGAATCGGGAGATGGCTGCCAAAGGAGACGATCAACGACAGCAACGCCACGATGGCGAAAAAGATCACATAGCGATCCCGACGGATCACCAGCGCCAATCCCGCCAGAAATAGCACCACGATGCCCATATAAAGCGGATAATCGGTGAAGGGCATTTTGCCCCAATAGGTCTCGCCGCCGAAGCCGAAGAACGATGGAACGATGAAGGTGATCATCTCGGCAGGGGAGAAAGACCAGTTGGAAGCATACTGGTAATCCAATCCCTCGGTCATGCCGCCGCCACGGATGGAGTAGTGAGAATATTCGTAGACCGAAAAGTAGAGCACCGAGGACAACATCAGCCCTGCCAGCACGGCAGCCGCCAGAATGGCCCCCGATTTCACAATGACCATCGGCTTTTTGGTATCCCGATAGGCCACGATCGCCTGGAAAATGAAATACAGTCCGATCACCAAATAGGTGTAATAACAAACCTGGACATGGGCTCGCAGCAATTGGAAGCCGATGGCCAAAGCGGTAATCGAAAAATAGAGCAGATTCCGCTTTTCCAGTAGTTGCTGGACCGACCAGAGGATGAGCGGGATCAAGACCAGCGAATAAAATTTGGTATTATGGCCGAAGGCGGTGAAAGCAATGAACTGGGGCAGAAACGTGATGGCAATGGCCGAAAATAAACAGGCATAGCGATGGAGCTTCAACGAGCGCAGCAGGAAATAGGTCAGCAATCCCAGCAAAACGTAATTCAATATAATCACCATAAAGGGCGTGAGCGGCAGGATCTGGCCGATGCCTGTGATGGTGTAATTGACGATCGTGTCCACGATGTTGATGAGCGGTGCCGTGAGGCTGCCCAGCGATGGCATCCCCGAAAAGATGTAGGGATTCCACAGCGGATAGATGCCTCGATTGAGCGCATCGGTGATGAACGGCTTGAAGCTGCGGGAATTCAAGGCGTCGGGCGCTAATAGGGTTTTATTTTCAAACACCACCTGATAGTAGAATATGAGCAACAAAATGAACAGAATGATCGCCGTGGCCCAATTCGGATGGCGGGCGAAGAAGCTCTCCTGGGGCTTTTGGGTCGCCGTTTTTGCCGCAGCGAATTTTTTGGATTTCTTCTTGGCCATGAAATTATCTCCTTCCTCGATTGATGGTCTCCAATATAATTTTTTTATAGCCTGCAATTTCGGTTGCCCGAAAGAATTTGAACCAGTACAGGAGCACAGGATAGCACAAGATCAGCATGAATTTCACGATCAATGCAACCAGGGTCGATTCAAACGAAATCCAGCTTCCCAGCAAATACAGCAGGGAACCGATGGCAACGATTTTCAAAATTCGCTGCCATTCGTAGGGGACAAAATGCAGCCGCTGGGAGACGAAACACATGCTGAGAAGCGTAATGAAATAGGCGATGGTGGTGTTCACCGCTGCTGCCATCATCCCATAACGGGGAATGAAGATGATGTTCAATCCGATGTTGATGAGCGCCCCCAGGCCATAGATCACCGTGTAATAGAAGGTTTTCACTTTCAGCAGCACGCCGATATCCACTACCAAAAACAGCCCATAGAAAATGTACGCCAGCGCCACCAGCGGCACGGCTGGCAGGCCGACCAGATAGGCACGGGTGCTGAACAGCAGGATGATCTCCCTGGCGAAGAGCGACACGATCAAAAACAGCAGCGTTCCCAACAGCAAAAAATAGGTCAAGGCTCCAGCGTAAATTTTATTGGCCTCGGGCTTGTTCTGGACCGAGAAGATGAATGGCAGCCAGGCGGTGCGAAACGGCGTTACCAGCAGCATATTGATGATCATGCCGAATTTGTAGACGATGTCGTACCGCCCCACGGCATCGGCGGAGCCGTACCAATTTAGCAGATAGCGATCGGCAATGGTCAGGGCGAAGCTGGCCACGGCGCCTGGGACCATGGGCAGACCGAAATGCAGCAATTTGCCGAGCAGCGGTCTGGAAAAAGCCAGGCCGATGGGTTTGAAAACTGTGATCGCCGCAATCATGAACACGCCGATGGCCGAATAGAGGCTGCTTTTCACCACGCCCAACACGCCCTGGTGCAGCACCAGAATGTAATAGAGATTCAAGCCGACCAGCAAAAGGAAATGCACGATATTGAGGAACGAATAGAAAATCGGCCTTTCGATGGCACGGGCATAGGCCAGGGCGAACTGTCGAAAGAGATTGAACAACACCGAGCCGAAAATGAATTTCAAATAGATCGCCTGCTGGGCTGATTTGAAGATGAGCTGGGAAATGAACTCGGCCTGGCCGAACAAAATGGCCAATAGGATGGCGGACACCGCTCCCGAAAAAATAGTGGCGGTTGAAAATACCCGTCGCCGTTCCGATTCGGTGGTGCCTTCATGATAAAATTTGAACACGGCCGACGCCAGTCCCAGCGTCAGCACCAGAAGCAAAGTCATCTCCGTATAGTTGAGCAGCGCAATATCGCCGACCTGATCCGTGGTGAGCACTTTGGTATAGAGCGGGATCAGGAGAATGGCGATGGCTTTGATAATGGCATCGCCCAGGCCATAGATCAGCGTTTGGCTGGACAGGCGTTTGAAATATTCGATCATGAAAATTTTGCTAGATTGTCCCTGGCGAAGGCTGTTAGCCTTCGCAAGGGTTTCCATCATTCAATTTGACTGTCATTGTGATCCTTTTGCTAATAGGCGGATCACAATGCCATAAATA
>Ga0209018_1000179_pt1 | contig 61885 bp, 51 predicted proteins | sample YNPBryBLVA2012_FD_185814 | JGI IMG/M metagenome (GOLD analysis project Ga0209018, IMG submission 185814) | Anoxygenic and chlorotrophic microbial mat microbial communities from Yellowstone National Park, USA - YNP Bryant BLVA 2012 (SPAdes)... ...
CAGCGCCGCCATTGCCTTCCTCGAAGGCAATACCCCGCCGCAAACCCACACCTACAACAACGGCAAGATTGACGTCCCCGCCAAACCCTCCGCCGTCATCGCCGTGGACAAGTCCAACGTCAAAGAAGCCATCATCGACTCCGGTTACTGGCCCGCCAGCGACTTCACCGGCCTGCCGTAACCCACAGCAAAGAAACAGGAATAGTGATGGCTTGCGCCATCACTATTCCTGTATAATTATGGCAACCAAGCTTCGGCTCGACCCGATAAGGTTTCTCCTCGAGGGAAAAAGCCCTTGCTTGTGCCGTCACTCACCCAAAAGCGAAAACTGTCAGGTAGATAGAAGTACACCAGATTCTTTTCCTAACTGAGGTTATTATGACCACTCCTTTGCTGGAGATGAGGAACATCACCAAGGAATTCCCCGGCGTCAAAGCATTGAACAATGTGAGCTTTAGCGTGGCTGAGGGAGAAATTCACTGCCTGGTCGGAGAAAATGGCGCTGGCAAATCCACCCTCATGAAAGTCTTGAGCGGCGTCTATCCATACGGTGAATACAGCGGCGACATCATCTTTGGCGGTGAAGTCCAAAGGTTTTCTGGCATCAGAGACAGCGAAAGAGTTGGTATTGCCATTATTTACCAAGAATTGGCGCTTGTGCCAGAATTGACTGTTTACGAGAATATCTTCCTCGGCCATGAAATTCGCAAAGGGCTGGTTGTTGACTGGAACGAAACCATCCGACGAGCCAGTCAAATGCTCAAAAAAGTCCGTTTGGATGTCAACCCGGCCACCAAAGTCAAAGACCTGGGGGTTGGTAAACAGCAGCTTGTCGAAATTGCCAAAGCCTTGAGCCGGGATGTGAAGCTCTTGATTCTCGATGAGCCTACGGCGGCCCTGAACGAGGACGACAGCGCCAACCTGCTCGACCTGATTCGGGAGCTGAAAGCGCATGGCGTTACCTGTGTTTTGATTTCTCACAAGCTGAGAGAAGTAATTGCCATTGCAGATAGTGTCACTGTTCTACGTGATGGGCAAACGGTTTGCACCTTATCGGCGGCTAAAGGTGAAATTTCTGAACATGTGCTTATCAAACACATGGTCGGGCGCGAAATCAACAACATTTATCCCCCGCGGGAACGCGCCTATACCGATGAGGTCACCCTGGAAGTCAGAAATTGGCATGCTTACGACCCCAATTTGGGCCGTCAGATCCTTAAGGATGTCAATTTCCACGTCAGGAAAGGGGAGATCGTGGGCTTTGCTGGCTTGATGGGTTCAGGGCGGACGGAACTGGCCTTGAGCATTTTCGGCAACCCCGAAGGGTATCACCTGCAGGGTGAGCTGTACGTCAAGGGTCGCAAAACCACGCTACACCACCCCCATGATGCCATCAAAGCGGGCATCGCTTATGTAACAGAAGATCGAAAAGGGAATGGCTTGATCCTGATTCAGGATGTGAAACAGAATATTACCCTGGCTAACCTGGAAGAAATTGCCCGACGGGGCGTTGTGGACGGCAACGCTGAAGTCAAGGTAGCCGAGGAGTACAAAACTTCTCTCAATATCAAAACGCCGACGGTGGAGCAAAAAGTCTCCAACCTGAGCGGCGGCAATCAACAAAAGGTCTGTGTGGGCAAATGGCTGTTCGTCAAGCCGGATATTTTGATTCTCGATGAGCCGACGCGAGGCATTGACGTAGGTGCGAAATATGAAATCTATACCATCATGACCCGGCTGGTGCAGCAAGGGCTAAGTATTTTGATGATATCATCAGAATTACCGGAGATCCTGGGAATGAGCGATCGCATTTATGTCGTTTCATCTGGCCGAATTAGCGGGGAATTGCCTGTCGAGGAAGCCTCTCAAGAAAAAATTATGCATCTGGCAACCAACTAAGGAGGTCGAAGATGTCTTTTGTGCAGAACATTCAGAAAGTGCTACGCCAAAACATCCGCGAATACGGCATGTTCATTGCCATGTTCATCATCATGGCAATTTTCACCTTCACCACCAAGGGCATGTTCATATCCTCGCGCAACATCAGCAACCTGCTGAACCAGACCGGTTATATTGCAGTGCTGGCCGTAGGGATGACGTTGGTCATTGTCATCCGGCACATTGATCTCTCGGTAGGATTCCTGGCAGGTTTTCTGGGTGCGGTAGCAGCAATTGCGCTCGTTTTTTGGAAGTTACCTGTCTTTGTGGTGATTCCGCTGGTCTTGGTGCTGGGCGTCCTGGCGGGCCTGCTCACGGCGATGCCGGTAGCGCAGTTGGGCATTCCGTCTTTCGTAGCTTCGCTGGCTGGATGGTTGATTTATCGCGGCGCACTTCTGCTCAGCACGATGAGCACCGGCACGATTATCATTCCCGATGCGACGTTCAATGCGATTGGCAACGGCTACATCCCCGACATTCCTGGTCTGGACTTCTTCCTGCCCAAAGTGCATAAATTGACGCTTTTGCTCGGGGTGATTGCCATCATTCTTTTCATCGCTAACGAGATCAACGCCCGGCGCAAGAAGCAGGCTTACAACTTCGAAGTTCTGCCGCTGGACATGTTCATCTTGAAGCTGGTATTCGTCTCGCTGTTATTAGGCGGGGTCACGTGGGTATTGGCCGGTTACAACGGCTTGTCGTGGACGGTTGTCATCGTCTTGGTTGTGGTAGCGATTTATCACTTCGTGACCACCCAAACGGTTTTGGGGCGGCATATCTACGCCATTGGTGGCAATCCAGAAGCGGCGGAATTGAGCGGCATCAACGTCAAGAAGCTCACCTATATTGTTTTCGGCTCGATGGGAATGCTCTCGGCCCTTTCAGGCATCCTGTTCACCTCGCGTCTGCAATCAGCGACGACCACCGCCGGGACGTTGTTCGAGTTGGATGCGATTGCGGCGGCCTATGTGGGCGGCGTTTCGGCGGCGGGCGGCGTGGGTAAGGTCACCGGCTCGATCATCGGCGCATTGGTGATGATGTCGCTGACCAGCGGCATGAACTTGATGAGCATTGATATTTCCCTGCAATACATCGTGCGTGGGGCTGTGCTGGTTCTGGCGGTGATCTTCGATGTCACCACCCGCACACGTGGCAAATAACTCGCGTGGCGTCATCTTGACCTGGCAAGTTTAGGAAAACGGGCACACTGCCCGTTTTCTTTTTGTCACTGGCTTGCCCCCTGGCGAAGGACTTTTCAGGGATTGCGGCTACTTCAGCAATGTCCGCCCGAAGAACTCACTGATGCGCTGGAAATATTCATCAGGCGCGACGAGGGCGTTGCGCCCGTGGCTGCCGGCCGGCACAATCCACAGTTCCTTCGGCTCGCCAGCAGCGTCGAATTGCGCCTGAGCGTGGGCACTGGCAGCTTCGCCTTCCCCGTAGATGAACAGAATGGGGGAGGGGCTGATGGCGGGCAAATCGTCAATGGGGCTGAGCAGGCGGGGGTCTATGCCGGTTTGTAAGCGGAAGCTATAGGCAATAGCCGCCACAAAAAAACGCTGCGGCAAGCTGTTGGCGTCCCCAGCGGCCAGAATCTGATCTCCCAAGTTGAAATACCCCCCTTCGGCCACGACAGCAGCGACATCCGGCCGCCGCGCCGCCGTGCGGATGGCAGCCGCCGCCCCCATGGAGAAGCCGAACAAGCCCATGCGTCGCTCGTCTACCTCCGGACGCGCCGCCAAGAAGTCCAACGCCGCGGCGGCATCGGCAGCTTCGTCATAACCCAATGTGACCGTGGCACGCGGCGAGGCGCAGGCCCGCGTGTCCACCTGCAAGACGCCATACCCTTGCTGAATGAGAAAAGCCGCCGGCGGCAGGTTGTCGCCCAATGCTCCACCGATGCCTCCCAGCGTCACAATCGCCGCCCCGTTGCGAGAAGGGTAATACCACACCCGCAGCGTCTGTTGGCTGCCGATGTCCAACCAATATTCTTCGGGTGCAGGCAGGCTGGCCAACGGCGCCGGACGATTGCAGGGAGGATGGGTCAGACCATACACGAAAACATGCGGCAGGCTGATCAACAACGTCAGGACAATCAATAAGCCGTAAGTCAAGCCGCGGACTACGACATGCGCCAGCCGTTCACGAGGTAACAGGCGAGTATCCATGGGGTCAATCCAAACGATGCAAGCCGGCCGCCCGCGCCAGGGCCATTGCTGTCTGGTATTCCTGTGGCGTGATAGGGCGGTTGATCTTGGAAAAACGGCGAGCTTGATAGGCAGGGTGATATTGATCCATCAGGTTGAGATAAGTGTTGGGGGAGATTTCTTTGGCCAGGAAGGCAACGATCTCGGCGGTGCCGGCCAGCCCATTGGGCAAAATCAAATGGCGCACGAGCAGCCCTCGCACAGCAAGCCCATCTGCATCGAGCTGTAAATCGCCCACCTGACGGTGCATCTCACGCACAGCGGCCTGATTCACCTGCGGATAATCGCGCACCCGCGAGTAATGCAGCGCAATGGACGGACTGGCGTATTTCATGTCTGGCATGTAAATGTCTATCACCCCGTCCAGGAGCTGCAAAGCGGTCAGCGCATCGTAGCCGCCAGAGTTGTACACCAACGGCAAACGCAGCCCTTGTCGGGCGGCAATCGCCACAGCTTCCAGAATCTGTGCGACCACATGGCTAGGCGAGACGAAGTTGATATTGTGGCAACCCTGGGCTTGCAGGCGCAGCATCATGGCGGCCAAAACCTGCGGCGTGACCGGCTCGCCGGCATCCGTCTGGCTGATATCGGCGTTCTGACAATACTGGCAGCGCAGGTTGCAATGGGTGAAGAAAATCGTCCCCGAACCTCTCCAGCCCCGCAGGGGAGCCTCCTCGCCGTGATGGGGGCCGAAACTGCTGACGAGCGCCAGCCGCCCCGTTCGGCACACCCCCAATTGACCCGCAGCGCGATTCACGCTGCACTGACGAGCGCACAAATCACAACACGCCAGGCGAGCGCAGGCAGCTTCGACACGCGCCTGAAGCTGGCCGTTATCCAGCAAATTCAGGTAAGCGGGGCGGAAAGTGGTCATCGCAGCTCCCCCTCCTCAAAAACCCGCCGCAACGCCTCGTAAGCCGGTTTAGGCTGGTAATTTTCGTCCAGAATCAGCGCCGCGCCCCAGCCCGGATAGAAATAGGGAATCCACGAATGGGCGTCGGTGAGGCCCCACAGGATAAAAGCGGTGCAATTTTCGGCCTGCAGGCAAACTCGTAACGTATCGGCGTAGACGCGGGCTTGCTTCTCCAGGGCGCCATCTGGCACCGGCAGACGAATACGCACATCCATCTCGGTGACTTGCACCTGCAAACCCAAGTCGTTCAGCCGCTGCATATTGGCCGCAATCTCGGCTGGCGGCGGCGGAGAGTTGGTGTAGACGTGCATTTGCAAGCCAACCCCGTGCACCGGCACCCCCTTGGCGAGCAAATCCTTCATCAGGTTGTAGATACCGCCCGATTTGGGATTCAACCCTTCGGCAGCGAAGTCGTTGTAGAGCAAGATGGCCTGCGGATCGGCCTCGTGCGCCCAGCGGAAAGCCATCTCGATGTAATCCGCGCCGATGTGCTGCAGCCAGAAATTGTCTGCCAGTTGACCCTCCGGCGTGACCGCTTCGTTGGCCACAACCCAATACTTGATACGGCCGCGGTAATGACCGACGACGGTCATGATATGCTCGTGCAAGACAGCCATCAGCTCCTGGCGTGTCCAATCTCGCTGCATCAGCCAATCGGGATTCTGATTTTGCCACACCAGCACATGGGCTTCTACCGCCATACCGTGCGCCTCGGCAAACTCGATAATCGCATCGGCTTCAGAGAAATCGTAATCATCGGCAGCCGGATGCACCGGCCCGAACTTGAGGGCGTTTTCGGTGGCCAGCAAGCTGAAATGCTGCGCCGCTGCGCCGCCGTAGCGAGGGTCTCGCAAAGCGTGGCCGCCCACCGAGACGCCAAAGTCCAGACCGCGGGCATCGGCCAGCGAGCGCAGCGTAGGCTCTGCGGCCATACGGCCGAGGGCAAACGCCGCCAGCGCCACCAGCGCGCCCAATGCCAACACACTACCTACCTGCCAAAGGCGAGAAAATTTGCTCATGTGGGTCTCTCGTAAACTTCGGGATTGACGCAATGGGGCAAACGCCGCCCTTCCAGTCCGGCCAACAGATTCTCACAGGCTAGTTCGGCCATGCGGCGGCGGGTGTGATGGGTAGCCGAACCAATATGCGGCACAATCAGACAATTGGGCAAGCTATACAGCGGATGCTCAGGCGGCAGCGGCTCAGGATCGGTCACATCCAGAGCGGCCCCGCCGATTTGCCCCTGTTGCAGCGCCTCGGTTAGGGCGGCGGTATCCACGATAGGGCCGCGCGCCGCGTTGATGAGCAAAGCCGAAGGCTTCATCGAGCGCAGAGCCGCGGCATCAATCAGATGCCGTGTGGCCGGCGTGAGCGGGCAGTGCAGACTGACGATATCGCTGCGACGCAGCAACGCTTGCAAAGGGAGACGCTCGGCTGCCAGTGCAGCTTCCACCGCCGGGCGGGGCACTTCGTCCGAGTAGATCAGCTTCATCCCAAAGGCTTTCGCCCGCGCCGCCACGGCCTGGCCGATCTTCCCCATGCCGACGATGCCCAGGGTAGCGCCGTTCAGCTCCATGCCAAGCCAGCCAGCCGGTCGCCAGGTGCTCCAGCGGCCCTGGCGGGCATCCGCTGCTGCTTGCGGCAAAGCGCGCGCCGCGGCCAACAGCAGCGCCAACGTCAGGTCAGCGGTAGCCTCGGTCAGCACACCAGGCGTATTCCCCACCGGGATGCCGCGCTGCGTACAGTAGGCCACGTCTACGTTGTCGTAGCCAACCGCCATATTGCTGACAACGCGCAAATTGGGCGCCCGCGCCAGCAAATCGGCGCGCACCGGGATAGTCAAAAGACACAAGAGGCCCTGTGCCTCAGCCAAATAGGGCTGCAAAGCCGCATCGAAGCGCTCAGCGTCTACCGGCCCAGCCACCACGCGCACGCGGCCCTCCAGCGCCGTCAGCCATTCGGACGGAAGCGTATGAGTCAGAATAACCAGGGGCTTCTCCATGCTACCTCCGCACAATAGGCAGGAAGACATAGTTTTGTCCGCCGCCGCCGTATAAGGTGCTCATCTCCGAGGAATTGCCTGTGCCGGGGTCATACGCCACCAACGTGATGGTCTCGGCGCTTTCACCCGCAGGCAAGGTGGCGTTCCACGCCCCAGAAGGGCTGGCACTCACTGTCATCAGGTAGGTCCCCCCGCCGCCGTTGGCAGCCGGGTTCCCGCTGGCGTGATAAATGTACACCTGGCACGCGGCGCAAACGGTGCCAGCAACCGCGTTACCGTTGGCCGTGGTGATCCAGGGGTAATTCAAAAGCGCATTCGGGCCGCTATCGCCATCGCCAAAATCGTTGGGGGTATGGCCATCGTTGCCCAGATCAATCGGCAGGCCAGCATTAGCATCCACCTCCAGCGGACAGAGCTGGTTGCCGCTGGAAGAGTTCCCTGTGATGGCAATGCCGGCAGCGCCATTATGCGCCACCAAACCAGGCCGAACAACCGAATTGCTGGTGTTGGCCAGCAGGATGCCGCCAAGCGTGTTACCCGCCGGTGAATGATCGGCGGCCACACCAACGAACGTGGCAGCATTGATGGTCACATGATGCGTATCGAGGGCATACACCCCTCGCCCAACGTTACCAGCGATATACTGCTCGACGGTAGCCGCGCTGCTGCTCAATGTATTGGTGGGAGCGTCATACAGGAAAACGCCCCCCAAACCATTGGGAATAGCGCCCGCGCCCGCTGCTCCCAGGCCAATGTAATTGCCGTCCAGCACATTATCGTGCGCTCCGCTGGTCAGACTGACGCCGTAGCCGCTGTTGCCGCTGAAGATATTGCGATAAGCGGCGTTGCTTGCGCTACCGATGGCGGTGTGATGTGCGCCGTTCATCAGGAGGAGGCCTTCTTCCCCATTGGGGATAGTTTGAGCAGCGCTGGCCGATACGCCCACGGCGTTAGCGTAAATCACAACGCTGCTGGAGGCGTCTATCTTGATGCCAGCGCGCAGGTTGCCGCTGACGATATTAGCCAGAATCGTCGTCTCCGTGTTCTGACGGTCGTAGATACCTGCCAGAAAGTTTGCCATGCGGCCAAAGTTGTCATTGCCAATCTGATTGCCTTCGATGCGCGTGCCTGAATTGCCCCCCAACACCCCATCCAGGTAGATGCCGTTGCCGCCATTGCACACGATGCGGTTACTCAAGATCACCGTGTCGTCGGCGCCGCCATCCACGTAGACACCATCGGTGCCATTGCTGGCCCAACTGAGGCAGACATTGGCAACCCAATTGGGCGCGCCAATGGCGCAAGCGGTGATGGTATTGCCGTTGCCGCCCGTTGCGCTGCCGTGGACGTAAATACCGGCATCGTCCCCGCCCATGACGGCCACATTTTCGACAAGGTTATCGTTGCCCTTGCCGCTATTGGTGAAATCTCCCACGCGGATACCGGCCAGTTTCGACTCGCGCACCGTCAAATTCCTGACCGTGTTGCGATTGCCGCGAATTTCTAAGATGCCCTGCCCATCGGGTTGATTGGCCCCGTTGAGTGTCACATTGCCCATACTGCCGCCGTCGAGGGTAATGTCATCGCCGGTGAGGGTCAGCGTCCCGAGCGTCAACTGGATAACCGCCCCCGACAAGCTGAACGCGATCGTTTTGTTGCCCGAAGCGGCATTAGCTTCCTTGATGGCTTCGCGCAAGGTGCAAAGGCCAGCGCCGTTGTCGCAGAGGCCGTCTGGCGAGCCAGATGAAACGCTGTCCTCGGTCGAATTGACGGTGAAAGAGGCGTCGGCATAGGCCCGCGGCCAGACGTTCCAGTGCGGATTCACCAGGACGAGCAACAAAGCAATGGCTGCCAGCCAACGCAGATACTTTCTAAGAAAACGCCGTTGCTGTTCCATAAGGCCTCCTTGCAAGATAAACAGGGCGAGGTGGGTTTTCTAAACGCAATTGTCGCGCCGATGGAGTGAAGGCGCAACAGATTGCCCTTAGAGATCGGTTTCGGACAAAACCAACACGCGGCCTGAACGCGGCGGCAGAGGCAGGTGAACTTGGCCGTCGGCGACAAGCAGCTCGCCGCCGTCCAAGGCATCCTGCAGGTGGGCGCTGTGGGGGAAGTGCGGCGCAAGCGGCAGCGAAAGGGAGGCTGCTTGTGTGTCGGTGTTCAAGGCAACCAGGATTTTCTCTTCCGACGAGGCACGCAAATAGGCATAGAGGCCACCTTCAGCGTACAAAGAGACAAAGCTGCCGGTGCGCAGGGCAGGGCGCGCTTTGCGCAAGGCAATGAGGCGTTTGAACTCTGTCCGCAAGGCGGCATCCCAGCGGCTTTCGTCCCAGGGGAAGGCGCGCCGATTATCGGGGTCACGCCCCCCTTCCAGCCCAATTTCGTCGCCGGCATACACACAGGGAGCGCCGGGATAGGTCATTTGGAACAGCGTGGCCAGGCGCAGAGCGGTCTTGTCGCCACGCGCCAGGCTGAGGAAACGGGGCATGTCGTGGCTGTCGAGCAGGTTGAGCTGCGCCAGCACCGCCGGCTGGGGGTAGAGGGTCAACAACTCTTCCACCCGGCGGGCAAAGGCCGGCGCATCCAGGCGGGGGAAATCGTGCCAACCCATCATGCCGGCGGCCAGCTCAGCATCAAAAGTCTCACGGGCAAAGAAGCCCAGGCAAGCGAAGCTGAAGAGATAATTCATCACCCCATCGAACTGATCACCTTGCAGCCAGCGGCGGGCATCCCAGGGGATTTCACCCACAATGTAAGCCTGCGGGTTGGCTGATTTGACCACCTGGCGAAATTCCTGCCAGAAGCTGTCGTCGTCAATGCAGAAAGGCACATCGAGACGCCAGCCATCAATACCCTGCTCGAGCCAGTAACGGGCGACATCGAAAATATATCGACGGACTTGCGGGTTGCGGTGGTTGAATTCGGGCAAGGCCGGCAAGCCCATCCAACAGCGGTAGTTGGGCTGGCCTTCATAGGCGTTCAGGGGGAAGCGGTAGACATCGAACCAGTCCAGATAAGGGGAAGCCGCCCCACATTCCAGGATGTGGTTGAACGGGAAGAAGCCCCGGCTGGCATGGTTGAAAACGCCGTCCAGGACGATACGGATGTTGCGCCGGTGAGCGGCGTCGAGCAGGGTGCGGAAGGCCGATTCGCCACCCAGCAGAGGGTCAACGCGGTAATAATCGTGGGTGTGATAGCGGTGGTTAGAGGCCGATTGGAAGATGGGGCAGAAATAGATGGCGGTGATGCCTAGATCGTGCAGGTAATCGAGATGTTCAGCCACGCCAAGCAAATCGCCGCCCTTGAAGCCGTGAACGGTGGGAGGCGCATCCCAGGCTTCCAGGTTAGCCGGTTTGCTCACTTGGGGGCTGCTGGCAAAGCGATCGGGGAAAATCTGGTAAAAGATGGCATGATGTACCCACGCCGGGGTGACGAATTCGGACATGGTAAGCTCTCCTTCAGAAACTGAAGTTGATAGCGAAGCCCTAAGCCACACACTGCGCGACAATCCTTAGGCAACACTCTCAGACCAGCGCGTCACCGGCCCCAAAGCGCCGACGATGCGCGCCGCGGCTGCGTTGGCCTGGCGGCAGGCGCTGGGCAGATGCTCCCCGCGCAACAGCGCGGCCAACAAACCGGCGGCAAAGGCATCCCCTGCGCCGGTGGTATCCACCACCGGCACAGTCAGAGCGGGAACGTCGAAGGCGTCATCGCCGCTATCCACCCAACAGCCCTTCTCACCCTGCTTGACGATGACGTTACGCGCCCCCAACCGGCGGAGACGCTGCGCTGCTTGGCGAGGCTGACTTTCACCGGTCAACCGTGCGGCTTCTTCGGCATTGCACAGGAAGTAATCCAGGTGAGGCAGGCACGGCCACAGGGGAGTGGGATCGGCCATGCGGGGCGAGTTGACCACATCGAGTGAGGTGAGCATGGCGAGGCTGCGCGCCATCTGCAAGGCTCGCGGGAAGTGTTCATCGAGGATACCCGGCAGGACAAAGTAGCCTGCCACATGCAGCGCCCGCGCCCCTTCGGCGGCCAACCTGTCCAGGTCGAGGTGGTCGGCAGTGAGCAGGGCGTTTGCGCCAGGCGTATGAACGAAGCGCGGCTGATAATCGTGGTCTACCAGACCTATGCTGACGGCAAAAGGGCTATCGGGGAGAGAGCGCACATAACGGGTGTCCAAGCCAAATTTACGCCAGTAATCTTGCACCAGGCTGGCGGCCTCACCGCCCCCCAGGCAAGCTACCAGGGCGGTGGGAATACCCAGGGCGCACAAGCCAATGGCGACATTCGAACCGCAGCCGCCGGGGCTAACAACGGCGCGTTCGAACGCCAGCGGCCCGTGACGCGGCACATCGTCCACCGGGAAACAGATCACATCCAGGGTCACATTGCCAAAGACAACCGCATCCATAGGGCCTTAGAAAAAGAAGAGCCTCCACGCCACTTGCGTTAAGGAAGCTCTCCAGCATCAGTTAGCAATCGTGATAAGGGGAAAGGCCAGCCGATAGGCTAGAATTCGTCATCGTCAATCCAGAGTTCATCTTCCTCTTCATCAGCGTCGAGCTCATCCCATTCTTCCAGGTCTTCTTCTTCGTCTTCCCACTCCTCTTCAACATCGGCATCATCGGCGCGAGAATAGGTCATGCAGCCGACATCAGGATCAAGTTCGACTGCGGCCGCGCCACAGTAGCCGTCGTCGAGAAAGACACAATCAGCGTAATGGCAACGAATGCGGGGCATGATATCCTCCTAAAGTGATGTTCTGCAACTTCCCAGGCCAAGGCATCTAACCTGGCTTGAGACGGCAGTGATTTTACCTCAGATGGGGCAATCAGCAAAGCATTCACACATAGAAAAGCGAGAGAATTTCAGCAGTATCAAGGGACGATGGTCTCCCTATGGCATGCGGGGTTCAACCCGGACGGACACGGTGCACCTCCATGACGTTCGGCAACGCTTCGAGGCGGGTGAGAGCGCGGGTCAATTGGTCTACATCGCGCACTTCGAGGATCATGTCGAAGACAGCCAGATTGAGTTTGTGGTTATGGCTGATATCGGCCTTGATCTGCCCCAGGTTGATGCCCTCGTTGGCCACCAGCGTGGCCACATCCTTCATCAGGCCGTCGCGGTCATAGGCTTTGATGCGCACAGCGACGGGATAGGTGGTTTTGGACTGCCCCCAAGTGACGTGGATGATACGCTCTCGCTCGTTCATACGCAAGATGTTGGGACAATCCTTGCGATGAACGGTGACGCCGCGCCCGCGGGTGACATAGCCGAGAATTTCGTCCCCCGGCGCGGGCTTGCAGCAACGCGCCATGCTGGTAAGCATCCCCTTGAGGCCAAGCACCGTTATGGAATCGTGGCTTTGGCGGGCTGGCTGGTTGCTGGTGAGAGGCTCGAATTTGTGGCCTTCTTCGTCCTTCTCATCGCGCATCAGGTGAGTGCTGATGCGGGAGAGGGTGATGTCGCCGCAGGCAATGGCCACGTAGAGGTCATCCACCGATTTGACTTCCAAGTCGCGGGCTAACTGCTCGATGTTGACGTCGGTCAGGCCAAGGCGGCGCAGCTCTTTTTCCAGTTGGGTGCGTCCCAGGTTGATATTTTGTTCGCGGGCTTGTTTGAGGAACCACTGGCGGATTTTGGCTCGCGCTCGCTGCGTCTTAATCAAGCCGAGATTGGGGTTCAACCAATCTCGGCTGGGGCCGCCACGCTTGGCGGTCAGAATTTCAACTTTTTCGCCGGTTTTGAGCACATAATCGAGCGTGACCAGCTTGCCGTTGACTTTGGCGCCGCGGCAGCGGTGGCCGATCTCAGTATGGACATGGTAAGCAAAATCAATGGGGGTAGAGCCAGCCGGCAAGTCAACGACGTCGCCTTTGGGGGTGAAAACATAGACACGGTCTTCGAAGACATCGCTCTTGAGGCTGTCCACGAACTCGCGAGCGTCTTGAACATCTTGCCGCCAATCCATGAGCGAGCGGAACCAGCGTATCTTGCGCTCGTAGGCGTCATCGCGCGAAGCGCCTTCTTTGTATATCCAGTGAGCGGCGATCCCCAGTTCGGCGTTTTGATGCATCTCTGGGGTGCGGATTTGCACTTCGAGTGTGCGTCCATCATCGTAAACAACAGCGGTGTGGAGGGATTGGTAGAAATTGTCTTTGGGCACGGCAATATAATCGTCGAATTCGCCGGGGATAGGCCGCCAGTTGGTGTGGATGACGCCCAGGGCGGTGTAACAGGTGGGGATATCGCGCACGATGATGCGCACGCCGCGCACGTCGTGAACCAGGTCGAACGGCACACCTTTGCGAACCATCTTGCGGTAAATCGAATAGATGTGCTTGGGCCGCCCGGAGATTTCGGCGTGGATGCCAGCTTGTTGCAAGGTGGTCTGCAAACGCTCGACAATGGCGTTCATCTCACGTTCGCGGTCGAGGCGGCGTTCGGCCAGATGGGTGGCGATTTCTTTGTATTTCTCCGGGTTGACGTGGCGAAAGGCCAGGTCTTCCAATTCCCACTTGATCTGCCAGATGCCCAAGCGGTTGGCTAAGGGAGCAAAGATATCGAGGGTTTCCTGGGCAATGCGGCGGCGTTTATGTTCGGGCATGTATCCCAGGGTGCGCATGTTGTGCAGTCGGTCGGCCAGTTTGATCAACACCACGCGCACATCATCGCCCATAGCCAAGAAAGTCTTACGCAGGGTCTCGGAGACGATGTCTCGGCGGCGGCTGCGCACCAGGAGTTCACTTTCTTCTTCAGGGGATAGGTCGCCGCGTCGTTCGGCCAATTGGCGCAAGTCGGCTTCGCGGGCTTCGTCGCCAGCATGCTGGTCGCCGCGCGAGACGCGTGGCAAGTGGGTCAACTTGGTGACGCCATCCACCATTTTGGCAATATCTTCGCCGAATTCGCGGCGCAGGTCTTCGAGGGTAACGGCCGTGTCTTCGACGGTATCGTGCAATAGACCAGCGGCGACAGCCGCGGCCGGGACGCGCATCTCAGCCAAGATGGAAGCCACCGCAAGGCTGTGGTTGATGTACGGTTCGCCGGAGGCGCGCTTCTGGCCCTCGTGAGCTTTTTCGGCCAGTCGGTAGGCGCGCAGAATCAATTCACGCTCGGCAAGGGAGTATGATTCAGGGAGCGACTGCATAAGCTCATCAATCATGGCATACTCCATTTGGAGGCTACAGTATACTCAGGCAGTCACCAATCTGCAAGAGGCGCGAGGTTTGTCTACACGACAACGCAGCCACCGTTGACGCTGCCCCAAAAGCTGATAAAATACGTCAGATTTAGCCCCCCCCTTCATAGAGACCCATTTTCCAAGGAGCTACCCATGACCAGTACCCAGCAATTAGCAGAAATCACCCTCACCGAATCGGCTGCCGCGGCAGTGCGCCAGTTGATGGCCAAACATGCGTTGCAAGACCATGCCTTGCGCCTATTCATTTCCGCCGGGGGATGCTCTGGGTGGCAATATGGCCTGGCTCTGGAAGGAGATTGTCACGAAGAGGATACTGTCTTCGAACAACACGGCATCCGCCTGGTGGTGGATGAAGTTTCGCTCAATTACCTGCGGGGGGCAACCGTAGATTATACCGAAGCGCTGATGGGCGGCAGCTTTGTGATCTCCAATCCGAATGCGGTCAAGAGTTGCCGCTGCGGGCAATCATTTCACACGCAGGGGGATAACGGCTCGCCCTCGGGCTGCGCATGCGGCTAAGAGGTGGGCCTAGCGGCGGCGCAAGAGGAGCGCCAGCCAGGAGAGCAACAAGCCCAACAGCCCTAGGCTGCCCATGCCAGCGATGAGGTAGATCATGGGGGCGCGGCTATCCTGTCCCTCAGGCGTTACGGCGCGGAAAGTTGGGATGAGCAAAGGCGGCGGGGGGGTAAAAGTGGGCAAACGGGTCGGAGGGATTTCGACGACGAATTGCGCTGCCAAGGTGAGGTCAATCGTGGGGGTGACACGCGGCGTGGGAGAAGGGGGCGGTTCGACGATGGGCAATTCTCCACCGCTGACCGTCACCAGATAAGCATAAACCCACCCCACACCGTTGGGGGCCGATGGATAAGCTATCTGAATCCAATCGCCCCCCAAACTGCGCCCTAACGCTGGCGCACTGTGGTTAGGCAATAATTCGCCCAGGCGGGCATAATCGGCGCCCGGGCCGGCGCGCACGTTGATCTTTTCCTGATCGGCGTTGACGGTGATGAAGAATCCTCGCGGGCCACGCGTGGCCGTGGGCACAGCGCTCCCAGTCAGTTGCCCCATCTCACCCGCTTGGGCAATCCTCCCCGCAGCACACAGCAGCCCTAACGTCGTGATCACAATTACCGCAATCATCCAGTTTGGCTTCACAACTATCTACCTCGCAAAATCGAAATAACCGTGCCAAAGAGACCAACCACAGCCAAAGCGGTGACCAGGAATCCCATCGGAAAAGCTGCGGAAGTGGCTGCCGCAGCATTGGCGCTATAGGTAGGCATGACCAACGGCGCAGGCTGAGTGAAGGTGGGAAGTTGGGTGGGAGCCAGGTCAATGGCATATTGCGCCGCTACGGTGGGGTTTAGCGTAGGCGTGGCACGCGGCGTGGGGGTGGGCGGCGCTTCGACGACAGGCAGAGCGCCCTGCACAGTGACGAAAGGCGCATACACCCATCCCACGCCATCGGTCACACCGGCGTAAGCAATTTGCACGTAAAAATCCAAACCGGCGCCTGGCGAGCGTCCCAATGCCGGCACGGTCTGACCGGCAACCAGGATGCCAATGCGCGGGTAATCCACGCCGGGGCCTGCCCACACGGTGATGATTTCGCGCTCGAAGTTGACCATGGCCATCGGCCCGCTTGGGCTGCTTGTCACCGTGGGAATACTGACCGTAGGTTGCTGCGCTTCCCCTCTGGCATAAGCCAAAGACACGCGGCTCAACCCTATTTCAGCGGCCAACAAGCCTATCGCCAACGCTAAAATCCATTTCCACTGTCGTCTCATAGCCGCAACCCATGCAGGGATTGAACGTATGCGTTGTGAGCGCAACATGTCTTTGCGCCTGGAACGTCCCTGTTTTGGGTAATGCCGATTATAATCGAGGCTGAGGTCAATCGAAGAAGTAGCCGATCAGGAGAGATAACATGGATGCCCCGCGTATTTTTCATGGAGAGCTTTCACCGAAGGATATTGCCCGCGCCTTGATGGCGCGCTTCAACCGCGGTAATTTGCGCGCCCATCAATACGGCGACGACGAAAAGACCTTTGTGCAGATTGCCACGCGTGAACGGGCCTCTTCAGGAGGAGCAACGGCGCTCACGGTGAGTTTGCAAAAGGTAGAAGACGGCGTTGCAGTACAGATAGGCTCCCAGAACTGGCTAGGGGTGGCAGCCAGCCTGGGGCAGACGGCTTTTTCCACCCTGCTCAATCCGTGGAATCTGCTCGGTCGTCTCGACGATCTGGCGCAAGATATCGAAAATCTGAAGCTGCGCGACGATGTTTGGGAGACGATTGTGGCTGTGGCGCGCAGCGCCGGGGCGTCGTCGGCCCTCTCGCAGCGGTTACGCCGCCTCGTGTGCGCCTATTGCCAAACAGCCAACCCGGTGGGGGAAGCAGCCTGTGTGGCGTGCGGGGCGCCGTTGGGCAGTGCGCAACCGCGCACGTGTTTGCATTGTGGTTTTGTCGTTCAATCGAACGAGAGCATTTGCCCCAACTGTCGCCAGCCGCTTTGAGGGCAACTTACCCCAAGCGCCGCAGCCGGCGGGAGTCGGGCCGCTGCGGTGCTTTCGCTTCGGGGCGATCAGCGAGCGTTCAAGCGTCGCAAGGCCGCCTGGATATCTGGCAACAGGCTGGCTTCGTCCCGCTCGGCTGGGGGGGCGAAGGGCATGGCTGTTTGACCTGCCAGGCGCATCTCCAGCCGGTTAGCCAGCCTTTCCAGGGTGGGCAATGTGTCCAGGTAACCGATCTCGGCGATGAAGTGTAGCGCCAGGCGGCGAATCTGGAGAGGGTTCTTGCGCTCGCTCAGGATTTCGGCCAAGTGATTGCCGGCATAGGGGCAAGCATTGAGCAGATGGGCGACGGCATCTGCACTCTCCGGCTGAGCAGCGACGGCCTCCAACAGGCTGAACACCGGCCGCGTGCGCATCTGCGCCAGGTAAGCGGCCAGATGACGATGTACGGCAGGCGGGGTGACCTGCCCATTGGCATCAGGCACGAAGAGTTCTCCCAGCGCCTGAATCACGCGCACACGCAAGGCAAGGTTGGGGTCGGTAATACGCGTTGCCAGCAGATAGGCAACCAAGGGGGAAAAACGGTGAGCGCGCAAGGCCAGCAAGCGGTCGAGGGCGACGCGGCGTGAGCCAGCATCGGGGGCAGTCAGGCCTTCGGCGGCGCTCCAAACAGCCGGGAAAAGCTCAACCACGCCGCTGGCTGTTTCGGCAACTTGGAAGAGAAACGGCTGCACGAACTGGAGGTCGTAAGGCATATCATCCATAACTTATATAAATCGCGGCCGCATACCCACGCCAAAGGCGGTCAGGTGCAACACCTCATGATGGCGCGGCCATCATTTTCCCTGGAGGGGAACAGACAAGCCTGTTGCCCGGGAACGGTGTGTGCGACCCGTTCGCTCGAAATTATACCCCAACGTACCAAGGATGAGCGGCAAGACTTCGCCCTGAGGGTGCAGCCCGAAGGGTCGTTGCACCTTGGGAAGTGAGTGTCCGTGTCATTGCGGCGCCGATGACAACAGCCTGTATACTCAGCAACTGCATGAAAGGAACTCGCCCCTGCGCTTGGGAAGCGACGGGGGGAGGGGCGATGCTATAGCCGCCTGAGAACTTCACGACTGCGCAGCCATAACCAGGCCGTTTGTGCCGCCGTGGCTATAGACAAAGCCGTTACGCCCACATACAAGCCGGCGGCCACCCGCCAAGCCACGCCAACCCCTGCCAGCGTCGCGTACACCGCCAAGTACAAGACAACCGACTCGGTGATCGCCCGCGTACGCTGCCCATGCAGGATGACGCCTTGATACCAGGATTGCAGCACACTCAGGGCTGGCAACGGCAAAGCCAGCCACAGCCCGCGGCGCGCCATATCGGCCAGCGGCAGGCTTAGCCCCTGCGCCACGTTGAACCAAATCGCCGAAAGTTGCGTGCAAGTCACGAGCGACAAAAGAATCGTAGCTGCCACCACCAGGCTAGCCGTAAACCGGCGCAACTGACGAACAGCCCCAGCTTCATCGAGCAGCGCCACCACCACCTCGTTATAGGCAATCCCCACACTGCGGAACATAAAGATCAGGCCAACAAGCGGCGACCAAGCCGCCAGCGATTGCAAGGCTTGCGGCATACGCCCCATAGCGGCGCTTCCCAACGGATTGGCTAACAGCATAATTAGCGAGGTCAGCGCCAGCGGGATGTAGAAAGCCAGGAAAGACGACAAGGTGAGCGGCGGGTGAACCGCTACCGCCTGGCGCAAGGCCCCCCGCAGAAGCGGGCGCACCGCAAAGCCCACATACACGGCCTCGCTAAGCACCCCGGCCACCACCGCAGCCGTAGCCACCCCAATCCCCGGCAAGGTATGCAGCGCATAGCCTGCCAGCAGCACCAACACATCCGCACTCAAACGGATCATCGTCCCCACCCCAACGGCGAAACTGCGCCCCTGGCGAATCAGCACCCCTTGGTGAAAACGCCGGTAGGCAATGCACCACGTCCAGGGCGTCATGATCATCAACCCCCTCCGCCCTGGCTCAAGGATGGCCTGCGGCGCGCCCAACCAGTCAGCGGCTACCGCATCGTACAGCGGCGTGAATGCCACCGCCAGATGAATTGCCGTCATCACAGCGCTGGTGACCATCATAAAGCGGTAGCCCAAGCGGTAGGAGGGCCAATCCCGGCTCAAAGCTGTCGAGGCGGCCAGCAACATGATGATTGGGCTTTCGAAAATCAACGCCAACGGAAAAACAATGCCGCCGTAAGCGGCCAGGTTGATCTCCGGCTCGCCCAAACGGGCAACGACCGCACTCAGAGCTGGCGCTTCGGCGCTCATCAACAGCCAGCTCGCCGCCAGAGGCAGCCAGGTCAGCGCAATTCGCCTTGTCGAGAGGGTTTCACCCACGCCTGGCTCCCGCTTGCCGCCGCCAATAGCGCCGCTCAGATGCCTGGCACCGGCAGGGTGTACCCGCCATCAACCGTGATCACCTGCCCGCAGATCATCGCCGCGGCCGGGCTGCACAGGAAAGCCACCACCGCAGCCACATCCTCCGGGGTGACCATGCGCCCGGCTGGGGTATTCGCAATTGTGCGAGCAATCGTCCCATCCCCCTTGAGGGTGTCGAAATGTTCGAGCGCCTCGGTAGCGACAATACCTGGCGAGACAGCGTTGACCACAATTTTGCGAGCAGCCAGTTCCACGGCTAGGTGGCGGGTGAGAGCTTCCAGAGCAGCTTTGCTGGCGCCCACCACAGCGTAATCCGGCAGGACACGCGTCGCACCGGGGCTGGAGACGCTCACGATGAAGCCTCCCCCACGCTTTTCCATGAGCGGCACAGCCCGCTGGGCAGCAAACAACAACGAGCGGGCATTGATATTCATCGTCCAATCCCAGCCTTTGGGCTTCTGTTGCATGGCTGGGCGGTTGTAACCGGAAGCAGCGTTGCAGACCAGAATATCCAGAGCGCCAAAATGCCGCTCCACCTCATCGAACAGCCGCCCCAGATCGTCCAAGTCACCGATATTGGCCTTGACCAGCAAGGCCTGACGGCCCATACGCTGAATCTGGGCCACCGTCTCTTCTGCAGGCTGGCGGTTGCGGAAAAAATTGACCACCACCGCCGCGCCGCGATGCGCAAAGTGCAGAGCAATGGCGCGCCCAATCCCCCGCCCCGAACCGGTGACCAAGACAATTTTCTGATCGAAAGGCAAGCACTGCTCGCACATAGGGTTCAGGAGGCGTTCAGATGGCGGTAACGCCAGCGGATTTCGAGCACCCGCCAGGCAGCCTCCATCTGGATTCTGAAATCCATCTTGCTGCTGCCTAGCCGCCGTTCTTCGAAGTAAATGGGGATTTCGAGGATGCGCAAGCCCAGCCGTTCAGCGATATAAGTCAGTTCGACCTCGAAGACGTAACCGCTGGAGTGAATGTTGTCCAATCCAACAGCCTGCAAGGCGCTGGCACGCCAGCAGCGAAAACCAGCGGTAGCATCGGCGATGTGGGTACCAAGCAGAAAGCGCACCCACACCGAGTTTGCCCACCAACTCAAGAAGCGCCGCCCCACGCCCCATTTCTCATCCAGCCGTCCACCAGGGGCATACCGCGAGCCGATGACGACATCATAATCGCTCATCGCTGCCAACATCTTGGGCAGGTACGCAGGGGAGTGCGAGAAATCGGCATCCATGCTGATAATGTATTGCGCTCCCTGTTGCATTGCCCATTTGAAGCCTTGCACATAGGCAGTGCCAAGTCCCAGTTTGCCCGGGCGGTGCATGACGTGCAATTGACCCGCATACTGTTGCGCCAACTCATCCGCAATGCGGCCGGTGCCGTCGGGTGAAGCATCGTCCACCACCAAAATTGCCAGCTTCTCGAGGCCCAAGGCAAAAATCTCGGCAACAATGGCAGGCAGATTGTTGGCCTCGTTGTAGGTGGGCATCACAATGATCGTTTGCAGCATGACATTAACCTACCGTGAGTGTTGCAACAATTTTATCACGTGACGCCAAGCGTGATGGTATACTTTGCCCCACTCAGTGGTTTCACGATACGCTACCGCCCCGCTGAACGAGGTCGAGAATGACAAAACACTTGCGATGGATCATCCTGCTCGTAGAACTTGCCCTGGCGATGAGCCTGACCTGGCCTGCAGCCGCGGCACAGCCGCCTGAGCCGCTCCCCCAGGGGGAAGGGCCATCCCGCCCGGTGGTGCATGGCGTCATGTTCTGGATGTCGGGATGTGGTCACTGCGAGCGCGTCTTGAACGACATTTTGCCGCCATTGCAACAACAGTATGGCGAACAATTGGACATTTTGTTGATCGAAGTGCGAACCAGCGCCGATGTGCAAAAACTGTTGGAGATCGGCGCATCCTTCGATCTCACCCGCGAACAGACCGGCGTGCCATTCCTCATCATTGGCGAACGGGTGCTGGTTGGCGATTTATCCATCGAGCAGGAGCTGCCTGCCTTCATCCGCGAGGGGTTGGCCGCTGGCGGCATTGATTACCCCAGCAATCCGCTATTATCCCCTTACTTGCCCACCACATCGGCAGAGGAGGCGGTGCAGTGTGCGCCTGCCACGCCTTGCGTCACACCCGCATCCGCCGTGGCGCTGCCATTGGTCGAGACAGTCCCCCAGGCTGAACCGCAAGCGGCGGCTGTTGACAACGATCTGGTGGCGGGCCTCATCCTGGCAGTTGTGGTCTCAGCCATGATGCTGGGGAGCCTGGTCCTGACGGCGGTGGTGTTCATGCGGGCGTATGGCGGCCAACCCCTGACGTTAGAAGCCCCCTGGGTGCGCTGGGCAATCCCGCTGCTGTGTGTGGTGGGCTTACTGGTAGCCGGTTACCTGACCATCATCGAATATAGCGGCACGACACCCTATTGCGGCCCGGTGCATGGCTGCGACAAGGTTCAATCCAGCAAATATGCCTGGGTGATCAAAGATGTCCTGCCGGTGGGGTTATTGGGCGTAGCGGGCTATGTAGCCATCCTGGCGGCCTGGTGGTGGGGGCATTTTCGCCGCGATATGCTTGCCCGCAACGCGCCGTTGGCCTTGTTTGGCATGACCCTGTTTGGAACCTTGTACTCGATTTATCTCACCTATCTGGAATTGTTCGTCATCAAGGCTGCCTGCATCTGGTGTCTCATCAACGCGGCCATCGTCACCGCGCTGCTCGTGTTCAGCCTGCCCTCCGCTTCGAAGATGATTGCCGTAGCCGAGGGGACTGACGAGGCCGACGAAGAGGGTGAAACCGCAAGCGAACCGCTCTGACAGCAAGCTGGCAGTGCCGGGGAGAAAAGCAGCCCAGCAGGCAAACTTTGCAAAAAACGAGACAAACGACAAAAGGCGCAAGGAGCCTCGCGCCTTTTGTGTTGGTAGGGGGTATGGCCTGACGCATCGAGCGGCAGGCAGAGCACGGTCAATCGTTGAAGCTGTCTTCGGTCACCGAATCAATGCGGCTGGCAGCGCCGTCAACCTGGTCTAAGCCGACGAAGCGTCCCTTGACGAAACCTGTGCCAGCGGGGATCAGCTTGCCGATGATCACATTCTCTTTCAAGCCGTACAGGTTATCTTCGGAGGAGGCAATAGCAGCGCCAGCCAGGACTTTGATCGTGTGCTGGAAGGATGAAGCCGACAGGAAGGAATCGGTGCTGAGCGAAGCTTTGGTGATGCCCAAGAGCACCTCCACGAAGCGTGCCGGGCGTTTGCCTTCAGCCAGCAAGCGTTCGTTGGTGCGTTTGAGATCGAGAATGTCCACCAGGTCGCCGGGCAGATAATTCGTGTCACCGGGGCGGGTGACCTGACCTTTGGACATCATCTTGCGGATGATGACCTCGAAGTGCTTGTCGTGGATGTTCTGGCCTTGCGAGCGATAGACTTTCTGAACCTCGGAGAGCAGGTACATCTGGCAAGCGCGCCGGCCCTGGATGCGCAAAATCTGATGGGGGTTTTGTGAGCCTTCGGTCAAGGGCTGACCGGCTTCGACATGGTCGCCGTCTTTGACCAGCAAGCGCAAGGTGGTGGGGATTTCGTATTCGGCTTCTTGTTTGGCTTCGTAGGAAACGATCACCTTACGTCCTTCGACGCGCACACGGCCGGCATGTTGAGCCGTGATGGTGGCAGTGTCGAGGAAAGCGATGACATCGCCGGGGATCACCTCGCTGGCATCTTCGCTGGCAATCGTCCACTCGGCAGGGATGTCGTACTCGTCATGAACCATCTCGCTGTGCTCGACGCGCACCAGGCGCAACTCGCTGTAACGGTCGGATTGCATCACCCGCACGGTGCCGGCGATCTCGGCGACCGAGGCCTCACCCTTGGGCTGGCGGCGGGCCTCGAACAGCTCTTCGACGCGGGGCAGACCGGTGGTGATGTCACCGCCGGCAGCCACGCCGCCGGTGTGGAAGGTGCGCAGCGTGAGTTGGGTGCCAGGCTCGCCGATGGATTGCGCCGCCACGATACCCACCGCGGCGCCAATCTCGACCATCTTGCCGCGCCCCAGGTCCATGCCATAACATTTGGCGCAAACGCCGTGCGTCAGCTCACAGGTGAGGGGAGAACGAACCAGCACTTCCCCGATACCTGCTGCCACGATGCGGCGCGCCAGCTCATGGTCAATCATCTGATCCCGCTCGCCCAGCACCTCGCCCGTTTTGGGATCAACCACCCGTTGAGCCAGCAAACGCCCATAGAGGCGAGCGCCCAGGGATTGACCAGCAACATCATCGGATTTCTTGATCAACAAGCCTTCGCTCGTGCCGCAATCTTCCTCGTTGATGATGACATCTTGAGCCACATCTACCAAGCGGCGCGTCAGGTAACCCGCATCCGCAGTGCGCAGGGCGGTATCGGCCAGGCCCTTGCGCGCGCCGTGGGTAGAGATGAAATATTCGAGCGCGTTCAGCCCCTCGCGGAAGTTGGAGCGAATGGGATGCGAGATGATACGTCCTGCCGGGTCGGCCATCAGGCCACGCATACCGGCAAGCTGCGAAATAGGGCCAAAGCCGCCCTTGGTGGCGCCCGAGTTTGCCATCACGGCCAGGTTACCGTTGGGGTCCATGGTGCGCTTGACAGCGTCGGCGACTTGCATGGTGGTGCGCTGCCAGATTTCAATGATGCGTTCGTTCTGTTCTTGTTCGGTGAGCAAGCCGCGGCGGAAATCACGCTGAACAATTTCGGCTTCTTGCAAAGCCTGGTTGATGATTTCCTCTTTTTCTTTAGGAACACTGATGTCAGAGACGGCTATGGTGTATCCAGATTTCGTGGCATACTTGAAGCCAATATCCTTGACCTGATCGGCCACCTCGGGGGTTTTGTCTTCACCACCGACCTCATACAGCTCCGCGATCAAATCCTTCAGGCCACCTTTGTCCAGCTTGCGGTTGACGAACTGAATTTCTGGAGGCAGGATGCGGTTGAAGATCACGCGTCCAACGGTAGTTTTGATGAGGCGTTCCTCCGGCTTCGGCAGGCGATTGCCTTGATCATCGTACCAGGTGGTGACTTTGACGTAAATTTGGCTTTGGACTTCAAGCTGGCCCAGGTTATAAGCCAATTCGACCTCATCCACATCGGCAAAGGCTCGTCCGTCGCCTTTGTGAGGTCGGTTAGTCTCCTCTTTGGTCAGGTAATAAACGCCCAAGACCATATCTTTCGACGGGCTGATAATCGGTTCACCGTCGGCGGGCTTGAGCAAATTCTTGGAGGACAACATCAGCTCACGAGCTTCAGCCACGGCCTTGCGGGAGAGGGGCACATGCACGGCCATCTGGTCGCCGTCGAAGTCGGCGTTGAAAGCGGTGGTGACCAGCGGGTGCAGTTGAATGGCACTGCCTTCGATGAGGATCGGTTCGAAAGCCTGGATGCCGAGACGGTGCAGGGTGGGAGCGCGATTGAGCAACACCGGGCGCTCTTTGATGACTTCTTCGAGCACCTCCCACACTTCGGGCCGGTTGCGCTCGATGAAGCGCTTGGCTCCTTTGACGTTGGCGGCGTAAGCGTGCGAGACAAGGGACGAGATGACGAAGGGGCGGTAGAGTTCGAGCGCCATGGTCTTTGGCAAGCCGCACTGGTACAACTTGAGCTTGGGGCCAACCACGATGACGGAGCGGCCCGAATAGTCCACGCGCTTACCCAACAGGTTGCGGCGAAAGCGGCCTTTTTTGCCTTTGAGCATATCGCTCAGGGATTTCAGTTCGCGGCGACCACGGCGTGAGAGGGCTTTACCGCGCTGGCTGTTGTCAATGAGGCTGTCCACAGCTTCCTGCAACATGCGTTTTTCGTTGCGCACAATCACATCGGGTGCGCCTAACTCCAGCAAACGCTTGAGGCGGTTGTTGCGGTTGATCACGCGGCGGTAGAGGTCGTTCAGGTCGGAAGTGGCAAAGCGCCCGCCGTCAAGCTGAACCATGGGGCGCAAATCGGGCGGGATGACCGGCAAGACAGTGAGGATCATCCATTCGGGCCGGTTACCCGAGCGGCGGAAAGCTTCCACCACCTTGAGACGTTTGGTGGCCTTCTTGCGCTTGAGTTTACTCTTCGACGTGCGCACTTCTTGCCACAACGACTCGGCCAGTTTATCCAGGTCGAGGCGCTTGAGGATGTCGTAGAAAGCTTCGGCGCCCATGTCGGCGCGGAAGACCTGCCCCCACCGCGATTTCAGGTCGCGATAGCGGGACTCGCCCATGAAGGTGAGCGGGCGCAATTCGAGCAATTCACTGCGCAGGCGGGCGCTCTCGTCGCGTTCTTGCATGGCCTGGCTTTCCAGCTCGTCGCGCAAATTTTCCATGGTCAGATCAGCTTCGGCGCGCAGGCGTTCGATTTCCAGGGCGATATGCTCCAGTTCGCGCTGTTTTTGGTCTTTCAGCTCACTCTCAAGTTCTTCGAGGCGTTCTTTGACAACTTGCTGGATTTTGGCAATATGCTGGGTGGAGATGACCTCTCCGGCCTCAACGATGGTCACCGCCGGCCAGCGGTCCATCTCAGGGAAAACGATGCTCGTCCGGCTGGTTTTGCCCTGCTTGTCTTGCAGATTGCGTTCGAGACTCTGACCCTCCTGCACGATGGGGTCAATCTTCTCAGCCACCGCTTCCACATAGCGGCTTTCGATCTCGGCTTTACGTTGATTGAGTTCGCTCAGCCGGCGGTCGCGCTCCGATTTGGTCTCGGCAATCTTGGCATTGATGCGAGCGCCTTGTTCACGCTCGACCAAAGAGATTTTCTCTTCCAGGCGGTTGAGAGCTTTCTGGCGGGCCTCTTCATCCACGTAAGTAACCACATACTGGGCAAAGTACAGCACCCGGTCGAGATTGCGCCGCGAGATGTCGAGCAAGAGGCCCAAGTAGGAGGGGATGCGGCGGGTGTACCACACATGCGCCACCGGGGCAGAGAGTTCGATATGCCCCATGCGTTCGCGGCGCACAGCGGAGCGCGTCACTTCGACGCCGCACTTGTCGCAGACGATGCCTTTGTAGCGGATATTTTTGTACTTACCGCAATAGCATTGCCAATCACGCGTCGGGCCGAAGATAGCCTCGCAGAACAATCCGTCTTTTTCAGGGCGCAAGCGCCGGTAGTTGATGGTTTCTGGCTTGAGAACTTCGCCGTAGGACCAACTGCGGATGGTCTCCGGCGAGGCCAGGCTGATACGAAGTGCGGTCAAACCTTTGGTTTCCACTGAACGGCCTCCTAAAAACAAGATTGGCAAGGGCAGAGCTCGTGTGCTTTAATATGACCTATTCTCTTCAGGCGTTCCTACGGGCTGGTCTGCGATAGCCAATTCTGGTCGAATTCCTGGGTACGCACAAAACCAGCGCCTGAGATACCCTGCCTCAAGCGCCGGTTGGGCGTGACTTGGGTTTCGGTTTTGCATGCAGGGCGAATTATACTGAGGTCGGTCGAAATTGACAAGGTTCGGCTTAAGCCGAGATCAGCCGCGGTAAGGGCGGGTGGACTGGGGTACAATTCGTCTCGCTGTTGGTAAAAAACTCGTCAAATTGCGAAAGGTCGCCGCCATGTCACAACATCCCTGGGTCGAAGAATTCCCCGCCGCCATTACCGTCACCGATACGGAAGGCATTATCATCGAAATGAACCGCGCCGCGCGCCAACTCTTCCGTGACGATGGGGGCGAGAAGCTCATTGGCCAGAACGTATTGGATTGTCACCCTGAGCCGTCGCGCAGCCAGTTGGCAGGCATGATGGCCAGCCAGTCGCCGAACGTTTACACCATCAAGAAACATGGCAAGAAAAAGCTCATTTACCAAACCCCCTGGTACAAAGACGGGCAATACGCCGGTTTCATCGAGTTATCGCTGGAATTACCATGGGAAATGCCACATTTCGTGCGAGATTGAGGCGCTCTCATCTCTCGGCGGCCACTGCGGCGAAGCCCAGGGCGTTGGGGCCCAAGTGAGCGCCGATGATGGTGGTGACGTTCACCAGCCAAGGGGCGTGCCGCAAGCTCAAGTCCAGGCTGTCGAGAATGCGCCGGGCATCGTTTTCGGCATGGGTGTGTAAGATAGCCACGCGTTCCAGGGGGCCTAGTTCGGACAACATCTCGACCAGGCGTTCGAGGCCCTTACGGCGAGTGCGCGCCTCGCCGAGACGCAATACGCGGCCATCTTTCAGGCCAACGAAAGGCTTGATACTGAGCAAAGCCCCCAGGCCAGCCCGCGCCCACGACACCCGCCCGCTGCGGCGCACATATTCCAGCGTATCCAACATCGCCACCACGTGGATACGCTCCTGCAGGCGGCGTATCCGCGCCAGCACAGCCTCTACGGGCAAACCCTGGCAAGCTGCCTCCGCCGCAGCCAATACCTGAAAGCCCAATCCCAGCGACAATTGTCCGCTGTCCACCACTTGTATGCGCTCACCGAACGTCTCAGCCGCCAGCCGTGCCGCGTTGAAAATCCCGCTCAAAGGGCTGGCAACATGAATTGACATAATCCGTTCACAGCCTTCGCGGAAAAGCTTTTCGTAGACTTTCATGAAAGTTCCCATGGAAGGCGCCGAGGTGGTAGGCATGACGCGCAACCCCGGCAGACGCTCATAGAAAGCCTGCCGCGAAATTCCAACCCCATCTTCTAGGCTTTGGCCCTCGATCACCAGAATTGCCGGCACGACATGGATACCGTAGTGGGCAACCACATCGGCAGGCAAATCACACGTGCTATCCGTCACGATCCCCAGCGTACCACGCTCGGCGCTCATAGCGTCTCTATGTCGTCGTAATCTTCCATGACCACCACCCCCAGGCTGTGCGGGCCGATGATGGTGGCCAGTGGCGCATTCAGGCTGTGTTCACTGATGGTGCAGGAGGGGAGGTAGTCATCCAAGCGCTCGCGCAAGTTATGCACCTCCTGCTTATAAGGCAGCGTCCCCTGCAAGAGAGCGACATGACGGATGTGATCGAACTCGATGATAAATTCATACAACAGGTCAATCAGATGGCGGATATTGCGCATTTTTTGAAGCGCCACCAAGCGGCCGCTTTCCAGCACCATAACCGGCACAATCCCCAACATCTCGCCCACCACCGCCTGCGCCGGGTCAATCTGACCAGCGGCTGCCAGGTAAGTGAGGTCCTGGATACAGAAAGCGCTATACACATGAACGGCCAAGCGGCGCACCAAACGGCAGATTTCCGCCGCCGAACAGCCATTCAGGCTGGCCGCCGCAGCCGCCTGCACCAACAATCCCAAACCAACCGCACAGTTCTGCGAATCAATCACCTGCACCGCTGCGCTCGATTTTCCCGCAGAGGCTGCCTGGCGAGCATGAGACACCATCGGGCTAAATTGGGCTGAAGACAAAATGGCCACGATCTCGCTGTAACGAGCGCCTAGTGTCACGAAAGTCCGTTCGAAATCGGCCACGGAGGGAAGCGCCAGCCGGAAAGGGGGCTTGTCCCCGATAGAGGCCGGAAGCTGAGAGAGTTTGATGTCCCGCGACGCCACCTGCTCCCCTTGCAAGTAGATCGGCACAGGCAGCAGGTGAACCAGCTCGCAGCCGGGAAAAACCGGCGCCGGAAACTGAGCCATACCATCGGTGAGAATACAAACCTGCGACATACGCCAAACACCTAGGTCGAGGGGGCGCGCCTCTGAGTTCCAGGCTCTTCATTCAACCGAGATGATGAAATGATAATGCGGCTGTCCCCCATCCTTGACCTCGATTTCCTGCTCAGGGTAAACCGTGCGAATGACATCAGCGATGCGAAAAGCATCCTGGCGAGATATGGTTTCTCCGTAAAAGAGCGTGATAAGCTCGAAGTGATCGGCATGAGCTTTTTGCAGAAGCCCCAAACATGCGCTCTCAAGGTCAGCCTCGGCCAGCACGAGCTTGCCGTTCAAGAGAGCGATGATTTGTCCCTCCTTGACCGTCACCCCGTCAATTTCCACGCTGCGTGTGGCGGTCGTAATTTCGCCGCTTTCGACGTCGTCCAGTGCGCTGGCCATTGCCGCCGCCACCTGCTCCAAATCGCCGTGCGGCACCAGTTTGAGAAGTGCAGCCAAGCCCTGCGAAACAGTCTTGCTGGGAATGACCTTCACCTTCTTGACCGTCAACTGAGCGGCATTCTGCGCCGCCAGAATGATATTCTTGTTGTTGGGCAGGATCACGATTTTATCGGTGGGCAAGTTCTCAAAAGCATTGAGAATTTCCTGGGTAGAGGGATTCATCGTCTGACCGCCTTCGACAATCGCGCTCACGCCCAAACTGGCAAAGACCTCGGCAATGCCCCGTCCAGGAGCGACGGCCACGGCAGCGATATGACCCGGCTCCACCGGCGCCAACTGCAGTTTGGGGCCATCCTGTTTGCCGTTCAACGCTTCCAGTTGAGCCAGCAGATTTTCCATGGAGACTTTGGTTATCGTCCCCAACGTCATGGCGTAATCAATCGGCTCGTAACGCTTCTCTGCCGGCACGTGAATATGCAAGCGATACATGCCCTCCCCCTCGCCGAGCTGGATCGAGGTGCCGATCATCTGCAAATCGGTGTAAAAAGCCTCGAGGTCAAGCGGCTGGCGCGGGCGAAAATCCACCACCACTTCATAATCCTGCCCTGGTTCAATGGATTCGAGTGCTTCTTCCTTCATGGCCGCTAAGGGCTGGACAGTAGCAATGGCTGTATCCAGACTTTGGCCGTTGATGAAACGCGTCATTCCTTCCAGGATAAAGAACAAGCCCTTACCGCCCGAATCCACCACCCCCGCTTCTTTGAGCACCGGCAACAAATCAGGAGTGCGCAAGACAGATGCTTCCGCCGCTGGGACAACCTTCTCGAGGATTTCCACCGGGTTGCTGGTTTCGGCCAAGGCCTTTTCGGCAGCGGCAGCGGCGTCTTTGGCAACCGTCAGAATAGTACCTTCCACCGGGCGCACCACACCCTTGTAGGCGGTATCGCGGCCCTGCGCCAGGGCGCGCACCAGGCTGGGGCCATCAATCGTCTCCTGGTGGTCCAAGGCACGGGCAAAACCGCGCCACAACTGCGAAAGAATCACCCCCGAATTGCCGCGCGCCCCCATCAACGCGCCATGCGCAATGCTGTGAGCAATCGCCCCAGCGTTGCGCTCGGCAGAATTAGCCACCTCATCGAGCGCCGCCTGCATGGTCAACACCATATTGGTGCCGGTATCGCCGTCGGGAACAGGGAAAACATTGAGAGCATTGACCGTCTGCTGGTTGGTACGCAACCAGGTCAGTCCGGCCTCTGCCAGGGCTTTGAGAATCTGACCGTCAATATGCGCTTGTAGCAAATAAGCGCGTCGCTGCTGGGGCAAGATGGACAAAAGAGACGAATCCATGTAAGAGGACTCCTAAAGAAAGATATATCCTGTACCTACCAAATTTTCTCGAGAAGAAGCAAGCCGTGCCTGCGGGCCAATACGCTTTATCGGACCTTCGAGTACCGGGCAAAGACAAGAACATCCACACGAGCTAATCCACATCGCTAACGCGCAAACCCTGCACATGGATATTGACCTCATGGATAGGCATACCGATAGATTTCTCGACCTGATAGCGAATCGTATTGGCAACGCTGCTGGCCACAGATTTGATATTGGTGCCGTACTCAACGATCACATACACATCAATGCTGATACGTTCTCCATCGTAGTGAACCTCCACGCCGTGAGTGGGGTCCTTGACCAGAACCTGCGCCAGACCACTGACCAAGTTCTTCGAGGTCAGGCCGACGATTCCGTAGGATTGGCGCGCAGCATGATAAGCGATCGTGGCAATAGCTCGTGGGGCAATATGAATACTGCCGATAGGGGTCGTTTCATCACTGCTCATGAATACCTCCAGGAATTGACCGTTTGCACTCAAAAGTTGTCCTCAGGTTCTGGGGCTTGCCTGGGTATCGCGAGTATACAACATTTGCTAACACAATTAACCTTGCGACTTGTAAAAGGATACGATGTGTGGTAAGATTGCGCCGCTTTCGGCTAGTTCAGGAAAGGATGTGAGATATGGCAAAGTGCGCTCATTGTGGTAAGGCCACAACCTTCGGTCACAATCGCCCATGGTCGAAGAAGGCTACGCGGCGGACGTTCCGCCCCAACCTTCAGACGGTTTCTGTTGCGGAAAACGGCCGCATGGTGCAAAAAGTCCTGTGCGCCAAGTGTATCCGCACGTTGGTCAAGGCTGATTGATAAAGTACCGTTGCAGCAAGCAGAAGATCACGGCAGAAGCCGTGATTTTCGTTTAAGCGAGGGCGGCGCGCAGGGCGCGCAAACCAGCCGTCACGCCCAGGGGGTGTTTGAACACCGCACTAGCCGCCACGAACACCTGCGCCCCAGCCTGGCACGCCTGCGGCAGAGTTTCAGCCGTGATACCGCCATCAATCGCCACCAGCCCGGCCGGGTTGAGACGCTCGAAAGCCTGCCGCAAGAAAGTGACCTTGGGCAGCACCTCCGGCAAGAACGTTTGCCCCGAAAAGCCCGGATTGACGCTCATCACCAGTGCCAAATCGGCCAGATGCAGAACCGCTTCCAGCGAGCTGGCCGGCGTGCCAGGGTTGAGGCTGACCCCCGCCCGGCAGCCTAGTTGGCGGATGGACTGCAAGGTGCGGTGGAGATGGGGGCAAGTTTCGACATGCACCGTGAGATAAGTAGCGCCTGCCTGGGCAAAGTCCTGCAACAGCCGTTCGGGAGCTTCCACCATGAGATGCACATCCAACGGCAGGTGGGTTGCCCGACGGCAGGCCTCCACCACAACCGGCCCAAAAGTCAAATTGGGGACAAAATGCCCATCCATCACGTCAACGTGAATCCAGTCGGCCCCCGCCGCTTCGACTTCAGCAATCTGCTCGCCCAGGCGGGTCAAATCTGCCGAGAGGATGGATGGGGCAATCAGGTAAGCTCGGCTCATCGTGGGCGTATGATAACCGGGGCCGGGGCAGTTGGCAAGGGTATAACCCAATCAACTCTCTTTTTCCCACAGCTATCTTTTTCCCGTTTTATCCAAGCCGCGTTATAATCTTCCCATGAGCGATGCTTCTCCCCCTCCCCGACTCGTCAACCCCCAACCCCAAGCCGATGACCGCCAGGATACTTCCCTGCGCCCGCGCAGCTTATCCGATTTAATCGGGCAGGAGCGTGTCAAAGAAAACCTGGCCATCCTGATTGCCGCGGCGCGGCAGCGTGGCGAGGCGCTCGACCATGTGCTTTTCTACGGCCCGCCGGGTTTGGGCAAAACCACCCTGGCGCACGTGCTCGCCAACGAGATGGGCGTCAACATCAAAATCACCTCCGGCCCAGCCATTGAGCGCGCCGGCGACCTGGCCGCCATTCTCACCAATCTGCGTGCTGGCGACATCCTGTTCATAGACGAAGTCCATCGCCTCGGGCGCGCCGTCGAAGAAGTGCTGTACCCGGCCATGGAAGATTTCGCCCTAGACATCGTCATCGGCAAAGGGCCGTCGGCCCGCTCTATCCGCCTCAAATTGCCGCGCTTCAGCGTCATTGGAGCGACCACGCGGCTGGCTCTGCTGACCGCCCCTCTGCGGGCGCGCTTTGGCGCCGTCTATCGCCTCGATTTCTACGATTTGCCCGCCATGGAGGCCATTGTGGCGCGGGCGGCACGCGTCTTGGGTATCGAGATAGATGCCGAAGGCGTGAACGAAATTGCCCGCCGTGGGCGCGGCACCCCGCGGGTTGCTCTGCGCCTCCTGCGGCGTGTGCGCGACTTCGCTCAAGTGCGCGCCGATGGCCTGGTCACCCGAGCGGTCGCCCAACAGGCCCTCGACCTGCTCAATGTGGACCCCCTCGGCCTGGACGAGATGGATAACCGCGTCCTGCGCACCATCATCGAGAAATATCGCGGCGGCCCGGTTGGCCTCAGCACCATCGCGGCATCCATCAGCGAAGAGCCAGATACCATCATGGACGTAGTCGAACCCTATCTGTTGCAATTGGGCTTCCTCGAGCGCACCTCGCAAGGCCGCCTGGCAACCCGCCTGGCTTACGAACACCTCGGCATCGCCTTCGAACCCAGCGATCAGCCGCGCTTGCTCTAAGACGCCCTGGCGCTTCCGGCACAACCGGCTTGACCAGCATTGCCCTGCCATGATACACTAATCTTGCATCACCCCGCCGCGGGGAAAGGAGATTTTCATGACCAACGCACGCATCCTTGAGCTGGTTGATATTTTCCAGGATCTGAAACCGCAACAATTGGAACTGATTTACAGCATTTGCAAAGAGCGCCTCTACAGCCGGGGGGCAATCATCGTCGAGGAAAATACCCCCAGCACCGAAATGTACGTCATCATCGAAGGCCAGGTGGAAGTCGTTGTCAACCCCAAGAAATTCGAGCCCGGCAAGCAACAAGACGAATTTCAGCACGTGGCCCTGTTGGAGAAAGGCCAATCCTTTGGCGAAGTGGCCTTGGTGGACCAGGGCCTACGCTCAGCATCCGTGCGTTGCCTGTCCGAAACCTGCCGGGTCTTCGTCATCAGCCGCAAAGACTTCATGGACATCATCCGCAAAGATATGGAGTTGGGCTTCATCGTCATGTCCAATCTAGCCGCTGACCTGTGCCTCAAAATCCGGCAGACTTCCTTCCTGGTGCGGGAGAAGCTGCTTTACAGCCCCAGCAGGGAAAGCTAACTCCCGGACAACGGGCCATTTTGCTGCCTGACCTGCCACGCCCTCAGGCTGAGGGTGATCATCGTGTCTCAGGAGCAACCATCACCATAATTCTGACAAAGGAGTTACGCAATGGAATACCGCTATTTGGGCAAATCCGGTTTACAAGTATCCGCCCTGTCACTGGGCGCTTGGGTCACATTTGGCGACCAAGTGGACGAAAATGTAGCGTATGATTGCATGAAAGCCGCTTACGAGGCGGGGGTGAACTTTTTCGACAATGCTGAGGTTTATGGGCGCGGCAACGCCGAAATTGTGATGGGCAATGTGATCAAACGGATGGGCTGGCACCGCGCCGACCTGGTCATTTCCACCAAGATTTTCTGGGGCGGGCGCGGCGTGAACCGGCGCGGTTTGTCGCGTAAGCACATCATCGAAGGAACAAACGCGGCGCTGGCGCGGCTTCAATTGGATTATGTGGACTTGATCTTCTGCCATCGGCCCGATTTGCACACCCCCATCGAAGAAACCGTCTGGGCGATGAATTACCTGCTCCATCAAGGCAAAGCTTTCTACTGGGGCACCAGCGAGTGGAGCGCGGCGCAGATCATGGAAGCCTATGCGGTTGCCCGCCGGGAACATCTCATCCCCCCCTTGATGGAACAACCGGAATACAATATGTTCACCCGCCAGCGCGTCGAGCAAGAGTATGCGCCTCTGTATCGCTCGATTGGGCTTGGCACCACCGTGTGGAGTCCGCTGGCCGGGGGCATCCTCACCGGCAAGTACGCGGCTGGCATCCCTGCCGGCACGCGTTTCAGCCTGCCCAATTACGAGTGGTTGCGCAAAGAGCTGGAAAGCCAGGAAGGCCAGTTACGCATCGAGAAGACGCGCCAACTTGCCCCGCTGGCCGAAGAACTAGGCTGTTCGCTGGCACAAATGGCCCTGGCGTGGTGCCTGAAGAACCCTAACGTCAGCACCGTCATCACCGGCGCTTCGCGCCCCAACCAGGTCGTCGAAAACATGAAAGCGCTCGACGTGGTCGAGAAACTAACGCCCGAGGTGATGGCACGCATCGAGAGCGTGCTGCAAAACAAGCCAGAAGCCGAAGCCGACTGGCGTTAAACGCCGCACGAGGCCCTCACGGCCTGCCGGAAACGCCGTCGTTCAACTCTCTCTGGCAAATTTCAATGCGCGCTGTTCTGAGAAAATCGAGCGCATTCTCATCCAGCCGATAAGCCACGCCGTACACCAGCCGAACGATGCCGGCGTTGATCAACGCCTTGGTGCAGTGGATGCAGGGGAAATGCGTCACATAACAGGTAGCGCCTTTGGTCGAAACGCCATGCAGGGCGGCTTGGATAATGGCGTTGGTCTCGGCGTGAATCGTGCGCACACAGTGGCCATCCACCATCAGGTGACCCACCTCGTCACAGTGTGCCTGCCCCGTCGGCGAACCGTTGAACCCGGTGGTGAGAATGCGCTTGTCCAACACCAAGACACAGCCGACGAACGCCCGGTCGCAGGTGCTGCGTTCCGAAACAGCATGAGCAATTTTCATGAAGTAAGAATCCCAATCCGGTCGCATGATCTCGCCTCGAATGAAAAAAGATTGCCCCAACAGCCATGCAGCAGAGAGAAGCTCAGGCTGCTGAGTGACAGCTTGCGATTATAGCACGAGCGTCTCCTTACACTATGTCTGCTTTGCTGCATCCACCCGAATTCTGGCACGCCCGCTACGCTCAACAAGCCCAGTGGACCTCCGAGCTGCGGCGCTATATTTTCGAGCGCAGCGGCCTGTCGCAGGCGCAACGGGTGCTGGAGGTAGGGTGTGGCACCGGGGTGATCCTGGCCGAATTAACCCTGCTGATGCGCGGCCTAGCCTTTGGCGTGGATATTGCCGCCGAAAATCTATTGTTGGCTATGCGCTACCTACCCGGCGCTGCACTGGCCAATGCCGACGCCCTGGCCCTGCCCTTCTCTGCCGACAGCTTCGATATCACCCTGTGCCACTTCCTGCTCTTATGGCTGCCCGACCCTCTCCAAGCTGTGCGCGAAATGGTGCGCGTCACCCGCCCCGGCGGTTACCTGCTGGCCCTTGCCGAACCGGATTACGGCGGACGAATTGACTTCCCCGACGAGCTGACCACTCTCGGTCAATGGCAGGCTGACGCCCTGCGCCGCCAGGGCGCCGACCCTTGCCTCGGGCGCAAATTACGCGCCATCCTCCACCGCGCCGGCCTGAGCGATGTCCACAGCGGCGTCCTCGGCGGCCAGTGGGCCGGCCCGCCCGATGTCGAAGCCCTGCAACTCGAATGGCAGACGCTCCAGGCCGACCTCGGCCCTTCGGCGACGCTCTCTAACCTGTATACCCTCGATCAGGCCGCCTGGCAAGCCGGCGAACGAGTGCTGTATGTGCCAACTTTCTTCGCCTGGGGGCGCGTCCCCTTCCGCGGAGGCTGATATAATCAGCGGCGAAATCCCCCCTACACACAAGGAGACCCCTATGACTATCTCTCTGGATGGCTCTGGCCTGAGCATTGAAAAATTGGTGCGCGTAGCGCGTCATGGCGAGACCGTCGAGCTGGCGCCGCAAGCCCTCGAACACATCAAAGTGTGCCGCGCCATGCTTGAAAAGAAAATACAGGCCCACGAAATCATGTACGGCGTCAACACCGGCATCGGCGAGTTTTCCGAGAAAGTGCTCACCGACGAGCAAGTTCAACAATTCCAACGCTATCTCATCTACAACCACGCTGCCGGCATTGGCGATCCGGCACCCATCGAGTATGTGCGCGCCGCCATGGCCGGGCGCATCAACGTTCACGCCCACGGCAACTCCGGCTGCCGCCCCGAAATCACCCTCACCCTGGTCGAAATGCTCAACAAGGGGGTGACGCCGGTGGTGTGCCAGAAGGGATCGGTGGGCGCCTGCGGCGATCTGGCCCCCATGGCACAAATGGCGCTGCTGCTGATGGGCGAAGGCGAGGCCTTCTACCAAGGCGAACGGCTGCCCGGCCGTGTGGCCATGGAACGCGCCGGCATCCCCATCCCCGACCTGCAAGCCCGCGACGGCCTGGCCGCCATCAATGGCTCGAATTTGCTGACGGCCATGAGCGCCCTGCACCTCTACGATATGGAGCGCTGGCTCAAGCAAGCCGAAATCGCCGCTGCCATGTCGCTCGAAGCCCTTTTGGCCAACCTCAAGCCGTACAATTCCAAACTGCACGAGCTGCGCGGCTTCAGAGGCGCCATCGCTTCAGCTCACAACCTCATGAAGTGCATCGAAGGCTCCGATCTGACCACCGGCAAAATGAAAACCAAAGTCCAGGATGCCTACTCGATGCGTTCCACTCCCCAGGTAATTGGGGCGGCGCGCGATGCCCTGGCCTATGCCCGCTCGCAGGTCGAAATCGAACTGAACGGCGTAGGCGATAACCCCATCTTCATCCCAGAGCTGAATCTCACCCTCTCAGGCGCCAACTTCCAGGGATCGCCTGTGGCTCTGCCAATGGACATGGCCGGCGCAGCCATCACCATGGTCTGCGTGTTGTCCGAACGCCGCCTCAATCGCCTTACCAACGGCAACCTGAACCAGGGTCTGCCCGAGTTCCTCACCAAAGGAGCCGGGATGTTCTCTGGCTTGATGCTTAGCCAATACACCGCCGATATGCTCATCGTCGAGCAGCGCATCCTCTCGGCCCCAGCCAGCATCCAGTCCATCCCTGCCGCTGCCGACCAGGAGGATTTTGTCTCCATGGGCATGAACACCGCTCTGAAGAACGCCCAGATTCTCGACAACGCTTACGGCATCCTCGGTATCGAGTTCATGGCGGCTGCCCAGGCGCTCGATTTCCGCGACTTCACCCCCGGCAAAGGCGTACAAGCCGCCAAAGCGGTCATCCGCAAGTACGTCGCCCATCTGGACGTTGACCGCCCGCTCTACCCCGACCACAACACCATGAAAGCGCTGGTCAAATCGGGCGAGATTCTCGAGGCCGTCGAACAGGCCGTTGGCGAACTGGAGTGACATGGAAACCGCTCTCTTCCGCTGCAATTTCTTCTCATACACCCTCGGCCTAAGCACTTCGCTCACCGTGATTTTGCCGCAGCTCTCAGTCGAGGCGCTGGCCTCCAACGCCAGGCGCATCCGCCCGCTGCCTACCCTCTACCTGCTCCACGGCCTGTCGGACGACGACACCATCTGGCAGCGGCGCACCTCGATCGAGCGTTACGTGGCCGAGATGAACCTGGCTGTCGTCATGCCAGCCGTCCATCGCAGCTTCTACACCGACATGGCGCATGGCGGCAAATACTGGCAATTCATCAGCCAGGAGCTGCCAGCCCAGGCCAGGTCGTTCTTCCCACTCTCCGAAAGCCGCGCCGACAATTTTGTCGCCGGTCTTTCGATGGGCGGTTATGGCGCCTTCAAGCTGGCGCTTTCGCAGCCGCAGCGCTTTGCTGCCGCCGCCAGCCTTTCGGGAGCACTCGACATTGCCGAGTTGGCCAGTCAACCTGACCCCCAATGGCAAAAGGAAGTTCAGACCATCTTCGGCGATGCGCACAATATAGCCGGCAGCGACAAAGACCTCTTTCGCCTGGCAGAGCAAGTGGCCGCCGAGACGACCCGCCCGCGCCTGTACCAATGCTGCGGCACAGAGGATTTTCTCTACACTCAAAATGTCCGCTTCCGCGACCACGCTCAAAAGCTCGGCCTCGATTTGACTTACGACGAAGGCCCCGGCGAGCATGTGTGGAGCTATTGGGATAGCCAAATTCAGAAAGTGCTGGCCTGGCTGCCGCTGGAACGCGCCGCCGCATGACTTTACCCGCGCCCGCCGCTTTCCTCACCGCCCTGCTCGAAGCGGCCCTGCGGCCCCGTTGGCCGTTGTTCGATGCTGCCCACGAAACCGCCCTGAGGCTGTTCAATGGCTTCCTGGAGGGCTATCTCCACCTGGTGGCAGAGGTCTTCGCCAAGACGCTCGTCCTCCACAGCTATAGCCAAGCCAACGGGCAAACCGATCCCTGGCAGCAGCAGGCAGAGCTGTTCTACCGCTCAAGGCTGCCCTGGCTCGAAGCCGTCGTCGTCAAACAGCGAGGCGTTCGACGGTCTTCAACTTGCTCAGCGGCGTCGAACGGTGATCGTATTGCCACGCGGCTGTGCGAACATGGGGTGTGGTATGCCTTAGACCTGCTGCGTCACCAGGATACGACCTTCTACCTCGACACGCGCGGCCTGCGCCAGTGGGCTATCCAAAACCTGAAGGGCAAGAGCGTGCTCAATACGTTTGCCTACACCGGCAGTTTGGGTGTAGCCGCCATGGCAGGCGGCGCTCACCAGGTGCTTCACATTGACCGTAATCGGGATTTCCTCGAGCTGGCGCAAGCCTCCTATGCGCTCAACGGTTTTCCTGTTCGGGCAGAGGATTTCTGGGCGATGGACTTCTTCCCGGCAATGAGCGCCCTGCGCCGGGCGGGGGAGTTGTTCGACTGTGTCTTTCTCGATCCGCCGTTTTTCTCCGTCACCGGCAAAGGCCGCGTCGATCTCGTGAGCGAGAGCGCCCGGCTGATCAACAAAGTGCGCCCGCTGGTGACCGATGGCGGCTGGCTGGTAGCCGTCAATAACGCCCTATTCGTCAGCGGCGCCGCTTACCTGCGCACACTGCAAGCGCTATGTGCCGATGGCTATATGTCCATCGAAACTCTCATCCCTGTTCCCGAAGATTGCACCGGCTACCCCTCCACCCGCGTGCGCTCTCTGCCAAGCGACCCGGCGCCGTTCAACCACGCCACCAAGATTGCCGTCCTGCGTCTGCGCCGCAAAGAGTGCCGGGCGACAAGGGAAACCGGATGGTATAATCCTCGCCGTGATGGACTCTATCGTCTCGCTCGACATCGAAACTACCGGCCTCGACCCTCAAGCCGATGCCATCATTGAAATTGGGGCTGTGCGCTTCAATGGCCGGCGTGTGGAGGGGGAATGGTCAACGCTGGTCAACCCGGGGCGTCCTATCCCGCCCTTCATCACCCAACTGACCGGCATCACCGACCAGATGGTCTACAGCGCGCCGCCGCTGCGCGCCGTGCTGGCTGAATTGCGCGATTTCATCGGCCATTCACCGGTTTTGGGCCACAGCGTGCGCTTCGACCTGTCTTTTCTGCAACGCTACAACATCCTGGGAAGCAACGAGGTGATTGACACCTACGAGATGGCAGCCGTGCTGATGCCGACTGCCGAACGTTACAACCTGGCGGCGCTCGGCCAGGCGCTGGACATTCCCCTGCCAGCCGATCACCGCGCTCTTGACGATGCACGCGTGGCACGAGCGGTCTTCCTACGGTTATACGAGCAGGCGCTCAACTTGCCGCTAGAATTGCTGGCCGAGATTGTGCGCCTGGGTGAACCGCTGGAATGGGGCGGTTACTGGCCTTTCCAACAGGCCTTGCGCGCCCGTTCAAAAGAAACCGTCCAGGCGCGTCAGGCACGCCGCGGCGCGCTCGGCCCACTCTTCGAAGGGTACGAGACCGCCAACTTCCCACCCCTCCAGCCTAAGAAAGACCTATATGCGCTGGACGCCGACGAGCTGGCAGCCATTCTGGAGTACGGAGGCCCCTTCTCGCGCCATTTTCCCCAGTACGAGTATCGCCCTCAGCAAGTGGAGATGCTGCGAGCCGTGACCACCGCCCTTTCGGAAAGCCATCATTTGCTGGTGGAGGCAGGCACCGGCACCGGCAAATCTTACGCTTACCTCATCCCTGCCGCGTTGTGGGCCATGCAGAACGGCATGCGGGTGGTCATTTCGACCAATACCATCAACCTGCAAGATCAACTCATCAACAAGGACATCCCCGATTTGCGCGCCGCCTTGGGCCTCGACCTGCGGGCGGCGGTGTTGAAAGGGCGCTCGAATTATCTCTGTCCGCGCCGCCTGGAGAACCTGCGCCGCCGCGGGCCGGCCAGCGTGGAGGAGCTGCGCGTGCTGGCCAAGGTGCTGGTCTGGCTGCAAGATTCGACGAGCGGCGACCGCGCCGAGATCAACTTGAACGGCCCAACCGAGCGGGAAGCATGGATGCGCCTCTCAGCCGAGGACGAGGGTTGTACCACCGAGACGTGCCTGAAGCGCACCGGCGGCATCTGCCCCTTCTACCGCGCCCGCCAGGCGGCGCAAAGCGCCCACCTGCTGATCGTCAACCACGCCCTGCTCTTGGCCGATGTCGCCGCCGACAGCCATGTGCTGCCTGAGTATCACTATCTCATCGTAGACGAGGCGCATCACCTCGAAGAGGCCACCACCAACGCCCTGAGTTACCACGTGACCCAGCCGGAGGTGGAACGGCTGATGCACGAGCTAGGCGGCCCCAACAGCGGGGTCTTAGGCTGGTTGCTGGCAACGCTGCAAGAAGTGTTGACGCCTGCCGATCTAGCAGCCGCAAACCAGCTTGTCCACCGCGCCGCGGATTATGCCTTCAACTTCGAAACCCTGGTGCAGGACTTCTTCAATGCCATTGACCAGTTCCTCTTCGAACTGCGCGAGGGCCGCCCGGTAGGCAGTTACGCCCATCAAGAACGGGTGCTGCCGGCCACCCGCGCCCAGCCCGCCTGGGGGGAAGTGGAAATCGCCTGGGATGAGGCCGCCAAGCCGCTGCGCCCGCTGGTGGACATCTTGGGGCAACTGCTGCAGGGTCTGAGCGAGTTGGGAGATGCTTTGCCCGAAGGCAGCGACGACCTCTTCTCGGCCCTCAGCCAGCTCTACCGACGCTTTAGCGAGCTGCTCTTCAACCTGGAAGGTTTGGTGTTCAAACCGGCTGCCGATAAAATCTACTGGGTCGAAATCAACCCAAACGGTAAGCGCATCTCCCTGCATGCCGCCCCGCTGCACATTGGGCCGTTGATGCAGAAGTATTTGTGGAACGAAAAAGCGGCGGTGATCCTGACCTCGGCAACGCTGACCACAGCCGGCGAGTTCGAATACATCAAAGGCCGCCTGGCGGCGCACGAGGCTGACGAGCTGGCGCTAGGTTCACCCTTCGACTATGAGTCGGCAGCGCTGCTCTATGTGGTCAACGACATTCCTGAGCCGGGCGACCGACAGGGCCACCAGCGGGCGGTGGAACAGGGGTTGATTCACCTATGCCAGGCCGTTGGCGGGCGCACACTGGCGCTGTTCACGTCTTACGATCAACTTCGCCGCACCTCGCAGGCCATTGCCCCAGCCCTGGCGCGCCACGACATCCGCGTCTACGAGCAGGGAGAAGGCGCTTCCGCCTCGGCGCTGCTGGAAACGTTCAAGACCGCCGAGCGGGCCGTCTTGCTGGGGACGCGCTCATTTTGGGAAGGGGTGGATGTGCCGGGCGAGGCTTTGTCGGTGCTGGCCATCGTCAAGCTGCCCTTCGATGTGCCTTCCGACCCCATTGTGGCGGCGCGTGCCGAGACCTTCGAAGACCCCTTCTACGAATATTCGCTGCCCGAGGCCATTTTGCGCTTCCGGCAAGGGTTTGGCCGCCTCATCCGCACCCAATCCGACCGGGGAGTGGTGGCCATTTTCGACCGGCGGGTGCTGAGCAAACGCTACGGACGGCTGTTCACCGACTCGCTGCCGCCCTGCACGGTGCGAGTGGGCACCCTGGCCGAACTGCCGCGGGCAGCCACCAAGTGGTTGAATTTGTGAGGGGGTGAAGGACAGAGAGGAAGGTTGGCCTTTTGCAAATTTGCCCATTTCCCCCCTCTCTGGTATAATCCCCCCCGCTGACTCGACCTGCCAGCGGCGTGAAACACCAAAACTATCGCTGCCGGCACGGAGACCTGCTAAATTTACAGAAAGGAGATGCAGACGTCATGACCTTCGACAAGGAGAACAAGGCCAAAGTGATTGCCGAATATGCCCGCCACGATGCAGACACCGGCTCCCCTGAAGTTCAAGTGGCCTTGTTGACCACACGCATCAATCAGCTCACCGAGCACCTGCGGGCGAACAAGAAAGATTTCTCGTCCCGCCGCGGATTGCTCAAGCTGGTGGGGCAGCGCCGCCGCTTGCTGGCTTATATCCGCCGCAACGACTACCAGCGCTACACGGCCCTGACCGAAAAGCTGGGCATCCGCCGCAAGTAACCCAAACTCGAGTAGATGGTGGTGTTCTCTCCCATCTACTCGAGCTTCTTCAACGCAGCGAGAGACAACGGGGGTGTGAACGCCGCCAAAGTGACGCCGAACACACTCCCCCACCTAACGCAAGCACCTGGCTACAATCCAGTGCCCAAAACCCATCGGTCGGGAATTGAGTAATGGCTCTGAGCGACTTTGTCACAGCTCGGCGGCATTTCTCAGTCCCTGACCAGGTGGGAGCAACATATTCAGGAGACAACATGAAACCCGAAACATTTCAATTCAAGGCTGCCGTAGGCGGCCAATCAGTCATTTTCGAGACCGGCAAACTGGCCGGACAGGCGGGCGGGGCAGTTACCGTGCGACTTGGCGACACCATGGTTTTTGCCGCCGCCACGATGAGTCCCACCGTTCGCGAGGGAATTGACTTCTTCCCCTTGAGCGTGGACTACGAAGAACGCATGTACGCCGGCGGACGTATCCCCGGCTCCTTCTTCCGCCGCGAAGGCCGCCCGACCGAGGAGGCCATTCTCACCTCGCGGCTGACCGACCGCCCCCTGCGGCCGCTCTTCCCCAAAGACCTGCGCAACGACGTGCAAGTCACCCTCTATTCCTTCTCCATTGATGGTGAAAACCCCATTGACATCCTGTGCATCAACGCCGCTTCCGCCGCGCTGATGATCTCGGACATCCCCTGGGGCGGGCCGGTGGGCGCCGTGCGCGTGGGGCGCGTGGGCGGCCAATTCGTCGTCAACCCCACCTATGCCCAAATGGAAGAATCCGACCTCGACCTGCGCCTGGCCGGGACGCGCGAGGCCATTCTGATGGTGGAATGCGGCGCCAAGGAAATCCCCGAAGACGTGATGGTCGCCGCCCTGCAATTCGGCCACGAAGCCATCCAACCGCTGGTGGAGGTGCAAGAGCAAATGGCGCGCCAGCTTGGCAAACCCAAACAGAGCTACCCGCCCTTCGTCCTGGCCGAAGCCCTCGAGGAAAATATCTACCAGCGCGTGGCCGCCCAACTCAACGCCATCCTCGACCAACCCCACACCAAAGCTGAACTCAATGCCGCCGTAGAAGCCTTACAGGCCGAAACGGTTGCCGCCTTCGTGGCGCAGGATGCCACCCTGGGCGACGAAGTCAAAGAAGCCTTTGCCGCCGCTTATCAAAAGGTGGTACGCCAGCGTATCCTCGAACAAGGCAAACGCCCCGATGGGCGCGCTCTCACCGAAATCCGCCCCATCTGGTGCGAGGTGGATATCTCTCCCCGCGCTCACGGTTCAGGCCTGTTCACACGCGGCGAGACCCAGGTGCTCACCCTGGCCACGCTCGGCACGCCGCGCGACGCCCAGGAATTAGACAACCTGACGCCCATCGAAACCAAACGCTACATGCATCACTACAATTTCCCGCCCTTCTCTACCGGCGAAGTCAAACCCCTGCGTGGCCAATCCCGCCGCGAAGTGGGGCATGGCGCCCTGGCCGAGCGGGCGCTCGTGCCGGTCATCCCGCCGGAAAACGAGTTCCCCTACACCTTGCGCCTCGTCTCGGAGGTGCTTTCCTCCAACGGCTCGACCTCTATGGCCTCGGTGTGCGGCTCCACCCTGGCATTGATGGATTCAGGTGTGCCCATCAAAGCCCCGGTTGCCGGTATCGCCATGGGTCTCATCAAAGAAGGCGAAAAGTTTGCCATTCTCACCGACATTCAAGGCCTGGAAGACCACCTCGGCGACATGGATTTCAAAGTCGCCGGCACCCGCCAGGGCATCACCGCCTTGCAAATGGACATCAAAATCAAGGGTATCACTGCCGAAATCATGCGCCAGGCCTTGGCGCAGGCGCGCCAGGGGCGGTTGTTCATCCTGGACAAAATGCTAGAAGTGATCTCGGCGCCGCGCCCCACCCTCAAACCGCACGCCCCGCGCATCACCATCGTGCGCATCCCGGTAGACAAAATCGGCGCGGTCATCGGGCCAGGCGGCAAAGTCATCCGCAACATTCAGGAAGAAACCGGCACGACCATTGACATCCAGGAGGACGGCGCGGTATACATCGCCGCTGCCGACGGCCCCAGCGCCGAGCGCGCCCGTGAGATCATCGAGGGTCTCACCGACATCCCCGTCGTCGGGCGCATCTACACCGGCAAAGTGGTGCGCATCACCGATTTCGGCGCTTTCGTCGAAATCTTGCCCAACGTGGATGGCATGGTGCACATCTCTCAACTCGATAGCAGCCGCGTGCAGCGCGTGGAAGACGTGGTAAGCATGGGCGATGAAATCACCGTCATGGTCACCGGTATAGACGCCACGGGCAAGATTCGCCTGTCGCGGCAAGCCGTGTTGGAGGGCTGGACGCTGGAAGAGGCCATTGCGCGCGACAAGCCCGGTGGAGGCCGTCCGTCAGGTGGTCGTCCGGCTGGCAGGGGGCGTTCCGGCAGTGAACGGCGCGACAGCCACAGCAACCGCCACGACCGGCGGCGCTAAAGCCCTTTGCCTGGCCTGCCGGGCACGCTTGTTGAAATTTTGGCCTGCCCTGTTTCCTGCTGAAAACGGGGCAGGCCGTTCTCCACGTCACACCACCCCCCATGCCAAACGCCATCGAGACTTTTGCCCTAACCAAACGTTTTCCCCAGCCGCAAGGCTGGTTCGGTCTGCTGGCACGCCGTGACGACAGTCGCCCGGCGGTCAATGGGGTGGATTTAACCGTGAAGGAAGGCGAATTGTTCGGTTTGCTGGGTCCCAACGGCGCCGGCAAGACCACGCTCATCAAACTCCTTTGCACGCTCATCATTCCCACCAGCGGCGCTGCACGCGTCGGCGGGTACGACCTTCGCGACGAAAGCGCCATCAAAAGTCTCATCGGCCTGGCTGCCAGTGACGAGCGCAGTTTCTACTGGCGTCTCACCGGGCGGCAAAACCTGGCCTTCTTTGCCGCCCTGCTCGGCCTGCCCCCCGCCCTGGCTGAAGAACGCATCGCCACCGTGCTGGCGCAAACTGGGCTAGAAGATGTCGCCGATACCCGCTTCCAGCTTTACTCGACCGGCATGCGCCAACGCCTCTCCATTGCCCGCGCCCTGCTGCATCAGCCGCGCATCTTGTTCCTCGATGAACCTACCAAAGGGCTAGACCCACTGGCTACACGCCAGCTCCGCCAGCTCGTGCGCCAGCGGCTGGTCAATCAAGAGGGCATCACGGTCTTTCTCACCACCCACATCCTCGACGAGGCCGAACAGCTCTGCGACCGAGTGGCCATCATGCACCAGGGGCAGTTGCGCGGTTGCGGCACGGTTGACGAACTGCGCCGCGATTTAGGTTTTGTCGAGCGGTATAGGGTTTACGTAGGCAATCTGTCGCCGCAGGCAACCGCTCAGCTTGTCGAGCAGGTGCCCGGCATGAGTATGCCAACCGACAGCGGCGAGGCCCTCACGCTGGAATTGGCCGCCGCCTATCAGGATGATGCCGCCCTCGACCGCGCCGTGCAAGCCATCCAGCGGGCGGGCGGTCATTTGCGCAGTGTGGAACGCCAGCAAGCGCCGTTGGAGACGGTGTTCGAAGCGCTCACCCACGCACAGCCAGGCGCATCGAGCGTGGCGCCCCAGCCAACGCCGCAACCACCTAGCCAGCTATCGCCCCGCTCGAAGCCTGCCCCCCGCCCGGTTGGGCACCACCTGCGCACTGCCGCTGCTTTCCTGCGCCGCGATCTCGCCGAAGAAATCAGTTACCGTCTGTCTTTCTTCCTACAGTTCTTCAGCATTTTCTTCTCGGTGGCCACGTTTTACTTCATCGCCCGACTGCTGGGAACAGCCGCCGCCCCCTACCTGGCTGCTTATGGCGGCGATTATTTCGCCTTCGTCCTCATCGGTCTGGCCTTTTCGGGCTTCTTTGGCGTGGGGTTGTCGGGGTTTGCCGGTAGTTTGCGCCAGGCGCAGACCTCCGGCACGCTAGAGGCCATGCTCATCACGCCCACCAGCCTATCCACCATCATCCTATCCTCCTCGCTGTGGAACTACCTGATGACCACCTTCCGGGTGTTGGTATACCTGGCGGCTGGCACGTTGTTGTTGGGTGTGGACTTAGGAAAGGGCAATTACGCCGCTGCGCTGGTCATCCTGCTGCTGACGGTGGTGGCTTTCAGCAGCCTGGGCATCATCTCGGCCAGCGTCATCATGATCGTCAAGCGCGGCGATCCGGTGAACTGGGTGATCAGCGCCGTTTTCTCGCTGCTGGGGGGCGTGTATTACCCACCAACCGTGCTGCCAGATTGGATGTATTGGCTAAGCAAGCTTTTGCCGATCACGTACTCGCTCGAAGCCATGCGGCTAGCCTTGCTCAAAGGCGCATCTTTCACAGAGTTATGGCCGCAAATCGGGGCCTTGCTCCTGTTCTGCGCCGTGTTCTTGCCGCTCAGCCTGGCGGCGTTTCGCCTGGCGGTGCGCCGTGCCCGCATAGACGGCTCCCTCACCCATTATTAGTTCACTTCGGCTGGCACAGCGTCTCCAAGCCAAATGCGCTCCAAGCTGCATCCGTTACCGGCCAGCAATGACCCGACATCAAGCGCGCTTGCTCAGGCGAATCGTCACGCACAAAGACAGCCATACCTTCGACGACAGACAGCCAGGACGCATAGCGGCTTTGGAAGATGGGGGAGAGATACAATTGCCCCTGGGCAGCGTGCTCGCCCTGGAGAAGTTGTCTGCGCCGCAGAGGGTCTGCCATCCAGTCAGGCGGCACCACCGAGACGATGACGTCCGGTTCTAGCACCCCCAGGGAATAGTCGAAATCGAATTTGTTGTGTCCTGGCTTGCCAATGCCAGCATGGGCAGGCAAGCTGGCAATATAGGCATCATTTTTGCCCAGCAAATCCACCGCCGGGCGCTCAGCGAAGTAGGGCAGCGCTCCTGCGGGGAAAATCGCCACCCGGCTATCGGCAGCAGTGAGGCGCTGCAAGCCCAAACCAACGCGCACCATTTGCGCTTCGAGGCTGACCCCGGCAGTAAAGTCGAAACCCGCCAAACCCACCACAGCCAGCCAGATTGCCATCAGGCTCAGCAAGTACCAGCCTTTGCGCTTGGCGGCCAGCCAGGCAGGCGCCAGGAAAGCCAGAGCCAGCAAAGCTGGCAGCCACGGGGCAAGAAAACGAGCCCCGCTAAAATCATCGCCCCCTACCCACAGCGCATATACCAGCAACGGCAAGCCGCTCAGCCACACGGCCATCAGCCGAAGATCGCGCCTGCGCCAGACGACAAAACCCGCCACCAGCGCGGGGATGCCATAACTGCGCGCCGTCAGGGCAGCGTACTTGAGACCGGAGACCAGCCGCTCAGACAGCGGCCAACCGACCACCTTAAGCCAATACGTGTTCGGCGCAAGGCGGCCATAATAGCCCAGGCGGAAGGCCATACAGGCCAGCGGGAAAAGCAGCATCAGCCAGGCAGAGCGCACCACCCCGCCCCGACGGGGGTTGAGCGCCAGAGCCAACAACCACAACGTCCCTGCCAACAGCACGCCATCCACCCGCACGACGCCCAGCAGCCCGGCAAGCACGAACGTCGAGCGGCGCGGCCGGCCAGCCTCTGCTTCAGCCAAGACACGCCCCAACAACCCCAAGAACAGGACGGTTTGCAAAGTGGTTTCGAGACCGATGATAGCCCAGCGCGCCAGATCGTAATTCAACGCCAAAGCGCTGAGCAGAGCGGCTAAGGTCGGCCAGAGCAAACGTTCACCGCCAGCAAGCTGGTACAACAAACGCGCCGTCAGCGCCAGCGCCGCCGCCGCCAGAGCGATATTCAAAGCAATCACCGGCAAACTGGTGAGCGCATTGGGCAGAGGTAGGCAGTGAACGAGCGCCATCACCAACACCCAACCCAAATTGCTGTACCCCTCCACCCGTTCGCCTGCCGTATTCCACACCAACCCCTCGCCGCGCGCCAGGTTGCGGGCATAGCGCATCGAAATCATCATATCGTCTTGCAGCCAGAAGACACGCTGTCCGTCGAACAACGCCGACTGCTGGTGGAAAGCAGTCAACCCATACAACACAACCAGGCCAAAGGCCAACAGGCCAATAGCAAGCAAAGGCCGGCGGTTTGGCATGACAATCAGGGAGAAAGGTAAACCGGCCTGAGCGCCGGATCGCCGAAGAGCAAAAAGGTAAGCATCACCTCACGCACGCCCGGCTCGTCCGGCGTCTGACGTTGAGCTTGCAGCAGCCACTCCCCCAACGTAGGCGCTTCGCTGCGCCCCAGCGCCATCGCCAAAGGCCCGGAGAGTCGACTCTGGTCAGAGGGCAAGGTCAGGCTGGTAGGCGCCAGCAGAGCCACCGCCCCACCATCGGCCTTGAACAGCATCGCCTCGGCCAGCGACTCCAGCTTGGGGTGAGTGAACAAGCCGGTCAGACAACTCATATTCATCACCACCGGCAAGTGCTGATTGGACAAGCTGGCTGCATCCTGAACAGTGAACAACTGGTCTTTACCCCACATCACCACACTGCCATGTCCAAAATAGGCCGCAAAGGCCACCCCTTGTTCGAAGCGGGTCTTGATTTCGAGGTTAGCATTGCCGACACCTGCCGGGGGCGCATACAGCGAGGCATCGAAACCGGGCGGAAGTTGATCGAGAAAGGCCTGGGCATCCCCCTGAAAATCGGCGTCCTGGCCGTCGGCGATCGCCAGCACGCGGCGTCCCCATTCGCCAGCAGCAGCCTGCTCATAGGCAAACAGTTTTTCGACGAAAGCCTGCACCTGCGCCGGGGTGCGCGCCGGCAAGCGGCCAATAGCTATATCCGGCAGGTCGTCGCCATCGAGCAGGGCAAAGGTCACATCGCTGGCCGTCTCACCGCCAAAAGCCGTTTGCACGAAGAAGGTGGGTAAGCGGTTGGCTTCAGGCGGGGCGACGTAGCCCAACGGGTCGTAGGTAGCATCACCCACCAACAACACAAAGCGCGGGGCTGGCTGCCAGTTTTGCCAAGCGTAAGCCAAAAAGTCGCGCACAGCTTGTGGCTCAGGAGCAGCATAGCCAAACTGGTCGTATACGGCTTGCAGCGGCACGGCCAAGCCCCGCAAGCCCTGCGCGACACGCCGGTCGAGCAAAGGCTGAAGAGGAGCGAGCAAATCAGGGGGGCCGATGGCAATGTAATCGGCAGAAGCACTGCGCAAATCGGGGGAAAGCTGGGGAAGAGCCATGGTATCAGGCGTCAGCATCCCTTTCGCGCTGGCAACCAGATAACGATGACCACTTTCACTGCGGAAACTCACATTCCCATTGGCAGATTCCAGCCCGCTCAGGCGGAACCAGCCGTCAGGGTCGGTCACATCCAGCACAAAGACTTCGCCGTCGAAACCCGACAGGCGCAGGTTGCCCCCCAGCGAGCGGCAGGCCAAGCGGCCACGCTCGGCAGAGGCCCGCACGGGATAATCTATCTCGATCCAATCTACAAAGACAATGTCCACCGGTGCGCCGGTATCGCCAGGAAGCTCGATGCCAATCGTGTTATCCCCCGCCCGCAGAACACCGGCGGGGATTTCGGCCTGCAAGGTGCGAAGTTGTTGTCCATCCCAGCTTTCGTCGGCAAGAAGCTGTTCATTGACCAGCAAACGAACGTGGTGATCGGGGTCGAGCGCGCCCGAGGAGGTGCTGCCCCACAAGGCAACACGCAGGTTGGCCGCGCCTTCGACAAGCACGGCAAGCGGCGCTTCGTAGGACTGGCTTTTGGGAGCGGGTAACGACTGCCAGAACCAGTGATCGCCGCTCTCGGCCTGAGGGGCATAGAGCAGATTCTGTTCGAGGCGAATGGTTGCCAGGCAGACCTCACCAGCCTCGGAAGTTGGCGCGGCATCACGATCCCAGGCGTTGGCGGCGGCAGTTGTGTCCGAAAGCTCCAGCCAATAAGCTGCCTGACGTGCATAGCGGGAGGCGGAGGGACTGCCGTAGAAACGCAGATTGAAATCAGCGGGCTTGCCACTGACCCACAACGGTTGGGCTTGCCCGCCCAGCGAGAGCTTGAGCCGGGCGGGGTCGGCGGCAGCCAGCAAAGGTGCAACCGCCCGCAGATCGGCGGACGAGACAGTATAAATGCCTTCTTGCGAAATCAGCAGTTTGACAGCCTCGGCAGAGTTCGCCGCTAAGGGGACAGCCGTCTCGGCGGCAGGACTACACGCCCCCAACAAACCAGCCACCAGGCACAGACCGATTGCAAAACGCAAGAAACGCCGCAGGTGAGGAGCGATCAAAAAACCACACATCTTTTTTCAGTGAGACAAGCGGCGGTAGAAGAACACCAAGAAACCTGCCAACAGCGCCCACACCAGGATCAGCGCACCCAGCAAAGCCAGCGTTCGCCCAGGCAGGCCAGACGAAGCAGCCATACCCGCCGTTGGAGCCGGCAGGCGAGCTGCCGTGAGGGTGGCTGTAGGAGAAGGGGTTGGACTGAGAGTGGCCGTAGCAGCCGGGAAAATGAGAGTCAGCGAGGGCAAAGGCGCCAGCGTCGCCGTGTGAGTGGGTGGGAGTGAAGTGGTGCTGGTGACAGTTGGCGAGGCGCTCGTCGTAGTCGAGGTTTTAGTTCGCAAGGGGGTGGCAGTTGCCAGTGGACGGGTGGCCGTTGGCAAAGCCGTAGCTGTGCGAGTGGTCTGGCCAGCTGTTGGGGTGGAGGTGGGACCAGCAGTGGGAGAGGCGGTGCGGCTGGCCGTAGGCGTGGGGCTGGTCGAAGTTGTGGTGGCAGTGGCCGTCTGGGTAAGAGGGGTGACAGTCACGGAGGGGGTAGCCGTGGGAGAGACGACGGGGCTGGTGGCTGTGGCGGTGGGAGATAGGAACAGCGTGGCCGTGGGAGAGACGACGGGGCTGGTGGCTGTGGCGGTGGGAGATAGGAACAGCGTGGCCGTGGGCGTTGGCGTTGCCGCTTGATATGTAGCCCAAATCGGCCCGTCGAATTGCGAATAACCGGAGGTGTCCTGACTTTCCAGTTTGTAGTAATAGGTAGTGCCCGGCGTCACGGCAGTATCTTCGAACTCATAAACCGTCTCGGAGAAACCATCACTCTGGGTGACGATGAAGCCGCTGATGTCCTGATAAGGGCCGTTGACATCCAGAGCGCGGTGCAAACGGAAGCCGGCATTGTTGAGTTCCGAGGCTGTGACCCAACGAACCAAAATCAGGCCGGCCTGGGGGGTGGCCGTAAAGCTGATGAGGGTCACGTTGGCACGTGCAGGCGTCGCCGGCAGCAACGTTGCCGCCAGCAAGCCTACAATGGGGAGCAGCTTGAACGCAGTCTTCATGCGGACTTCAAACGAGGGAGAGGATTCCTTTCTCGACAAGTAAGCGCACGAACTGAAGCGTATCCGTTTCTGCTTGCGCAGGTTCTACGGCGTATTGCTGGCAAATTTGTGCGGCAATCTCAGCAATGGAACGTTGACCATCGGCCAGTTGCCAGATTTGCGAGCCAACTTCATTGATGACCTTGACTTCACCCTGTACGGGGAGGACAAGCACGGTCTCGCCTTCGATGGTGCGGCCCATTACATCGTGATTACGTTTGGGGATAGAGGAAAGAGAGAGCTGCATACCTGCCTTTGAGGCCTGTCAACGTCGGACAACAGGCAAGTAGATTTTGAGCGTGATTTGGGGGTTGACGACGGTGGTGGTCAATTGAGCACTAGCCGAGCGATGGGAGTCGCCGCGCGAGCGCGCCAGCACCTGAGCGCTATCCGCAGCGCCATCGAGCAACCCGGTGGGGATTTGTACGCGCACCGAGAGAGACGAGGATTGGCCGGGAGACAAGGGGCCAACAGTCGCCGGGAAAAGGCTGGGCCAGGTATGACCGCTCAGGCTGACGTCGAATGTATCGGTCAAGGGAGAGCTATTGGTTAGCGAGAGCGTATAGGTCACCACATCGCCCGAGGGGGCAGATTGCGCCGCCGAAGAGGGTGAGAGAGTAAAGCCGTAGGGGCTGAGAAGCCAGAGGGCCGGGTCGCCGATGAGGTTGTAGTTTTGGATGAGATCGAAGTTAGCGCCGCTGGCAAAGACATTCAGGCGAGCAGCCAGGGTGGCCGGGCCGAGCTGCCAGATGTGATCGTCGAAAATAGCCTGGTAGAAGCCTGCCGCCAGGGTGTCGTGGCCGGTGGCAACGCCCAGGCCGCCAGGGGAGAAGGCGCTGACAGCGCCCTTGCTCTCAGAACGCACCATCAGCTCGATGAGGGAAGGCCCCTGATTGTACTGCGGGCCATTGGGGCCAATCCAGTAACCATCCATACAGGTCAGCGAAAGCACAACCGGCAGTTTATGCCCATTGGAGAGCGCCAGGACATCGGCGTTGACGAAAATCTGTTCATGCGTCCAGCGCTGGACAGCGCCGTGGCCGATGTAGGTGGTCAACAACGAGCCGGTCACATTCAGGGTTTGGGTGATGGCGTGTCTGGCAGCCGGGCAGGGGGCGGGAGGGGTAGTCGGTGCGCAGTAGTCCGACTCGTACAGGCGAACAGGTTGGAAAGGTGCGCCCACGAAAGTGTCAATCAGCGTTTCGGCTGAAGCCTCGAAATCGCCAGCGGCATCGGGGATATTATCGGCCACGAAAAGCAGGTTACGCTGCCAGGGCTGCGAGGGCAGAGTTTCGTAGTCGAGGATTTTCTGGACGGCGGCGTTGGCCTCTGCAAGGCTATTGACCGGCAAACGGCTGATGTAGAGATCGGGGAGAGGATCGCTGCCCACCAGGGACGCCAGTTGATTGGTGGCATCCACTTCGCCCTGCCAGGGGTCTGCAAAAGCGAGGTTGGCCGGCAGGTAGGTGGCTTCTGTGCCGTAGCGCGCCGGGTTGAAGCCTTTGAAATTCCACGTGCTATCGCCTATCAAGACGACGTAGAGGGGCGCTGGCGGTTGCCAATGGTTGTAGGCGTAAGCCAGGAAATTCTTGATGGCAATGGGATGGAAAATGCCTTCGTTGAACTCGTTATAGACGTCATTGATGTCTACCACACGGGTACGCAAGCCCTGCTGAGCGCGAAAATCAGCCAGGGTTTGGGCGGCAGGAAGAAAATCGGCGTGGGTGATCACGATGTAGTCAGCGCCGTTAGCCGAGGACTTGAGATCGGGCGGGTCGTAGAAAGTGATCGATCGGGGTGAGAGGACGGCTGGCACAGCCCAGGCCAGGTATTGCGCCCCAGCGGTCTGCGAAATGCTCACCGTAGCGGTGTAAACCCCAGCGGCAGAGGTGATGGCGGGGTTCAGCACCCTCACCGGTGCAAGTGGGTCAGTCACATCGTAGATTTCAATCGGCGAAGCGTCGAATCCACCCAAGACATATTTCCACTCACCATCCTGCTCACCTGCGAACATCAGGCGGTTCTGCGAGGCCAAAAAGCGGCGGGCGTACTCGATTTCGAACCAGTCGAAATAGATCGGTGGAGAGACGAGGCTATCGGATAAGTAAGTGAACTTGAGCGTATTGACGCCCGACAACAAATCAGCTTGCGGCACTTGTCCTTGGAAAGCATAGCGCGATTTGCCTTCCCAGTAAGCGTCGTCCACCGCTTGCGAGGCGGTGTTGATCTCGACGCGGGTATGGTGATCATGCAGTTGGCCGTCATTGGTGTTCATTGCCACCACTTCGCCCCGCACGGTGGCGGTATAAGCGCCGGAGGCCACTGCCGAGAGGGTGATGGTATAGGCATGGGTAGCGTAATCGGTGATTACTTCCCAATACCAGGTATCCTCCCCGGTAAAGTGCCAAGTCCACCAGCGGTTGGAGCGTTCGGCGCGTGAGGTGGTACGGTAAACCTGGGGGGTGGGCGCCATGCTGCCGGTTGGGTCGCCATTGACAGTTGGCATGCGCGGCCCAGGCGTTCCCCCTACCGTCAGCCAGTACACATTCTCATCGGTGTACTTCTCGGCCATGGTAGCATTGAATTGGGGATGCCAGGGGACATAAGCACCGGTGGTCAACTGGCGCGTATAGGTGATCCAGTGGAGGGCCTCGTCGGCGTGCAAAGAGGCGAGCCGTTCGCCGGAGAATTTCTGCCCATAGAAGGCCAGGTAATCGCCAGGGTCGAAACTTCCGTCGGCTTCGCCGCTGACGTAGACAGCCACGTCCTGGCCCTGCGAGGTAAGGTGAAAGGTGCGCGGGTCGGCCTCATCCACATCCAAACCAGCAGCAGCGAGTTGAGCGTAGGTGAGGTGATAGAGACCATCCTCAGCAACCACGATCTTGTAGCGCGCCCCCATGTCAGCTTGGCTCGAGGTGCCAGAAGCGGGCTGAACAGCGCGCCAGTAACGCGCTGTGTCGTAATTGAGCAAAGCGTGCCGCATCAAGGCCGCGATCGGGTCAGCCGCTTCGGGTAAGGGGGTCAGCCAGGCGTTGTCGCTGTCGCCGGAGAATTGCACCGCAACCTTGAGGTAGCTGTGGAGCGTCAGGCGGCGCTGTTTGGCATCGTATTGGAGAGGATAAAGGGAAAGTTGGACAATGCGCCAATCGCGCAGCCAGACATCGGCGGAAAGCACGGCTGGCGAGGCGGGGAATGAGGCGCCGAGGTCGGCGGCGCTCCATGTGTCCACGGGGTGCCACGCGCCGGGCTGGAAATCTTGCTGAAGGGGTGCTGGCCGAGGGGCAAGGGGCAAGTCGAATGACCCTGCCAAATTCTCAGTTCGGTCGGCAAGCAGGCGCACCGTGACCTGCGCATGGGGAGGGACACCGATAAGAAAACGGCGCACCGGCAGTTGAGGCTGGCCTGGTTCCGAGAGGAGATCGAAAGTCGGCAGAGTGACCTGAGCAAGCTGGCCGCGGCGTTCCCAGACGAGCTGCCCTGCCGAAGTGGTCAACTCCAGCACCACCCCACTCTCGTCGGCCTGAAGCACTTGCAAATCGGGCGCTGATTGCCGTTTGGCCTCGACGCGCCACGCTGGCAAAAGCGTCAGAAGCACCATGAGAGAAAGCCAACGGTAAAGAGAGCGTGTGAGCATAATGCACCTGCCAGGGAGGCAAAGTGAACTTAAAGGGACGAGACCAGGTCTCCCCTCGGCAACGAGATACGCACTCTCGAACCTGCGTTCTCGTTACCCCTGAGGGCCACCCGGCCCCGTCCTGGCAAATTGGATAAAGCCTGGGAAAGGCTACTCTTGGCCAGCCTCTGGCTGGAGTGGATCAGCAAAACCTGGTATGGTCGAACCGGCGCGGGTTTCGAGTTCCAATTCATACACAATAGCTGGTTGACTGTAAGGTTTACGAGTTTCGATAGATTGCTCCATTTCGCGTCCTCCTCTCAACGTATCAGTAATCACACAACCATTTTATCTTATTTCTGTAAGGTATGCAAGCCTGTGTGGGTTAATTTTTTGAGAATTATGACTGTTTTCGGACTATCTTGCAAAAGAGATTGCGTAATAGGCCTGGGGTGTGGGTCTCTCTTGCCCAAAAAGCCCCTTGCTCGAGTGCAAGGGGCTTTTCGTAGAAAACGTCAGTGTCTGTTTAGCGATATTTCCGCACCAGGTACAAGCCACTGCCGCCGAGCGCAATGGCTACAGCCAGGAGGACAACCGACAACCATTGGTTGCGTGCTGAGGTGGCGTCGAGCGTCTCAAGGCGGATTACGGTAGGATCAGCACCCGTCTCATCGCCAGCGACGATATGGGTTCCGGACAAATCCAGGCCTGTAATGAGCAAGTTGTTGCCACTGACCGTGATCTGGCTCTTGGGAATACCATCCCAACAAGACGGGTTGTTGGAGGTGGCGCAGTCAGCCTTGTCAGCGATGTAATAGGCCACCTCAGCATTACGGACATTGGCGATGCAGGCCGTTGAAGTATCCACAGGCAATTGCACCGTCCAAGAGGCGCCGCCGAGGGTGTAGAAGTCGTAGAAATCTGAGCAGGAGGCATTCACGTAGGGAGGAACGCCGTTGTCGAAAGGTGCGTTGGACGAGCCACGGCCAAAGCTGATGATGACACCCGTGTTTGCCCCACCACCGCTGAGAGCGGCGTTCCCCAAACTAACCGAGCCTACCCCGGCGGCCCAAGAATCCACATCCGCTCCCAGGCGAGCATTCCACGCGGCGGCGTAGGAGGTGGAGCCATCGGTCGTGGGGCCAACAGCGGCGTTGCTGTGACTACCCCACCAGTTCTTGGCTGCCTCGGAAGCTGCCAGCCCAACCACAGAAGCCTGGAAACCGCCGCCATTGTTGCCGGTGATATTATTGGCATAAGCCACCATCGTGCCGCCGCTGTTGACATAGGCGTAGAAGTGGTTGTTAGCCAGGGTGTTACCACGCAAGGTGACTGTGCCATTGTCTTGGAAAAGACCATAGCCTCCCGTGCTGTTGCTCAGCGAGCTGTCCTGAACGATCAAATTCGCCGAGCTGGACGACAAGAGGATAACGCCGTCACCGTTGTTGCCGTTAAAGGTGCTGTTATTGACGGTGATGTTGCCTGCATTGGCATTCAGGCCGGTGGCGTTGTTCGAGAAAGTGGCATTCGAGATGGTGTGCGTTCCTGCTCCTTCAACCGAGATGCCGTAACCAGCGTTCACGCCATCGCCAAACCAATTTTGGAAGGTAGCATTATTTTGGACCGTAAGATTACCGCTAGCAGTGCTGCCAACGAGCACGCCCACGAAGCAATGGCCGGGGGGATTGAAACCATCCCCCACCACCGTGAGGCCATCTACGGTCAAATCACCTGTGTCGTCCACAGCGACGAGGCTATTGGTTACCGAACAATCCCCCGCGTTGAGGGAAGAACTGCTGTCCACAGGCCGCAGGACAATGTCCTTGGTGCCAATGGCAGCTTCGTCGGCTACGTAGGCGCCATAAACGTAAATGGTGCCGCCGGCGGCGGGCAAGGCGTCAATAGCATCTTGCAGGCCTCCCACGCCCGTCTGGCAAGGGCTGTTACCACCGCAATCCGTATTGCCGACATACTGCACGGTGGAAACGTTGACAGTAAAGGACTTGTTCTTGCTACCACCCAATAAGCCACAGCTTGCACCGCCGGGGGCATCAGCGCCGCCATCATTGGCTTCATCGTTGCAATCGGAGCCACTATAAATGCGAAAGCCGACGTATTTCGTGCCGGCATCAATACCGGGGACTTCCACTGAAAAATCTACGATATCGCCGTCCACGATTGCCGACGGGTCAGCCACGAAGTAATAGAAATCGTCATAATTGGTGATATTGGGGCAGTAATTGCTATCGTCCCTGGCATAACTTGCCCCAAAGGTGTCAACCGTAGCCGGGAAATTGGCGCGCCAGCTAGCCATATCGCCAGAAGGGCGAAAATAGACGCACAGTGCAGCGTCAGCATAAGAGGAAAGATCGTTATCGTAGTCCAGAGTGATCGTCACCGTGACGCCAACATACACCGGGTCTGGCGAGACAGTGATGGACGAGATACTTTCTGGCCCTGCAACCTGCGCCCAAGCAGGGTTAATCGTTAGAACAGCCAATAAGATTGCGGCAATCAAGGCCCTATGGATGAGTTTCATGATTCACGCTCCTTTCTCTTAGTATATTGTCTCTGCAATTATAATTTTGTCAACCCGTTTTCGGAAAAATTATTTCCCAAGGGCGGCTGGTCAAGTCTGATGGGTTGTGAGGGCAGCCTGCCGTCGTCGCCAATTTTGGGACAGCGCCGACAGCCAATAGCCCATCGCTATACTCAAGAATAGCAGCGAGAGCTGTAACGGCAGGGCCTGCGACGAGGGTGCGGTAATCGTGTCGCTCAGAAAATTATGGCCGTTCTGCTTCACGCCTTCGACCATGTAAGAATATATCTGCCCAGGCAAGAGGAAAACATCGGTGTAGCGATATTGGGTGACGCCCGGCCTGGCCTGCACTTCCTCGATCAGGGTATATTCGCTGCTGTTGAGCGGCGCTCGATAGACCCGATAGACGACCAAGTCCTCGCTATTGGCCTGCCACGCCAACATAATACCGGGTTTGATGGTCACCCACAGGAAAATCAGGGTAGCCACTGCCAGCAAGAACGAGGCCAGCAGGCGCGGGTAAAACGCCTGCGAGGGAGCAGGGCGAGGCTGTGCAGCAATGGTCTGGTGGAGACGCATCTGAAGCGCAGCAGAAGGGCTTGCCATAGGCTGCTCAACCATTGCTACACGCAACTGTTGCACGAAGGCCAGTTCGTCTTGCAAGGTAGGGTTCTCGGCCAGACAAGTCTCGACGAACTGCCGCTCATCGGGCGACAACTGGCCGCCAGCATACCACGGCAACAAGCGGCGGGCTTTCGAAATTTTCATCCATTTCATCGCATCCTCGATTCTCGAGCACTTCAAGGCGAGAAATTCATACGGCTAAGCACTCCTTTCAAGGCACGGATGGCGTAACTCACCCGGCTCTTGACGGTGCCTTCGGGACAGCCGATGATTTGAGCAATTTCCACGTAGGACAAGTGATGCACGAAGGCCAATTCCAACACTTCACGTTGCTTGAGGGGCAGCGCATTGACTGCTGCCCTGATCTGTTCATTTTGATAGGCCTCGGCAACGATTTCTTCCAGACTTGCCTCTGACGACGGCTGCGTCAGGTCTTCGAAGGCTGTAAGGCGTTTACGTTGGCGCAACCACGACACCGCCCGGTTGCGGGCAATACGGTACAACCAGGTTTTGACTTGCGCCCGCTGGCGATAGCCGCCAGCCCCCCGCCAGACAGCCATGAAAACTTCTTGTAAAAGGTCTTCTGCTTCAGATGGCTCGCCAATCAGTCTGAACAAGTAGTGATATAGCAAGCGGCTGTACCGTTGGTACAAGTCATCGAACGCTTCTTGGTCGCCGCCAGCAATCTGGGATAACAAAGCCTCATCAGACACCACAGGCCGCGGCTCATCTCTTTCAATGTTATAGTCGCTATGAACCGTCAAAGGGTTCAAAGTTAATGGCAATTGCTCAAGTTTTGTCATGCTTCGATGACTTTCCAGAACGAATCATCCGGTAAGAAGTGCAAGCGATAGGCCGGTGTCATCTGCAGCAGGCTCAGGCTGCGCTCAATCAGCGCAGGATTGCACGCCGGAGCCGAGGCAACGAGCGGCACGTTGGCCAGCAACTCGGCCAGGGCCTGCGCCGTTCGCATAGGCTCGGCAAATACGCGCTTATCTTGAACCAGGCGGTAAAAAGCGGCCAAAGGCGCCTTGCCCGGGCTGGGCCTGACCTGATCGGGGTTCCAAAACGGGGTTGCGTAAACCTGCCAGCCTTCTGCTTGGCGACAAAGCACCACCAAATCATCGTTCAGCACGCTGGCGTCCTTAGACAACCGCGCCACCGTGGTCTTGCCGCTGCCGGAGGGCCCCAAGAACAGATAAGCGCGCCCGCCGCGGACGACAGCAGCCGCATGCAACAAAATTCCGCCGTGGTGGAACATCAGCCAGGCATACACCACCCGCAGGAAATACTCAATATCGTCTACCGGTCTGGTTGACGTCAACGAAAGCTCGGCAGTGGCGTTGTCCAGCTCAATCGCCCCAGCAAACCCCGCCGTCACGAAACGCAAGCGGTTAACGTCGAACACAACCGCCGGAGCTGGTTCAGCCTGGCAGCGAGCTTGTGGCGTCCAATGGACATACGCCGTAAGCTGGGGTCGTCCGCAGGCCGGGAAATCCTGATAGCGGGAGCGGAGAGCATCCAAGACAGCAGCAGAGTTGACCCCCACCGCCACAGTCAATCCTGCAATCGAGAGCGCGCAAAGCTCAGCGGACATTTTCACGCCTCGGTCTTAGACGAAGGGCGGCGTGACCAGATCACACCCAAGATAGCCAACGTCAACAAGATAGCGGATAACCCCAACTCGATACGCCCCCCAGGTTCAGCGCGCACCTGAATCGGCCCATTGCGGTGAGTGACGCCATTGGCGCTTACATCCTCTAGCAGGTAATAATACGTACGCCCCGGCGTCACAGATTTGTCCTCAAAAACGTACTTGCTGCCAGACAAAGCGTCGCCCTGCGTTTCGATAAGCGTCTCATTGACCCTGACGAACTCACCGTCCTGGCTTTCACTGCGCAAAATATTGAAGCCCACCGTATCCAGCTCGCTGGCGGTACTCCACTCCACAATCACACTTGCCTGACGCAGGCCCTGCAAACCCCAAAGTCCCAAACCAAGCCCGACGAGCGCCACCGCTAAGAAAAAGAGCCTTTCAGGTAACTTCATAATTTCACACAAACCCTGGCAACTGCCTGTCATGACAAATTTTGCTATATCTTACCACTTTTCTCAGGCCAAGACAGGCCAACCGTGCCAATATCACAATTCATCGCCCTAAAGGCTTGCCTTCCAGCGCAAGCGCCTCTATAATTTGCTCAAATGAGCCAAACGATTTTACTCCACCGCCTGCAACAAACCGACAGCCAGCTAGACCAAGCGCACGCCAGCTTGCAAAAGATCGAAGCCCTCTTGCAAGACCACACGCTGCGCCAAACCGCCGAAAAATCAGCCCAAGCCGCCAAATCTGCCTGGCAATCTGCTCAGAACAAGCTCAAATCGGTCGAACACATGGTTGCCGAACAACGTCTCAAGATTGCCCAGACCGAAGCTGCCCTCTACGGCGGCAAGGTTCGCAACCCCAAAGAATTACAAGGCTTGCAAAAAGAAGCCGCCTCGCTCAAAAAACACCTGAGCACGCTCGAGGATCAACAATTCGAAGCCATGCTGGCGCTAGAAAAAGCCGAGGCCGTTCACCAGGCTGAACAGGAAAGCCTGCAAGCCACCCTGGCACAACTGGCCGAACGAGACGCCAGCTTGAAAGGCGAAATGAGCGAGCTGACCAAAACCATCCAGCGGCTCGAAATCGAGCGGCAAGCTATCATCGCCGCTGTCCCCAGCAATGAGTTGACGCTATACGAACAACTGCGCCAGCAACGGCGCGGCGTAGCCGTCAGTCTTGTTCAAGACAAAGCCTGCTCAACCTGCGGCACCACCCTG
>Ga0209018_1000180_pt1 | contig 61738 bp, 59 predicted proteins | sample YNPBryBLVA2012_FD_185814 | JGI IMG/M metagenome (GOLD analysis project Ga0209018, IMG submission 185814) | Anoxygenic and chlorotrophic microbial mat microbial communities from Yellowstone National Park, USA - YNP Bryant BLVA 2012 (SPAdes)... ...
ATCTCCGCCGGTTCCTCGGGATCGTCATTGAGGTTGTGAGGGAAGTCCGCCTCGTGCATCAGTTCGATACAGGTCTCCACGCAGAGCGGATCGTACGCGGTGCCGCTCCGTCCGCGTATTTCGGATTCCGCCGCTTCTATCCCGAGCGCCGGGCGATACGGCCGATGGGAGGACATCGCCTCCACTACGTCCGCCACGGCAATGATTCGTGCTTCCCGTATGATGGACTCGGAACCGATTCCCAGCGGATATCCACTGCCGTCCAATCGTTCATGATGCTGGCTTTCCATGGCGGCAACCGCAGGGGGCAGCGGGATGTTTCTGAGCACATCGTATCCGACCTTTACATGGGACTTGATTATATTCATTTCCGCGGTGTTCAGACGTGTGGGCTTGTTGAGGATTTCCGTCGGTACGGCGATTTTGCCGATGTCGTGGATGAGCCCGCCGAGGTACAGCAACTCCCTGGTCTCCGGTGGCAAACCCATGATTCGCGCCATGCCCGCCGCGAGGCGGCCGACGCGGTGCTGGTGGCCTGCCGTATAGGGATCCCGCGCTTCCAGGAGCGTCGAAAAACCCTTGATGATTCTCCGGACGCCGATGAGCTGTGAACGATAGGAATACACGCGGATGGCTTTCTCGACCGCGACGACGAACTGGTCGGAGCTGAAGGGCTTGATCAAGTAATCGCTGGCGCCGCGACGCATGGCCTCCACTGCGGTTTCCACGGTGGCCTGTCCGGTCATGATGATCACCTCGGCACGGGGCACGTGCTTGCGCACGATGTCGATGACCTGCAAACCGTTCATGCCCGGCATGGAGAGATCGGTGACCACCACCTGAAATTCCTGTTCCGCAACCGCTGCACGGACCACCGTTGGATCGCTGATGCCGCGGGCTGAATGCCCTGCCGCATGGAGCGCAGCGAGGCAGAGTTTGACAATCGCCGGTTCGTCGTCTACGACCAGTACCGATCCGATCATATGGGTATCCTTTGCGTGCAACTCAGGATGTGGGCGGTGATGGTTCCATAGTGACGACTTCATGGAGTGTCGTCAGCAGTTCGCTGATGGAGTACGGTTTCTGGAGAAAGTGAAAGCCGTGCGTGCGGATCCGGTTGATGTCAAGCCGTTCGCCGGTATGCCCGCTGCTCAGCAACACGCGCAGTGCAGGATTGTACCCGGTGAGTTCGTAGGCAAGATTGAGTCCGGTACCATCGGGGAGCATGATATCGCTGAAAACGACGTCGAATCGCCCGCCTTCTGCCTGGAATACCTCACGCGCCTCACCGATGCTGCTGGCCGTGAATATGCGGTAACCGTACTTCCCGAGTATCATCTGGGCAAACTTCAGAACAGAGTCCTCATCTTCGACCAGGAGAATACGCTGACCGGCACCGTGGTGTCTGATCTCGGCACGCAGCGTGGGGGTACTGTTCCGGAGAGCATCGGATTTCAGTGGCAGGTATACGTGGAAGACGGTTCCCGCGCCCTGCTCGCTGTACACGTTTATCCAGCCGCGGTGTTGATGGATGATTCCATAAACCACGGAAAGGCCGAGACCGGTGCCCTTGCCGAACTCCTTGGTGGTGAAAAAAGGTTCGAAAATGTGCTTCATTGTTTCCCGTGACATGCCGCAGCCGGTGTCTTCCAGTGACAGCCGCACGAAATCCCCCGGGTACGCGCCGATGATGTACCGGGCGCGTTCGGACTCGATCCGCACCCGTTCGGTGCGGATGCAGACCTTCCCCGTGCCGGTGATCGCATCACGGGCATTGATGGTCATGTTGATGAGAACCTGTTCCATCTGCACCGGATCGGCGTCGATTTCGCCACAGTCGTGCAAGTCCAGTTCCAAGGTGATGGTCTCACCCAGGAGTCGCGTGAGCATCTTGCGTGTGTTGCGCACGATATCGGACAGGTTGATTGACTGCATCTGGGACACCTGCTTACTGGAGAACGCCAGCAATTGTTTGGTGATCATCTGGGCGCTGTCAGCAGCCTTGATGATTTCGTTGGCGTGGTCGCGCGCGGGGTTGTCCGGAGACAGATCGCTGAGCAGCAGATCGCCGTACCCTTTGATGACGGTCAGAAGGTTGTTGAAATCGTGCGCCACCCCGCCGGCGAGTCTTCCGACCGCCTCCATTTTTTGCAGGTGAAGGAGCTGCATCTCGAGAGCGGTCTTTTCCTGTTCGGTTTTCTTGCGCTCGGTAATGTCATAGATGGACGACTGCACGTACTGCACCGATCCGTTTGTTCCGCAGGCATTCTGAATGAGCTCGTGCACCCATTTGACCGTGCCGTCGGTATGGATGATACGGTACTCCCGTTCGGTTGAGAAGAACGGCAGTTCGAGCAGTTTGTCCTGTCCCGTCCCGAGTTCCAGATTCCGCCGGTCGTCCGGATGCACAATACCCAGCCATCCGTCGGGGATCTCCATCAACTCCTGTTCAGTGCGACCGGTGATCTTTTTTACGGCTCCATGGAAGAATACGGGTCGCATCTTCGCATCGTAGCGTACCGCCACGCCTTGAAAGTTCTGCACGAAACTCCGGTAACGTTCTTCGCTGGCGCGGAGGGCGGCCACCGTTTCGGCATGCCGATACTCTATCTGGAGCTTTTCATGGAGGCGCCGCACGTCCTGGGCGACGGCGTTGAGGAACCCCAACTCTTTGATGACGTACCCTCGTGCGCCGAGATTCATCATTTCGATGAAAATCCGCTCGCTGCTCTGCCATGTCATTACAATGAATGGGATTCTCATGTCGCGCTGATTGAGCGTGCGAACGAAATCACCCCCGTTCATGTCCGGCAGATGGTAATCGAGGAGGATGGCGGAATAGTATCCTGATTCCAGCCGCCGAAGGCCGGCAGCGCCCGTGTGGACGATGTCTGCGGTGTATCCGTCCTCGGCCAGCCTGTCGGCCACCAGACCGGCGAGCTCGACGTTGTCGTCCACAATCAGAAAAAAAGTCGTTCGGGTGTCATGAGCGTCGTATCCCATGCTGGAATAGTCCGTGTTCATTGTTTTGAAGGAGTCGTATACCGAGTTGACTTTCCAATACTATAACGGGGATCTGTTAGGAAATAATGAATGGGTTTCTGGTGGGAATGGAATGACCCGGATACGTTGGTGATGTCACCCTGGGAGGCCGGGTGCTCCCCCCGACCTCCCGGGGAATGTTTGGCTGACTGCTGTTCAGACGATGCCGTACGCGAGCATCGCTTTTGCAACTTTCAGGAAGCCGGCGACATTGGCGCCCAGGACATAGTCATCTTTTCTGCTGCCGTAGCATTCCGCGGCCGCGACGCAGGAGCGGTGGATGCTCTTCATGATGCCGAGCAGTTTGGCGTCCACTTCCTCCCGGGACCAGGACATGCGCATGCTGTTCTGGGTCATCTCCAGGCCCGATGTTGCCACCCCGCCGGCGTTGGCCGCCTTGCCGGGCCCGTAGAGGATGCCGGCATCCTGGAACACCCGGACCGCTTCCGGCGTGGAGGGCATGTTCGCGCCTTCCGCAACACAGATGCATCCGTTTTTCACGAGCGCACGGGCATGCGATTCGTCGATCTCGTTCTGTGTCGCGCTCGGGAGCGCGACATCCACCTTGATGCCCTGTTCTGCGATGACATCCCAGATGCTCTTGCCGTCAAAACACTTCGCTTTCTTGTGTTCGCCCGCGTATTCTTTGATGCGGCCACGGCGGACATTCTTGAGTTCGCAGACGTATGCCAGCTTCCGGGCGTCGATTCCTTCTTCATCAACGATGGCAGCGTTGGAATCGCATACGGAAATGACTTTGCCGCCCAGCTGATTTACCTTCTCAATGGTGTACTGCGCAACGTTGCCGGCACCGGATACCGCGACGACCTTGCCTTTGAAATCCTTGCCCCGTGTGGCGAGCATCTCGGCAGCGAAGTAGACGCACCCGTACCCCGTCGCTTCCGGCCTGATGAGCGATCCACCCCAGTCCAAGCCCTTGCCGGTCAGAACGCCGGTGTGCTCGTTGCGTATTTTTTTGTAGTAACCGTACAGGTATCCGATTTCGCGGGCGCCGACACCGATATCTCCCGCCGGTACGTCGATGTCCGCTCCGATGTGCCGGTAGAGTTCACGCATGAAGGCCTGGCAGAACCGCATCACTTCGCCGTCGGATTTTCCCTTCGGATCGAAGTCGGATCCACCTTTTCCGCCGCCCATCGGGAGGGTTGTGAGGGAATTTTTGAAGATCTGTTCGAAACCCAGGAACTTGATAATGCCCAGATTGACCGAAGGATGAAAGCGCAGACCGCCCTTGTAGGGGCCGATGGCGTTGTTGAACTGCACGCGGAATCCGCGGTTGACGCGGACGGTTCCCTTGTCATCCACCCAGGGGACGCGGAAATGGATGACCCGGTCGGGCTCTACGATGCGCTCATAGATACCCGCTTTGACGAACTCAGGATGTTTGTCGATGGTACATGCGAGAGATTCCAGAACTTCTTCCACCGCCTGGTGGAATTCGCGCTGATCGGGGTCCTGCTGTTTGACTTTTGCTCGGATATCGTTGATGAGACCGCTCATAGTACGATCGCCTCCACGCTGTCGTCGCGCTGCACAATGCCGCCGTCCTGGCGGTCGCAAATGCATCGCTGGGTGTTCCGGCGCATGCCGGATGCCGGACTTCGTTGTCGGAAGGCGTCGTTGCCCACAGTCGCTTCCCCTCATCGGGAAGCTGGTGGATTGTACTTTATCGCCGGTCGTTTGTCAAGAGAGCCGGATACATCTGGAATGCGCCGCGGCGGCGGAGCGCACGGAGTGCTCACACGTAGATCATTTTTCGCGTCATGCCGCCGTCAACCACCAGGTTGGCGCCGGTGACGAAGCCGTTCTCCGGAGATGCGAGGAACAGCACGGCGTTCGCGACATCGTCGGCGGTGCCGACTCTGCCGCACGGATGCTGCCGGTGGTCTTCGTCCCGCAGAACCACCGTCCGTCTCTGTGAACGTTTCCTGATGTCCCCCACTTCGATCCATCCGGGACAGATGCAGTTCACCCGTACCGCAGGTCCCAGCGAAACCGCGAGGGCATGTGTGAGCGCGATCAGCCCCCCCTTGGACGCGCTGTAAGCCTCGGTATGTGGTTCCGACATAAGTGCGCGGGTGGAGGCGATATTGATGATGGATCCTTTCCGTGACGCCAGGTGTTTCGCGGCGTGTTTAACGCAAAGAAACGGCCCGGTCAGGTTGGTTGCGATGACGCGGTTCCAGTCGGCGAGCGAAAGACGTTCCGGCGGTGCGTTGTGCATGATCGCCGCATTGTTGACGAGCACGTCGATACGTCGGAAACGGTGAATGGTCGCGCGAATCATCCGTGTGACATCGCGTTCTCGTGTGACATCCGCTGGACAGGGTAACAGCCGTTCCGGGCAGGCGAGTGCGCGGGAGGCTTCCGCCAGCGCCTCCCGATCATAGTCCGCCATGGTGACACGGTACCCTATTTCCAGGAAACGGCGGCACACGACAAATCCGATGCCCTGGGATCCGCCCGTGACGATTGCTGTCGGTCCTCGGTGGTCCATGTATCGTTCTCCTACGCTGAATCGCCTGCACAACGGGTGTGAGATGGTTGGTGTTTCCCTTTCGGCCTGGAGGGTCATGGCCGGGGCGTCCGGACCTGCAGACGGAGAACCAGGAAATCGGCGAGTACGCGCCACCACGAATGGATGAGCGTGGCCAGCACGCACGCCGTGATAGTCCACGCGGAGGCCGCCATCCAAATCGGGACTCCGCTGTCGGTCGGGCGCAGGGATGTCCATCGTATTGGTGTCGTCCGATGCACATACAACCGCAGGCGCACGGCGACGGCCAACAACGTCCCGAACAGAGCGATCCGCTCGTGTTCAACGGTCAGAAGACCGTGCATGATGCGGAACCGTTTGCGGCCCATGCAGCGATACTTACGTATCAAACCCAACGCAGCACCCATCAGGGCGAAGGATGCGAGGACCTCCTGTGTCACGCCCGACCCCGCGATGAATGCCCGGTTACCCGCACGGCCCGCGAGAGAGTCTCTCTGCGGGTGGCTGGTCGGTGTATCTGCGGCCGCCCGCGATGGTACCAGCCGGGCGGTCTGCAGGCTCCTGTGCATGATGTTCCCCAGCAGCAGCCCGGCGACCAGCATCACCGCCGCTGTGATCGGTATCAATCCGCCGGCGATCGCTCCTGATATGCAGGCCGTCGTCCATGATGCGCGTGCAAATCGCTCGTCGGCGGCGGATGCATGCCGTTGTTCGCACCGGGATACGTGTTCGGTGTCGTCTTGCCACATGGGATTGCCGGGCATAATAAAAATGTATACTACTTTATGTGTCGTTCGTTCAAGTCTGAATGCGCTGACACCGAACAGCGAGGTTGACAAACCGGCCGTGATTTGCTATCTCGTCAGCGGCAGACGCACGCAGGCCCCGTATGCGACCACGGATGTGGTGTGGCGTGAGACGAATGAGGCGCGCGACGCAGGTGTATCGCCTTGCCCGTCCCGCGCCGGGAGGATTGTTCGATGGATACGTATCTTCATCGTCTGCTCGTGGTGTGCAGCGTTGCCGCAGTCGGTTCGTGTGCGCTGCCCCCGCCGCTCTGCTGCGCACAGCCCATCTCGCGCGTGACCGCCGTGCTCATCAGCTACACCGAGGATTACCGGGTGTATAGACAGGTTCCGGTAGTGGTGGTCAGTACGGACGGTGCGGTGCTGATGCCCTATCGGTTCACCGTGGATACGAGACGCGCGAATGTCAAGTACGGAGACGGCCGTATCGTAAGAGCTGTGGGGACGTCGGGTCTCGATCCGCTTACCCGTTTGTCCCGGATATCGGTCGAGCCGCAGCGTTCACCGGTACCTCGAATGCCGGCAACGGGCGGCGCGGTGCCTGAACCGGGCAGTACCCTGAAGCTGCTCGGGGGGCCCGATGCCCCTGCGCTGGAAGTGACCGTGCGGACCGTCGGGAACTTCGCTCAGGTAGGCGCGGTATGCCTGCTGGAGAGCTCTTCGTCCGTGGAGGATCTCAGCGGTTATCTGGCTGTCACGAGCACGGGTGTGTTCGTAGGCGCGGTGCTTACCGACATCATTGGTGACCGGCAGCGGCATTTCCTCCTCCGACCGGAGTACCTTTCCACCCTCCCCGCCGAACCTGTCAAAACATTCGACGATCAGGATGCCGCGTTGCTGCTGCTTTCGCAGCTGGACCTGTACTACCGGGGTGTCCGGGCGTTATGGGCGGCGGATTATGCTGCGGCGCTGCCGTTGTTCGAAAGGGCGGTCAAAGCATCCCCAGAAGACGTCGACGCCCAGCTGCAAGTCGGTTTCTGCCAGGAGAAGCTGGGGAGAACCAACGACGCCATTCGCACATACAAAGCCCTGTTGAAGAAGAGCCCCCGATCGTTCGACGCCAATTTCCGCCTGGGACTGCTGTACCATCGGGAAAACATGTTCCGGGAGGCTCTGGAATTCTACAACGCAGCGGCGACGATACGGCCGGAAGCTGCAGCGGTCCACTACAACATCGGCCTCTGTCACGTTAAACGCAACGAGATACCGTCGGCACGCCGGGCGCTTGAGACCCTGGCAGCCATCGACGAAGCACTTGCCGTGGAACTGGCGCGGCAGATCCCCTGACGGCGTCTATCGCCGCGGCAGCTGTTGCAACCGGCGGTTCCAGTATTCCTGCATTCGTGCACCGGTCTTTTCACGCTCGCGAAGGATGCGTTCCAGGGAACGGCGGTGCATCTCGGCTCTCCGGCGCAGAGCATCCATACGTGCCTGATGGGTGCGCATCCGTGCACTCATGACGAAGGCGGGTAACGGGCCGCCGGTCACCGGTACCGTGGTTTGTTCGCCGCGCCTCACCAGAACTGCAGATGCATCATCAGGGGCGTCCAGCGCGGCAACGTTCACCGTTCCCTCGAACACCCCCACGTCTGTTGAGTCCGATGCCGCCTCCACGACGTACTCCGTACCCCTGACGGCCGCAACGGATGTTTTCGTTCTGATGGAGAACGTGGAACTCGGGGAGACGAGCTTTCTGACACTGGCAAGAATTCGTCCGAGTGAGAGTGCGATGCGCACCTCTTCATGGTCGGAGGTCATGTGCAGCCGGGAGAGCTCGACCACGGTGTCGGCATCGAGCATGACCAGTGCGCCGTTGTCCAGCAGTATCTCGACGGACGACCGATGTCCGGTGACCAGCACGTCGCTTTCTTCAAGCGCCATCTTCACCCGTGCCGGAACGGATGCCGACCCGCGGGTCACCGTGCACTCGCCCTTGAGGGAGACAACCGTTGCCTTAGGTCCGGCGAACGCCGTAGCGGCACTGCATAACAGGCCACACACCGTCATGATCATCGGACGCATACAGAGCAGCACCTCCTGGGTATGTCTCTATATCTCCCGGCTAGAGGCGGTATCCGACGGAAACCTCTCCGTACTTCAAGGGAATCCCCGCATCATAGCTCGCCCGCTGCTGACTGACGCCGACTCCGAGCACCCAGTTGCCCGCGCTGAACGTGAGGGAAAGACTGTGTGAATCCGTCGTGTCGTCCAGGAGAGGGTACAAGAAATGGGTGTAGTTGTACGAGACATACAGGAAATCGGTAGCTGTCCATCCCATGGAGAATGCCCGACCGCTCTCCGGGAATCCGCTGATCATGCCGAAGACACCTGGAGCACGGAATACGTAGGCGAAATCCGCGGTTTGCCGGAGATCCCGGTCATAGGAATAGTTTAGGATATCCGCCTGGACACGGAGATTGAACGGCAATTCCTGGCCTATACTGAACGTCAGCGAACGCTGGTTGAGCACCAGAGGGTCCGAAAGACGTCCTGACCAGAGTGGGATCCTCTGGCTGTGGGCGGTGACGGCCAGGCGTACCCCGACATTGGTGTTGAGTGAGCGGGCCACCAGTGGGAAACGTGCATCAATACCGGTATTGAACTCAGAGGAACGATAGTTGTTGGATTCCGGATAGAGTGCCATACCGATGGAAACAGCGAATACCCGCCCGGCGTTTACGGTCGCCCCCAAGTCAAACGAGGCGATGGTGTCCGTGGTTCCGCGGATGCGCGAGAGCGAGTAGCCTGCCGATGCGGTGATTCTGCGAAAATCCAGCGTACAGGAAAGAACCGTATTGGTTTGGGTGTCGCTGGCGCTCATCCGCGCGTCCAGCGACGCATCCATCGCGTACGTTGGATATGCACTCAGTATTGCCAACAGTACACCCACCGTCGTTCGAGAGACGGTATCGACAATTCTCATCCACACACTCCGTGCGCGTGAGCGACAGTGCTTGCCCGTCGGGATGGCCCGCCGGGCCATAGCACTTTTGTATCAAAAAACACGCTCGCTTTCAACTTGATGCAACCGAACGTATGGTGTGGGAAATGCACCGCGACAAGGTGATCCCATCACGGAGATTCGCCGGTATCTACCGGTTGCCCTGCATTCGTTGCCCCTGCCGTTGTTTGCGTTCCCCACGACGCTGAACGCGTTCGCCACGCTCCTGCATACGCTCTCCACGTTCCTGGAGCGCCTTCCCCGCTTCTTCATCTCCGGACGCTTCCAATCGTTCGCCGCGCCGTTCCAACCGCTCACCTCTGCGTTCAATACGCTCGCCGCGGCGTTCCTGTGCTCGTCCCCGGAGCTCACGGCGCCGGCCGGCGTACTGACGCATACGCTCCCGCTCTTCAGGAGTTGCGTTTTCCCATCGTTCACGAGCGGCATTCGCACGATGCCGTATTTCCGGATGGCGGGCGAAATACCGCGCGGCATGAGGGTGTCGCACCAGGAAACGCGCGGCGCCCGGGTGTTCGCAGATGAGTGCGGCTGCTCGAGGGTGTTGCTCCATCCAATCGCACGCCTTGGGATGACGCGCCACCCACTCTGCAGCACGCGGATGTTCGGCCAATCCATCAATGAGTCCGGGGTTCTTTTCAACGAGCTGTTCCAGGTTCGGATGACGTGCGATCCACTCCTCCGGATCCAACATCTCGGGATTGGACGTTTCCCCGTTCTGGGCAGTGTACACCGTGAGCACCACATCGGCATCGATGTCGACAGCTGGTGCATTGACGGCATGCACAGCACATATCGCACCGGTGAACAGCACCATCCAGACCATGCTCCTTTTCTTCATGTTCGCAGCGTCCTCCCTGGAGGGTATGGTTTACGATACGGCTCGCCGCTTCGTCGCATCTGCGCGGGTGATCCGTGCTTGGCGGTGTGCCGTTGTACACCGACATCCGCCGGCATCGCGCAGCAGGTGCACCGCAGCGGGAGGCCTTCTCGGTCAGTTGGATGCATGACACGCCGGAGTATTACCGGCAATATGCCGCGTTACGGCGGGGTAACGCCGGGTATCGCGGTGGAAATCTCGACGGAACAGCGCAATTCAAGTGTGCCGGGTGCACCGCGCTGGTGTGTGATCTTGGTCACACGGGGTGTCAGGAGGTCCGCCGTTCAAGATCTTCCACCATGTCGACGGTAAGCGGCGTCCCTCGGGAGATGTCGCGCGTTGCGCGTTTCCCGATCACGTCGTCGATCCGTGCCGGATCCATGCCGCAGCCCGGCCGGATGGATCGGACATTGTCTGGTGTGAACAGGTCTCCCGCGTGCATATCACGCACAACGAACAGCGAGCGCGCAAACACACGGGTCGCGCGCATCGACGGTGTGAGATCGTACGTCACCGTACCCAGGGCGGCGGTCGCCTGCCGTATCGCCTGCGCCATCGTCTGGAACTCCGCCGGTTCGAGTGAAAACGATGCATCAGGGCCGCCGATACGGCGGTCCAGGATAAAATGCTTTTCGATCATGGAGGCACCCAGCGCCGCCGCAGCGACGGGGACGGCGATGCCGGGGGTGTGGTCCGAAACGCCGACGCGCACGCGGAACCGTTCCTGCATATCCACCATCGTACGTAGGTTGACTTCTTCGAACGGTGCGGGGTACGCCGATGTGCACTTGAGTAGCGTAATATCCGTATTGCCCGCGCGGCGACAGGCGGCGAGGGCCGCTTCCATTGTTTGAAGATCGGCGAGACCCGTCGCCAAGATCATCGGTTTGCCCTTACGCGCCACATACTCCACGAACGGCGTGTCGTTGAGCTCGAAGGAAGCGATCTTGTACATCGGCACGCCGAGTTTTTCCAGGAAATCAGCGGAGCTCCGGTCGAACGGCGTGGAAAAGAAAAGGAGACCGGCGCGTTCCGCCGCCCGTTTGAGATCTTCGTGCCATTCCCAAGGGGTGTACGCTTTTCGGTACAGTTCGTAGAGGCTCTGGCCGTCCCAGGGTGTGCCGCCGCCGACGATAAACCATGGTTCGCGCGAGTCGATCGTCATGGTATCTGGAGTGTACGTCTGTACCTTGATGGCGTCTGCGCCGCATTCCTTGGCCGCGGCAATGGTGTCCAGCGCCAATTGCAGACGCTGGTTGTGGTTCGCCGAAAGCTCGGCGACAAGGATCGTTCCCAGGGTTCCGGCTCGAGATTCCATTCCTGCTACCTCATTCATCGGGATGGTGTAATGCCCGTTTGCACATGGTGATCATGGTGCCCGGGGAATCCTGCGACGATCTATCCTCCGGCGATGGCACCTCGACGTACCCGTGTTTCTGGTAGAGGGCGCGCGCCCGGCTGTTTTCCCGGCGCACCTGCAGGTATAGTTCACGCAGACCGAGGTGTGTGAAAGCTATGTGTTCGATGCACTGCAACAGCAGGCCGCCGATGCCGCTCCCGATCAACCGTGGATTGGCATACATGCCGAGGAAGGCCCGCCTACGTTGCCTGTCAACATGCTTCAGGTTGATCACTCCGAGTCCGCGTCTGTCCCGGAGCGCCATCCAGTATGCATCAGCGCAGTTGCCGGCGAGTTTTTTGCAGAACTGCAAATGCTTCGTCAACGGGATGGGTTTTGTATTGAGCATATGCTGTGCGATGAGCGGATTGTTGCGCCATCGGAGAACTGTCCGAAGGCGGCTGATAGACAGGTTGCAGAAGTGTCGGAGCGTGCAATCATGCACATGGAAATCCCGTAGCATCGCGTTTGGGGAATTGGATGATCGGGGAACAACGAATGCAGAGCGTCGGGTATTTTGTGGTGTCATGTTTCACTCTCCGTCACCAGATCAAATCCTGACTTTCCGTCCTGGAGTTCCAAAACGTGGCATTGACGCTCCGTGCATGATACGCAGTATGCAAAAAACCGTCGCAAAGAAAAAAATCCAACCCCTTGACAGTGGATCGTATAGTTGAAACTATAGCTCAGGGAACAGTGTACACGTAGTGTCTGTACTGATGTATTGTCCACTGATGTGCTCTCGAGCATTTCAATGTGTATGGACAGTGAAGTCGGCGTAGTGCGCATTGAGTTTCTGTATAATGCAGGCGCTCGTTCTCCGCGCGCCTTGGCCGTCGATGAGGGTGGTACCCACCCGGTGCATAGAGCATCGCATCTCCCAGGGGAGCGTCTCGTGTACGAGGGCGGCGACGGTTGCCGGGATGTCGGGATCGTCCCACCGCCCCGCATCTTTGATGCACCCGGCCGCCGCGAATCCGGAAACGTTGGCATGCTGGTTGTCCGCCACGCGCACGGCGACGGCGGGAACGCCCAGGCGCGCGAGCTCGTAGAGCGTCTGACCGCCGGCACATACGGCAATATCCACCGATGACATGAGGGCGAGCAGTTCCGGCTCAGAGACCTGTTCATGTCTGATGAAACCCTGGTTTGCCGTGGAACGTATGCCGTCCCGTACGCCTCCGATCACATGGATAGTCGCTGATTCAGGGATTGTCCGTAGCAGTGATCCTATGATAGCATCGGTCAATCCCCTGACATCGGTACCGCCCATGGTTACCAGTGCAGTGCGTACCAATTCCTGCGGCTGCGCCGGGACGACATCCCAAAAGACGCGACGGAGCAACGCGTATGCGGCACCGGTCAGAACATCCCCGCGATGCCCGGGATACATGGCCGGAGATGCGGATATCCCGCCGTTGAGGATGGTGGCGCTCTCGGGGTAGGTGATCCTCTGGGTATCGTCCAGACACACGAGCCGGCGAACCGCGGCGGCGATTCGCTCATAGCAGGTACGCTCGGCGTGGTAGGAATCCACCACGGCACAGTCGACGCCGTGCAGGGATTTGCGCAGTCGCTTCTCGTCCAGAAGCCAATCAAAGCACGCAGCGCGACATCCGCGCAGGAGGTAAACCGCCTCCGGCTCTCCCCGCATGATCATGGTCACATCGACTCCCTGCTCCGCCAGTGCCTGGTACAGAGCCTGACAGCGGGTCAGGTGTCCGAATCCGTAGGTCCCCCCTCCCTCGGTAAAGATAACCACTCTCATCAGGTCAGCCGCCGGAATCCCGCATGGCATACCGGGCCTTTGAGGGAGTCTACTGGCCGTCCGGTCCGCATCGCCTCCGCCAGGATGGCCATCGCCCGGTCGGTGGCGGCCAGGTAGGCTTCGATGTCGCGTGCGGTGTGTGCCAGAGATGCATACAATGAAGTGGTGGCGAGGAATCCCTCTTCCAACATCACCTGTGTGAACAGCGTTTTGAGTACCAGCGGTTCGGGATGATCGAAGGTGAAGTGTCCGAGCGGCTTGATTCCGGAGACGGCTATCGGCACGCCGTGCTTCGCCGCCGCGGCCCTCCATCCTTCCTGGACCATGCCCCCGATGGTGTCCAGATGCCGGGGAACGTTTTCCTTTTTGAGTTTACGTATCGTCGCCAGCGCGGCGGCCGGCCCGAGCCGGTCGGTCCAGTAGGTGCTGCTGATGAATGTTGATTGCGCTGCCTCCATAACCTCACGCCTGCCGAGGACGACCGCCATGGGGATGCCGTTGCTGACGGCTTTGGCGAAGACGGCGATGTCCGGTTCAAGTCCGTACAGCAGGTGTGCGCCGCCGATGTTCAGCCGCCACCCGGCGGTGATTTCATCCACAATGAGCGGGGCACCGATCCGGGTGCACGTTTCGCGTATGGCTTTAAGGAATTCAGCTGTGGGCGGCGTGTTGCGGACCGGTTCCACGACCACTGCGCCTATGGAAGTGCCGTGTTGTGCGACCAGGTCCAGGAAACCCTGCGTGTCGTTGTGCGTAAATGGCAGTGAAGTGCCGCGCAGTGCGCGGGGAACTCCCCGGGGCTCCAACCCCGGCAGCAAGTGGCCGTCCAACGCACTGTCTTCGGCGAGATTCGCCGCCAGGTACCAATCGTGCCAGCCGTGGTATCCACAGCAAAGAACGGTATCCTTCCCGGATGCGGCGCGGGCGATGCGCACCGCGATCGCCATCGCTTCGCCACCGGTGCGGGCGTACCTGACCATGTGCGCCCATGGATGCAGCGCGACCATCAGTTCGGCGAGGGCGACTTCTTCCGGGGCGTTCAGCGTGGTCGTGGCGCCCCGCGACAGTGCATCGGCGACCGCACGGTTTACGTCAGGATCCGCGTATCCGAGGATCGCGGATCCGATGCCCATGAAGGACATATCGCGGTACTCACGGCCGTCCAGATCGCGGATGCGGCAACCGGACGCGCGATCGTAGTACGCAGGCCACCATTCCGGCAGGAACATCTCCGGCCGCTTGGACAGCAGCTGGGTGCCGCCGGGTATCAGCCTCCGGGCGGTGCGGTACAGATCCTGTGATCGGCCCATGGTATCAGCCTCGCAGCTCCAGATAGAGTTCCTGCTTCCGCAGGAGCGTGACGGTTCCCATGGAATCGGTGGTGATGTCTGCCGACGGCTCATGCGTGTCATGGTTGTATCGCAGCAGCCCGATCTCACGGTACAGGCCGCTCACGGTGAACACGGCCGGATAGTACTGCTTGTATGTCCAGAGGTCATCCTTCGGGCGGTGGTGGTATCGGCGTTTCGCGAAACCTTCCAGGCCGAAATCGCCGATGACCAGGAAACCGCCCGGCATGAGGGCGGCGTCGATGCGCTCCAGAGTCTTGAAGAGGAGTTCCCGCGGCACCCAGTGCAGTACAAAGTGTACGATGACCAGATCCACGGGACGCTCGAGTGTGAAGGTGTCCGCGGTGGCTCGAATGAACGATATGAATGGCCAGCGCCTGCGCCCGTCCCGTATCGCTGCGGAAGAAGGTTCGACCCCTATTACCTCGCAACCGTGTGCATGATGCAGGGCGGCCAGTCGGTAGCCGTTGGAGCACCCTACCTCACATACGCGGTGAGGCGCGATGGCGTGGACCTGCAGGAGAGCCGTTACCGGGTCATACCCCCTGCCGATGACCGCGCGATTGCGCCGGAACCAGTTGTCCCCCTCGTCGCGGCTCCACGGGTTGCGTGATTTGCCGGTGTTCATGCGGCGTGCCCTCCGGAAATGGCGGTATCGTCCCTCACGGATTTTTCGTAGCCGTCGTTCCGTCGGAAGCGCGCGTTGATCCGTTCCACCTGTGGATGTTCGCGGAGCATCGCGAGCACGGTATCCATGCCGAAGATGTCTCCTGCATCGGCCAAGATCCGGTATACTTCCCGTATGAAACGATAGTCTTCGGGCTCGTCGAGCGTCCAGCGCTTGCCGCTCAGATCTTCCGTGTTCTTGACCGAATGCAGGGAAAACAGACCGGGGTTCTTCCAAAGGTACGGGGTGACGTGCTCACGCTCGGAAGCGAGTCGCGCTTCACGCCAGGCGCGTTCCAGCGCTCCGAAACTCAGCACCTCAACATCAAGACCGTCGGGGAAGGTCGGTTCGATGGTGTTGGCGGCATAGTCGGCTCGGGATTGTTCGTGCGCCGCAATAACCAGGTCGATGACGGCGGGATCCATCAGCGGGCAGTCGGCGGTGATTCGGACGATGCGATCGGGACTCTTCGCGCGTGCCGCCTGGTGGAACCGGTCGAGAACATCATCCGCTGAACCCCGGTGACAGGCAACGCCGTGCACAGCGCACCACGTGGCGATCCGGTCGTCATCTCGTTCCGTCGTGGTGGCGACGATCACCTCCTCGACGCCGCGGGCGGCCCTGACGCGCTGAACCACCCGCTCCAGCACCGTTTTGCCGCCGACATCCAGGAGAACCTTGCCCGGCAAGCGTGTTGATCCGGTGCGCGCTTGTATGATGGCGATGGTTTTCATCGGGCGGTCCGCACCGGCCATCGGTACGGCAGGATCATATCCGGATCATCCACGACACATCCCTCCAGCATCGGGATCGCGGCGGCGAGCCCCGGAGCAGCCTGTTCGAACGCGAGCAACTGCTGCAGGTGTTCCAGGGAATCAACGCCGACCACCGTGTAATCCGCACCGATCCCCACGGCGAACGCGAGACATACTGCGGCCGGGGTCGAGCCGATCTCAACGGCGACCCGTTGCAGCGTGCGTACCGCGTCCCGCATCGGGTTAAAGAAAACCGGCAGGGTTTCCGGATCCCGGAACGCGAGTCCCTGGAGAAAAACGGAACGCACGTGCACTTCTATGCCCCGCCGCCGCATCAGGGGTATTTCTTTGGCAAACCGCCGGTCGAAAACGTTCAACGGAAGCTGGATGAGGTCTGGTTCAACACCGGACGCCTCTATGAAACGCCACTCTTCCGGAGTGTACAGACTGAAACCAATTCGCTTCACCATTCCGCGCTCACGGAACCGTACGAGTTCCTGCCAGACCGACGGGTTCCGCCGGAATAGTTCAAGATCGTGGAACAGGCAGCCGTACAGAGTTTTGGCGCGGAGCCTGCGGATCGAGCGTTCGAACGATACTCCCACCGCATCGGACGTTCCGGCGCTGATTTTCGTCACTATGGAGAAAGAGAAGGGAGCCCGTTCAAGGAGTGTCCCCAGCACATCCTCGCTGCCGCCGTACGCGGCGGCGGTATCCAGCAGGCGGATCCCGTGGTCGGCGGCATACGCAAGAATCACAGCGGCCTCATTCTCGCGTATCCGCCCCCGGGTATTGTTGATTCCGTAGTCCATGCCGAATTGGGCGGTGCCAAGAGCCAAAACGCTCATCGCGGCGCACAGACCTTCCGGACCGCGCGAACGACCTGTTTTATGTCATCCTCGTTCATTCCCGGAAACAGCGGCAGGCTCAGGGCGAGTCGGTAGTACTCCTCACTCACCGGGCATTCCCCAGGTTTGTAACCGAAACGCTTGCGGTAGAAGGGGTGCAGGTACACCGGCAGATAGTGCACCTGTGTGCAGACCCCCTCGCGGCGAAGCGCGTCCATCACCTGGGCGCGGGAGGCGTCGAGCCGATCGAAATCCACCAGCAGCACGTACAGGTGAAACGCCGATTTCAATCCGGGCTTTTCGTGCGGGGTGGTGACCGTTTCCAGGTCAGAGAACGACTTGTTGTAGCGTGCTACAATGGCGCGGCGCCGCGCGATGAACATGCCCAGTTTCGCCAGCTGGCTGGATCCCAGAGCCGCTTGCAGGTCGGTCAGCCGGTAGTTGAACCCCAGCTCCTGCATCTCGTAGTACCACGGGCCGGGATGCTCACCAAGCAGTGCGGGATCACGGGTGATCCCGTGCGAGCGCAGCATCCGGAGCCTTGCGGCGAGATCGTCGTCGTTCGTGGTCACCGCGCCGCCTTCGCCGGTGGTGATGGTCTTCACCGGATGGAACGAAAAAACCGTCATGGCGGAATACCGGCAGTTGCCGACCGGAGAACCGTCCGCGTATCGTGAGCCGAGGGCATGTGCTGCATCTTCGATGACAACCGCCCTGCGTGCACGCGCCAGCTCTGCGATCGCCTCCATGTCGCACGCCTGTCCTGCAAAGTGTACCGGTATGACTACTTTCGCGCCGGCCTTGAGCTTTCGATCAAGGGCATCCGGGTCCATGGTGTAGGTGCGGCGGTCGATGTCGCAGAATAGAGGTCGGATGTCGTTGTAGACCATGCAGTTCGCGGAGGCGGCGAAGGTGAGCGCGCTGGTGACGCCCGCGGTGCCCGGGGGTATCCGGAGGGAGGCAACCGCCACATGCAGGGCTGCGGTGCCGCTGGAGAAAGCCACCGCGTGTCGTGCGCCGGTGGCGACGCACAGGTCGTGTTCGAAGCGTTCCACGGCGGGCCCCTGGGTCAGATAGTCGGAGCGGAGCACCGCGCAAACGGCGTCTATATCATCCTGATCGATGAACTGGCGGCTGTACGGAATGGGATGCAGCCGGGATTCGCTCGCCATTGTTCAATAGACGATATCGATCTCCCGCAGGCGTTTTCGCAGGTCCCCCGCGGAGAGCCAATGCGTGTTGTTGTCGGAGCGGTACGAGAAGAATTCCGGGACGCGCCGTCCTCCCGGGGCAGGATTTCGGGCCTTCTTCCACCAGTCGAAATGTGGGTAGATGATGTAGTGGTGCGGGTATTCGTACGTGTTGAAGGAATCGTACTCAGTAATCATCACCTCGTGCAGCTTTTCCCCTTCTCGGATGCCCACGTCCTTCAGCCGTGCACCGGGCAGCATGGCGCGCGCAAGGTCGACCACCTTGAAGGACGGGATCTTGGAGACATAGGTTTCCCCTCCCCTGCTCTCGCTCAGCGCCTTGAAGACCAGCTGGACTGCCTCGTCGAGGGTGATCCAGAAGCGGGTCATGCGCTGGTCGGTGATGGGCAGCTCACGCGCGCCACCGTCGATGAGCGATTTGAAGAAGGGTATCACCGAACCGCGGCTGCCTGCCACATTGCCGTAGCGCACGACGCTGAACGTTGTGCCCGAGCGGGCGCCGTAAGCGTTGGCGGCTACGAACAGCTTGTCGGAGGCGAGCTTGGTGGCGCCGTACAGGTTGATCGGGTTGACCGCTTTGTCGGTGGAGAGCGCGACTACGGTGCGTACGCGGCGTTCGACCGCCGCATCAATGACATTCTGCGCGCCGAGCACGTTGGTCTTGATCGCTTCGAACGGGTTGTACTCGCAGGCGGGCACCTGTTTGAGCGCCGCGGCATGAACAACGCACTCCACACCGTCCAGGGCGCGCAAGAGACGTTCGCGGTCACGCACGTCGCCGATGAAGTAGCGCATGCGGTGGTCGTGGGCGCGCAGCGCCTGGCGCATCACGAACTGCTTGTATTCGTCCCGGGAATAGATGACGATTCGCGGAAACCGCCGGGAACGCAGGAGCGCCCGGACGAATGTCTTGCCGAAGGAACCTGTCCCACCGGTAATCAATATGCCGCCTGACGGCATGTCGCACCTCTCTCTGAGCGGAGCATAACTCTGCAATACCATATTTGTGTGTCCATATCAACCTCAAGAGGTCGGCAACATCAACGTATGGACGACAGCGCACCTTTGGCCGCCTCGCAGCGCGGCACAAGATCGTCACAGACTGCGATGTAGCCTTTGAAATACAGCTCAAACCGCGTGGAGAGCTCTGCAATGCGTTGTCGGACGTTCAGCTTGGAAAGGCTGCGCACCGATGCGGCGTTGAGCAGCCAGACGTTGGCATTCATCTGGTATTCGGCGATTTCGCGGAACCACAGGGGGAGCGCCTGGAGCCGGTTCTTGATTTCCTCCGCGTCGCGCATCATGCGTTCGGTGTGCCGGTCGGGTACCGACGCTCCGGCGATACGTTTGCGCACCTGGGCGATCAGACGGTCGCCGTCCTGTGCGAGCGATCCGGCCTGCCTGAGGAGGATCAGCATCTCATCGAGCGCGCGTTGCATCGCGCGGGCGCATGCCCCGGCCTGATGGGCGGCGACCCGGCCGGCGAGGATCGCTTTCGCGTCACCGGGCGCGCAGCAGTGCGTGGCGATAGCATCGCGGAGCGTCGCCAGCCGCGTACCGGAGATCAGAGCGCCGCCTTCGGTCGCGTCTATGACGGTGCGGTCGGAGAGCGCGATTGCACGCTCCAGTTGTCGCAGGTACGTAAACATCTGGTGATCGGTCGGGACCTCACCGCCATGAATATCTTTCACCATGAACAATTCACCGGCAAGCCAGGTGCCGTCCTCTCTGCGTTTGAGCAGGTACTTCCTGCCGTCGCTGCCGTCGCCAACGGCGATGTCCTGTCTGACGCGGACACCCTCCGCATGCGTGATACCCGGGTAGCTGAAGTCCTGACCAACCAGTATGATGGGGTTGCACCGCAGGTACTCCGCCAGATAGAAGGCTGCATGTCCGACACAACCTCCCTTCTCCAGCGATCCCGGATCACCCATCGCGGCGTTGATCCACCTGCCCATGGGCTTACGCACGCTGAAGAAGAAACGGCCGCCCCGCCATGTCCGGACGATCTCGGGACACAACTCCGGATCAAAGACCAGGAACGGTTCTCGCGTATGCTCCTCCTCACCGGAGAAGGTGTCCTGGTAGTGGCATGCCTGAAAATCAATCGAAACCACCACATCCGGTACGATCCCTTTGGACAGGAGCCGGTGCAGCACCACATCGACAGCGATGATCAACGCACGGCCCTGTGCCGCAACGAGATCGTCAATGTTCTTGTTGAGTGAAGGACCGGCGTTCACGCAGATGGCCGGTCTTTCGGCGAAAAACCCCTGGAGGGTCGCGATGCCGGGACTGGACACAATGGCCGGTAGGTTTTCCAGGACATTGGCGTGGAAGGCCAGGACATTGGCCATGTTGGTGCGTACGCTGATTTCCATGACCCGCACGGAAGCAAGAACCGCGTCCCTCACCCGCCGGTACATCCCGGGAGCGGCTTGTTCGGCCGAGGGTAGGACAACCAGCCTCAAGCCGTTGTGGAGTATCACGCTGCCCAGCGACAACAGGAATGCGGACACCCCCGCCTCATCATCAGCGCACGAGAGCAGGACTTTCGGGTTGTCTAAGAGACCGCCGATATCGCGGAGTGCAAGTGCCTGGCGGAGAATCCGCGGATCCGGCTCGATGACCAGGATGCGGGCAGTATCCGGGTGATTTCTCAGGATCTCCTCGATGTGGTACCACAGACCGCCGCCGATGCACACCACCGTTCCGCCGTCCGGGACATCCAGCGCCTCCACGAGGGTATGCGCTTCGGAGGCGGGATCGTAGCGGCTGTGTATCAGACGGCTGGACCCATCCTCGCCGGTCACCACCACGGTCGGATCGCCCGATCGTGCTACCAGCGCCTCAACGCCGGGAGAATCGCCTTCCCGGTCAAGGCGCGCGAGAACATCGGGGAAACGGCGCGCCAGCACCGCCCGGTGAACCGTCAGCAGCTCCGCGGGGGTGGTCATTCCTGGTTTGGGCGAGGCGCGTTTCGGGACGCCTTGCGCAACCGCGTGTACACGTGCTCCGCATCGGAACGCGCGGCTGACAAGAGATCGGGAAGATCAAACGCGCAGCAATCCGCCAGCAGGACATAATCCTTGCGTTCAATCGCTTCAGTGCACTGCTTGAGCGTGTCCCGTATTTTCTCCGCTTGCACCGCAATCGAGGCGGCGTGCGATGCGGCCTCTGCCATTCCGGCGGGGATCGCCGCGATCGCTTTCACCAGCAGTCCGTGGCACGTGACGCATCGTTCAATGGCGGCGGTCGCCGCAGACACCGCTGTGGAGTCCGGGTTCCGCCGTAAGGCGGCAGCGCGTTCCGCCAACAGGGCGAGCACGGCGGGAATCTCCCCATACGCCGCCGCCAGCATGTTTGCAATGGCTACGAACAGGGATTCCGTGGTGATTTCGATGCGGCCGATCTCTTCAAGGCCGCGAGAAGACAGACCTGCTTCATCGGGGGCGAGGAGTGCTCCGCCGTCCAGCCGTATGCCGGTGATGACCCGGTGCTGTTGCGCCGACCACTGTCGCATGCCGGCGACGATATCCGCAACGGTCTTTTCACCCTCAACAGCGACCAGATCGCCGATCCCGTCCACCAGGATTTCCACCATGGCACCCCTCCCCTGGTTGAGTTTTCACCGGTAGAAGACGCGGTACGGATCCCCTAATACCGGAGGAACCGGAATACTCCGATGCGCACATGAACACGATGCAGAGCACCGTTTTCACGCGATATGCAAATTAAATGCCAGGACGCGGCTGCAAGTGGGCGAGAGAATGGAGCGCGCGGTGTGTGATGCGCGGTGCGCATGCCACAACAGGTGCTGAGATGTGTGCTGGTATGCGGACATGCCGACACCAGCGTTGCTGAGCGCGGGTCCCCGTGACTCGTTCCGCTAGGTTCTTTTCACGCAAATCGTCACGATCATCGGCTCGTTCTGAAAGAAGAACGGATGCAGCACCGCCTCGGCGTTGGTGGTGGTTCCGATGAAATGGCCCGCGCCCGTGACCACGGCGGGAATGGATATATTGAAATCCATGCCTTTTGCGGACATCTCGTTTTTAATGCTCCCCGCGATCATGTTGCCCAGTTCCCCCACCGCATCCCCCACCTCCGCGCTCAGCTCGTTGGCCGGGGTCTGCAGCATGGCGGAGGTGATCATCAGTGCGGCCTTCTGTTTCATCTGAACGGTGATCGTTCCGGAGATATCCCCCGTTACTCCGATGACCGCGCTTACGTCGAACAGCGTCGCCGGGTACACTTGCGACGTGGGTACGCCCGCTTTGACCGGCAGATGTATCATGGTATCGAACACTTTGTGCACGGATGACCGGAGCGCCTGCATGATGTCCTGGTTCATGGTCCGGTTATCCTTTCGCCTGTTGATCGAGCACTTTGCTGATGACCCGCTCCAGATCTTGGGGTGTGAAGGGTTTGACCACGTAACTGTCCACCCCCTGTTTCATGGCCTCTTCCATTTTACCCATGGTTCCTTCAGTGGTAACCATGATGATGACGGGTCGTTTCTTCGTTTTCATCTGACGCAACCGCATTACAAAGTCGATGCCGTTCATATTGGGCATGTTCCAATCGCACAGGATGAGATCGGGCAGGGTTGCGGTGCACTTGTTCAACGCGTCCATGCCGTCCTGCGCCTCGGTGAATTCGGCGACACCGTAGGCGGTCTCTCCGAGGGATTTCCTGATTATCTTGCGCATCACGATGGAATCGTCTACGATGAGCACGTTCATACGGCGGTTTCCTCCTGGGTGCGGGACGACACCGTCCCGTTTTCTTTCCAATCCGCAATCCGGTCGAGCAGCTCGGACGCATCCGTACCCGGTTCTGCGCGGCCGCTGATGACGTCCACCAGGAAACTGTGCAGTACCGCAACGGCCGCCGCGCATATGCTCCTGCGATCGGCTTCCGCAGCTTCATCACGGGGCAGCTGCTGCAGCATACCGCCGAGGGCATACGCGAACCATGCAATGTGGTAGTACCCGGCGAACGAAGATGCACCTTTCAGACGATGCAGGATCGCCGCAACGGATGTGCACTGTTTGGCCGTCCACGGCTTCTGTATATGTCTGACGGCGCGCCGGTATTTCTCCATCAGTCGCTGGAACTCCATGATGTACGCGTTCCTGATCGCGCGGAAATCGTTCACATCCGGCGTGGAACGGTTCATGCATCACGCTCCTTTCCGGGAGACATGCGCCGTCGTGTCTGCGGCGGCTCCCTGTGCGATGAACGCCCTGCGTATCCCCTGGGCGATGCCCTGCAGTGGAAGCACCTCTGATATTCCGCCGCGCGCGATCGCCTCTTTGGGCATGCCGAACACCACACACGTCGCCTCGTCCTGGGCGATCGTGTGCGCCCCGCTGCGCCGCAGTGCGACCATGCCGTCGGCGCCGTCGGCGCCCATGCCGGTCAGAATCGCTGCGACGGTATTGGGACCGGCAGCAGCGGCGACCGAGTGGAAGAGCACATCCACGCTCGGGCGCTGGTAGTGCACCGGAGGTCCGTCTTTCAACAGGGTCACGTAGGTGGCCCCGCTCTTTTCGATGACCAGGTGTCGGTTTCCCGGTGCGATGAACACGCATCCTGCGACCACCTCCTCGTCGCCTGATGCTTCACGGATTTCCATGGCGCACAGATCGTTGAGCCGCCGTGCGAAACTGGCGGTGAAGCCGGGGGGCATGTGCTGTACGACCACCGTGCCAGGGGTGTCCACCGGCAGCCCGCGCAGCACCGTTTCGAGCGCCTGGGTGCCTCCCGTGGAGGCCCCGATCGCCAGGACTTTCCGCGTCGTCTTCAGCTGAAACGGTGCCACCGGATCAGTCTGCGAAGTCGGCGGGAGCCGGTAGCGTTCGATGCGTGCGCTCGCAGCGGCCCGGATGGCATTGACCAGATGCTTGCGGATATCGGGCAGTGAGTATTGCCCGCCCGGTTTGGCGATCACATCCAACGCTCCGAGCTCCAGTGCACGCAGGGCGTTTTCGCTATGCTCCGGCGTCAGCGAGCTCACCACAATCACCGGCATCGGATGATACTGCATCAGTCGCGCAAGAAACGACAACCCGTCCATCCGCGGCATCTCCACATCCAGGGTCACTACGTCCGGATTCAATTGGACAATGCGGTCCCGCGCTATGTAGGGATCCGCGGCGGTTCCGACGACCTGAATGTCCGACACACGGGAGAGCTCTTCAGAGAGGACTTTCCGGACCACCGCCGAATCGTCAACGATCAGCACCCGGATCACGGTACTCCTCCTTGAGCCAGGTATTCCCGTCGGCTGAACACAGAACAACTTCCGAACGACCGCCGTCCAGCTCGAGAGAGCAGGCAGCCAGGGAGTGGTCCGATCTCCGCAGCCGCTCATACTCACCGGCATTGATGCGCCGCGGGGGCGCGAGGTGGAATCGACCGTCTCCCGCCGCAATCTCCGGCAGTGCGTTCCCGCAGAGCACGTTCAGCAGCTCGCGTGCGGCGTCTTCCACCGCCTGATCGTCAGGTGGTGTGTCCTGCCCGATCATATTCGCTGCGAACGAGGACGCGAGACCGGCCTGCAGCTGCAGTGCCATGGTTCCGCGGCCGGCACCGGTGAACTCCACCAACACGGCGAGGGCGTCCGCGTCGCGGATCGGGGGGGCTGCCGAACCGTCGCTGTCGGCGGGCAGCAGCATCCCCATCTCTTCAAAAGCGCGGTACGCCGTCCGGCGAATCGCCTGCACCAGTTTCCGATTCATGTGCATAGCCCACTCCTGTGATGTCACGCACCATCTCCCGCACCGTTTCCGGGTTGAATGGTTTATGTACAAACCCGTCCGTCTTGCTGCGCAGGTCGGCGATCCGCGCATTGCTGCTCTCGGATGAGACGACGATCACCGGAAGACGCGCAAGGTGCGGAACGGCGCGCATACGATCCACCATCTGCTCGCCGCCCATGACCGGCATATTCAGATCCACCATCACCAGATCGATCCAATGCTGTTTGAGGATTTGCAGACCTTCCGCTCCGTTGGATGCCTGGTACGTCTCTCCGATAGGCAAACCCGAGATGCGCAGCGTTTTGATGATGACCGCGCGCATCATGGCGCTGTCATCCACGACCAGTACGTTCAATGCCATAGCGTTCTCCGGACGCGTTGCGATGTGTTCACAGCAGTGTGCTCGTCCCGTTCGTTTTTACGATCACTTCGCCGGTGCCCACCCGCAGTATCACGGTGCGTGAGAGCGTCCCGCCCACATCGTACGATTTCAGCAGGAGCCCGTTATGCCACAGCAGTTTGCGCAGCATCGTGAAGTTGCGTTTACCGACGCAGAATACGTCGTTCTCCGGGTCTCCCAGGGGGGACGCCCCTCCGGCGGCCTTCACCACCAGCCGTTCCTTGCGTGCGCCGGCCTTGTAGCACTCCAGAAACAGACGTGGCACCCCGGTGTCCATGAACACGAACGGATTGTGGCGCGCTTTGTCTGGGTCAATGGTCGAGAGCGGCAGCATGACGTGCAGCAATCCGCCGATATTCGCAACCGGATCGTGGACGCAAATGCCGATGCAGCTGCCCAGGGCGTAGGTGATCAGCTCTTCGTCCGGTCTGTCGGAGATTTTCATGTCAGCCACGTCCACCACTTTCATCACACGGTGCCGTGGAACCCCTCATGGTGTATGCTGCGCAACAGGAGTTCGGCGGTTACCGCGTACCGCCGTCGTTCCGCGATGGCTCTTCGTACCATCCTCACCAGATGGCGCAAAATGGACGCCGCATTCTTTGTCTCCCGTCGTGTGGCTTTTCCCCCTCTTTTGTCGCGGTGCATGGTGTTTCTCATGACCCCTCCACGCTCATTTGCGATACAGGGCAGGTTGCACGTACGAAAACCCGCTCTGGACGCTGACCAGGCTCTCAGAGTGGCCGATGCACAGATACCCTCCGGGCTTCAGTATCTCCCAAAACCGGCGCACCAGCCGCCCCTGCGTTTCCTTGTCGAAGTAGATCATCACATTACGGCAAAAGATTACATCGAACCCGTCCCGCATCGGCCAGGGATCCATCAGGTTGAGCATCGCAAAGCTCACGCGGGAGGCGATGCACTCGCGCACCCGGTAGCCGTCCCGGCCGTCCAGCCGTGTCTTCACAAAATACCGCGCCAGCAACGTCTTGGGCACTTCGCTCACGTCTTCCGCATCGTACCAACCGCGCCGCGCTTCCGCAAGGCAGCGTGCGGATATGTCCGTTGCGAGTATCCGGGAGCGGGTGAGCGCCGAGCTCTCCATGCATTCCTGGAGTACGATGGAAATCGTGTACGGCTCCTGTCCGGTGGAACAGCCCGCGCTCCAGATGGTGACGCCATCGCGGCCCACGACCGGGAGTATGTGAGTCCGCATGAACTCGAAGTGATTGTTCTCCCGGAAAAAGCTGGTCTTGTTGGTGGTCAGAGCGTCAACCATACAGCGCAGCTCGTCGCGTCCCTGATCTGTCGAAACAAACCGGAGATATTCCGAGAAGCTGCACATCTTGAGTGCGCGCACTCTTTTTGCCAGACGGGCGTTGACCAGATCCTCCTTGCCGCGTGAAAGGTCAATGCCGCTGATCCGGTATACCGTCTCGCACACCGAACGGTACTGGGCATCGCTCAACCGGCCGGTTTCCACCTGTTCAGTCATCGTGAACACGCCAACCTCCCCGCACACACGTGATGGTTTTTCAGGGACAGTAACCGCCGGAATTAACGGGTTTACACCGCCGATGCTGAATGTTTCGTCCCAGGCATACCCGCGAATCGCACCATCGGGCGATCGCGGCGGACATCGTTTGTCACGCAACCATACCGCCTCAGGCATCCGCACGGAACCATTGTTTCAAACATCCCCGCGCACCCCGCAGCACCACTGCGCGGGGAGCCGCGCCCCCTGCCAAGGTGCGGCCCCCGCGCTCGAATGCACGACCGTGTCAGAACGACTGCAGGACCGCCTTGTCGCCCTCTTCCAGGGGGATCACCACACGGGGATCCGGTCCCATCGCAGCGGACCGGGCGACGTTCTTCTGCGGGTTCTTGCCGGTGAAATGGTGTTTCTTTTCCGTGGCGACCTGTACCGCCTTGCTCAACGTGAAGGTGGTCACCAGTCCCTGCATCTCCTCCGACTGCGCCGACAGTTCTTCGGCGGCGCTCGCGGATTCCTCGGAGTTGGCGGCGTTCTGTTGTACCGCTTTGTTCATCTGGTCTATCGCCTTGTTAATCTGTTCGATGCCGGTGGACTGCTGTTCCGATGCCGCGGCGATCTCCGCCATCACCTCGCTCACCTTCTGCGCCTGGGCGTTGATCTCGCCGAGGTTCTTGAGCACTTCCTGGTTCAGCGCGACACCGTTGTCGGCGTTCTTCACAGCCTCTTCAATCATGTTGGCGGTGTTCTTGGCTGCTTCCGCCGACCGCATGGCGAGGTTGCGCACCTCTTCGGCCACGACGGCGAATCCCTTGCCCGCATCTCCCGCGCGTGCCGCCTCTACCGCGGCGTTCAACGCCAGCAGATTGGTCTGGAAGGCGATCTCGTCTATCGTCTTGATGATTTTCGCCGTCTGATCGGACGACTTCTTTATCTGCTCGATCGCACCGGACAGCCGGTTCATGCTCGTCATGCCGTTATCGCAGCTGTTTTTGGCGCCGTCTGCCAGTGTCTTTGCTTCCTTGGCGTTCGCCGCGTTCTGGCGCGTCATGGAAGTCATCTCTTGCAAGTTGCTGGACACTTCTTCGATGGCACCTGCCTGTTCGGATGCTCCCTGCGCCACCGCCTGGCTGCCCGCGCTGATCTGGGTCGCCGCGGAACCGACCTGCACCGCTGTCGCCGCGACCTGCTGGAGGGCGTTGTCCAGGTTCTCAATGGCCGTATTGAGCGACTGCGCCATGACGAGGAATCGTTCCCGAACTTCCTTTGTATCGGAGTCGCCTTCGGAAATCTGGGCACGAACGCTCAGATTGCGCTCGGCAACACTGCGGAGAACCGCGGAGATATTCTCGATTTCTTTTGTTTGGTACTCGCCGATTTTCTGCATAAGGCGTTGTGCTTTGCGCACCGCGGTCTGGTCGGTGATTACTTCAACAGCTCCGACGACTTTACCGGAGGCATCTTTGATCGGCACTCCGCTGTAGTCTATTTCGAATGTACCCGCAGCCGGTTTTGCGACGGTATCGCTGGAAGCCTGCTGACCGGTCTGCATTGCGCGGTAACAAGCGCAGCGGTCGGTTTTGCAGTCGGTCGTTTTGAAAAAGTCGTAGCATTTGCGGCCGACGACGGATTGTTGATCCATGCCGCCCAGCGATGCAGCGACCTTGTTCATGTACTGCACCGTGAAGTCTTTGTCGATAATCATAGCCGGAGCAGGCATTATGTCAATATAGCCGGTCAACGCTGACAGTGTCGCGTTGATGCCTTCCATTATCTGGCCGTAGACTCCCTGGTATGCCCGGGCGTCAGCTCTGGTGGTGATGCGCCCTTCCACAGCTGCGTTCACGAGCGTTTTCACGTCCGATGCGAATTTTCGGAGCGTGTCTATGATTTTTTTGAGCGCCGGTGCGATCTCATCCCTGGCGTCTTTTGACTGTATCTCCATGTTCACATCGCCGTCGGCGATGCGTTTCATCGCGCCGATGACGATGGTCTGCAGATCCTCGGCGAACCGGTCCATGGTCTGGGCGAGAACGCCGATTTCATCCCGGCGCTGCATGTGCAGGCGCATGCTGAGGTCTCCCACGCCCATGCGCTGGATCATCTCTACGCCGCGCGACAGCGGTACGCTGATGCTCCGGGAGATCAATACGCCCAGCATCACCGCCAGCAAGAAACCGACGGCGATGGCAGCGGACATCGTCGTTGTGGAAGTCTGCACGGTATGCGCAGCGACATATTCGTTGATGTCAATGAGTTTGTTGAGGGATTGCCGGCATGACTCGTAGATTTTCCGCATACCGCCGGCCGTAGCGAAAATCTGATCGTCCAACTTCGTTATACGGGCGTCGGTGAGACTTGCCCCGCTTTTCACCAGCCTCATTTTCTCCCTGATCGGCTCAAGGAAAAACTGGAGTTCTTTTTTCCAGGATCCGTAGACTTCCACAAACACTTTCAACTCCGCTGCCTCCTCGCGAGTTTGCGGCAGCGGTTCGTAGAGAGACCACGCTTTTTCGATGTCTTTGAGCTTTTCTTCGATATGGTTGTACTGGGATTCCACGATGCTCAGATCCTCCCAGTAGCGACGCAGCATGACGCCGCGGACGCCGTACATGACTGCGTTCTGGTGGCGCGCCATCTGCAGGAGTGCACTCACTGAGGGCAGGCGCACTTTGCCCACTTCGTTGAGGTTGGTGAGTCCGACGAATCCTACGACCGCCGTTATGACCGCGACCAGCACGAAACTGCCGATGATTTTGGGTCCCATCTTGACGTTGTTGAGCATGATTGTTCTCCTCCTGTATTGAGAGACAGGTTATTCCGCCGGTGCCGTCTGAGCAGCGGCTGAGCGGACCGATGCCAGTTCAACGCCTGACAGCAGGGTGTCTATGTCCAGCAGTATTTTGACCTTGCCGTTCGCCTTGCCGATGCCCAGGATGTACTGGGTGTTCACCGAGACGCCGAACGTCGGCGCATCGTCAATGTCATTTCCCGCGATGTCCAGAACCTCGGACACTTTGTCAACGACGATCCCCATCTCCACCCCGCGCGCCTCCACGACGATGATACAGGTTTCCTCCGTGGATTGCACGGTTTCCATGGCGAGTTTCCTGCGCAGATCAATCACCGGGATGATCTTGCCCCGCAGGTTAATGACCCCGCAAATGAATTCGGGGGTGCGCGGCACTTTGGTGATGGGCATCATGCCGATAATCTCGCGCACTTTGAGTATCTCCAGTCCGTATTCTTCGCCGGCCAAAAAGAACGTGAGGAATTTTCCCCCGCGATCCTTCAGAGCGGCGGCATTCCTGGAATCACTGGTATGGGCTGCATCGTTCATTCGAAACCTCCGATGGTACACATTTTCCGCGGTGCGTCTATATTACGATGTGCGGTGCCTGTGTCGTTCGGTTCACCTCCCCGGACCGCTGAATTGGGTTGTGTGTATGGACGAACCTCATGTGTGCGCATCCCCGCGGGCGATGGCGATGATGCCGGGGATGTCCAGGATGACGCCGACCCTGCCATCGCCGAGAATGGCGCCGCCGCTGACGCCCGGTGTCTTGCCGGTTCCGGTGTGCATCGCTTTCGCCACGACCTGCTGCTGTCCCAGGAGTTCGTCCACCAGCAGCGCGACTACGGAGGCGCCATCCTCGACGATGACCACCAGTCCTTGCGTCGGATCCTCGACTGCGTCCGGGATGGCGAACAGCCGGTGCAGGCGGTACAGCGGCATCAGCCTGTCGCGGAATTGAAGCATCTCCGCGCGGCCGGCGATCGTGGATATCTGCTGGGGCGCGGGACGCAAGCTCATCCGGATGTTGGTGATCGGGACGATGTAGCGCTCGCGCCCGACTTTCACCAGCATCCCGTCGGTTATCGCCATGGTCAGCGGCATGCGTATGATGAAGCGGCAGCCTTTCCCGGGATCGCTGTGTGTCTCGATGCGGCCGCGCAGCTTCTCGATGGAGCTGCGCACCACGTCCATCCCCACGCCTCTGCCGGATATGTCGGTCACCTGTTCCGCCGTGCTGAAACCGGGTTTGAATATGAGACCGTATACTTCGTTGTCGGAGTACTCCCGCCCCGCTTCCAGAAGTCCCTTCTCGATGCCTTTGCGCAGGATCCGCTCCCGGTTGAGGCCGCGGCCGTCGTCGCACACCTCCACAACGACGTTGCCGCCGGCGTGGTAGGCCTTGAGCTTGATGGCGCCCGCCTCCGGTTTGCCGGCGCGACGGCGCTCTTCGGCGGTTTCCAGCCCGTGATCCACCGCGTTGCGTATCATGTGTACCAGCGGGTCGTTGAGGTAGTCGACCATGTTCCGGTCAATTTCGGTGTCGTCCCCCTCGGCCGTGAAGAGCACCTGTTTACCGCTCTTCTGGGCGAGGTCTCGCACCAGCCGGTTCATTTTCTGGAATGTGGCGCGCAGCGGGACCATGCGCATGGACATGCTCAGGTCCTGCAGCTCGCGTACGATCTTGCCCAGGTGGGAGGTTTTACGCTGCAGGTCCAAGTGGTCTGTTCGGGAGATCACGGCATCCTGCTCCAGCATGGACTGTGCGATCACCAGTTCTCCGACGGTGTCTATGAGCCTGTCCAGCCGTTCGGTCCGCACGCGCACGGTGTTTTCGGCGCGCTGCTCCGAAGCGGGGGCGCCCTGCAGCTTCTGCTGGACGCGAAGAGCTTGTCCGACGTCGGATACCGAGGCGACGCCGGAACGCACCAGCGCCACCCCCAGCGGCTCCTTGCCCTGGTCGGTGGCGACCGCTTCCACGTCCTCGCGGGCCGCTTTGCCGGCGGCGACCAGCAGGTCGCCGAGGCGTGGCGTGCCGCCGTCGCCGATACCGTTGTCGGCTGCGGAGATCGCCTCACGCAAATCCGGGCGCAGGAGGACGGCCATGATTTCGTCGTACCCTGCGGGTTTGGCGATATCCTGGCCGCCCAACGCGTCGGTGACCGATCTGAGCAGGTCTTTGAGAATATCAACGGCCCGCAGGGCGATATTGGCGCAGGCTGGGGTGTAGGGGATCTCGCCGTCCCGCACCCGCGACAGCAGATTCTCGGTCTTGTGGCAGAACTCGCTGACGATCGGCAGGCCGATAAAGGACGATGTCCCTTTTATGGTGTGGAACGCCCGGAAGACGGTGTTTATCGCTTCGTGGTCGGCGGGGTCGGTTTCCAGCACCAGCAGTGATGCCTCTGATTTCTCCACGTATTCGCGGGATTCGGTCAAAAACTCCGCCACCAGCTCCCGGTCTGCGTCCGGCGGGAGCGGCATGCTGTCGGGAATGTCCGGTGGAATGGGCGGCGCGGCGGTGTCGCCGGATCCGCTCCGTGCAGTTGGCGCTGGTGCGGATCCCTGCGGTTCCTGTGCGCTGGGAATATCGGCCGTATCCGTGTTCACGGCAGCGGTGTCATCCACGGGTGCCGGAACGGCTGGTTGCGCCGCAAGTTCGTCCATCGCTTCGATGGCGGACTCGATCGCAGAGCAGAGAGCGGACGACATTTCGTTCACTTTATTCTGCAAAACCGGACGTTTGTTCTTGCGCAGGGCGCCGTCAACGTCCCGGATGAGACCACAGGCCTCTTCCGGGAAAACCCCCTGTCCGCACAGATCAATGCAGGATCGGGACACCTCCGCGAGGGTTGCCGCGTCCGTTCCTGAAGCGATGAGGCGGGCCAGCAGGCTGTTGAGATACTTCAGAAGGTTGTCCCGATTCATGCGGATCGGCCCTTGTTCTCCGCGTTCCCAAAGAGAGCGCTGTGCTGTTGCGCGGCGGTGTGGGATGATGTCCGCAGTTCCGGGAACGCGTTTGTGTCATCGAGGAATACTTCGAGGCAGGCATCCACGACAAACGGGTCATAGCGAACTTTTTTGTATTTAACGATTTCATCCAAGGCCCGATCCAGTCCCAGCGCAGGACGGTACGGACGGTGAGAGGACATCGCTTCAACGACGTCGGCTACCGCGAGGATGCGCGCCTCAAGCAGAATCTGATCGCCCGAAAGCCCGTAGGGGTACCCGCTGCCGTCGTTCCGTTCGTGGTGTTGCAGGACGATTTCCGGTATCGCGCCGGGGAATTGCATCTCCTTGAGAATGTCATGCCCGATCTGCGCATGTTCCTTGATCATGCCGAATTCCTCGATGCTGATGGCGCCCGGTTTCGAGAGGATTTCTATCGGTACGCCGACCTTCCCTACATCGTGCAGAATGCCCGCGATGCGCACGCGCTCACACTGCTCTTCCGAGAGTCCCAGGCGCCGTGCGATCGCACAGGACAGATCAGCGACCCGTTTCTGGTGTCCCGCGGTGTACGGATCTTTCATCTCGACCAGTTTGGCGATGGTGAGAACGGCTCCCGAAATGGTTTGGTTGAGCTTCTCGATACTCTTCTGCAGGATGGATTCCATCATCACCTGCCCGGTCAGATCTACGATGGCCAGACAGAGTGATACCGCGGCGCCGTTGCGGTGTTCCGAGACAGCGCCATCCAGGCGGACACGGACAGCGATGCCGTCCTTGCGCTGCATGGTGAGCTCGATCATGTGCATTCCCGACGTGTGCGTGCAGAGCGATGCCAGGTAGTCGGTGAAGCGGGCCCGTTCCTCAGGTGCGCACATTTCGCCCAGTGGTCGGCCAGTGTATTCGTGCATTTCGTACCCCAGAAGGCAGCATGCCTGCATGTTGGCCGCTGAGATCACTCCGGTGGGGTCTACAGACACGCACGGGAACGGAACGGTCTGGACCAGGCCGTCCGTTCCCATCGCTTCATGCCGCGGTTTCAACACCTCAACCCGTGCGACGAACCCGCCAGGCCATGCCACGGAACCCGCAACTCCGTCTAGCACTGTGTTGTCGGGCAACACCCGCGTGGTGTGATGTTTGGAGTCATTGTCTATCAGGATGCGTTCCGATTGGCAATCGGTGGACGGCGTATCTGAACCGAAGAGAATCTGATGGCACAGTGCACCGTTTTCTGAGGAATACCCCATACCTAATGCTTTTCTGACGGATCTGCTGGCATAGACACCTGCTTTTGTTTCAGGATTTCCCACACAGACCATAACGCCCGCTTCGTCCAGAATATTCAACAGGTCTTGAAAACCTGCTTTCAACGCTTCGAGTTCCTTTTCAATTTTTTGCTTTTCAGTCCGCAGCTGCTCTATGTGGTCTGTGGATACAGCCGGGCAGGATGGTTCGGGAGACTTCATGGCAGTCAGGGTCATCTTTCACCTCTTTGAAAGAAACGCGTATCAGCTCGATCGGTATTCGCGCGTCGAGGAAGGCAACTGGAATGCCATGGTGCATGGCGTGTTTCGGCAAATTAAATCAGACTGTAATGTCAATACATTTTTGGAATGGCACGTAAACCGTCTATCCCGAGTGTGGGAATGGGAGTCTGGGAATGAGGTGTGTTGTTTCTCGATAAGCATTTGAAAATCAATGGAAAAGAGCGATTCCCGCGAACGGGAACGCTTTATTCTATATTGCACTCGTGGAACTGCGGTTGCAGGTTGTGTTCTTTCAACTTGCGGAAATAGGTCGTTTTCCCTATCCCCAGCATGGAAACCGCTCGACGCCAGTCCCCCTCCGACGCGCGGAGCGCGTGTTCCAAAACGGAACGCTCGAACTCCTTGAGTCGTTGGGAGAGAGTGCCCTGTCGTTGTGCATCCGTGTGCGGGGTCTGCCCGGCGAGACCCAGGTCCTGCACGGTGATGCGATCTCCTTCACAGACGCACAGAGCGCGCTCGATGGTGTTTTTCAGTTCGCGCACATTGCCCGGCCAGCGGTGCGCCATGAGTGCACGCATAGCCTCTTGGTCAGGCTCCCGGCGCTGTCTGCCGGCCTTGCAGTGCCGGATGAAGTGCGCGACGAGCGCTGGAATGTCCTCCGGATGCTCCCGCAACGGCGGGAGGTGGATGTTCATTTGGTTGATGCGGTAGTACAGATCTTTCCGGAAGCGTTCACGGCGCACTTCATCGGCGAGATCTCGGTTGGTCGCGGCGATGATCCGGACGTCCGTCTTTTTGCGGTGCACTGAACCGATGCGTCGGTATTCCCCGGTTTCGATGAGCCGCAGCAGTTTCGCCTGCATCTCGAGGCGCAATTCCCCTATTTCATCGATAAACAGGGTTCCACCGTCGGCGATTTCCACGAGTCCCTGCTTGGATGATCCGGCGTCCGTGAAAGCGCCTTTCTCATGTCCGAAGAGTTCCGACTCGATGAGATTCTCCGGGAGTGCCGTGCAATCCAGAACCACCATGTGCCGGTCCCGGCGGTTGCTGCAGCGATGAATCCCGGCCGCGACCACCTCCTTGCCGGTGCCGCTTTCGCCCGTGACGAGCACCGTCAGGTCGGTCGGGGCGATTTTGGCGATCTTCCCTCTGACCGCCGTCAATGCCGGACTGTCGCCGACCAGACCCGCGAACGCGTCGCTGTGCACCACCCGGCCGTCTTTCAAAGCCTCGTTTTCCAAGGCGAGGGTGCGCCGCTCCCAGGCCTGGAGGATCACCAGTTGCAGCACATCCATGCGCACGGGTTTTTCCAGAAAATCGAAGCACCCCTGGCGCATCGCCTGCACCGCGGATTCCACGGTACCGTGACCGGTGAGAACGATACATTCGGTCTTGACGCCGCGGGTCTTCAGGTAATCGATGAGCTTCAGGCCGCTCATACCGGGCATATTGATGTCTATCACCGCAACGTCATGGCACGCTCCGTCATGCAACGCACGGATGTAGGCGTCCGCCGTGTGGTAGGTGTCCGCGTGGTATCCGGCGGCGTGGAGCATGTCCGCGATGTACGCCGTGAAACGCTCTTCGTCGTCAATGATGCAGATCTTCGGCGTTCTGCTCATGGCTGTTCCCGCTTCGGGACGGCAGGGAGTCGTACGTGGAATATAGAACCGGGATCCGCAGGCTCGTAGGTCAATTCCCCGCCATGCTGCTTGATGAGATGGTAGGCAACGTACAGACCGAGACCCGCACCGGCTCGCGTTCCGCCGGCGAGAATGCTCTTGGTTGAAAAAAAAGGCTCGAACAGGCGCCGACGCAGCGGTGGCGGAATGCCACAGCCGGTGTCACGGACCGAGAGCCGTGCGGTGCGTGCGCCATCCACCGCCGTGGTGAGCTGCAGTTCGCCGCCGTTCGGCATCATCGCATCCATGGCGTTGGTGATCAGTGTGAGCACCACCTGCATCAGTTCCGGCGGTCTGACCAGCACGTACGCAGGATCGGAGGCGATCCACCGTACGGCTATCCCGGCAGAGCGAAGCCGTTGTTCCATGAGCGAGACGACATGCTGTGCCAGTGTGTGCAGTGAACATTCTGTCCCGCTCGGGTCGACCGGAGGTCTGGCCAGTGACATGATGTTTTTCAGCACGACCCCGGCCTGCTCGGAGGCCTCGATGATCGTCTGCAGCGCCGCGCAGCGTTTCGCATCAGTGGTCTTCTGCACCACCCATGCGGACGAGAGGATGACCTGGAGCACATTGTTCAGTTCATGGGCGATGCCGGAAGCGAGTGATCCCACGGCGGCCATTTTCTCTGCCTGGACGAGACCCGCGAGCATATGCGCACGCTGGCGCTCGACCTCCTTGTGCGTGGAGATGTCTGCGACCACGACGATAACCTCACCGCTGTCGCCGTGAGGGTCGGAGACCGGCGCGATGGAGATGTCCGCGTGCAGTACACCGCCATCCGCGCGGATGAAACCGCACTCCCGCGGTGTATCGACGTCGGTCCCGGGATGCTTTTGGAAGACCCTCAGAAACAGGCCGCGGTCGCGTGGGTGCAGGAACTCCTCGATGCTCCGCCTCACCAGTTCATGCGACGGAACTCCCAGCATATTCGCCATTCGATCGCTGGCGAACACCGTTCTGCACGCGCGGTCTATCACCCAGACGCCTTCGTGCATGGTGTTGAGGAGGCTGCGGTATCGGTCCCGTTCCGCCGCCGTTCGTTCCAGCATACCGCCGGAAACATGCTCGAAGCGGACCAGTCCAGCGACCCCGGCGATCCTGCCGTGACGGTCCCGTACCGGGAGGTAGGAGCAGCTCGCCCGATAGACCTTCCCGTCGGGCGCTGTGGCCTTGAAGACCAGTGGTGCGCTGCAGACCTCCCCCGCAAGGGCACGCAGGAGCTGTGCCCGTCCCTCTGCGGGAATGGTGCCGTCCTGATAGGGGGAGAACGCGGGCTTGCCGAGCACCCGCTCCGCGGGGATCCCGGTGATGCGTTCCATGGCGGGGTTCCAGACCACGTATCGCAGGTCCGGGTCATACACCACCAGACCGTCGGGGATGGCGGCCGGAAGCAGCTGCAGCACGGCGGATCGCCGCCGGGAATCGGATGCCGTCCCCCGCCGTCCGGAGACGCGGCGGGAGGATGCGGTCGAGCCGTCACGCCTGTCTGCTGGCATACACCCTCCGCAGCACTTCCTCCAGGTCTTCGGCACGGTACGGTTTCGGCAGGAACCATTCGCGGGATTCAGTGGGTGCGCCGCGTTCCGTCAAATGGTGGTCGTACCCGGAAACGTACAGCACCGCGATATCCGGTCGCGACCGTTTGATCGTGCGCGCCAGTTCCGGTCCGTGCATCCCCGGTATGACCACGTCGGTCATGAGTACATCTATGGGTGTCGTGGAATCGCGGGCGATTCTGAGCACGTCTTCGGCGCTCTCTGCGACGGTGACGGTATGACCCATGCTTTGCAGCATGTTTCGCGCGAGCGCCCGCAACACCTCGTCGTCTTCTACCAGCAGCACATGCATCGTCCCCGTGCCGTCGGACGACATGCGACCCGACGCTGTTTCACCGTCAGATCGGACGGTCACGTCTGCGGCCGCGGGTTTCTGCGGCATGTACACGCTGAAGGTCGCACCCGTCCCATACCCGCCGTCCACGTTGATGAAGAAGCCGTTCTGCCGGACAATGCCGTACACTGTGGCCAGGCCGAGACCGCACCCGCCGTGTCCGTGTTTGGTTGTCACGAACGGTTCAAAGATGTCCCGGAGCCGGTCGGGCGGGATGCCCGGCCCGTTGTCACGGACAGACAGCACCAGGTATTCCCCTTCGGGAATGGTTTCAAACAATGCGTGCAACGGAGCAGACAGGGTTTCCGTGCACAGCGTCAGCGTGATGCACGGGTCGGGCTGCCCCGCGACAGCGTCACGCGCGTTCGTCAACAGGTTCATCAGCAGCTGGTCAAGCTGGACCGGGTCAAGAGTGATTTCCCCGGCGTCAGGACTCAGAACATGACGGAAATTGATGGTCTCCGGTGCCGTGTCTCTAAACAGCGAACAGATTTTGAGTACATGTCGGGCGATAGGTATCGGGCGCACGGACACCGGCCGCCGGCGGGAGATATCCAGCAGCTTTCGGGTGAGTGCCGCGGAGGTGTCGACAGCACTGGAGATCCCATCGGGCAGGTGGAGTGTTTCCGGAGGCATCGGACGGGTTCTCAGAACGTCGCAGTATGTGCGAACTGTTTGCAGCGTATTGTTGAAGTCGTGCGCCAGTCCGCCCGCCATACGGCCGATGCTCTCCATTTTCTGGTAGTGCCGCAACCGCTCGTGCAGCGACTGTGATTCAGCACGCAGCTTCTGGAATTCGGTGATGTCGCGTTTCACCGCGACATAGCAGAGGAGTTCCCCCCCAGCGTCAACGACCGGCGAAATGGTCGCCTCTTCGGTGTACAGCTCTCCGCTCTTCTTCTTGTTGATCAACTCCCCCCGCCAGGTATTTCCTGCAAGCAATGTGTTCCAGAGCCGCCGGTAGAAGGCAGCGTCATGGGATCCGCTCTTGAGAATGCGCGGGTTCCTACCCAGGACTTCACTGGACGAGTACCCGGTCACTTCGCAGAACTTTCTGTTGACGTAGCTGATGTTTCCGTCGGGATCGGCGATGATTACGATATCCTGCGCCTGCTCCACGGCCGTTGCCAGTATTATCCGTTCCCGTTCGGCCGCTTCAATCCTGGTACGATCCACGGCGACGCTGAAGATCGCCGCCGTACCTTCCCACTGGATCGGTCTGACAGAGACGTGCAATGGTATGTAATGGCCGTCCCTGTGGCGGTGTCGTACGGTGAACTCCGCGCGGCCATCCCGGAACACCTGCGCGATGCGTTCCGGGATCAGTGCGGCGCTCTGCGGATCGTCCAGATCCTGGATCCGCATCGCCATGAATTCCTTTTCAGTATAGCCGTGCAGCTCTGATGTTCTCCGGTTCGCGTACAGGAACCGTCCGCTGCAGTCGTGCACAGTGATTGACTCCGGAGCATTGTCCAGCATGTATGCGAAATGCGCGTCGTGTGCGCGCTCCCGCATCTGGCTGGTGATGTCCACGTGGTGGCCGATCACGCACAGGACGTTACCGGTTTCGTCACGTTCAACCACCCTGCCGAGTGCAAGCATGTTCCGATACTCGCCGGATCTGGCGCGGATTCTGAACTCGTTGCGGTACTCATCCACACCGCTCCGGATGAACTCCATCGAGCGTTGGAGTGTCGCGTCCCGGTCATCCGGGTGAATGAGCGCGAGCCACGCGTCGTACGTCGCCGGGAAGTCACCGGGTCGGTATCCTACCATGGTGTAGTAGCGTTCGGTGAACTCAAGCCTGCCGGCGGTGGGCCACCATTTCCAGACGCCTCCGGCGATGGCTGTGAGGACTCGTACATGTTCATGCACGGCGCTGCGCATTTCTTCGCAACGCGAAACCAGCGGCGTGACATCGGTGAATGTCAAATGCACACCATCCGGGATACGGTCGGTTTTGTGCAGCGCCCCCCTGGAAACCAGGAACGCCCTGACGCGGCCGTCCGCATGCAGTAAACGCATTACGCGGGCCCCGGCGCACCCCATTTCTTCCGCTCCCGGTGCCGTTTCCGCATCCGCGGAGCGGCCCCCGCTCTGCATGAAATCACACAGCGGGCGCCCGAGCATTTCCGCGCGGGTGCGGCCCAGCATGCGTGCGAAGGCGTTGTTGATGTACCTGAGCCGGAGTTCGCCGTCCACGGCGGCGACGCCGATGGACAACGTGTCCCACAACCTACGACGATGGATATCTTCGGGTTGCATCCCCGTGCCGCCGTCAGAATTGCGGAGTGGTTGTGTGCGTACACGTTTTCGGACGCCGTTCACTTGACGCATCGTGCGTCTCCATTTCCGTTCTGTGTCGCCCGGGAATCCATACTGTAGATGAAAGCGAGCACCCCTGCAACCGCCTCGTACAGGTGCTCCGGGATCCGGCTGTCCAGTTCCAGAGACTCCAGAGCGCGCAGGAGTCCCGGATCTTCGTACAAAGGGATGCCGTGTTCCCGTGCGGTCTCTATGATGCGCCGCGCCGTGTCGCCGCGACCGCGCGCGATGAGTCGCGGTGCGTTTTCGCGTGCTGGATCGTAGCGCAGCGCGGCCGCGGCGTCCGGTGCACGGCCGGGTTTTTGGTTGTGCACTCCAGCAGTCATCGCTCAGAGCCTCATGTCTACGGGCCGTACCGCGGCGAGTGCGGCGACAGCATGTCGTATCGCTCTCCGGCGGTCGTCCTGATTGTCTACAGTGCAGGTGAGTCCGGCGATGCGCCACCGCGGGACGATTTCTTGCAATAAGCTGAAGTGCTCCGTGAGACGCACCCGCACATTCTCGCTGTCCACCCGGAAAGAGATGTTCCCCTTGGAATCGTCTCCCGAGAGGAGTGCCTGGACCGTCCCGAGCATTTGCGTCCGAACTGACAGCAGGATGGTACAGATCCCGGGTCTGTCGTGCGCCGCCTTCTCATCGTCCTCCTCACGGAAAAGATGCAGACGAACCGTCGGTTCCCCCGACAGACCACTGTCAAGCATGAATGACTGGTGGGTAGACGTCCCGCGGCGGGTTCCGGTGCGGTCGTCCAGGACCCGCAGCAGGTCGTCCTTCAGAAAGTCGGTGGCACCGTGCGGACGGGCGGGGCAGGTGTCCCGTGACTTTCGCGGTGCACGGCGAACCATCGTCTGCAACGACAGCGCTGCACGGATGAAATCCACATGTTCCGCCAGGGTTGTGATACGCCCAGCAGCTGTTTCAAGAAACCGGCGTGCAAAGCCGACCCATTGTTCCAGACCGTTCCCTCCTGCAGCGTCGTATGGGTCGCTCCCCGATGGGTGTTCGGCGACGTGCGGACCCGCGATCCAGTCCGGCAGGATACGCAGGATGAGGTGCGGTTCAACCTGCGAAACGGCGAGACACACCGCCATCCCGGGTGACAGCGACACTCCGAGCGGAACCGCGGAGAACGAGACATCTCCGGCGCGCATCTGCACCCGCCCATCGGCGGTGAACCCCTGCACCACCGCGTCCAGGATTCGACCAGGGGTCAGCTGCAGATGGACGGCCGGTTCGGTGACGGCGGTGACCGTGGTTCCTGCGGAGGATATTGCGGTAAGGTGCGGGAATGCGGGACCGACATGCATGGAAGCAACACCCTCCTTCAGGTTGTTTCGTCCGCGATGTGTGCGCCCCGCTGGGTCAGCGCTGTACGTTCAACGCCGAATGGTTTTTACGGATCGCCGGTTCGGGCCCGCCTGTTCGTTTGCGGGCTGCCTCCGCCCAGGTGTCCCGGAGGGGCTGAATCAGTGTGATGATTTCGCGGATCTCCTCCTCTCGTTTTGAGAAGTTTGCTTCCACGAGTTTCTGATACACGAAGAGGTACAGCGCCTGCAGGTTATAGGCGATCTGGCCGGTGTCCGTCTTGAGCGACACCATCAGCTCTTTGACGATCTCGCGCGCACGGCCGATGAGCCGCGTGCTCTCGGCATGGTTGCCGCTGCGTATGTGTTCGATCGCCTGATTGAGAAAACGCAGCATGCCGTCGTAGAGCATGACGACCAGCTTCTCCGGCGGAGCCGACAGAACCGCGTTTTCCAGGTACGACTTGTTGCCGGTGGCGGTATTCATGGTGATGGTCCGTTTCGGGGATGATTGCCGTTACTTTCCCGTTCCCCAGTTGCGTGAAAGATTGGTCAGCTGCGAGGAAAGCCATGCGCTGGTGCTCTGCATTTTACCAAGCGCGGACTCCATCGCGAGGAATTGCGCGCGGAGTCTCTCCTCACGCTGCGCCATGCGGGTTTCGAGCTCGGTTTCCAGTCCGGAGAGGTATCGGAGTTCCGCTTGTATGCTTTCGGTGACCGTGGGAATGAGGCCGAACCCGGCATCCGTAATGGAAGCGAGGGTGTTGATGGCATTTCCGGCGATGCCCGTGTCGGAGTATGCTTCGAGTTCCACCATCCGGGCGCGGTTGTCGGGTGCGTTGGTGCCGGTGATTTTCACCCGGATACGGTCGGTCGGTTTGCCGCTGAGGAAATGAGTCATGACCCCGCTGGTATTGTCGGCGACGGTGTGCGTCGTCACCCAGGACGCATCCACCTGCGGATCCGCACCCTGCTTCAGGTACTGCAACGCATAGGACCGGATGCCGTACGATGCGGCAGGATAGGTGATGCTGTCTATGGTACGCAGCACCACTTTGTTGATCTGGCGCGGATACGCAAACGACAGCGTCAGGTAATCCGTGCCGAGTTCCTGGGCGCTGGTCCAACCGCCGGCCGGCCAGTTCTCGGAGGATATTACTCCGTCGTTGAGCGCTGCCAGTGAACCCTCCGCCGTTGCGGAACCGGACGACACGACTGCTCCAGGTGTCAGCGCGATATTCGCGGTCGCGGTGAACAGGCGCTTCACATCCTCCAGGTGGTATGTCAGGACACGGGTCAGCTCTGTGTCGTCTACGCTGAAGGTTCCGGAGACATCGACCCGCACCCCCAGCTGGAAAATGGAGTTGAACGACGATGATACGCCGGGAACGGTCCGGGTCAGCGATGAAAGCAGTTGGTTCTCGATGTTCATCAGCATGACGTCGCCGAACAGCGGTCCGCCCTTTTTCTTGGTATCCGGATCGTACGTGTTCTGCGTACGTATCTCGGTGAGAATGCCGTTGACCGTTTCAATGAAGTCCTTGATGTTTTTTTTAATGCCGTCGATGTCGGTTTTGACGTCCACCGTCACCGGGGTTGGTCCGGCCTTCAAGAGCGTGAGCGTCAATCCCGGGATCAGGTCGTTGACGACGTTGGTTGGCCGGCTGATGACCTCGGGGTTGGTTCCCCCCAGGAGGATCAGCGCGTCCTGCGCCTCCTGTATCACATTGTCCAGGTGCATGCCTGACGGTGTATAGGTCGCCCGTATCTCCTGACCATCTGCAACATGAACAGCCACTCCGTCGGAAAAGAACTGCAGTGCGCCCGTGGCGATGTCAACCTCCACCTCGCTGCCGCTGCCCGTCCGTTGACCGACCCCACGTACGGTGAACGCGACGCCACCGACCGTCAACGAAGACACGTCCGCGATGTCGTCAAGCGACCCGTAGCCCAGCGAATAATCGCCCGCTACGGCTCCCTTGGTCCCGTCGCCGATGCCGACTAATTCATCCACCACCTGGTCACGGGTTCCCGATATGGTCAGTGTACCTATCGCACCGGTCCGGACGCTGGACAATGACAGCTTGAACGGGTTCGCCCCGGAGCCGGTGTTGATAATGGATGCGTAGAATGGACCGTTGAGGGCGTTGATCTCGTCCCGAATGCCCTCCAGGGTATTGTTGGAGTCGTCTATCGTGATGCGGTAGGCCGGATCCAGGTCGCCGCCCACGATTTGCGATGCGTTCACCGATGATCGGATCCCGAGGGACGCCGCCATGGTGCCGCCCGCTTCTTCAACCATGAAAAGACCAGTCCCGCCCGAAATGTCGCGCAACTGAATTCCGGTGCCTGTGTCATTTATGGAGGCCCGCACCGCGATGGACGTTGTGTTGTTGATGCGGTCCAGGACGTCCTGTATCGTCTGATCGTTGGTGAACGAGAACAGGGCGCTGTTGCCGTTCCGGTCCGTGATACGCATGCTTCCGGTGCCGATGCCCGCTCCATTATTGAGAAAGGCCAGACTGGTGTAACCGTTGACGTCCTGGTCTGCAGTGTTGTTGCCGGCCTTCACCGTGATGGTGCCGCCGGGCATTATCGGCGTGTTGCGGGAGGAGTACCCGCGGGAGAGCACCTGGGATGCGCTGGCGAGACGCTGCACTGTGAAGCTGTATGTTCCCGCATCTGGAACTCCGCCCACCGAGACGGACACCGCCGAAAGATCGCTGGAAACCGCTGTCCGTTGTGCGAAGGTGAGTTCGCGGTTGAGGACGGTGGCGTTTATCTTCAGAGTGACCAGTCGCGCAGCCATCCCCTGCCATGCCGTCAGCTGGGTCGTGGCAGCGTTTTTCTTGGCCTGAAGTCTGACGAGCGGTTTGCGCTCGATCTGCATCAGCTTCGTTATGATATCGTTGGTATCCAGGCCCGAAACGATGCCGCTGACAGATGAAGTGCCCGCCATGATTCCTCCGGTGCCGCACCCCGCGATCGCCGCTGGGGTCGTCGTTGTGCTACTTTTCTTCGTTAATCAGAACCCCGGCAACTTCCTTGAGGCGCATCATCGTCTTGACGATCTCCTCGGGTGGTATCTGCTTTATGGTTTCGTTGTTTTCTATATTTATGATACGCACCCAGGAGATGTTGTTTTCCATGCCGAACGACAACTTGGTGTTGTAGATCGCCAGAACTGTGTTCAGTTTTTCCAGAAGTTGCTTCAGCTGTTCTGTGTCAAATTTGATGCCAAGATCCGGTAGTGGTTCCTGCGATGTGACTGGTTTGTGTGTGTCCAACTGTCTGGCCGTCTGAATCTGGTATGCCTGCTCTGTGTTCGGGAATACCGCCGCGGTGGCTTCCATGCTTCCCGCGATGGTCTTGATGGCGTCCATGGTATTCTCCTCTGCGTATGGACTCCTGTGTTGTACGGGCGGATATCATCGCACGGTCATTGGTGTTCGTTCTCCCGCCCCTGCATGTTCGGGGGTGGCGCCCCATCCCTGGGGCGCCACCCGCCGTTGAAACCTAAGCAACTTACCGCAGCAGCTGCAGCACACCCTGCGGGGCGACGTTCGCCTGCGCGAGCATCGCGGTACCGGCCTGGAGCAGGATCTGGTTCTTCGTGAACTCGACCATCTCCTTGGCCATGTCAACGTCACGGATGCGGGACTCCGCGGACTGGAAGTTCTCGGAGGCGATGCTCAGGGACTTCACCGTGGATTCCAGCAGGTTCTTCTGCAGCGCGCCGAGTTTCGCCCGTTCGGTGGAGACATCATCAATAGCTTCTTCGATGATGTCTATCGCGGTCTGTGGATCGGTCGCCAGCGAATAAGCGCCGCCCGTCTTCATGCTGTTGAGACCGTTGATGCCACCGGCGGTGGTACCGAGCTGCGATGGGTCGAGACTCGCCATGGACACCCTCTTGATCTCATTTTTGTTGCCGCCGATCTGGAATTGCACGGCATTGCCTTCCACCATCAACGCGCCCGTGTAGGTAGCAGCGGTGTTTCCGGTGGTTGTCATCGTCACCGCCATGCCTGCGTAGGCGGTTCCCGTGTTTGCTGTCAACGTAAGCCCATTACCGGTAGCTGCCTCGCCGTTGATTGTCCCGACGATATCTGCACCGAGATCTACGGAAGAACCGGTCGCCGCCAGAATACCGTTGATGTCAACGACCGATACTGATTGGGATGAGCCGTAGTTGTTAGATACGAAGTGTACTCCACCCGACAAACTGACGGTCACCCCCTTGTTTGAAGCGGTGAGCGCGGTGTTGAGCTGCGCCACAGCAGCGGCGACCGTCGTGCCACTATTGAAACTAACCGTGACGCCCTGCACGGTGATACTCCCGCCATTTGCAAGCGTGTCGCCGCCGGTCAGATTGTTGCCGCTGACAAACGCTCGTTCCGCTGCGGTGGTTACGACAACATCCACGTAATTGGTGCCGGTGGGGGCCGTATTGCTGGTGGTCACGGATGCCACCGCTGTGGTGTTGAGCACCGTGCCCACGTTGCCGGAAGTTCCGTCCAACAGTTTTTTGCCGATGAACGCCGTGGTGTTGACGATCTGTTGTATAGACTCAATGGCCGAGTCAACCTGTTGCTGGTCCGCCGCAATGGCCGTTGCGCTGGTGGCTCCGGTGTTGGCTGCGTGCACAGCCAGGGCGCGCATCGAGTTGAGCATGGTGTGGATTTCGGTCATGGCACCCTCGGCCGTCTGGATCATAGCGATGGCGTCCTGGGTGTTGTTGATGGCCTGTTCCACGCCGCTGATCTGTGAGCGCAGTTTCTCTGAAATCACGAGTCCCGCCGGATCGTCCGCCGCTTTGTTGATACGGAATCCGGATGACAGCTTCTCCAGCGACTTTGACAGGGCGCTGTTGGTCCCTGTCACATTTCTCCACGCGTTGAGCGCCGAGAGGTTGTGGATGATTCTCATGGTGATTCACCCTCCGTGGGTTTGATGGTGGTTCGGGCTTCCGTGCCCGACCGTGTGCGGTTTTTGTTTGCGGGGTGTTCCGCGAACCCCGCCCCGTGTCTGCTGATCACCTCCTTTTCGGGGTGGATTGCCGCTGTACTCTTTGTCAAGGATAGTATCGGCAGGGAAGGAGCGGAACTTTAGCGGTTTAGGCGGTATTCCCCGGATGTACATAGATGCGATTCCCGGAATCGGTTCACAGGCAGGTGATTCCAACGGAGGCGGTTCCGCTCCGAGGGGTGTTGCACCGCAGGGCATGTCTGCCCGGCGGGTCAGCGATGGTGTTTCAGGGTTTCCTTGATGCGGGCGAGTTGTTCCGGGCTGGCCGCCGCGGCGGCCTGGTTCTCCTGTTGCACCGCCAGGTACACTTCTTTGCGGTTGACGGGGACCGACTTGGGAGCGCTGATGCCGAGTTTGACGTGTTCCCCCTTGACCTCGATGACGAGCACTTCGATGTCGTTGCCGATGACGATGCTCTCGCCGGTGCGACGGGCAAGCACCAGCATGATCAGGCTCCCGCGCCGACCAGCGTATGTCGCAGCGGATACTCTTCCGACAGCACCAGCTGGCGCGCCAGACGGTTGGCGGTGTTGATGACGACGGGGCCGCGCAGATTCAGGTGCGTTTCAAGCGGATTCTCCGCGGGAATGACCACGAATACGAGGATGCGGGCGTCTCCGACGCCCGCCAGGGAGATGGGAGACACCTCCTCCGGCGGCACTTTGACGGTGTAGTCCGGCACGAATCTGGTGGGGTCGGCGACCACGAACGCGAGCGCGGGGTCCTCAGTCGATTGCAGCCAGCAGAAAGGGTCTTCCGGCGAGTTTTGCAAAAGGACGAATCGCTTCCTGTCGGGGTAACCGATGATGCCCTCCGGAAAGGTGATCAGATCGTCTTCCGAGGTATCCAGCGGTCCGAATCTAGTGGTCTCGATTTTCATGCAGTCTTCTCCATGCCTGTGCGTTGCCGCTGCCGATTTCGTTCGGCGCTGTTCGCGGCGACCATTTCAGTTTGTCAGATGATGCGCGAGGTCACCTGATGAAGTCTAGCAGGGATGTCCGATAGATATTGGCGGTCATCGCGAGCGAGGATTCGTAGACGTTGCGCACCGATTGCAGGTCGGTGAGTGTTTTCACAAAGTCGGCATCCTCTTCGTCGGATATGAGACGGGTGACCACCGCTTCCATCTCGGTGATATGGGTGCCTGAGAGTTCGGCTTTGTTGACGCGATGGCCGATCTCGGCCCGGGCGCGGAGGATGCGATCCAGTGCGGTTTGGATGCGTTCGATCTGGTCGTTGACGCCGGTCGCGGAATCGGTGCGGAGAGCGGTTTCCAGGTCTTTGAGCACCGCGAACGCATCGGAGTCGGTCCGGAGGGGTGGCGTTTCCGCAAAGTCGTTTCCACCGGCGATCGCCGCCGGAAACGGAAACGCCGCGGAAAAAACCGGCGCACCGGCAACCGTCAGTTGCAGGTGGTTGATAATCACCGATGGCGGGAAAGCAGCGGTATCGGGGTTGTCCACCCGCAGCCCGCCGTCCTCTTTTACCGTGACTGTTATGCCGGAACCCGGGATGGACGCCGCCCGCAGGGCCGTCTGGAGCGCCGCGGCAAGGTCGTTGAGCGTGGTGGCGTCGGAGACGGTCAGGGTGCCGGCGATGGGTGTGCCTCCGATGTCGCCGTTGAACGAGATGATGTCGCCGGCTCTCACGCCGAGAGCGGAGCCGGCGGCGTCCCGGAGCGTCGTGAGGTGTTCGGTGCCGCGAACGGTCCCTCCAAAAACATCCCTGCCGTTCATGTTCATGCCGAGGGTCATGCCCCCGGGACCGATTTCCGCTTTCCGTTCACCGTAGTCCCCGCGGTATCGGCCATCGGCGTCGTAGGCGGGAGTGAGGCTGCGGTATCCGGCGAAGATGTAGGTGTCGCCGAACCGCGCGTTGGCGATATCCAGCAGGCGCTCCCGCAGTTTCTGTACGTCGTCGGCGAGCGCCTGGCGCACCTGCGCGTTGGTGGTGTCGCTGGCGCCCTGGACCGATATAGTGCGCGCCTGCATGAGAGTCTGGTTTGCGGCGTTGAGCTGCGATTCTACGTAGTCCAGGTGTTTGACAGCTTCGTTCAGATTTTTTTCGTAGCGCGCCAGGGTGCGAACCTCGGAACGCAGTTCCAGCACGCGCGATGCCGCAACGGCGTCGTCCGACATCCGCCGCATCTTCTTGCCGGAGGATGCTGACCACGACAGGCTTTCCATGTCCTGGAGGTGCTTCTGCACGGATCCCGTCAGGTTGCGTGAAATAATCTTGTCAGTTATTCTCATGTATCCCCCGTTACCGGCCCGCTCCCGTCCGGTTGATCAGCGTATCCAACATGGAGTCGGCGGTGGATATCAGGCGTGCAGCCGCTTCGTAGGCGCGCTGGTATTGCAGCATCTTGAGCAGTTCCTCGTCAGTAGACACCCCGGAAACCGATTCCCGCAGGTTCTCCAGTTGCTCCAGGACCAGGCCGGTGTTTTCCACCGAGCGGGCAGCCTCCTGCGATCCCATGCCGATGCGGGCCACGGCGTTGTTGTAGAAGTCACTGAACGTCGCGCTGCCTGTGTTCATGGTCAACGCGTTTTTGAGCGCAATGATCGCCAGGGCGTTCTCGTTGTCGCCCGGCGCTCCCGAGCGCGAGGCGGCGATGCGGGCGGGATCCTCACGGACCGCACTGCTGACCTCGATGTCAGAGGCGTCCGTGCCGGTAAAGAACGGGTTGATGATCCCAAGGTCCTCCATCAGACCGTCCGCATCGCCGGTCACGCGGATGGCGCGGGATGAGCCGGGCGCCACGCTGAGCACCAGGCGGGCTCCGGACACGGATGCCGTCACGCCGGTTCGGGCGGACTCATTGTTGATGCGCGCGACGATGGAGGTGAGGTCGTCCCCTGCCATCACGTTGACCGGTATGTCGTTGAGGTGGAATGTTCTGTCTGATGACAGCACACCCGGAAAATCCAAGGCACCCACGATCCGTGATGTGCCGTCCAATCCCATGCCGGAGAGATGTTGCGCGTTGATGCGCTGGATGAAACCGGTTGCGAGTTGGTTGATCACGGCGATGCTGTCGGGTATAACGGTGTCACGCATGTCGTACAGCGCCTTGAGGCGTCCGTTCCGGGCGTTGACGAGTTCGCCGGAATCCCGCCACCGCAGTTCCGCCATCGGCGGGGCGGAACCAGCTCGATCCGCAGCCGTCACTTCGAAGGCGTTTTTTTCGAACACCAATGGGTGGCCGTAGATGTAGAGATTGACGCTGCCGTTGTCCGATTCAAGGACCTGCACATTGACTATTTCGCTGATCTGTTCTATGAGTTTGTCGCGCGTGTCCCGCAGGTCGTTTGCTTTGATGGAGCGGTGTTCAACGCTCTGAATCTGGTAGTTGATCTGGGCGATTTTTTTGGCCATGTCGTTTATGGCCTGCGGTTGCGCCCGGATTTCCCGGTCGACGTTGAGGCGCAGGTCGTTGAGGCGCTGGTGCATCTGCCGGAAACCGTCGGCGAGGGTGCCGGCCTGTTGCACCAGGTTGGAACGGGCCACCATATCGGTCGGGTCGTTTGAGACGTCCTCCCAGCTGTTCCAGAACGCGTTCATGACCGACGCAAAAGCCCGTTCGGTCGGCTCGCTGAAGACGACCTCCAGCTGAGAATAGATTTTCTGCATGGCTGTCCACCGGCCGGAGGTGGCTGTTTCCGTCTGCAGGTGGTAGTCGACGAAACGGTCGCGCACCCGTTCGAAGGTGCCCACCTGGACACCTGTGCCTATGAAACCTTCCGGAGCGAGGTACGGCAGCGTCGGCTCAAGGAGTGCCCGCTGTCGTGAGTATCCGGGGGTCGCGGCGTTGGCGAGGTTGTGCTGGGTTGTCTGCAGCGCCATCTGGAAAGCGCGCAGCGCGCGGACGCCGGTCTCCAGCGACACCCAGAATGACATCAGTGCATCTCCCCGCCGCTACGTGTCTGCTGCGTGCTGCAGCGCATGTGATGGTTCATACACGGCGGTTCAGCACCCGCGGAGATCCTTTCGGCAACAACTCCCCTGCTCCCGTATACAGGGGCGCGTTCGCATCCCCGGTCAGGAAACTCAGGAGGTAGCTGGTGTATTCCAAGCAATGACGGATGAGCGAGGCGTTGTACTCGTTGAGAAAATGCAGCTCTTCCAGCGCCGCGGACAACCGACGCTGCAGCTCCTGATAGCGCCGTTTCCAGACTTCGGGCAGCAGGGCGCTCAGCGCCTGCAGGTTGAGCTTTCCCCGGTCTCCGTCATAGGCGATGGGCAGGAGGCGCACCGCATGCTGTCGCCGCTCCTCCAGCACGCTGATGCGTGATAGTGCCGATTCCTTGGCGGCGGTGATCGCGGGCAAATCGTCGGCGCGGCCCTGTACCAGACACCGTTGTTCCCCCCGGGAGAGGGTGATCAGTTCCTGGTAGATGCTGAGCTGCTCGGCGAGAATGTCTTCGATCGCCGCGAAAGCGTCGGTTCCAGGACGGTCTTTTTTCATGCAAGGAGATCCACGATATTCTTGCGGATCAGAGCATCGGCGAGTCTGTCCGTGTCGTGCTCATACACCCCGTCGCGAATGTTACGCTTGATTTCCTCTACGCGATCCGCACGCACCTCCGGGGATGCGAGCATCGCCTGCCGGGCCGCCAGTATTTCGCGCGCCTTGTCGGACAGAACGACCTCATCGCCCGCCGGTGGAATGGATGCGGTTTCCCCTGATCCGCGCTGCGCAGCTGGTGCCCGCCCGGCCCTGCCGGGAGCGGAGGAATGGACAGGGTATGTCCCCCGCTGCGTATTGGTCGTCTTGTCTGGTTTGATAGTCATCGTATGCCTCCGGGACGCTTATGCGGTAATCCCGTCTTATATATTATATCGGTTTTTCTTGGATTTTCTTTAGCGGGGGGTGTTGTATGTCTGCCGGGATCTAAAACCTGCTGGCTTTCCACGATGCGCGCAATCCCCACCACGCCCGCACCGGCGACCTGCCGTGCGAGCTCTTGATCCATGAATTCTCCAAATATCTCTTCGCCTGTCGAAAGTGCGAATATGCCTTCACCACGTGGGACCGATTTGCGCATCTCCTTGAGCATGGCCTGGATGAACAGCGATTCGAACTCCCTGCATGCCTTGGCCAGCGCGGAGCGCGATGGGCCCGGGGTACCCCGGGAAAGGTTCGCCGATACGGGATGAATGCCTCGGGTGACCATCACATGAGCTCCAGTTCCGCCTGGATACCGCCGGCCCGTTTGATCGCCTTGAAAATGCTGATGATGTCGCCGGGCTTGAATCCCAGCGTGTTGAGCGCCGTGACCAGCTCGTCAACCGATGCGCCCTTGAGTACCACCGTCCCATCACCGGGATCCTTGCCGGAGGTGCCGATCTCTATCTGCACGTTGTTGTGTGACACCGCCACGGGGGAGACGGTGATGTTGTTGCCCATGACCACCGTCCCGGTACGTTCGTTGATCACGATCCGCGCCACGCCGTCAGGTTCCACAGGGAGCGATTCCACCATCGCCAGAAATCGTACCGGGAGTGATGCGTGTTCTGCCGGAACGGTTATGCGCACGATGCCCGGGTCAATTGCCGTTGCAGTTCCCGGGAAGCGCCCATTGACACTGGCGGCGATCCGCTCGGCGGTGGTGAAGTCCGGCCTGAACAGCGCGATGCTGGCGTACGTGGTGGCTCCGTCGTTGAGCAGCCAGTTCCCGGCCTCCATGTCGCGCTGGACGATGGCACCTTCGACCACGCGTCCCGTGCATTGTCCGGGGGTGGAGAGATACCCGGAGCGGCGACCTTCGACGGTGAGTGGTCCCTGCGCGAATGCCGCCACAGTGCCGTCCAAGCCCCGCAGCGGCGTCAGCAGCAACGTCCCTCCCTTGAGCGATGTCGCATCCCCGAGCGCGGAGACGACGGCATCCATCGCCGTTCCTTTCCTGACGAATGATCCCGCTTTCGCCGTGACCACGACCGATGCAACATTACGCACCCGCATCTGAGCTTCCGGTACGGACACCCCCATGCGTGACAGCATGTTGGCCACCGCGTGCACGGTCATCATCGCCTTCGCCCGATCCCCGGTGCCGTCCAGTCCGACGACCAGCCCGTAGCCGATCAGCTGGACATCCCGGGTGCCTTCCACCCGCGAAATGTCCTTGATGCGAACCTGTGCGTGTCCGGAGACTACCGAAAGCAACATCATTGATGCCACGAGGCGGCGTATGGGGGACCCGTTCATGCGTTCACCTCAGAATATCCAGTTGTACAGCCAGCCGACCGGTCCGAGCCAGTGGACCCACGTATTGCGGTTTTCCCTGCCGGAATACTCGATCCGGGCATCGGCGATGGAGCTTGAAAGCACGGTATTGCCAGCGCTGATGTCCCCGGGGCGGACCACCCCGGCGATCCGGATGGTCTGCCGTTCGCCGTCTATGTTGATGATCTGCGATCCGGCGATACGCAGGTTGCCGTTGGCGAGCACCTCGGTCACTTCGACGGTGACATTCGCAAAAAGCGTCCCTTTTCGCTGTGTGCTGACCCCGTTATCGTATGCGGTGTTTGCGTTGAACCGGGGATTGCCGTTGACCCCCTGGACGTAGGGTGACAGGTTGACCGTCATGTCGGTTCCCGACCTCTTGGTAAGTCGGCGGCTGATTCCTTTCTCCGCACGGGCGTTTTCCATGACGACAACGGTGATGAGGTCACCGGTCCGGTAGGCCTTGAGGTCGCTGAAAAGGAACGCCCCTTCGTACGACGGAATGCTCTCTGTCGACGCACGGGCGCCGGGACCGGCCTGCGCATACAGCGCTGTGGCCGCGGCCGCGACGGTGAGAAACATCGATACCGGAATCCGGATGTTCATGGTCTACCTCCCGCGATCCGGACGGTTCCCGGACCTGTCACCACCGCACGGATGACCCGGTTGTTCGCTGGGTTGAGAACCTTGATACGGTCACCCACACGTCCATCCTGCTGCGCGTGTGCCTGAAACGCAACACGACACCGCCCGGCGTCGGCGACCACAGTGATCGTCTCCTTGCCGGTGACAGCAGGCGGCTGCTCCACCATGCGTTCGTACAGCCTGCTTGCGCGCGGGATGCGGCAGCGGGCGCGTTGTCCGATGACACCGGCGGCTTCAACGATCAATGTGCGCGGAATAGCTGCCAGCGTAACGCGTTGGAGCATGATGTCGGATCCCGAGATCACCTGACCGCGCGCGATATCCCGTGCAGCCACCGGTATTTCCCGGGTGAGCGAGACACGCAATGGAACCCGCACCACGGCGGCCGTCTTGCCGTCCGCGACGATGTCGAGCGTGACGGTGACAGGTCCGGCCGGGCGATCGATGAAGAACGGCCGGGCGACCACGGTGACGTGTTCCCCCTGCACATCCATGTCGTTCCGTGCGCCGATGAACACGATCTCCGCGTTCCCGTTGTCGGCCAGCTGTGCCCGGCATGCGTGTTCCGCGACGGTGCATAATTCCGCCGCGGTGACCGGTCGCGCGGTCATCCGCACCCTGCAACAGCAGGCGATTAGAACGGCCATCGCGATGGCTTTCATCGTTTTTCGGTTGCGGTTCACCGCACCATGTTGTTCGCCAGCGCGATCATATCGTCAGCCGTCTTGATGACCTTGGAATTTATCTCATAGGCGCGCTGCGCGGTGATCATATTGACCATCTCCTCAACCACCTTCACGTTGGACATTTCCAGAACCCCCTGAGCGAGCGTCCCGAATCCCTCCGTCCCGGGTGTGCCGACGATCGCGTCGCCCGAAGCGGCCGTTGCGACGAACAGATTTCTGCCGATGTTCATGAGACCGGCGGGATTGACGAAACGCGCCAGTTCCATGGTTCCGATAGTCTGTATCTCCCCTCCCGCGCGTACGGATATCGTCCCGTCCGAACCTACGTGCACTTCGGAGGCGTTTTCCGGAATCACGATGGATGGTTCGAGGTAATACCCGTCAGAGGTAACCAACATGCCGTCGGCGTTTTTTTTGAAGTCCCCCGCACGGGTGTAGGCGATCGTTCCATCGGGCATGGTCACCTGGAAGAATCCTGCACCCTCGATAACCATATCCAGGGGATTCTCGGTGCTCTCGTATTCCCCCTGGAGGAAGATCTTCTGCGTGGCGACCGGCCTCGTCCCCATCCCGATCTGAATGCCGGTCGTCGTCTCCGATTGGCTGGTCGTCCTGGCGCCTGCAGGCGCGACCGTCTGGTAGAACAGGTCCTGGAAATCCACGCGCATCTTCTTGAACCCAACGGTGTTGACGTTCGCCAGGTTGTTGGCGAGTGTGTCAACGCGCAGTTGCTGTGCGTACATGCCGGTTGCAGCCGACCACAGTGCTCTGAGCATATCAGTATCCTCCCGGAGCTGGTCAGGCGATCTTGCCGATCTCGTTGACCGCCTTGTTGAGCGTAATATCCTGCAACTGTACGGCGCGCTGCGCTGATTCGAAACCGCGCAGGTGCGCGATCATGGCGACGATTTCCTGAATCGGGTTCACCGTAGACATCTCCAGGTGCCCCGACAGCACTTCGGCCGATGATGGGAGAGGCTCGCCTGCACCGTCGTACCGGTAGAGGTTGAGCCCTTCCTTGATGAAACCGCCTCCTTCTCCCGCGGCGACCACCGCAAAACGATCCCACTCCGCGCCGTCAACATGAATGACCCCGTCCGCTGAGATGGATACATCGCCGCGTTCCGGCAGGACTATCGGTCCGCGCTGGCCCAGCACCGGATGCCCGTCCTGCGTGACCAAGGCCATGTTGCGGTTCAGGCCGAATGAGCCGTTTCTGGTATAGCGGATGCCTGAGGGAGTCTCAACTGCGAAATATCCTTCGCCGACCAGGGCGACATCCCATGGGTTCTCGGTGGCGACAACGCGCCCCTGTGTACGGTCGGTGACGGTGGCGTCAAGGACGACGCCGCCCTTGACCCTGGGGGCGTCTTGCCGGAGAGTGTCCTGCAGGATGCTGCTGAAACTGCGAAACACCGGAGTTTCCTTCCGGAAACCGGCGGTATCCGTGTTTGCGATGTTGTTGGCGGTGACATCCTGCGCCTGGGCGGCCGCCACCATCGCATCCGCCGCGAACTTGATACCCTGAAGCATGTTCTCCTCCTCTGAAACGCCTGAGGTCTGCAACGTTAGATGCAATTGGGCTGCCATCCCCCGTTCACGCCGGACTTTCACCGCCCGCGCCCAATAGCAGTCGCGCCATGGTACGGCTGTCTGCGGTCTGGATGTCCTGCGGAACGTTCTGGCCGGTGGTGAGGTATGCAATGGGCAGTCTGAATCGCTGGGACACCTCGAATATCAAGCCGTAGCAGGACGTTTCATCCAGCTTGGTGAATATCAGGCGGTCCGGAGATATCGCCCCGAAGCTCTCCATGCACATCTCGGCATCCTGAATGCGCATGCCCGCGTTCATCAGCAGGTATGTCTCAACGGGGCGGATCGGCGCGAGGAAGTCCCGAAGTTCCGCGATGCGCAGGCTATTAGAAGGTGACTGCCCGGCGGTGTCAACCAGCACCACATCTTTGTCCGCGTGCCGGTGGACGGCGACGCGGAGTTCCTCGGGAGTGGTTGCGGTTTCACAGGACACGTCCAGGATGCGTGCATACGTGCGCAATTGGTCGGTTGCCGCGATGCGGAACGTGTCCATGGTGACGAGGGCGATCCGTTTTTTCTCCGAGAAGCGCAGACGGGCTGCGAGTTTCGCGATGGTGGTGGTCTTTCCGACACCCGTGGGGCCGGTGAACACGGCGACCCGCAATCCGTTGGGGATGCAGGTCAGGGGACCCGAGGATGGGAGCCGGCGTGCGATATGCCGTTCCATGGCAGCCAATGCCAACTCCGGATTTTTTTCCGCCTTCGAGCCTGTTTCCGCCGCCACCGCCGATACCAGGCGATCCGCGTGCCGGGGTTCAACGTCCTGGTTCAGCAGCTGTTGGCGCATTCTCAGTAGAATGGCTGGGATGGCCGTTTTTGTGGACTGAGAACCGGCATCATGGCCCGCTGCCGACGGCACTTTTACGCGTGTCAACCGCCTGATGCACGCGCGTTTACGCGGGCGGGATGTCTTCGGCCGCGGATGGGGTGCCGCGCGATGCGCCGCTTGCGCGGTACCTACAACTGCCGGTGCGACCGGGAGGGGTACCGCTTCGCCCGGATTCTCCTCTTCCAGGGCGACGGTGACCGAAACCTTTCCCCTGCCGAACAGTCCGAAGAACCCGCCGGCGCTGCCGTGTTCAATCTTCAACACTGAGGTACGCCATCCCCGGTCGTGCGTTTCCGCCTCAATATCGGCGAACACCTGCTGGAGCGTCCTGCCGCAATACGTCTTGGTCCTCACTGCGTCGAACCTCCCGCAACCGCGTCATACCCGACCATGCCGATCGGGGTGACACGCACATCCGAGTTCACCTCGCTGTACGATACCACCGGCAGTGTCGGGATGAATTGTTCGATAAACTTCTTGAAGTAGAGGCGGATTCCGGCGGAACACATGACCAGAGGCTGGTGTCCCAGGGCGACCGCCTTCTCGATTTTTTCCGAGAGCGCCCCGATAATGCTTTTCGCCACCGCGGGATCCATGCTGATATACGAACCGCGTTCAGTGTGCTGCACCGATTCGGATATGAACTTCTCGAGGCGGGGATCCAGCGTCACCGCCGGTATCTTGCCGTCCCGGTCCAGGAACTGCCGTGAAATCTGACGCGAAAGCGCGTGCCGCACGTATTCCGTCAATACCTCATGGTCCTTGGTATGCGGTGCGTAGTCTGCGAGAGTTTCCAGGATGGTCACCAGATTGCGTATGGAGACCCGTTCGCGCAGCAGGTTCTGGAGGACTTTCTGTACGGCCCCGATGTTCATGAGGGAGGGTATCAGTTCGTCGATCACCGCCGAGTTGCCTTTTTCCTTGAGATTGTTGATGAGCTGCTGGGTTTCCTGACGTCCCAGGAGTTCGTGCGCGTGGGATTTGATAACCTCCGAGAGGTGCGTGGAGATGACCGATGAGGGATCTATCACCGTGAAGCCGTTCATCTCCGCCTCGGTCTTGTATTCCTCGGTAATCCACAGGGCCGGGAGACCGAACGCAGGCTCCACCGTAGGCGTTCCGGGTATACGCGCAGTGGTTTCCCCGGGACTCATCGCCAGCAGTTGGTTGACCATCACTTCACCGCGGGCGATCTCGATGCCGCGGATCTTGATGACATACGTTTTGAAGGGCAGCGTAATGTTATCGCGTATGCGGACCGGGGGAACGATGATGCCCAGATCTTGGGTCGTCTGCTTGCGGACCATGGTGATACGGTACAGGAGATCACCGTTCTGCGTGGTGTCCACCAGCGGGATGAGGCTGTAGCCGATTTCGAGCTCCAGGATGTCCATGGTGAGCAGCTGCGAAACGTCTTCGGGTCCGCGCGGCGCCTCCTTCCTGGCGGTTTCGGAAGCGGCAGCGGCAGCCGCCTCGGCGGTTTTCCGCTGCATCCCTGACAGGTACACGATCGCGCCGATGATCGCGCCGACAACCAGGAACGGCACCGATGGGAGACCGGATACGAAGCCGAAGAGTCCGAAGGCGAACAGCGTGCCCATGGAGATCAGCAGCGCCTTCGGATAGGCGAGCACCTGGCCGGCAATTTCCTGGCCCAGATTGCCGCCGCTGCTGACCGTTCGCGTCACCACCAGTCCGGTCGCCGTCGAGATGAACAAGGCGGGAATCTGGTGGACGAGACCGTCGCCGATGGTGAGGATGGTGTAGGTCTTGAGGACGGTCAGCCAGTCCATTTTCCCCTGGACGAGACCGATGAGGATTCCGCCGAGTATGTTGATGACCAAGACGATGATGGACGCCACCGCGTCGCCCCGCACGAATTTGCTGGCACCGTCCATGGCGCCGTAAAAGTCGGCCTCCTGACGGATCTGTTCACGGCGGGCGCGCGCCTCAGCCTCGCCGATGATGCCGGCGTTCAGGTCGGCGTCCACGCCCATCTGTTTGCCGGGCATGGCGTCCAGGGTGAACCGTGCAGCGACTTCGGAGACGCGTTCCGCGCCCTTGGTGATCACGATGAACTGCACGATGACCAGGATGATGAAGATGACGAACCCGACCACGATGTTGCCGCGCACCACGACCTCGCCGAATGCGCGCACCACATCGCCGGCGTCCGCCTGCAAGAGAATGAGCTTGGTGGAGGCGACGTTGAGCGCGAGTCTGAAGATGGTGAGAGAGAGCAGCACCGACGGGAACGACGAGAACTGCAGCGCCGAGGTGATGTACATGGACATCAGCAGCACCACCACCGATACGGAGATGTTGAGCACCAGCAGCACGCTCATGAGCTGGGTCGGCAGCGGGATGATCATCAGGACCATGACGCCGACGATGGCTACCGCCAACATCGCATCCACATTGGACGTTATCCGTTCGAGCGGCCCCGGCTTTCCCCGCGTCTGTTCAGCCATGCGCGCCACCCCACCCGGGTGTTATCCCTCTGCTCATGCACGGGCCTCCGCCGCACCGCCGTGGCTGCGGGACCACCGGCCATGCAGATGGTATACATACGCCAGGATCTCGGCGATAGCCTGATACAATTCCACCGGTACCGACTCACCGACATCCGCCAGCTTGAAGAGCGAGCGGGCGAGGGGCTTGTTTTCTACGATGGGGATATGGTGCTGTCTGGCTATCTCGATGATACGCCGGGCCACCAGGCGCGCTCCCTTTGCTACAACACGGGGCGCCTTCATTGTTTCAGGATCGTAGGCAACTGCGATGGCAAGCCGGGTCGGATTGGTGATCACTACGTCGGCCTGGGGAACCTTCTCCATCATGCGCTTCATGGCCGTCTGACGCTGCAGCGAACGGATGCGGGATTTGATGTGTGGGTTGCCTTCTGTATGCTTCATCTCCTCCTGGACTTCCTGCTTGGTCATCATGATCTGGCGTTCATAGACATACCGCTGGAAGAGCGTGTCCAGTACCGCCAGCACGACGAATGCCGCGATACAGCGGAATGAGACGGCGAACAACAATCCCGCGATCGTGGTCGCCGCCGCGCCGGTGGCCACGCCGGACAGCCCCAGGAGCTCCGGAAAACTCCCCTGCACGGTGGTGTAACCGATGTACCCAACCACCCCGAGTTTGAGCAGCGCTTTGACCAGTTCCCCTGTTTCCCGCATGGAGAAGAGCCGCTTAAACCCGGAGAGCGGGTTGATGCGGTCTAACTTGGGCTTGAGCGCTTCGGTGCTCAGGAGGAATCCGAACTGGCCGACATTGGCGAGGATGCCGACGGCGAACAGCAACACCAGAAACGGGAGTATACTGATTGCAATCGCCCACCCCACTTTCGTCGCGATGATTCCAATGTTCTCGGGAGTCAAGCGGAAGGACGGCACCCACGCATACAGGGTTCGCGTGAGGTCGGCGAAACGTTCATAGATGAGCGCGCGCGCCAGATAGAAGAACGAAAGCGACGCGATGAGCACGGCCGCCGTGTTGACCTCCATGCTCCGTGCCACCATGCCGCGTTTACGCGCGTCCTCCCGGCGTCGCGGCGTGGCCCGTTCAGTACGTTGCTGCCCCGACTGCTCCTCAGCCATCCGTCACCCTCCGTCAGGTCCCGGCCGCGCGGGCCGTTTGTTCCACGAACGACGGCACGCGGGTGAAGAGCTGCATGAGTAGGTTCACGAACACGCCCGACACCAGGCCGAGCGTCAGCAGTCCCAGACCGATCTGTAACGGGAATCCGACGATGAAAATATTGATCTGGGGCATCGTGCGCGCCACGATCCCCAGCACTACATTGATGAGCAGCATGGTGATACAGATGGGGGCTGCTATCCTGACGGCAATGGCGATACTGTCCGCCCCGAGGCGCAGCAGTCGTTCCGCCAGCGCTCCGCGTATCCCCCCTCCGCCGACCGGGAGCACCTGGTAGCTCCGCTGTATCGCCTCGATGAGCCAGTGATGTCCGCTCATGGAAAGGAGCACCAGAATGGCAAAAACGTACAGTGCGTGGTCAATCAATGAGACCTGGGCTCCCAGGTTCATGTCGAGCGCATTGACCATGCCGAACCCCATTTGGTATCCTGCGATCTGCCCGGCCATCTGCACGCTCCAGAACACCGTCGTTGCGGCGATGCCGAGAACGGTGCCGTACACCATCTCCCCTGCGAGCAGCATCGCGTACGCGAAAGGTTCCAGCAGCGAAACTCCGGGCAACCGCACGACCGGTTGCATCGCGAGCGCGAGAAACACCGCGAATACCATCTTCACCTGCATCGGAACCGCACGGGCGCTGAACGGCGGTGCAAAAACAACGATGCACCCGATTCGCGCAAGCATCACCACGAATCCGGCGGCTGCATCGGCGAGCGAGTTGAACGTTCCCGTATTCATCGCACGAATCCCGGCAGCGAGATGAACAGTCGTGTCGTGAAGTCAATCAGGACACGCAGGATCCACGGTCCGAACAGTACGATGGAGACCACCGCGGCAAGTATTTTGGGTACGAACGTCAGTGTGGCGTCGTGTATCTGGGTGACCGCCTGGAAAACGCTGATAAACAACCCGACCACCAGGGAAAACACCAGTATGGGCGCCGAGATCAGCAGGGTCGTAAAAAAGGCCTGCTGCATAAGATGGATGATGAACTGTATAGTCATGTCAGGCAGAGTACGCCGCGGCTGCGTGGATCCGTTCGGACACTTTCATCCCGGTGCGCTGCTTGAGTTTCCTGACCAGCAAGAGCAGGGCGGTATCCAGTTCATTCTCCGACAGGTTCCGCAGCCCGTCGCAGCGCACCGTGCCATGGTCGAACGTGAATACCAACCGGGTGAAGCCCGAGGTTCCGGGAACGTCCGTGTGCACGCCGACCGCTCCAGCCGAAGAATCACCGGATCCGCCGCCGGTGTAATCACCTCTGTCCGCCGTATGCCGTTGCGAGAACACCAGAGACGCATGCTCCCGCCGGCGCCGCTCCTCGACCAACATCGAGACGATGCGGTCCAGCCGGCGGCGGCTCAGCGTGTCAATCCCTTCGTAGAACACCGCGAACCGTCCGAATTCAACAATGACCGTGCGCTTCATTCGGATATCCTTCCCCCGCATACGGGTTGTCGCCGTCATTTGAAACTCATGACCACACCGCGCGCAATCAGGTGCCATCCGTCCACCAGAACGAACAGCAGGATCTTGAACGGCAATGACACCATCATGGGCGGCAGCATCATCATGCCCATGGACATCAGGATGGTCGCAATGACCATGTCAATGACCAGGAACGGGATGTAAATAACGAAGCCGATTTCAAACGCCGTTTTCAGTTCGCTGATGACGAACGCCGGGATGACGACCTGCAGCGGCACTTCCTCCACGTTGCGCGGCTTGGGCATACGTGCCAGGTGTATGAACAGGGCCAGG
>Ga0209018_1000181_pt1 | contig 61717 bp, 63 predicted proteins | sample YNPBryBLVA2012_FD_185814 | JGI IMG/M metagenome (GOLD analysis project Ga0209018, IMG submission 185814) | Anoxygenic and chlorotrophic microbial mat microbial communities from Yellowstone National Park, USA - YNP Bryant BLVA 2012 (SPAdes)... ...
GGCTCGCCGGAGGTGGCGCTCGGCCTCCTCCGGCGGGACGTCATGCAAGTGGCCCAGCCAGTAATCGTTCTGCGGCCAGTTGATCAGGGAGATGTCGCTCAGGTAAGTTCCCTCCCGGAAGTTGCGCCGGTTGGCAATGCGCCGGTAGATCCAGAGATTCAGCGAGCCCCGGGCCGGCTCGGCCGCCGTGGGATCGAAGCTCACCGGACGGACTTGCAAGGTGACCGGATGGGTCATCGTCCAGCTCAACAGCTTGCCGGGCCAGGGAGGGCGCAGTTGGGGAACATAATCGCGCCAGAAGGCGTATTCCTCCGGCCGCTCAATGGTGTGATCCTCGCCCGGCAGGTAATCCAGGGCGAAGCAGACCGTGAAGGCCTGGACGTTGGCGGGTTGCGCCTGCTCGGGGGCGTGCGGCTCGCCGGTCTGGCGGCGGGATTCGAAGCCGGTGACGTATTCGGTCCGGGTCAGAGGCAGCAAGTCGCCCTGCTCGGTGGCGTCCAGGAAGTAGGGCGCGTGCACCAGGCGGTCGCGGCCGTCCTCCAGGGAGCGCAGCAGGACCGCGCGGACGCGATCGCCTTCGACGTCGGCGGCCGCCGGCCGGTGTCGCAACAGCAGCAGGAGCCGGCCGCCGCTCAGGTAAGGCGCCAGCAGGGCCTCGAGCACGGCCAGCGAGACGCGCGGTTCATGCGTCAGGCGGGAGACGCTGCCGTCGCCCGGATTCAAGTTCCAGCGGGCGCGGGCCTCCTCGGTCAGGGGATAGTGCCGGCGATAGTAGGCGCGCACCGCGTTACGGTAGGCGCGATAGCTGCGCGTGGCGCCGAAGGATTCGATCCAAGGGTGCTCGTCGGGCGGGACGGCCTGGGCGGTGAGCTGGCCGCCCACCCAATCGGTCTCTTCGCTGAGCACGACGCGCAGGCCGTTGCGCAGGGCGGCGAGCGCGGCCGCGCAGCCGCCCGTGCCGCCGCCGATGACCGCCACGTCGCAGCGCAGTTCGTTGCCCGCGGCGGCCAGCAAGGGCGCCGCGGCTTGAGCCAGGAGCGTTCTTCGGCTGAGTGGCATGCGATCATGATGACGCAGGCGCGTCGCGGGCGGCAAGGCGCTGGGTTATGATGGGCCCGAACCGATGGTTCTCAGGCGAAAGCGGCCGGCCCCGCCCGGCTCGCCGGCAAGGCCATGGGGCTGATCACCGTCAGCGGAGCGCCCGGCTCGCGGCACCAGGAGGCGGCGCGGCTGATCGCGCAGCGGCTGGAGTTCGAACTGGTGAGCGAGACCCGTCTGGCCTCGTTGATCGAGGAGGAATTCGGCCCTCGCGCGAAGCTGCCCGAACGCGCGGTGCCCGAAGCGATGACCTCGATCGTGGCGCGCCTGGCCACCCAGCATCATCTGGTGGTCTCGGCCGAAGGCGCTGAGCTGCTCTTCAAGGAGTTTCCCGGGCTGCTCCGCGTGCATCTGGTGGCTCCCGAGTCGCGCCGCCTGGGCGTGCTCATGCTCGAGCGCCGTCTGGAGCGCCCGGCGGCGCGCGAGTTGCTGCGCCGGCTGGAGAGCGAGCAGAAGCAGCGCCGCCGCCGCCGCTTCGGTAGGTCTGCGCTGCACCCCGAGTTCTTCGATCTGGTCTGCAACACCGAGGGGCTCGAGCCCGAGCAGGTGGCCGAGGTGGTGGCGGCCGCCGCCCGGGCGCGCGGCCTGGCCGAACAGGGATTGCTCTCGCCGGCCGCCGAGGCGCATCTCCAGTTTCAGGTGCGCTTGAAGCTCTCCCGCTACGGCATCGCTCCCGCCGGCCCTTTGACCCTCAAGCGCCGCACCTTCTCCCACCCGAGCGAGGAGATTTTCGCCAACTTACTGGACTTCTACCGGGTGGCCTGGGAATACGAACCGCGCAGCTTTCCCATCCGTTGGGACAAGGACGGGCGGGTGCTCGAGTCTTTTACTCCCGACTTCTACCTGCCGCAGTTCGATCTCTATGTCGAGCTGACCACCATGAAACAGTCCCTGGTAACCAAGAAGAACCGCAAGATCAAACTGCTGCGCAGTATGTATCCGGACGTCAATATCCAGGTCTTCTACCAGAAAGACTTTGAGAACCTGATTTTCAAGTACGGCCTGAGCCGCCCGGCGGCCGGCCGGCCGCGCCGCGCCGTCCTGCCCGCGCCGGCCGGCCCGGCCGCACCTCCCGGAGGAGCATGAGCCAGCCGCCGGTTCCCGAAATCGAACGCATCCTGTTCACCGAAGAGGAGATCGAGCGCCGCATCCGCGAGGTGGCCGAGGAAATCTCCGAGCGCTATCGGAACCGCGACCTGAAACTGATTGCCGTGCTGAAAGGCGCGGTCTTCTTCTTCGCCGCCCTGGCCCGCGCCATCCGGATCCCCGTCAAGGTGGACTTCCTCTCGATTTCCAGCTTCTCCAGCCGCCCTTCGGCGCCCGGCGTCGTGCGCATCGCCAAGGACTTGGACGAAAGCATCGAGGGCGAGGATGTCCTGCTGGTGGAGGACATCGTGGACACCGGCTTCACCGCCCGCTACCTGCTCCAGACCCTGGCCGCCCGCGGGCCCAACTCGCTGGCCGTCTGCACGCTGCTCGATCGCACCTCGCGCCGCATCGTCCAGGTGCCCGTCGAGTTCCGCTGCTTCGAGATCCCCGACCGCTTCGTCATCGGCTTCGGCCTGGATTACAAGCAGCTCTACCGCAACCTCGGCTACATCGCGGTGATGAAGCCGGACAAGGCCCTCTGAGGCGCGGAGTTTCTCGGGGCCTGACTCAGCGAGCACTCCTGCCCGCCATCCGGCGCCTTGCTCTGCGCCCCCCGGGCGCTGGGTCCCGGGCGGGCCTGAACTATACTGGTGGTTTCCCCAAGGAGATCCCATGTCGCAGGCCGCCGACCAGTTTGTGGCATCCCAGCAAAACCGTTTTCTGGAGGAACTCATGCAGTTCCTGCGCATCCCCAGCGTCAGCACCCTGCCCGAGCACCAGGCTGACATCCGGCGGGCGGCCGAGTTCGTCGCCTCCAGCCTGCGCGCAGCGGGCCTGGAGAATGTCGAGCTGATCGCCACCGACCGCCACCCCCTGGTCTACGGCGAGTGGCTGCAAGCGCCCGGCAAGCCCACCGTGCTTTGTTACGGCCACTACGACGTCCAGCCGCCCGACCCCGTGGAGGAGTGGCTCAGTCCCCCCTTCCAGCCCTCCCTGCGCGACGGCAACCTCTACGCCCGCGGCGCTTCCGACGACAAGGGACAGATGCTGGCCCAGATCAAAGCTCTCGAAGCGCTGCGCGCCGCCCACGGCCGCCTCCCCGTCAACGTCAAGTTTCTGGTCGAGGGCGAGGAGGAAGTGGGCGGCGCCTCGATCGCCCGCTATGTGGCTGAGCACCCCGAGAAGCTCAGGGCCGACGTCGCCCTGGTCTCCGACACGGCCATGTACGCCGAGGATCTGCCCACCCTCTGCATCGGGCTGCGCGGCCTGGTCTATCTGGAGATCGAGGCGCAAGGACCGGCGCGCGACCTGCACTCGGGTCTCTACGGCGGCGCGGCGCCCAATCCCATCTTCGCCCTCATCGAGTTGCTGGCTCGCGCCAAGGACGAGGGCGGGGTCCTTCGCATCCCGGGCCTCTACGACGACGTCGAACCGCCCTCCCCCGCCGAGAGAGCTAGTTGGGAACGGCTGCCCTTCGACGAGCGACGCTTCTTGGAGAAAGAGGTGGGAGCGGCGGCGCTGACCGGCGAGGCCGGCTACTCGGTGCTCGAGCGGGTCTGGGCTCGGCCCACCTTCGAGGTGCACGGCATCGCGGGCGGCTTCACCGGCGCGGGCGCCAAGACGGTGATCCCCGCCCGCGCCACGGCCAAGGTGAGCTTGCGCCTGGTGGCCCGACAGCAGCCGGAGAAGGTGATCGCAGCGGTGGAATCTTTCGTCGCCGCCCACGCTCCACGGGGCGTCAGGCTCCGAGTGCGCGTGCTCAGCGCCTCGCCCGCCGTGCTGGTCAATCCGGATCATCCCGCCATCCGGCTGGCGGCGGAGGCCTTCAGCGAGACGTTCGGACGGCCCACGGTCTTCATTCGTTCCGGCGGCTCGATCCCCATCGTGGGCGAGTTCGCCCGGCATCTGGGCATTCCCACCGTGCTGATGGGCTTCGGGCTGCCCGATGACGGCTTGCACTCGCCCAACGAGAAGTTCCGCCTGGAGAATTTCTATCTGGGCATCCGCACGGTGGCGCGCTTCCTGGAACGCTACGGGCAGGACGCGTGAAGCGGGCGCTGTCCCGCCGGCTTCTCCAGCGGCGAAGCTGATGGAACCCGCAGCGGCCCAGCAGGACAACATCGTACGCTCGGCGGGCATCGTATCCCTGGCCGTGCTGGGCAGCCGGCTGACCGGACTGCTGCGCGAGATCGTCATGGCCCGCCTGTTCGGCGCGGGCATGGCTTATGACGCCTTCCTGCTGGCCTTCCGCATCCCCAATTTGACCCGCGATCTGTTTGCCGAGGGCGCCCTCTCCTCGGCCTTCGTGCCCACCTTCACCGAGTACCTGTCCCGGCGGGGCAGGGCGGCGGCGGTCGAACTGGCCAACCTGGTGGCCACCGCGCTGATTCTGATCGTGGGCGCTCTGTGCCTGCTGGGCATCTGGCTGAGTCCGGCCCTGGTCGGGTTGCTGGCGCCCGGCTGGGCGGCCGATGCGCAGAAGTTCACCCTGGCGGTCAAGATGACCCGGGTGATGTTCCCCTTCCTGCTGCTGGTGGCGCTGGCCGCCCAGGCCATGGGAATCTTGAACGCCTGCAACCAGTTCGGACTGCCCGCCTCCGCCTCGACGTTCTTCAACCTGGGGTCGCTCGGCTTCGGCCTGCTGATCGGCTTCGTGGCGGGGCCGCGCCTCGGGCTGCTGCCCATCGAAGGCATGGCTTACGGCGTGCTTTTGGGCGGGGCGTTGCAACTGGGCGGACAGGTTCCCAGCCTGCTGCGGCGCGGTTTTCGCTACCGGCCGCGGATTCAATGGTCGCACCCGGGCTTGCGCCGCATCATCCGCCTGATGGCCCCCGCGATCATCGGCAGCGCGGCGGTGCAGATCAACGTGATGGTGAACACCAACTTCGCCTCCTTGGTGATGGACCCGCTGCGCGGCGCCAACGGCCCGGTGAGCTGGTTGAGCTACGCCTTTCGCTTCATGCAGCTCCCGCTGGGGTTGTTCGGCGTGGCGATCGCTTCCGCCACCCTGCCTTCGGTCTCGCGGAGCGCCGCCTCGGGCAATCTGGAGGAATACCGCACGACGCTTTCGCGCTCGCTGGGCTTGGTCTTCCTGCTGACCTTGCCTTCCTCGGTCGGGCTGGCGGTGCTGGGCGGGCCGATGATCGGGGCCATTTACGAGGGCGGCCAGTTCGCCGCCTACGACACCATGCAGACCGCCCGCGCCCTGTCGGCCTATGCGGTGGGACTGGCGGGTTACTCGGCGGTGAAGGTGCTCAGCCCCGGCTTCTACGCGTTGGGGGATGCGCGCACGCCCATGTTGGTCAGCCTGGCTTCGATTCTGGTCAACTACCTGGCCGCGCTGGCGCTGACGCGCTGGGCCGGGTTGGGGCACACCGGGCTGGCCTTGGCGACCTCGGCGGTGATGCTGTTTTCGGTGGTGGCGCTGTTTTGCAGGATGCGCAACCGGGTGGGCGGCCTCCAGGGCCGGCGCTTGGCCGCCAGCCTGATCAGGATCGCCCTGGCCAGCGCCCTGATGGGTCTGGCGGTGGAATGGTGCCGCCGCCCGATCGAGGAGGGCTTGGGCGTGGGCCGGCTGGCAAGGATCGTCGAGCTGGGCGTCACGGTGCCGCTGGGCGCGGGCGTCTTTTATGCGGCCTGCCGGGCCCTGCGGGTGGCCGAGCTGGAGGCCGCGCGGCGGGCTTTGGCCGCGCCGTGGCGGCGGCTGCGCCGGTCCGGCGGGCTGCGCCGACCCGAGTCCGGCGGCAGCGCGTGCTAAAATCGTCAAATAATGGCTCCTGAGGTGAAGCTGGTGGTCCGGCTCCAGGAGCTGGACAACCGCATCGAAGAGCTGCGGCAGGAAATCGTCGCGCTCCCCAAGCAAATCGCCCGGATCGAGAAGGCGCTGGAGGGCCATCTCCGCAAGGTGGAAGCGGACCGGGCGGCTCTGGCGGCCAACCAGCGCGACCGGCGTCAGCTCGAGTTGGAGGTGCAGGGCGAAGAGCAAAAACTGGCCCGCCTGAAGGATCAGAGCATGCAAGCCAAAACCAACGAGCAGCTCTGGGCCTTCCAGCGCGAGATCCAGTATCACGAGGGCCAGATCCGCAAGCTGGAGGACCGCATCCTGGACCTGATGGCGGAGTCCGAGCGCCTGGAGCAGAGCCTCAAAGCGGCCGAGGCGGCCTTGGCCGCCGAACGCCGCCAGGTCGAACAAGACAAGCAGCGCGCCGAGCAACGAACGGCGGCCGATCGCCGAACGCTCGAACAGGTCGAGGCGGAACGCCGGAGCCTGGTCGGGCAGGTGCCTCCGGATCTCTACGCGGCCTACGAGAGAATCCGCAAGAAGCGCAAGGGCGTGGCCGTGGCCGAGGTGGTGGACGGGCGCTGCACCGCCTGCCATCTGGTGTTGCGCTTGCAGTTTTACCAGGATCTGCGGCGAGGCGAGTCCGTGATGTTCTGCGAGAGTTGCGGGCGCATCCTGTATTACAATCCCCCAGAGAGCTTCGAGAACCTGGGCTCGGAGGCGCCTCCCGAGGCGCGTCCCTTGGAGGCCGGGACCTGAACCGACCCGGCGTCGCGCAACCGCCGGCGGGCCTCGCGGGCTGCCGATCGCCGGACGATGCTCGGTGCTTGTTCATGTAGGAGACACGCGTGAAGGTATACGAAGGCAAAGACATTCGCAACGTGGCCCTGCTCGGCCACGGCCACAGCGGCAAGACCACCCTGGCCGCCGGCTTGCTCTACGCCGCCGGTGCCACCAACCGGCTGACCCGCGTGGATGAGGGCAATACGATCACCGACTTCGACGACGAGGAAATCCAGCGCAAGGTGACCATCTCCACCGCCCTGGCTTACCTGGAGTGGCGCAAGATCAAGATCAACCTGCTGGACACCCCGGGCTTCAACACCTTCATCAATGACACCCGCGCCGCCCTGGCCGCCGCCGACGCCGCCTTGATCGTGGTGGACGGCGTGGCCGGCGTCGAGGTCCAGACCGAGAAAGTCTGGGAGTTCGCCGCCCAGGACCGATTGCCCGCGGCCCTGCTCATCAACAAACTGGACCGCGAGAACTCCAGCTTCGAGCGCGCCCTGGAAAGCATCCACGCCAACTTCGGACGCACCGCCGTGCCCGTCCAGCTCCCCTGGGGCCAGGAGCGCGACTTCCGCGGCGTGGTGGATCTGGTCGCCATGCAAGCTTACGCCTACCAGCCCGACGGCGACGGCAAGGGATCGGCCGGGCCGATCCCCTCGGAGCTGGCCGAGGCGGCCGCCAAGGCTCGCGAGGCTCTCGTTGACATGGTGGCCGAGGGCAACGACGCTCTCATGGAGGAGTACTTCGAACAGGGCACCCTCTCGCCCGAGCGGCTCGTCGAGGGCTTGCGCGAGGCGGTGCGCACGCGCCGCCTGTTCCCCGTGCTGTGCGCTTCCGCCCTGCGCAACCTGGGCGCCGACCGGCTGCTGGACTTCCTGGCCGATTTCTTCCCCTCGCCCCTCGAGCGGGGCGCCGTCGCCGGCCGCTCGGGCGAGCAGGAAGTCCAGCGGCGCATCGCCGACGACGAACCCGTCTCCGCCTTCGTCTTCAAGACTGTCGCCGACCCGTTCGCCGGCCGGGTCAGCTACTTCAAGGTCTTCTCCGGCGTCGTCAAGAACGACGCCACCCTGTTCAACCCGCGCAGCAGCGCCGCCGAACGCCTCTCCCACATCGGCTGCCTGATGGGCAAGAGCATCACGCCGGTCACCGAGCTGCACGCGGGCGACATCGGCGCCGTAGCCAAGCTCAAGGAGACCCTCACCGGGGACACCCTCTGCGAAAAGAGCGCCCCCATCCAATATCCTGCGGTGCGCCTGCCCGAACCCTCCATCGCCTACGCCATCGAGGCCCGCTCCCGCCAGGATGAAGACCGCCTGGGCAACGCCATCCAGCGCATCCTCGAGGAGGATCAGTCCCTGCGCTTCTATCGCGATCCCCAAACCAAGGAATTCCTGCTGGCGGGCAGCGGCCAGCAGCATGTCGAAGTCGTGGTCAGCCGCCTGAAAAGGCGCTACAGCGTGGACGTCACCCTCAAGGCCCCCAAGATCCCTTACCGGGAGACCATTCGCGGCACGGCCGACGTGCAGGGCCGGCACAAGAAGCAGACCGGCGGCCACGGCCAGTTCGGCGACTGCCGCATCAAGATGGAGCCGCTGCCGCGCGGCGCCAAGTTCGAGTTCGTCAACCAGATCTTCGGCGGCGCCATCCCCAAACAGTACATCCCGGCCGTCGAGAAGGGCATCCTGGAAGCGGCCGAGCAGGGCTACCTGGCCGGCTATCCGGTGGTGGACTTTCGAGTGGTCCTCTACGACGGCTCCTACCACGAGGTGGACTCCTCGGAACTCTCCTTCAAGCTGGCCGCCCGCAAGGCCTTCAAGGCCGCCATGGAACAGGCCAAACCCGCCTTGTTGGAGCCGATCATGAACGTCGAGATTCAGGCCCCGGTGGAGTTCGCCGGCGACCTGATGGGCGACCTGAACGGCCGCCGCGGCCGCATCACCGGCATGGACACGCGCGGCGGCACCCAGATCATTCGGGCTCAGGCGCCCATGGCCGAAATGCTCACCTACCAGACCGATCTGATCGCGATGACCCAAGGGCGCGCTTCCTTCACCATGGAGCTCAGCCACTACGACTTCGTGCCCCAGCAGCAGGCCGAAAAGATCATCGCCGCCGCTAAGGCCGCCAAGGCGGGCGTCGAGGAGGAAGAGGAGTAACCGCGGGCGCCGCAGCGGGGCGCCCCGCTTGAGAGGCCGTCTGGATGCCGAGCTTGGAAACTTCGCCGCCGGCCGCCGCCCTGGCTGCCGCAGCCGTCGCCGTGGCGGCTGCCGTACTGGGCTTGCAGCTCAGCGGGGCCCCGCGCGCCGCGCGCCGTTTGATTCCCTTCAGCGCCGGCCTGCTGGCCGGCATCGCCGCCTTCGGGGTGCTGCCGGAGCTGGCCGAGCGGCACACTTGGGCGGGCGGTGCGGCCTTGCTGGCGGCTGGATTCCTGCTGCTGTGGGCGGTGGGACGCTGGGTCTACGCCGTGTGTCCCGCCTGTTCCCACACGCACGACCACAGCTTGTGCGCCGCCCCGTTGCACGGCTTTGCCCTGCCGCTGGTCGTGGCGGCCTCCCTGCACGCTTTGCTGGACGGCCTGAGCATCGCCGCGTCCCAGCAGGAGCATTCGGGGCGGCTGGCGGCGCTCGTGCTGCTGGGCGTCGGACTGCACAAGGTCCCCGAGGGGGTAGCCTTGGGCGTCATGCTGCGCGCCGCCTTGGGCTCGGGGCGTGCGGCTTTGGCCTGGTGCGCCGCGGTTCAGGCCGCCACGGTGGCGGGGGCGGCTCTGGAGTCGGCCGCCGGCCCGCGGATGGGCGTGTTGTGGTTCAGCTACGCCTTGGGGCTGGCGGGCGGCAGTTTCCTGTACCTGGCCTACCACGCCGTGCACGCGGAATGGCGAGCCCGCGGCCTGCTGCCCGCCTTTGCGCCCGCTCTGACCGGGGTGGCCGGCGCGGCCGCCTTGCAGCGCGGCCTGCACGCCTGGCTCGGATGAGGAAGGAGGCGGGCGATGCGTTGGGCGGCGGCTCTGCTGGCCGCGGCGCTCTGCGCCCAGGTCGAGGCGCCCGCTCCCTCCTCTCAGCCCGTTCGCCTCGAGTATGCCGGCCGGCCCTTGCGCCTCCCTTCCCCCTGTAGCGAGGAGGACATCCGCGACCTGGCGCTGACCTGTCCGGCCGAGCACCCCTGCCCCGTTTACCTCGAGTTGGCCGACTTCGAGCGGGTGGGCGAGAGAATCTTGCTGGCCGGCAACCTCCACACTGAAGCCGCCACCCTCACCTCCGTCCTTCTGCTCAGCGAGGACGGCGGCAAGAGTTGGTACGAGCCGCACGAGCGCATCCGCTCGGCGGGGCTGGATCAAATCCAGTTCCTGGATCTGGAGGCCGGCTTCATCGCCGGCTACGTGCTTCACGCCCTGCCGCGCGACCCCTTCCTGCTGCTCACCAGCGATGGCGGCAAGACCTGGCGGCGGCGCCCTCTCTGGGCCGAAAGCAAGATCGGCGTCATCGAGCACTACTATTTCGAGGATCGCCGGCACGGCTGGCTCTGGATGGACCGCGCCTCGCCGGGCGACGCCGGCCGCTACGAACTCTACGAATCCATGACCGGGGGTGAAAGCTGGATGTTGCGCCAGATCTCCGACCGCCCCATCCCCAAGAAGGGCCAGCCAGCGGTGAATCCGGATTGGCGCTTGCGGGCCGACCCGGCCACCAAGTCCTACCTGCTGGAGCGCAGAACCCCCAAGTGGCAGGTGGTGGCCGCCTTTCTCATCCAGGCGGGCGAGTGCAAGGAGCCGGAGTTGCCCGTGCCCGAGCCGCCCGAGCCCGTCCAGCCTCCCGAGGCCAAGACGCCGCCCGAAGCCCCCGCCCCCAAGCCGCCGCTCGCCCCGCACAAGCCCCCCAGCCTCAAGAGGAAACCGCAATGAGCGCCGCTCGCAGGGAGCTGCTTTTAAGGGAATGCTCCCGCCGCCTGCCCGGCCGCGCCGGCGGCCCTCGGGGCGCGGCGTGAAGCTGAGGCGATCCGCTATCATGACAAGCTTCGGAGGTTGATTGGAGCTGCGCATTCGGCTGACTCGAAGGCAGTCGGTGGGCTTGACGGTGCTGTGCACCCTGCTGGGCGCCGCCGGTCAGGTTCTGATCAAGCTGGGCGCGGCGCAGTTGGGCCAGAGCGCCAGCCCGCTGGCGATGGTGACCAACCCGCTGCTGTTCGGCGGCTACGTCCTCTACGGCCTGATGACCGCCCTGTTCGTGCTGGCCTTGCGGGACGAGGAACTCTCCCTGCTGTATCCGATCATCGCGCTGACCTACGTCTGGGTGATGGGGCTTTCCATCTGGCTGTTCGGCGAGAGCTTCAACCTGGCGAAGGGGCTTGGCGTGGTGACGATCGTGGCCGGGGTCAGCGTGCTGGGCCGAGGGGCCAAGCCATGACCGCCACGCCGGTCTCCTCGATGCTGCTGGTGCTGACCGCCTCCTTCGTGGGCTCCTTCGGGGCGGTGTTCTTGAAATCGGGCGCCAGCCGCCTGCGCATCAGCCTGGGAGCCCTGCTGGGCAACTACCGGCTGGCGCTGGGCGTGGGGCTGTTCCTGCTTTCCTCGTATTTCTTCATCCTGGGCGTGCGGCGGGGCGAATTGAGCGTGCTCTATCCGATGGTCTCGCTGGGTTACGTCTGGACGATGATCTGGTCGCGGCTGTTTTTCGGCGAGGCAGTGACCCGCAACAAGTTCTGGGGGGTCTTGCTGATCCTGTTGGGCATCGTCTTCATGGGGCTGGGCGCGGCCCGTTGAAGGGGGCATTGAATCCCCGCCGGAATTGGGTTACATTCGGCTTGGACGCCTCACAGGAGGGCGGGCGTCCGGAAGGAGCGTGGGATCCCATGACGATGCTCAAGAAATTGCAGGAATTTCTCGACCGCAACGGGGTCGAGTACCTCCATACCGTGCACCCCACCGCTTACACCGCCCGCGAGGTGGCGGCCGCCGAACACATCCCGCCGCACGAGGTGGCCAAGACGGTGGTCTTGCTGAGCGAAAACGGCTACGCTATGGCGGTGCTCTGCGCCGACTGCGTGGTGGATCTCGAGCAACTGCGGGCCGACCTGGGACTGGCCCGGGTGCGCCTGGCCACGGAGGCCGAGTTGGGCGAATTGTTCCCGGATTGCGAGCTGGGGGCCATGCCGCCCCTGGGCAACCTCTTCGGCCTGCCGGTCTACGTGGACGCCCAGCTTGCCGCCTGCGAGAGAATCGCCTTCAACGCCGGCACGCACCGCGACATGGTGCACATGCGCTTCGGCGACTTCCAGCGGCTGGTCAAGCCCGAAATCATCGCCTTCGCGCGGAGGGTGACGGCCGCGGGTTGATTCAGTCGTGCGCCTCCAAGGGCGTCGCCGGGTGCTCCACTTCGCTGGTCCGCTCGGCGTGCAGCGCGGTCAGACCGTATTCGAATCCCTTCTCGAACGCCCGCACATTCAGATCCCGCGTAGCCTGCGGAACCGAGTCAATCACCGCCTGGCGCAGGGCGTCGGGCTCCAGCAGGCCGGTCACCGCCCCGAAGAAGCCCACCATCACCACGTTCAGCACCATGCGCCGCCCCAGCTCTTCGGCCAGCCGGGTGGCGGGGATCGAGTGCACCCGCACGCCCGCCGGCAGATCCGAGATCCGCACCAGATCGCTTTCCACCAGCAGCAGGCCGGTGGGCTTCAGCTCCGGCGCAAAGCGCGTGTAGGCCTCCTGCGAGAGGGCGATCAACACGTCCGGCCGCGTCACGTAGGGATACAGGATCGGCGAGCCCGACAAGATCACCTGGGCGCTGGCCGCCCCGCCCCGCGCCTCCGGCCCGAAACTCTGCGTCATGGTGGCGTAAGCTCCCTGGTAGATCGCCGCTGCCTTGCCGATGACCAGGGCCGACAGCATCACGCCCTGGCCGCCGAAGCCTGCAATGCGAATCTCGGTCAGTTGCATACCAGGTGCTCCGTTTCCACGTAGCGTTCCCCGAGCTGCTGGGCGAGCTGGGCGCGCATCAGATCCATATACTCGGGCCGTTCGCGATCCACGAACTTGCCCACCAGGATCTCGCCCTCCTTGCTGAGGTCCGCCTCCGCGGTGGGGGCCCCGTGCCGGATCTTGCTTTTCTCCTTGTAGAACTTCATGGCGTCCAAGCCGTCGCCCATGCGGTTCTTGCGCTGGTACAGGGTGGGGCAGGGCGAGAGGACCTCGATGAAGCAGAAGCCCTTCTTCTTGAAAACGTCCACCATGGCGCGGGTGAGCTGGCGCACGTGATAGGTCGTCCAGCGAGCCACGTAGACCGCCCCGGCCGCCTCCATCAGGGCCGGCAGGTTGAAGGCCGGCTCGTGACAGCCGTAAGGGGCCGTGCTGGTCAGCGCGCTCACCGGCGTGGTCGGGGCGGTCTGCCCCCCGGTCATGGCGTAGACCAGGTTGTTCACGCAGATCACCTTCAGGTCAATGTTGCGCCGCGCGGCGTGAATGATGTGGTTGCCTCCGATGGCGAACAGGTCGCCGTCGCCCGAGTAGACTACCACCGTCAAGCCGGGATTGGCCAGCTTCAGTCCGGTGGCGAAGGGGATGGCGCGCCCGTGCGTGGTGTGAAAGGAGTCCAGCCGGATGTAACCCGCTACGCGACCCGAGCAGCCGATCCCGGAGACCACCGCCACCCGGTCCAGGTTGATCTTGGACTCCAGCAAGGCGCGCGCAAAGGAGTTGACCGTCGTGCCGATGCCGCAACCGGCGCACCAGATGTGGGGCATGCGGTCCACGCGCAGGAACTGCTCGACCGGATTCTCCGGGGCGCCCGCGCACTCCTCGCCAGGGATCTCGGCCTCGGGCCGGGGGCCCAGCTCGGCCGGATCGCGCCCTTCCCCGTTCATCGCACCACCTCCATGATGACCTCCAGAATATCCTCCGGGCGATGGACCCCGCCGCCGGCGTGGGGCACTTGCACCGTCACTGCCCGCCCGGCGGCGGCCCGCTCGACCTCCAGCGACATCTGCCCCAGATTCAGCTCGGGAACCACAAAGGCCTTCGCCGTTTCGGCCAGCGCCCGCAGCCGCCGGCTCGGGAACGGCCACGCGGTGATCAACCGGAACCGCCCCACCCTGACGCCCCGGGCCCGCGCCAGCTCGACCGCCCGCTGCGCCACCCGCGAAGTGATGCCGTAGGAAACCACGATCACCTCGGCCTGCTCGACGCCCTCCTCCTCGTAGCAGGCCAGCCGGTCGGCGGCTCGCGTGACCTTGCCCTTCAGGCGCTTGACCAGCCGGTCCTGGGCGCCCGCGGTCATCGAGGGATAGCCGCGCTCGTCGTGCGTCAGCCCGGTGACGTGAAAGCGGTAGCCCTCGCCGGCGTGCGCCATCTCCGGGACCAGGTCGTCACCCGCGGCGTAGGGCTTGTATTCGCCGGGAGGGCGGCGGGTGTGGCGGCGGGGGTAAATCTGAATCTGCTCGGCGGGCGGGATGACGACCTTTTCGGTCATGTGGCCGACGCACTCGTCCATCATCACCATCACCGGCAGGCGGAACTCCTCGGCCAGATTGAAGGCCCGCACGGTCAGATCGAAGCACTCCTGCGGGGAATTCGGGCAGAGGGCGATGATCTCGTAATCGCCGTGCGATCCCCAGCGCGCCTGCATCATGTCGGCCTGCGCGGGCAGGGTGGGCAGGCCGGTCGAAGGGCCGCCCCGCTGCACGTTGATGAACACGCAGGGCGTCTCGGTCATGGCCGCGAAGCCGATGTGTTCCATCATCAGCGAGAAGCCGGGACCCGAGGTCACCGTGAAGGCTTTCGCTCCCGCCCAGACCGCCCCCGCGATCGCGATCGAGGCGGCCAGTTCGTCTTCCATCTGGATGAAGACGCCCCCCACAGTGGGGATGCGGGCGGCGAAGCGCTCGACCACTTCCGTCGAAGGGGTGATGGGGTAGCCTGCGGCAAATCGCGCACCTGCGGCGAGTGCCCCTTCGCAGGCCGCGTGATCGCCGTCCAGGAAATGAACCCCCGTCAGGACGCCTTTGGGATCAGCGTGCGGCATCGCGCTTGGCTCCGTTCTTGGATTCCGAGGCCTTCCAGCCGTAGATGGCGAAGTCCGGGCAGTACATGCCGCAGAGGTCGCATCCGCTGCATTTCTCGGGGTTTACCACATGAGGCGGGTGATAGCCCTTGGAGTTGAAGGCCGAGGACATGGCCAGCACGTGGGTGGGACAAAACTCGACGCAGAAGCCGCAGCCCTTGCATCGCTCGACGTTGATCGCTACGTAACCTTTGGGCATCGTGAGAACGCCGTTGCTCGCCTTTGCTCCCAGTGTAGCAATTGAGGTGCCGAGCAGGGAGGTTGCCCGCCGCGCAGACGCCCGCGGCGTCGCTGCGCTGTGAAGCTCTGGACAGAGCGGCCGTCAGCCGCCCGGGCTCGTTCGCGCCCGTTACCAGCGCCGGAACCAGCTTCGCCAGCCTTCGGGCTCCGAGGCGCCCACCCCGTACTGGCGATTCAGCAACTCCAGCAGGGCCTTCAGATCGGCCAGGAACAGGCGGCGCTCGGGCTCCTCGGCATCGGGTGGGATCAGGTCACGGTAAGGGGCCAAACCGGCCCAGATCGCCAGGGTGGTTCGCTTCTCGACTCCAAGGTCCGACAGGTAGAAGTCCAGATCGGCTTTCTGCTGCTCCAAATCGAAGCAGAGCCACTGGTTGAAGGCCTGGCGGTGAGTCTCCCGAATCAGGCGATCCGCCTCCTCCGCCCCCAGGTCCTCCTCCAACTCGTAGTGGTGGTACCGCTGGTCTTCCCGGTCGTACAAAGAGGACAGGTACACCAACCGTCCGAACAGACTGAGAACCTGGTAAACGGTGTCCCGCCATTTCCGGTACGGGGTGTACCGTTCCGTGCCCGCCGGCATGCGGGGTTTGCCAGCTTCGTCTGTGTGCGGCATCAAAGACCTAAGCCACAGTGGCAGTCTTTCATCCTAAAATGTACCACCGAGTGCCGCCCTTTGTCCACCATAAAGTTGCACCTGCGACGGGCGCCTCACCCGGCAGGTCCGCGCCCCGATGCCCCCTAGAGCGGTAGAATTTCCTCCCGCACCGGATCGAACTTGATTCGCCGCTTTTGCAGGTAGGCGATGTTGCCCAAGTGGGAGGCTTGGGCGGAGCGGTGCCCGATCAGCACATCGCCGTTGGGCAGCTTGCGGGAGCGGACGCATTCCAGGAAGTTGGCGATATGGTCCGGCGTGCTGTCCCCCCCGGGCGCCTTCACCACCACCGGTTGCGCCCCCTTTTCCGCCGCCTGGTACTCGTAGCGGCTCCGGTCAATCCATAGCCGCCCCTTGGTGCCGCAAAACTCCACCGCCGCCCCCCGGATCCCGGGCGCCAGGGTGGCCTCGAAGGTGGCCGTCAGGTCCTCAGGGTATTCCAGCAGGACGTTGATGGTGTCCGGGGCGGTTCGGCCGTCCTTGTAAACGTAGACGCCGCCGGCTGCCACGGCCGAGACCGGGATGTCCTGCCCCAGAAACATGTGCACCACGTCAATCCAGTGGGTGAACAGGTCGGTGATCTGGCCTCCGCCGAAGTCCAGGTAGGCCCGCCAGTTCCAGTACTGCTGGGGGTCCCATTCGCGCCATTTGAGCGGCCCCAGAAACCGCGCCCAATCCAGGTTCGAGGGCTTCTGCTGAAGCGAGGCCGGCGCCCGCCGCAGGTGGTAAGTGTTCCCGTGCCACCAGGTCCGGGCCAGCGTGATTTTCCCCAGCCGCCCGCTGTCCACGTATTCCCGCTTGGCCTCGATGTAATGCGGCCCGGAGCGCTGCTGCATGCCCACCTGGCAGATCCGCTCGTTGACCCGGGCCGCCTTGACGATCTCGGGGCCTTCCTCGATCCGCAGGGTCAGCGGCTTTTCCACGTAGACGTCCTTGCCCGCCTTCAGCGCGTCCAGGGTGGTCTGGGCGTGCCAGTGATCCGGGGTGGCGATCAGCACGGCATCGGCTTCTTTCAGTTCGAGCAGCTTCCGGTGGTCGGTGAAGGCGCGCGCTCCCGGCGCCATCTGCTGGGCGCGGTCCACCATCTCGCCGTAGATGTCGCAGACCGCCACCACCTGAACGTCCGGGCGCTTCAAGAAGATCCGCATGTCGCCGCGGCCCCGCTCGCCGCAGCCGATCACCCCCAGCCCGATGCGATCGTTGGCGCCCAGGATGCGCGAGTACGAAGCGGCGGTGAGCGCCAGCCCGCCGCGGAACAGATCGCGTCGCGCCAAGCAGGTTTTCAGCATGTGCGAAATTATAGCTCGGCCGGGCACTTCTCGGAATGGGAGCTTTGCCGTGACGAATCTTCCGCTCCGACGGCTGCCGGTGTTTCTGGCGCTGCTGGTCTGGGCCGCCCCGCCGCCCGCGGGTGCCCCGGCCTCCCGCAGCCACACCCAATCCCAGCTTCCCCGCCTCAGCGACGCCGAGTTGGAGAAGGCCATTCGCGAGCGCTTCGCTCGCTCGAAGATCGCCTCGGACGGCTTCAGGGTGCGGGTGCAGGGTGGGGTGGCCACCTTGGAAGGACGCACCGACGTCCTCCAGCACAAGGGCACCGCCACCCGCCTGGCCAAAGCGGCCGGCGCCCGGCGGGTCGTCAACCGCATCGAGGTCAGTGACGCCGCCCGGCGCAAGGCCTCCGCCAATCTGGCCCAAGGCCGGCGGCGCGCCCAGATCAAGCGAAGCGAAGCGTCCCCCCGCAGCGAGCCGCGCTGAGGCCGGCTTCAGCGCCCGACGCGCTTCATCACCTTGCGCACGGCCTGCATGACGGTCTCCTCGACTTCCTCGCTGAAGGGGCCGGGCATGCCGTAGTAAATCATGCTGTCCACCGGCTCGTAGCCGCCTTCCTTGAGCACCCGGACCGAGGGGATGTAGCACATCACGTCGTTGCTGTAGCCGGCCGTGACCACCGGCTCGCCGCCCGCATATTCCTTCTGAATCCGAAGCTGGTAATCAATCACCACCTCGCCGCCCAGGGCCAGCAGCGTCAGGTCGCGCCCGAAGCGGACGGCCTGAACCGGGTAGGGCGTGCTGCGAATCGGGCGGCGCTCGTCGTAAGCCTGGAGCATCAGGCGGGCGTGGCGCGCGCGGTGCGGATTCGAGTCGTTGAGTCGCGCCTCGAACTGCTCCCGGCTGTGAGGTGCAAACTTCAGTTCCGTGACCAGAAAGGCGGCTCGCAGAGGCCCGCGCAGCGGCCGGAGATCCCCCTCCAGCACGCGACTGACCTCGGCGGCCAGCGACCGCCCGTGGCGCTCGGCCAGCTCCAGTGTGCCGCGAGGATTGGGGTTCTGATCGCCCCCGCAGAGCTGGAGGAACAAGGCCAGGGCGCCCGGATGGGTCTTCTCCAGCTCCAGTTGGGCGAAGCCGGCGTAGTCGCCCGAGATGCGGTAGAAGTCCCCGCCCAGCGTCGTGTTGTGGCAGGCGTAGCCGAAGATCACCGCCCGCAGCGTTCCCTCGGGCGAGACCACTTTCAGCACCGGGACCGTGTGGTCGCTGGGCCCGGCCGGATTCACCCCCAGGCGGATCCCCTTCGCCGTCGGCTCTCGCCGGTTGATGGCGAAGCTGCCCCGGCCCGTGGCGTAGAGAACCTGCGCGGGCTTCAGGTCGGCCAGCGCCCCGCCAACCGCATGCACCAGCGCCTCGGCCACGACGTCGCCGTAGCGCTGGATGCGCCGGCTGTTCTCCTCGTCCAGCTCGTACATGGCCGTCAGGTTCGAACGCACCACGGGGCCGGAATGCGTGTGCGTGGCGTTGAACAGCAGGCGCGCCCGTTCCACTCCGTACTGCTTTTCCAGGCGCGCCGCCACCGGATCGGTGATGGCCCGCGGCAGCCCGATCAGATCGGCGCCCACAATCACCGCCCGCCCGCCGCGAGCATCCTCGAAGGCAACGGCTTTGATCCACAGATCGTGCACCACGCCTTCGGAGGGATGATTGCGCGCCGCGTAGCCTGACAGCCAGATGGGCTGCTCGGGCGTGATCTTCACCCGCGCGACGCCCGCCTTGAATTCGGCCCGCGGCGCGGCCGGCGCCGGCCCGCCGCCCGCGCTCAACCATCCCGCCAGGCACAACCAGCCGAGAATTTTGCTTGCCATGCGCGCTCTCCTCTCCCGACAGGGATAGCACAGCCGCCGCCTCGCCGCCCGGGCCGCATCGTCACCGCAACGCCCGGGCGGTGGGATACGTTAGTAAGGTGAGAGAGGAGGCGCCGCCATGAAAGCGGTCCAAGTCGGAATCTTGATTCTGCTCGTCGTGGTGGCGGGCTTGCTCTACATGATCTATCGCGGCCAGACGAGCCATCCCGCCGCCGTGCCTGCCGGCACGGAGATCGCCGCTCAGCCTGCCGCCGCGCCGCCGGCGCCGGCGGCGGAAGCTGCTGCTCCCGCGCCGTCCGTGCCCCCCGAGCCCGCCCCCGCGCGCCCCTCGCCCGCCCCCAAGCGCAAGGCCGAAGCCGCCGCCGCTCGGACGATGCCCCGGGAGGCCCCGCCGCCCGCTGCTCCCGCGCCGTCCGCACCCGCCGCGCCTTCCGCCCCTTCCGCCCCTCCCTCTGCCGAATCGGCGCAACCTTCGCAGCCCGCGCGCATTCCCCTGAACCCGCCCAGCGGAACCCCGAGCGGCCCGCCCGCCCCTGCCGCGCCTCACAAAGTGACCGTGCCGGCCGGCACTTTGCTCACCGTGCGTCTGGGCGAGACCGTCTCGAGCGAGAAGAACCGCCCGGGCGACACCTTCACGGCTACGCTGGACCAGCCTTTGGTGGTCGAGGGCTTTGTGCTGGCCGAGCGCGGTGCGCGCGTGCAAGGCCGCGTGCTGGAAGCGGAACAGGCCGGGCGCGTGCGCGGGCTGGCCTCCCTCAAGGTCCATCTGGTTCGCCTGCATACCGCCGACGGCCAGGAGGTCGAGATCCGCACCGAGCCGTTCGCCAAGACCAGCCAGCCCTCGACCGGCGACGACGCCAAGAAGATCGGCGTGGGCGCCGCCATCGGAGCGGCCATTGGGGCGATCGCGGGCGGCGGCCGGGGAGCGGCTATCGGCGCCGGCGTGGGAGGGGCGGCGGGCGCCGGCACCGTTATGGCGACGCGCGGCAAGCCGGCCGTGCTGGCCAGCGAGACGCGGCTGACCTTCCGGTTGCAAGAGCCGGTGACGCTGGTGGAAAAGCTAAAATAGGTGGGCGCAGGCGCCCGACGATGCCCGACCGGCTCTATCTATCGCTGTGGGTGCGGGATTTCCGGCCGGACCAGATGACGGCACGCTGGGGCCAACTGCTGGGCGCTTTTCCCTTTTCGCGCCTGCGTCCCGGCATCGGCCTGCTGCGGGTTCAGGCTCTCGGGGAAGGCGAACCGCCGGTGCTGGAATACGCCTTTGCCGCTCCGCCGGAGATCCAGGAAGTGCTCAAAATGGCGAGCGAGTTCAGCCATCCCGATTGCGCCTTGGTGGCCGAGGGCTGGTGGGATCTCTGGCAGTGGGAGGGCCGGTGGCGGTTGCTGCCCTCCCGCGCGGCCCTGGCCTGTTTCGGCCCCCTGTTCGACAACGAGGTGGGCGACCACTTGCGGGTCGAGTTGGGTCTGGAGAGTCAATTCCTGCCCGCCGCGAACCTGCCGCAAGCGGCCCGCATCGCTCGATCGAACCTGAGAAGCGTGGTGCGGTTGGCGGAGGAGGTCCGGCGGGCGCTGCCGATCGAGCGGCGCCATCTCTGGTCGGAATCCGGCGAGAACTTCGCCGAGCTGGCGGACGCGGCGCTGGCGGAGGCCGATTAGCGGCTAACCGCCGGGGGATCCGCTGGGGGCCCCGAGAAGGCGCTCGATGGCCTCGGCCAGCATTTGGGGTGCGAACGGCTTCTGGAGAAGTCCGACCTGGCGGCGAACCTCCGGCGGCAGCATGGCCGGATGGAAGGGCGCTCCCGTGCAAATCAGCACGCAGACCTCCGGGTTGCGCTCGAGCAGCTTCAGCACCAGATCCCGGCCGGACATGCCGGGCATGATGATGTCGGCCAGCACCAGCGCGTAGGAGGCCGGATCAGCTTCGAAGCGCCGGAAGGCTTCCGCGCCGCTCGAGCAGGCCTCCACCTGGTAGCCCAGGCGCCGCAGGAATTGCTCCATCAGGGAAAGCAAGGCCGGCTCGTCGTCCACCACCAGGATGCGTCGTTGGGCGGCGGCGGCCAATTCCCGTCACCACAAGGCGAGGGGAAACTCGCCCGGGCTGAACGCCAGGCCCAAGGTGGCGCGCCAGTACAGGCGTCCGAAGCCCGTGCCTCCCAGATTGTACTTGCGCCCGTCCACCCGGGCGAACAGCGAGAGGGGATTCTTCAGGCGGTAGGTCATACCGGCGCCCGCGTGGTAGTTGCGATAGCGCCCCAGCGTCTGCGAGAGACTGGCCAGCCGGGAGTAGCCGGCCTGGGCCGACAGGTGCAGCCGGCGCGTCCCGGTGTAGCCAACGGCCACCCCGGCCGACTCACGGGCCGAGGTCAAGTACAGCCCGTTGCCGGGCGAGATCCCCCGGGCGTAGCTGAAACTCACGCTGCTGCGGCGGAAGCGGCCGTCGAGGCCGGCCCGGATGGCCGGCATGTAACCGATGCGATGGAAGGCTTCGACGCCCGTGCCTTGGCCGATGATGGCGGCGATCGCCGGGTCTATGGCCACCCGCCGGAGTCGTTCGGTTTCCACCCGATAGCCTCCCCCGGCGACCGTGAGAGTCCAGCGCGCATTCAACTGGGCGGCGTATTGCGCGGTCGCCCCATGCAGGAAGGCTTCTCCGAAGGCGTTGGGAAACCAGAAGTGCGTGAACTCGTACGCCGCGCCGACGGTATGGAAGCGGCCCAGCCGGTAGGCCACATCCCCGTTGGCGTAGGCGCCGCGAACCCGGGCCAGCGCGCGCGAGTGGGGCTCGGCGACCAGCGCCGCGCCTCCCAGCCCGAACGACAGGCGGGCGCTCTTCTGCAAGACCATACGTCCCGTGCCGGTAAACAAGTGAGTGCGCGTATCGAACAACTGATCCTCGGCGGCGGCCAGGAATTCCGGGTTGTACATCGAGTAGCCGCTCATCCCGTAAAAGCCCCGGCGCCGGCTGGCGGCCGAGGCGTTCAGCTCGAAGCGCACCCTCCGGCTGGCCTGATGGGACAGGTTCAGAGCCAGCGACTGATCCAGGCCGTCGTAATAACTCTTGCGGTTATAGTGGCGCGCCGTCCCCTCGTAAGTCATCCCCAGGACCGTGTGCTTCCAACTGTGGTAGCCGAGGGCGCCGAAGGAAGCCAGCACGCCGTAGGCCTGGTCGCGGGGCAGCCGGCCTTGCTCGTCGGTCAGCAGGCCGGTCAAGCCGGTATCGTAGACCCCCGCCAGCGTTGCGAACGGCTGCAAGCGGATGAGATCCCCGGAAGCCCCGGCCGGCGGCCGCCCGCCCCGGCTCAAGATCACCGGGCCGCCGTATTCCGGCTGCCGCGCCGGTTGTTCGGGCTGCTGCGCCCGCCCCACGAGGCCCGGCCAGATGCACAACCACACGCACAATGTCCCTAGACGCACGCGCCCGCTCCGGCAACCGGGATGGACCAACTCTCAAAGTCTGACTCCCGGCGGTAGGCCCTGTCAAGCAAAGCGGAGCCTCCTCGGCCCGGGGCCGCCCGCCGGGCGCACTGCTGTATGATCCCTTCTGATGCGATTCCACACCGAGTACCTGACCTTCCATACGCGGCAGCATCGCGAGTACGTCAACATTACCTCCCAGGTCGAGAGCGCCCTGCGCAAAAGCGGCGTCCAGGAGGGCATGATCCTGGTCTCGGCCATGCACATCACCGCGGGCGTCTGGGTCAACGACGCCGAGGACGGCTTGCTGGCCGACATTGACGAGTGGCTGGAGCAACTGGCCCCCTTCCGCCGCGACTACCGCCACCATCGCACCGGCGAGACCAACGGCGACTCCCATCTGAAGAGCCTCCTGGTGCACCACCAGGTGATCGTGCCGGTGACCGGCGGGCGGCTGGATCTGGGGCCCTGGCAACAGATCTATTACGCCGAGTTCGACGGCCGGCGGCCCAAGCGCGTGATCATCAAGGTCATGGGCGAGTGAGGCGGGGCGGGGGAAACCCGTGAAGCTGGCGCTGATCGGATACGGGCGCGTGGGACAGGCCTTCGCCCGGCTGCTGGAGGCCAAACGCGCCGCCTTCCCTTTCCGCATGACCGGGATTCATACCGCCCGGCACGGCACCGCGCTGGACAGCCGCGGCCTGCCCCCGGATCCGGTCTTCGGCCCGCCGGCCGCCGGCGTCGAAGAGTTTCTCGATCGCGCCCAGGCCGAGGTGATGCTGGAACTCACGCCTCTGGAGCCGGCCACCGGCGAACCCGCCATCTCCCACATCCGCGCCGCCTTTGCCCGGCGGATGCATGTGGTCACCGCCAACAAGGGGCCGATCGCTCATGCCTACGCCGCCCTGCGCGCCGAGGCCGAAGCGGCCGGGGTGCAGTTCCGCTTCGAGTCCACGGTGATGGACGGGGCGCCGGTGTTCAATCTGGCGCGCTATACGCTGCCCGGCGTGCAGGTGCTGGGTTTCGCGGGCGTGCTCAACTCGACCAGCACGGTGGTGATCGAAGCCATGCGCCAAGGGCTCAGCCGGGAGGAAGGGATCCAGCGGGCGCGGCAGTTGGGCATCACGGAGGCGGATCCGGCCTACGATCTGGACGGCTGGGACGCGGCGACGAAGACGGCCGCGCTGGCCAACGTGCTGATGGAGGCTCGGGTGACCCCGCTGGAGGTTCCCACCAAGGGCGTCGGCAGGCTCACCCCGGAGCGCTTGCAGGCACTGGCCGCGCAGGGTAAGACCGTCCGCCTGGTGAGCCGGGCTCGGCGCCGGCCGGACGGGGTACGCCTCCGCGTCCGCGCCGAAGTTCTGCCGGAGACCGATCCGCTGGCGGTGGCGCGGGGGACCTCGAACCTGCTCTTGCTGGAGACCGACTTGATGGGGACCCTCGGGATCCTCTCGCTGGCGCCGGGCGTCGGGCAGACCGCCTACGGGCTGTTCAGCGACGTGGTGGCGGTGGCGCGGGAGGCTTGAGAGCCGGGTCCGCCCGCTGGGTTACACTGGGGGATATGCGGCGCCTGTCGGGCGTGGCGAAGCGCTTCGTGCTGTGGGACTACCCGCGGGGCGGCTGGCAGTACGACGTGATGGTCGGGCTGATCCTGGCCTTCATTTTCCTGACTCCGCGAGGTTGGTTCCGCGACCAGCCGCGCATTCCCCGGGCCAGCCGGATTGCCGCCCTGCCGGCCGAGCGTGGTGCGCTGATCTTCTGGATCGAGGCCGAGTTGCTGGAGGGAGTGCCCGAAGAGCAGCGGCTGCGAAAGGCCGAAGACCTGCTGCGCTTCCAGACAGGGGAGAAGCAGAATCTGGTGCGTTTGGAGCCCGTCCTGGACTCCGAGCAGGAGATCAAAGGCTACATCGCCTTTGCAGCCGCCGCCAACCGGACGCCCCACCCATGAGCTTGCCCGCCCGCCTGTTGCCGACCGGCGCCGTGTTCTGGCTCTTGCTGGCGGGCGCGGCGCCTCAGGACGCCGACGGCGTGCTGGCCCGCATGGACCAGGAGGCGGCCGCCTTCCGTGACCTGACCGCCAGGCTCACCAAGGTGGCCTACACCGCCGTGTTGCAGGAGACCAGCCAGGAGAGCGGCCACGTCTGGATGAAGCGCGACGGGAACCGGGTCCTCATGAAGGTGGAGATCACCCAGCCGGAGGCCCGCTCGGTGGCCCTGGAGGGGACGACCGCGCAAATCTACTTCCCCAAGATCCGCACCGTGCAGATTTACGATTTGGGGAAAGACCGGGCCTTGATTGATCAGTTCTCGCTGCTGGGCTTCGGCACCTCGCGCCGCGATCTGGAGAGGAACTATGCGATCCGCCTGGGGGGAGAGGAGACCGTGGAAGGCAGGCGCACGGTGCGTCTGGAGCTGACGCCCAAGTCGGCCAGGGTCCTCGAGCGGGTGCGCCAGGTCGAGCTGTGGATCCCGCTGGACGCCGGCTACCCGGTGCGGCAGCGGTTTCTCCAGCCGGGCGGGGATTACTATTTGATCAGCTACAGCGACATGCGACGGAACATCGGGTTGGCGGACGCTGCCTGCCGGTTGAGCCTTCCGCCCGACGTGCGCCGCGAGTATCCGCAGAAGTGACGGCGCGGGGCGCAACAAGGCGCCCCGGAAGTGAGTTACAATAGCGGCAAGCACTCCGAAATGGCTTTTCCCAAGACCCAGTCCTCCGCCAGGCTCCCCTATATTGACTGGATGCGCGGTCTGGCGGCCGTCATCATGATCCAGGGCCATGCCTTCCACGCCTTTACCAGGCCCGAGCTGCGCGCCAGCGGCCCTTACGTGTTCTCGCAGTTCGTGGGCGGCATGCCCCCGGCGATCTTCCTGTTCCTGGTGGGCGTAACGCTGGCCTTCCTGATGGACAGCCGCGAGCGCAAGGGGCTGGCGCCCGGCCTCCGCGTGCTGGCCGCCCTCAAGCGCGCCGGCTTCCTGTTCGGCATCGCCTTCCTGTTCCGCCTCCAGCTCTGGCTGTTCGGCTGGCCTTACAGCGCCTGGACCGATCTGCTCAAGGTGGACATCCTGAACGCCATGGGCCTGGCGGTAGCCGTGTTGTCTCCCATGGCGATTTTCCAGACCGCCGAGCGGGTCCGCTTGTGCGCCGCCCTGGGCCTGGCGATCGCCGGAGTTTCGCCCCTGATTTCCCAACTGGACTGGTCCGGCGTGCACCCGCTCGTCAAAGCCTATATCGCGCCGGACTTTTTCTATTTCGGCTTCTTCCCTTGGGCCAGCTTCGTGGCCTTCGGCATGAGCGCGGGCAGCATCCTGCGCCTGGCGCGAGCCGAGCAGATCGAGCGGCTGATGCAATGGGGCGCGCTGGCGGGCTTTGGGCTGATCCTCGCCGGGCGGTATTTCGCCGATTTCCCTTATTCGGTCTATCCCGCCTCGGATTTCTGGCTGGACAGCCCCTGGTTGGTGCTGATCAAGCTGGGCGTCCTGCTGCTGATGCTTTCCTTCGCCTTCCTGTGGACCCAGTACGTGGTGCGCGAGCGCTGGAGCTGGGTGCGCCAGTTCGGCTTGACTTCCCTGCTGGTTTACTGGGTGCATATCGAGCTGATGTACGGGCGCTGGCTGTGGTTCTGGAAGGAGAACCTGACCATCGGCCAGACGGCGGCGGTGGCGGCGGGCTTCCTTGTGCTGATGCTGGCGCTGTCGCTGCTGCGCACGCAGTGGCGGAACTGGCGCCTGCTGGGTTTCTGGCTGGGCTGGCCCTACCTGTTGCGTCCCCGCCGGGCGCTGGAGGACTGAAGCCGGCGGGCCGGCGCCGGTTCCCTTGACCGCTCCCGCGCTTCGGTCGTATACTCGCTTTGGGGTTGACGTGAATTCCGCTCGGGGCGGGAGCAGTGTCTGCGCGCCCGGCCCGGGCAGGCGTCCATCCGGTCGAAAAGGGGGATCAACATGCGCAAGGTGTTTTACTCGCGGGGGCCGAAGGCCTCGCGCGGGATCGTTTCCTCGCTGTTGTCTGTTGCGCTGGCGGCAGCTCTGTTTTGCCGGCCGGCGCAAGCGCAGGTCCTTTACGGCTCGATCGTCGGCAACGTGAGCGACCAGAGCCAGGCGCCGGTGCCCGGGGCCAGCGTCACTGTGACGCACAAGGAGACCGGGCTCAGCCGCAGCGTCACCACGACGGAGTTGGGCAGCTACAGCTTCCCGACGCTCGCTACCGGAACCTATGAAGTCAAGGTGAGCAAGAGCGGCTTTCAAACTTTCACCCGCAGCGACGTGGCGGTCACCATCAATACCGTCACTCGGGTGGACGTGACCCTGGCGGTCGGAGCGGTCACCGAAACGGTGACGGTGGCGGCCAGCGCGGCGGTCTTGCAGACCGATCGCGGCGAGGTGCGGGCCGAAGTGACCAGCCAGGCGCTGGAGAATCTGCCCGTGCCGCCCGGGCGCAACTACCAGCACTTGCTGGCCATGCTGCCCGGTTTCACCCAGCCGCGCAACGCTCATTCGGTGCCTTCCAATCCGTCCCGCTCGCTGCAATACGAGGTGAACGGCACGGTGTCGGCTTCCAACAACGTGCGCTTGGACGGCGCCACGCAGTACAACATCTGGTTGCCGCACATCACCGCCTATGTGCCGGCGCTGGAGTCCATCGAGACCGTGAACGTGGTCACCAACAGCTTCGACGCCGAGCAGGGACTGGCCGGGGGCGCCGCCATCAACGTGCAAGTCAAAAGCGGCACCAACCAGATCCACGGCTCGGCCTTCTGGTACACCAATAACAACAAGACCAAGGCCAAACCGTTCTTCACGCCGCCCGGGGAGCGAAACCCCAAGGACATTTTCAACCAGTTCGGCGGCACCTTCGGCGGTCCCATCAAGCGTAACAAGCTGTTCTATTTCGTCAGCCACGAGGGCACGCTCATCCGCCAGTTCGCCGCCGGACTATACACCGTGCCCACCCCGCTGACCCGGCAGGGCATCATGACGGAATCCGACCGGCCGGTCTACGATCCGGCGACCGGGGACGCCGAGGGGTTCAACCGCACGCCTTTCCCCGGCAACATCGTGCCCCGGGCGCGCTTCGAACCGATCGTGCTGAAGCTGGTGCAGCTCACGCCCATGCCCACGTTCCCCGACCGCTTCACCAATAACTTTTACGGCGCCGGCCGCTGGCCTTTCGATCGCCACACCTTGGACACCAAGGTCAATTGGAACGCCAGCGACAAATTCACCATGTACGGGCGCTTCAGCTACCTCAACTACGACCAGTTCGTCGAGCGGGTCTTCGGCGAGCTGGCCGGCCCGTATGTGACGCGGATCTTCAACAACCCGGGCAAGGGTTGGGGCACCACCCACAGCGTCACGGTGGCGGGCACCTACGTCTTCAGCCCCACCTTGGTGCTGGACGCCAACTTCGGCTTCACCCGGATGGCGACCAACGCCGAGCAGGCCGAGATTGACAAGAAACTCGGCCTGGACTTCCTGGGCATTCCCGGCGCCAACGGCCCGCGGCGCTTCGAAGGGGGCTGGCCGCGCTTTGTCATCGGCGGCCACACCACCATCGGAGAGACCGAAACTTACATGCCATACTACCGCCGGGATCCGCAGCACAACTACCAGGCCAACGTGAACTGGCTGCGAGGCGCCCACGACGTGCGCTTCGGTTCCGAGCTCTCCTTCCAGGCCCTCAACCACACCCAGCCCGAGTTTTACGGCGGCAGCCACGGCGGCTCGGGCGGCTTCACCTTCAGCGGTTCGGTGACCACGCTGCGGGGCGGCCCTGCGGCCAACCAGTGGAACGGGTATGCCGACTTCCTGCTCGGCCTGCCCAGCACGATCGGCAAGATCTTCCAGTTCCCCGACGAGTACGGCACGCGCACCTCGATGTACAGCTTCTATGTGCGCGACCGCTGGCAGGTGAGCCGCAACCTGACGCTCAGCCTGGGCACCCGCTGGGAATACTTCCCCATCCCCACCCGCCCGGATCGCGGTTTGGAGCGCTATAACCTGGCGACCAACAAGATGCACGTCTGCGGCGTGGGCGTGGTTCCCAAGGACTGCGGCGTCGAGGTCAGCAAGCGGCTCTTCGCGCCCCGTGTAGGGCTGGCCTTCCGAGCCACGGAGACCTTCGTCATCCGGGCCGGCTACGGCATCACCAACGATCCCTGGAACGTCGCTCGCCCGATGCGCGCCAACCACCCCATGCTGCTCTCGTTGACCATCACAGGCCCCAACTCGTGGATTCCCGCCGGCCAGTTGAAGAACGGCATTCCGGTGGTTCGCCAGCCCGAGCTGGGTAACGGGATCGTGGACATTCCGGGCACCGTGGATGTCAACACCCTGATGGACCACTTTGACCGCGGTTACATCCAGTCCTGGAATTTCATGCTCCAGAAAAAGCTCGGTGAATTTACCGCCCAGGCGGGCTACGTGGCCACCCGGCAGAATAACATCCTGGGCTTCGCCGAGCAGAATTACGGCCGCCCGGGTGGCGGGCGGGCCAGCCAGCCCTTCTTCCAGCGATTCGGGCGCTATGCCTCGACCCGGATCGTGGGCCCGGTGGGCAACAGCCATTACGACGCCTTGCAGGCGATGCTGGAACGGCGCTTTCGGGCCGGCTATCAGTTCGCGGTGAATTACACCTGGTCGAAGTGCATCGGCATCGCGGGCGTCAACAACAGCGGCGACGCGCCGGCGATCAAGCACCCCGATTATTTCCGGTTGAACCGCGCTCTGTGCGGCTGGGACCAGCCCCATAACTTCAGTCTGGCCAGCATCATCGAGCTGCCTTTCGGGCGCGGCAAGCGCTGGGCGAGCGCGGGGGCCCCGGCGGCTCTTCTGGGGGGCTGGCAGGTCAACGCCCTGTTTCTGACCTACGCCGGCAATCCGTTCAGCGTCGGCAGTTCGGGCGGACCGCTGAACGCGCCCTTCAACAGCCAGCGCGCCGACGTCGTCAAACCCAAGCCCAAGAAGCTGGGCGGGGTCGGCCCGGGCCAGGCCTTTTACGACTGGACGGCGTTCGCTCCGGTGACCGAGCCGCGCTTCGGCACGGCGGCTTTCAATTTGCTGCGCGGGCCGGGCCTGGTCAACTTGGACCTGGGCCTCTTTCGGCAGTTCCGCCTCACCGAGCGGCTCGGGCTGCAATTCCGGGCGGAGGCCTTCAACGCCACCAATACGCCGCATTTCTCCAACCCCAGCAACAACATTGACGGCCTGCGGCTGTACCCGGACGGAAGCTTCCGCAGCGGCGTCTTCGAAGTGACCGGGGTGCGCAACACCGGCCGCGAGGGCGTGGACGAACGCGTCTTCCGTTTCGGGCTTCGCTTCAGCTTCTGAGAGAGGAAAGGGCGGGACGGCCTGAGCGCCGTCCCCCCTGCGCCCGGCGCCGGGCCCGGGGCATAATGGGGGCAGGGCGCAACGGTGAGGCCGGTTTTTTGCGTGTTGATTCGCCACGGCCGGGTCCTGGCGACCGCCCTCGGGCTGGCATTTGAATCCATCCGCGCGCACAAGCTGCGCAGCTTTCTGACCCTGCTGGGGGTGATTATCGGGGTGGCCAGCGTGGTCGTGGTGGGAGCGGCAGTCGAGGGGCTGGGGGTGTACGCCGAAGAGAGCGCGGCGAAAACCTTCGGGACGGAAACCTTTCTGGTGGCCCAGGTAGCGCGGGCGGTAGGCCGTCGCGAATACTATGACAAGCTCAAGCGGAACCGCCCCATCCGCTGGGACGACTTGCGATACTTAGAGGCCACCACGGGCGATCGCATTCTTTACAGCGCTTACATGGCTCGGCCGGCGGAGGTGAAGGCGGAAAACCGCAGTTTCGACGACGGTCTGGTTCAGGGGGTCTCCTGGACGCTGTCCGCGCTGCGCGACGTGGCCACTTCGGAAGGGCGCTTTTTCACCGAACAGGAGGAGCGCAACCGGCAGGCGGTGGCGGTGATCGGCGAGGATGTGCGCGCCGGGCTGTTTCCGGCGGGCTCGGCCCTGGGACGGCAGATCAAGGTCCAAGGGATTGACTTCACGGTGGTGGGAGTGCAGGAAAAGTTGGGCAGCATGATGGGCGGCCTGCGCGACAACGCGGTTTTCATTCCCGTCACGGTCTACCGGCGGATGTTCGGCACGCCCAATTCGATCACCCTGTTTGCCCGGGCGCGGGCCGGTCTGAACTTGACGCTGGAGGAGGCGCTGGATGTGACGCGGGCCGCGCTGCGGTCTCGATTTCGGTTGCAGCCCGGCCAGCCGGATCGCTTCGACACCCTGACTCCGGAGGCGGTGCGCACCTGGGTGCAGAACATCCTGGGCATGATTTCTTCGGTGGCCGTGCCGGTCACCGCCATCTCGTTAGTGGTCGGCGGCATCGTGGTGATGAACATCATGCTGGTGTCGGTGACCGAGCGCACGCACGAGATCGGGATTCGCAAGTCGGTGGGAGCGAGGCCCTTCGATATCCGGCTGCAATTCCTGCTGGAAGCGCTGTTGCTGACGAGCGCGGGCGGGGTGGCGGGCCTGCTGCTGGGGGTGGCCGGAGCGATGGCGCTGGAGCAGGCTTTGGATGCCACTCTGCGGGTCACCTGGCCTTACGTGGCGCTGGCTCTGGCGGTGTCGGGCGCGGTGGGCGTGGCGGCGGGCTGGTATCCGGCGGTGCGGGCGGCGCGCCTGGACCCGGCGACGGCGCTGCGCGCGGAGTAGGCCGTGCGGATCAGTTGGGGCGAGAACCTGGGCATGGCCTTGCGGGCGGTATGGAGCCACCGTTTCCGCTCCACCCTGACGGTGCTGGGCATCGTCATCGGGATCACGACGGTGGTCACGGTGGCTTCCCTGCTGAGCGGGCTGCGGCAGGGGATCGTAACGCTGTTCGAGGAGCAGGGGCCGGACAACATTTTCGTGTACAAGACCAGCGGGGATCCGCAGGACTCCTTTCCCTCCCCCAAGGAACAGAGGCGCAAGCCGATCCGGCCCGAGTATGCGGAGATCCTGCGCCGCTTTTGCCCTTCGGTGGAGGACGCCAGCGTGACCCTGTACGTGCCGCCGGTGTTCAACCGGCGTCCCTTGACGGCGCGGGTGCCGGGCTATGAGACCGACAGCCTCTATTTGACCGGGGTCACCGCGAATCACTTCTCCCTCACGCCCCGGGAGGTGGCCGCCGGGCGGGTGTTCACGCCGGAGGAGGAGCGGCGAGGGGCGCGGGTGGCGCTGCTCGGCGCCGACATTGCCCAAGTGCTGTTTCTGGGCAGCCAGGCGGTGGGGCGCACGCTGATCGTGGATGGGGCCGAGTTCGAGGTGGTGGGAGTCTTCGCCAAGGCCAAGGGAGGCTTTTTCGGGCGCAACCGCCAGGACCAGGAGATCATCATCCCCTTCGAGACCGCCCGGCTGCGCTATCCGCAACAGGACCGGATCCTGATCACGGCCAAAGCTCGCCCGGGGCTGCGCCAGGCGGCTTACGAAGAGATCGAGGGCCTGTTGCGCAAGATCCGCCGCACGCCTCCGGGCCAGGAGAACGACTTCGCGATCTCCACGCCCGATTTGATCGTCCAGCAGTTCGATCGCATAACCCGGCTGGTGGTGCTGGTCTCGCTGGCCATCTCGGGGTTGGGGTTGCTGGTGGGCGGCATCGGGGTGATGAACATCATGCTGGTGTCGGTGACCGAGCGCACGCGCGAGATCGGCGTGCGGAAAGCGATCGGAGCGCGCCGGCAGGACATCGTGGCGCAATTCTTGCTCGAGGCGGTGGCGCTGACCGGCAGCGGAGGCCTGGCGGGGCTGGCGGTGGCGGTGTTGGTGACCCTGCTGATCGGCACGCTGTTGCCCGCCTTGCCCTCGCAAGTGCCGGTGTGGGCGCTGGGGGCCGGCTTCGGGGTTTCCCTCCTGGTGGGGATCTTCTTCGGAGTATGGCCGGCGATGAAGGCGGCGCGCCTGGACCCGGTGGAGGCCCTGCGCTACGAATAGGGCCGCCAAGGGCGGCAAGTGCTATATTGAGATTGCATTGCGCTCCAGGCTTGTGACGCTCGCACTGGCGGCAGCGCTGCCGGCCGCCGCGGCTTCCAAAGTGGTGGCGGTGGACGTGGACGGGGTGGTCCATCCCATCACGGTGGATATCGTGACGCACGCCCTTGCCCAGGCTCAGCGGGAGGGCGCCCAGGCGCTGCTGATCCGCCTTAATACGCCGGGAGGGCTGTTCGAAGCCACCCGCCAGATCGTCGAAAAGATTCTGGCCTCGCCCGTGCCGGTGATCACCTTCGTCACCCCCAGCGGCGGGCGGGCCGCCTCGGCCGGCTTTTTCATTCTCCAGGCGGGAGACGCGGCCGCCATGGCGGCGGGCACCAACACGGGCGCGGCCAGCCCGGTGCTGCTGGCCGGCGAGATGGACAAGGTGATGCGCGAGAAGGTGCAGAGCGATGCGGCCGCCTTCATGCGCAGCATCGTCGCCAAGCGAGGGCGCAACGCGGGGCTGGCCGAGAAGGCGGTGCTGGAGGCTCGCTCGTTCACCGATCGCGAAGCCTTCGACAATAAGTTGGTGGACTTGGTGGCGCGCGATCAGGCCGACCTGCTGCGCCAGCTCGACGGGCGCGAAATCAGCCGTTTCGACGGGCGCAAAGTGAAACTCGAGCTGGGGCAGCCGGTGGTGCTGGACTACGAGCGGTCCCTGCGGGAGGAGATCCTGGCGGCCATCGCCGATCCCAACATCGCCCTGGCCTTGCTGGTGCTGGGCGCGCTGGGGGTCTACGTCGAGTTCAGCTCGCCGGGCCTGATTGCGCCGGGGGTGATCGGGGGGATCCTGGTGCTGCTGGGCCTTTCCGCCCTGTCGGTCTTCCCGATCAACTGGGTGGGCGTGGCCCTGTTGCTGCTGGCGGTGATTCTGTTCATCCTGGAGGCCAAGTTCGCCTCCCACGGGATCCTGGGGGCGGGTGGGGCGGCGGCCATGGTTCTGGGCGCCCTGCTGCTGATCGAAAGCCCGGCGCCTGAGATGCGCATCCGCTTTCCGGTGGCCGTGGGGTTAGCGCTGCCCTTCGCCCTGATCACTTCGTTCCTGGTGACGCTGGTGGTGCGGGCCCGGGCGCACAAGGTGACTACGGGAGCGGCGGGGATGATCGAGGAGGTCGGCGTGGCCTACACGGCCCTGGCGCCGGCCGGCAAGGTGTTTGTGCACGGGGAACTTTGGGACGCGGTTTCCACCCAGCCGGTGGAGGCCGGCGCGCCCGTGCGGGTGGTGGACGTCCGCGGGTTGACCTTGAAGGTCGAGCCGGCGGGCAAGCCAACGGGAGGCTGACATGGAGTTCTCGATCTGGTGGGTTGCTGCGCTGATCGTCGGGATTTATCTGCTGTCCTCCATCAAGATCCTGGCTGAGTACGAGCGCGGGGTGATCTTCCGGCTGGGGCGCGTGCTGCCCAGGCCCAAGGGGCCCGGCATCATCCTGGTGTTTGCGCCCATTGATCGCATGGTGCGCATTTCGCTGCGTATCGAGACCCTGGAGGTCCCGCCCCAGGATCTGGTGACGCGCGACAACGTGACCGTCAAGGTCAACGCCGTGGTTTACTTCCGGGTGATTGATCCCACCCGCGCCGTCATCGAGGTGGCCAATTATCTCTACGCCACCTCGCAGCTCGCCCAGACGACGTTGCGCAGCGTGCTGGGCGAGGTCGAGCTGGACGAACTGCTCAGCCAGCGGGAGAAGCTGAACGTGCGGCTGCAAACCGTGCTCGACCAGCACACCGGCCCCTGGGGCGTCAAAGTTACCATGGTCGAGATCAAGCAGGTGGACTTGCCCGAGCAGATGATCCGGGCGATCGCCCGGCAGGCCGAGGCCGAGCGCGAGCGCCGGGCCAAGATCATCCACGCCGAAGGCGAGTACACCGCCGCAGAAAAGCTCACTATGGCCGCCGAGATGATCCAGCGCCAGCCGGTGGCCATCCAGTTGCGCTACCTGCAAACCCTGGTTGAGATCGGCACCGAGAAGAACACCACCATTGTGTTCCCGCTGCCGCTGGATATAATGTCGGGGTTGAAGGCCGTCCTGGAGAGAACTCCTCCCAGCGAGGGCGGGAGGGGCTGACGGCGAGGGGCTATGCCGCGCAATCCGGAAGGCGAATACGAGTTGGTGCTGGGCACGCCCCAGTTGCTGAGCATCGTGTTCATCGTGATGGTCCTGTTCGGGGTGGTGTTTTCGCTGGGCTACTTCATGGGCCGCAGCGCCGCCCCGGAGACGGCCGGGGCCGGAGGGACGCCTTCCCAGAGCGCGCAAGCGCCGCGCGAGGCTGCGCGTCCGGGCCCCTCCGGGCAAGCGGTTCCCCAGTCCGCGCCTCCGCCGGAGGCGGCCGAGTCGCTCGAGCCCGGCCAGGCCAAAGTGGCCGGAACCGTGCCGGTCGGCGGCGCGCCGCCTGCTGCTGAACCGGCCGGCGGGGCGGAGCCCGCCGCTCAGGCGCCTGCCGAGAGCAAACCCGCGCCGCCGCCCGCGCCCGAAGCCAAGCCCGTCCCGCCCGCGCCCCAAGCCAAAGCCTACCCCGAGCCGGCGCCGGGCGAGACTTTTTATCAGGTGGCGGCCGTGCCCCTCCCCTCCGCCGAGACTCTGGTGGACGTGCTCAAACGCAAAGGCTTTTCGGCCCGGGTGGCCCCCGGTCCCAGCGAGACCATTTTCCGGGTGCTGGTCGGCCCGCTCCCCACTGCCGAAGAGGTCGCTCGCACCAAACAGCGCCTGGAGGATGCCGGCTTCCGATCGGCGTACATCCGGAAGTATTAGCCGTGGGCCCGCGCCTGCCCCACTGGCTGCGCAAGCCGCAGACGGCGTTTGCCGTCCTGCACGAACTCAAGCGCGACCTGCGCCGCCTGGGCCTGCACACCGTCTGCGAGTCCGCCCGCTGCCCCAATATTCATGAGTGCTTCCTGCGCGGCGCCGCCACCTTCATGATTCTCGGCGACCGCTGCACGCGGGGTTGCGGCTTCTGCTCGGTTCCCAAGGCGCGGCGCGGACTGCCGCCGCCCGATCCGGCCGAGCCGGCCGCAGTGGCTCGCATGGCCGCCGGGATGCGCCTGCGGCATGTGGTGGTCACCAGCGTCAACCGCGATGACCTGGCCGACGGCGGGGCGGGTCAGTTCGCCGCCGTGATTCGCGCGCTGCGCCAGGCCCTTCCCGAAGCGCGTCTGGAAGTGCTCACGCCGGATTTCCAGGGCGACCCCGGCGCCGTCTCCTGCGTGCTGGAAGCCGGCCCCGACGTCTTCGGCCACAACGTCGAGACGGTGGCGCGCCTGTATCGGCGCGTGCGGCCGCAGGCGGACTACCGCCGTTCGCTGGAGGTGCTGGCTTTGGCCGCCCGCCATAGGGCGGCCCCGCTGGTCAAATCGGGCTTCATGGTCGGACTGGGCGAGCGGCCCGAGGAGGTGCGCGAGCTGCTCGCCGACCTGCGCCGGGCCGGCGTCGAGATCGTTACCATCGGGCAGTACTTGCAGCCTACGCGGCGCAACCTGCCGGTGGCGGAGTACGTGCCGCCGGACCGCTTCGCGGCCTACCGCGAACTCGGGCTGGCGCTGGGCTTCCGTGCGGTCTTCAGCGGCCCCTTGGTGCGCAGCTCCTATCTGGCCGATGAGGTGGCGGCGCAGGCGACCCGCGAAGCGAGGTCGGCGTGGTGAACCTGCTGCTCGCGCTGGCCACGGGCGGGCTGCTGGTCGCATCCTTCCCCCGCTGGGACGTGCCCTGGCTGGCGCCCCTGGCGCCGGCGCCGCTGCTGGTGGCCTTGGAGCGCGAGCCGCGCCCCGGGCGGCGGTTCCTGCTGGGCTACGTGGCGGGGGTCGCCTTCTGGGCCGGCGTGTGCTATTGGATCCGGTTCGTCCTGGCGGTGCACGGCGGATTGCCCGGCGCCGCGGCCTGGGGGGCGCTGGCGCTGTTCGCTCTGGCGAAGGGCTTGCACATGGGCGTGTTTGCCCTGCTGGCCGGCGCGGCCCTGGCCTCTCGCTGGGCGGTGCTGCTGGTTCCCGCCCTGTGGGTGGCCCTCGAGCGGACCCACGGCCCGCTGGGCTTCGCCTGGCTGGCCCTGGGCAACGCAGGCATCGAGATGGACGCGCCGTTGCGGGCGGCGCCCTACGCCGGCGTGTACGGGGTCTCCTTCGTGTTTGCGATGATGGGCACGGCTCTGGCCCTGGCCTTGCTGCGCCGGCCGCGCCGGGAGCTGGCGCCCGCGGCCCTGCTGGGCGTGTTGTACTTGCTGCCGGCGCTGCCGCCCGCGCAGCCAGGGGCGGAGACGGCCGTGCTCGTGCAGCCTAACATTTCCGAAAGCGCTGAGTGGACCCGGGCCTGGACGGCGAGGCAACACGAGCGGTTGGCTTTCCTTTCCGAACAGACGGCGCGCGCGGGCCTGCCGCCCCGGTTGATCGTATGGCCCGAAGTGCCGGCGCCGGTTTACTACGATGAGGACGCGCGCTTCCGCGAGACGGTCAACGATCTGGCGCGGCGCACGGGCGCCTGGCTTCTGCTCAACGTGGTGCCGCACAACGCTGAGGGCGCTCCGCTGAATTCCGCCCTGCTGGTTTCGCCCGAGGGCCGGCCCGCCGGGCGCTACGACAAGATGCGCCTGGTGCCTTTCGGCGAGTACGTTCCCCGGCCCTTCGGTTTCCTGCGCAAGATTACCGGCGAGGCGGGCGACTTCGCGCCCGGGGAGCGCCTGAGGGTGCTGGATGCCGGGCCTCGCCGCATCGGCGCCTTCGTCTGCTACGAGGCGGTCTTCCCCGACCTGGTGCGGGGCTTCGCGCGGGAGGGAGCGGAGCTGTTCGTCAACCTTTCCAACGACGGCTGGTACGGGCGCACCGCCGCCCGCGACCAGCATCTCAAGATCGCCCGCATGCGCGCGGTCGAGAACCGCCGCTGGCTGCTGCGCGCCACGAACAACGGCATCACGGCGGCGATTGACCCGGCCGGGCGGATCCGGCGGCGCCTGCCTTCCTTTGCCGAGGCGGGCATCGGGGTCACGTTTTCCTTCCTGGAGGAGCGCACGCCCTACACGCGCTACGGCGACTGGTTCGTCCTGCTGTGCGCCGCCGCAGCCGCCGCCGGGCTGCTCGCCGGCCAGATCCCGCGCTATCGCGGTGGAAGCTCAGCCGGGTCGCGCATCGCGTAGGATGGAGGCATGACCGACGGGCTGACGCGCAGAGAACTCCTCCGGCAGGGCGCGGCCGGTGCCGGGGCGGCGCGGCCGGGATCCTCGGCGGCGAAGCCCCTCGAGCAGGTGCGCCTCGGTCTGATCGGCGCGGGGAATCGCGGCCTGAGCCATCTGGGGAATTTCCTGCGGCTGGAGAAGGTTCTCATCCGGGCGGTCTGCGATCTGGCGCCCGAGAAGGTCGAGAGAGCCCAGGCCCTGGTAGCCGCCGCCGGGCAGGAGCGGCCGGAAGGTTACGCGCGCGGCCCTACCGACTACCGGCGCCTTTGCGCCCGGGAGGATTTCGATCTGGTCTTCATCGCCACGCCCTGGGAGTGGCATACGCCCATGTGCGTGGAGGCGATGCGCAACGGCAAGCACGCGGCGGTCGAGGTGCCGGCGGCAACCACGCTGGAAGAGTGCTGGCAACTGGTGGAGACGGCCGAGCAGACCCGCCGGCAGTGCGTGCAGATGGAGAACTGCAACTACGACCGGGTGGAGCTGATGACGCTGCACATGGTGCGCAAGGGCTTGCTGGGCGAGCTGGTCCACGCCGAATGCGGCTATCTGCACGATCTGCGCGAATCCAAGCTGCGCCTGCGAGAGGGCCGGCGCGGCTGGCGGGTCGAGCACAGCCTCCGGCATCATCGAGGCCTGAGCAGCGGCGGCGCGAGCGTCGAGCAGCGGCCGCCGAAGCTCAGCCGTGGCGGATCTGGAGGACGTCGCCGTCCTGCACGATGTAGTCCTTCCCCTCCAGGCGGAGCAGGCCGCGCTCGCGCGCCCCGGCGAAGCCTCCGGCCTCCACCAGGGCTTTCCAGTTCACCACTTCGGCCCGAATGAAGCGCTGCTCGAAATCGGTGTGGATCGTGCCGGCGGCTTTCAGGGCGGTGGTGTGGCGCGGCACGGTCCAGGCGCGCACCTCAGGCTGGGAGCCGGTGAAGAACGAAATCAGGCCGAGAAGGGAAAGGGTGGCCGCGATCAGACGCTCGCCTGCCGGCTCTGACAGGCCGAAGCTCTCCAAGTACTGGCGGGCCTCCTCAGGCGGCAGCTCGCTGAGCTCGGCTTCGATCTTTCCGCAAATCGCGCTCACCTCGCTACGGGCGCGCCCGGCGAGCCGCGCGCGATAGTCGGCTTCCATGGCATGCAGGCGCGGGGCGTCCTCCTCGCCCAGGTTCAGCACCCAGAGCACGGGCTTTTGGGAGAGAAACTGAAAGCCGCGCAGGCGCTTTTCCTGTTCCTCCGAGAGCGCCATCTCGCGCAAAGGGCGGTTGGCTTCGAGCAGCGCTTTGGCGCGCTCGAGCAACTCCGCCTCCTGCTCGAGCTCCTGGCTCTTGATCTTCTTGCGGTCCTTTTCCAGGCGCTCCAGGCGCTTCTCGACCATCAATAGGTCGCTGAGGATCAGTTCGGTCTCGACGTGTTCCAGATCGCGCAGGGGGTCCACGGCGCCCAGCTCGTGGGGCACGCGCTCGTCCTGGAAGACCCGCAGCACGTGAGCCAGAGCGTCCACAACGCGCAGGCCGGCCAGATAGGCGGGGTCGCGCAAGGCCTCCTTCGAGAGGGCGGGCGTATCCACGTACTCCAGGGTGGCGCGGGTGAGCTTGGCGGGGCGGAAGAGGGCGGCCACCGCCTCCAAGCGCGCATCGGGAATCGCGGCCACCCCCACCCGGGCCGCCAGCGCACCCAGACGCGTGGTCTCGTGGGCGCCGGTGAGGATGCTGAACAACGAGCTCTTGCCCGTCTGGGGCAGGCCGATGATCGCCGTTCTCATGGCAGCGCGGCCCTCCTGTTAGAGCGGCACCTCGACCAGGGTGAGCAGTTCTTCCAGGATGCGGTCGCTCAGGTCCGACGTGCGGTGGGCCAGCACCACCCGGGTGTTGATCACCACGCGGTGGGCGAACACCGGCACCACCAGCCGCTTGACGTCGTCCGGCAAGGCGTAATCGCGCCCCTCCAGCAAGGCCAGCGCCTGGGTGGCGCGATACAGCGCCTGCGCGCCCCGCGGGCTGACCCCCAGCGAGAAGGACTCGTGGCTGCGCGTCTTCTCGACGATGGCCAGCATGTAATCCACCAGCGCCTCCTCGACCGCCACCTGGGGGACCCAGGATTGGATCTGGATGACCTCCTCGGCGCTGAGGGCCGGCCGGATCTCCAGGCCCGGCATCTGGCCGGCCCGGCGCAGGATCTCCCGCTCGCTGGCGGCGTCCGGGTAGCCGATCCGGATGCGCATGAAGAAGCGGTCGAGCTGCGACTCGGGCAGGGGATAGGTGCCGTGATGCTCGACCGGGTTCTGCGTGGCGATCACCATGAAGGGCTCGGCCAGCGGGTAGGAGCGCCCGTCAATCGTGACCTGTCGCTCGTTCATGGCCTCCAGCAGGGCGGACTGCGTCTTGGGCGTGGTCCGGTTAATCTCGTCCGCCAGCAGGAAGTTCGTGAAGATCGGGCCTCGCTTGAACTCGAAGGCGCCGGTGCGGGCGTTGTAGACCGTGACGCCCAGCACGTCGCTGGGCAGCATGTCGGCGGTGAACTGAAGCCGGTGAAACTCGGAATCCACCGAGCGGGCCAGGGCCTGGGCCAGAGTGGTCTTGCCCACCCCGGGCACGTCCTCAACCAGCAGGTGGCCCTTGGAAAACAGGCAGACCAGCGCCAGTCGGACGACCTCGGCCTTGCCCCGCACGGTCGAGTTCAGGGCGGCCTCCAGCGCGGGCAGCCGCTCCAGCGCCGCCGGCCGTGAGGAAACCACCTGGCGCTGCGCCATCACTGGTTATGATACGAAACCGGCGGCGAAGCGCGCCGTCCTCTCAGAAAATGAAGCTCAGGCCTCCCCGCACGCTGCGCGGACTGGGAACCAGGTACGAGCGCCGGCCGGCGAAGCTGAGGGGAACGTAGCCCTGGGCCAGCAGGTTGCGCAGTTCGGCGCTGGCCTCCAGCCGTCCGGGCAAGGGGCCGAAAGCCGGGATGGGCTGGCGCAGGAGAACATTCAGGCCCAGGCCTTCGCGCAGGCCCTGGGTCAGATAGACGTGCGGCGGGGTGAGGGAACGCAGGCTGGCCCACTGGTAGCTGGCTACGAACCGCGTCCCGCTCCAGGGCGAGACGCCCGCCACGCGCGCCGTCAGGGAATGCCGCCGGGAGGAGCGCAACATCGTGCGCAACTCCTCAGGGCTGCCCCGCTCGAGGGCCGGCGCACCGGCGGTCAGTGCGCTGCCGCCGCCGAAGGCCAGCGTCAGGTCCCAGAACTCGCCCAGGCTCTGTGTCACGGACGCCAGATAGCCGATGCGCTGGTAGGCCCCGGCGTTGAGAACCCAACTCTTGGAAAACAGATCGGGAAGCAGCTCGGCGCCTGCCGGCGTGCCCTCAGGCGCGGCCAGCGTCAAAGCGGCGTTCGAGACCGTTTCCCGGTAGGCGGCCGCCCCGAAGGTGCGCGAACCCGCGCGGAACCGGTAGCCCGCCTCCAGGCTGGCTGCCCGCTGGACCCGCGCCCGGCCGTCGCGCAAGGAGACCCGCGGGAATAGAGCCAGGGCCGCCAGGTCGTGCTCGAATTCAGCCTGCATTTCCGGTCCGGAGGAGAGCAACTCGCCGGGCGGGGTCCCCGAGACGTAGCTGAACTGGAACAGCCCGCCGCGTCCGGCGTCGTAGCTCAGGCGAGCGAAGGGGCTGAAGTAGTTCAGCCGGTCCAGGAACGCCACCGAATCCAGCGAAGCGCCGTATTCCAGGCTCAGGGCGTCGCCCAGCCGGGTGCGATCGAAGGTGGTCACCGAGAGGGTGCGCAGAGCGGGTGCGCCTGCTTGCCGGCCGTTCAGCCAAGCCTGGCCCGCCGAGGCTCGCACCGGCAGGTAAAGCTGGCGCATCGTGACCCCGAGCTGCGGGCTGGGACCGCCCGGCAACTCCCGCCGGAAGCTGGTGCGGAAGGCGGCCGACGGCGAGCCGGTATTGGCCGAGTAGGCCACGTTCCCGCTGAACTGAAGCTGATTGGCTCCGAAAACCGAGGTGGCGAGGGCGAACGAGGTGCCCAGGTCGGGCTCGGCGCCCAGAGCCGAGACCTGACCCTCGTCTCCCCCGGAGACTCTCACCATGCCCCGGGTGTCCTTGAACGCCGCAGCCCGGCGGCGTTCCATCGGCTTGGCGATCTCGGGCAAAGCCCGCAAGACGGGCCGCGTCGCGCCGGCGCCCCGCAACACCCACTTGAACTCCTCGCTCATCAGGGCGCCCTGGCCGGGCCCGGCGCCCACCAACTCGATCGAACTGAAGACGCTGGCCAGGTTCACGTGCAGGAGGCTTTGCATGCCGGGCTGCACGAGGATGTTGCGCTTCAGCGCGGGCAAGAAACTCGCCAGGGTGACCCGGATGGCGTAAACGTCCGGCACCAGGGAGGCGAAGGCGAATTCCCCCTTCTCGTTGGTGAGGGCGCGCTGGACGGGCCGCTCGCTGCGATTGTAAAGTATCACGGTGGCGCCCATTTGCGGGATCCCCGCCGCATCCCGCACCACGCCCGCAATGCTCCCGGAAAGCTTCAGGGGAGTGGAGGCCTCCAGGCCGGCGGCGCACAGCAGCAACGCCGGCAGAACCGAGGTCCGCATTGGCATCGCCAGCCTCATGCGCTCCGGGCCGCTCCGGCGGCCGAACCTCCTTAGGTTACCGTAAACACGGCGCTCTGGGTCAGCGCCTGCTGCGCGTTCCGGTCGGTCACCTTGAGCCGCAAGGTGTACTGGCCGGGCTCGAGGTTCTTCAGCGGCAGCAGCTTCTCGATGGTGACCTGCTGGGCCGAAGCCCCCTCGATTTCCGTTACGTCCTCGCTGAACTGGAAGATTTTCTCGTTGCTGCCGTTCCTGATGATTTCGTACTCGATGACGCCGTTGGGCTTCTGGGTCTTCTCGTCCGGCTTGAAGTTGTAAAACTGCACGTAAATGCCCATCCGCTCCTCGCGGCGGAAGCTCTCGGTGACGCGGGGGCGGACCTTCGAGGCGCCCAGCACGAACTGGCCGGACCCGATCGAGCGGGTGGGCACCTTCTCGATCAGGTCGGCCAGGATCAGGCTGGAGGAGGCCAGCTTTTCCTCCTCGTAGAAAGGTACCCGCAGCGCCATCTCGTAGTTGTTCATGTTGCCGCCCACCACGTCCTTGACCACCACGTTCAGCCGGTAGAGGCCGGGGGCCAGGGGGACCGTCTTCTGGTAAACCGAGGAGCGCTTGACGGAAGCCTCCAACATCTCGGGCGGACTCTCGACCGTCACCACGTCCTCGAACACGTTCACCACCCGGCGCGACATCGAGGTAATCCGGGCGTAAATGTTCACCGTGGCGCGCGCCAGCCCGTCCTTATTCTCGAACTGGAGATCCTTGTTGTCCAACTGGATGGTGATGGGGGTCAGGACGGTCGAATCGGTGATGCGGATGAAGTCCGCCCGCACCTTGATGGGCAGCAGGTTGTAGGTGATGCGCGAGCTGACCGCCGCCTCCAGATCCTTGAACTTGATGGCCGGCGGCTTCTGGAGCTTGGCGTACTGCTCGAGGCGCTCGAACTGGTTCATGCGGGCCGGCAAGGGCATGTCGCCCACGCCCAGGCGCGTGCCGTCGGTACGGTTGAAGCGATCGGCCTTGCTGGTGAGGCCCATCTGCTCATAGAGCGTCAGACCGGCGTTGGGCACGTACAGCAGGGCGTCCTTCTCGGAGGGATCCATCGTCATGCGGTACTCGCCGGTCATGGTGGGGTCCACGAACTCGATGATGACGTCGGTGCCGATGCCCTCGATCCAGCGGTAGCGCCACTTTTCAAAGGGGTAGGTCGAGGTGGTCCCGCCGCCCTCCTCGATGGGCCGCTCGTAGCTGCCGCCCGAGGGATGGGACTCGATCTCGTCCGGCGGGCCGAAGGTGATGTAGATCCGCCCGCGGTCGGTCTTCCAGCCGGGGATGCCCGAGGCGAAGCGCTCGTTGGCGTAGGCGATGCGCCGGTAATGCTCTTCCTTGTACTCGTTCTCGGCGGTGTCGGGCGTGGGGTCGCGGCGCAGCCAGAACTGCTCGATGAACTGCTCGCGCTCCTCGTCGGTGGAGAGGCGCTTGAAGGCGGCGCGCTCCTCATCGGTGATGATGTAGGCGACGTCCTCGTTGAGCCATTTCCGGTAGGGGGTTTCCAGCTCCCTGCGCAGCCTCTCCTCGCGCTGGCGCCGCTCCTTCTCCGTCAAGGGGCGGGCGACGTCTCGGTTAGGGGCGCCTGCCGGCCGGCGGCGCTCCTGGGCGCGGGCGGCCGGGGCGCTGAGGGAGGCCAGAAGGCTGAAAGCCCCAAGGCAGGCGATCCAATTGCGGGCCGTCATATGGCTCTCCGGCTTCCAGCACCGATTGGAAACTACTTTAATTCTAGGCCGCCGGCGGAGGGGGCGTCAAGCACGCAGGTTGGAGGGGCGCCGAGGACGCCTGCGGGGGTGCGGCGGGAGGGTTGCCGCGGCAGGGCGGGGCCGGCCTGCCCCGGGGCCGGCCGGGGGTTTCGGGATTGACAGGCCTCGGGGAAGCGTTGTAGGGTGGTGTAATAAAACATAGTTTTGGCCTCATGTTTTAACCGCGCCCGCCCCCGGCGGCCCGGCCGCCGGACGGAGGGCGCCAGGCGGTAGAACGGACCGGCAGCCCACCCGCCGGCCGGCGGGCGGCTCGCCGTCACAGGAGGACAGACCGATGGCGGAAATCAGTCCGGTGGTCTACTACGTGGGAATGATCGCCGACAAGCCCGGCGAGGGCGCACGGGTGCTGAACGCCTTCAAGGACGCGGGCGTCAACCTGGCGGCCTTTCTGGGCTATCCCAAGGCGCGCAAGGCCGAGGTCATCATTGCGGTCGAGGAGAAGGCGCCCGCCCTGGGCCCGATCGCCCGGAAGGCCGGCCTGGCCCTGGGCAAGAAGCAGAAGGCGCTGCTGGTGAGCGGGGAGGACCGTCCCGGGGCGCTGGCCGAGGTGCTCGAGAAGCTGGCCGGCGCCGGGATCAACATCGTCAGCTCGCATGCGGTTTGCGGCGGGGCGGGCCGGTGGGGCGCGTTGATCACGGTGGCCCCGGCCGCCCTGAAGAAAGCCGTAAAAGTCCTGGCGGCTTGAGGGCGTCCGCCCGCTCAAGCTAGCAGGCGGGCGGCGTCCTTGGCGAAATAGGTAAGGATCAGGTCGGCCCCGGCGCGCCGGATCGCCGTGAGGGTCTCCAGCATGGCCCGCGGGCCGTCAATCCAGCCGTTGCGGGCGGCGGCGACGATCATGCTGAACTCGCCGCTGACCTGGTAGGCGGCAATGGGCACGTCGAAGCGTTCCCGCGCCCGGCGGATGATGTCCAGGTAAGGCAGGGCGGGCTTGACCATCACGATGTCGGCTCCCTCCTCGATGTCCAGGGCGATCTCGCGCAGCGCCTCCCGGGCGTTGGGCGGGTCCATCTGATAGCTCCGGCGGTCGCCGAACTGGGGGGCCGATTCGGCCGCCTCGCGGAAAGGCCCGTAAAAGCAGGAGGCGAACTTGGCGGCGTAGGAGAGGATGGGGGTGTTGGGAAAGCCGGCCTCATCCAGCGCCTTGCGGATGGCGGCGACCCGCCCGTCCATCATATCGGAGGGCGCCACCATGTCCGCCCCTGCCCGGGCGTGCGAGACCGCCGAGGCGGCCAGCCACTCCAGGGTGGCGTCGTTATCCACTTCCCCGTTGACCACCTTGCCGCAGTGGCCGTGGCTGGTGTACTCGCAGTTGCAGACGTCGGTGATGACGGGCAGGTCGGGGACTTCGCGCTTGAGGGCCCGCACGGCCCGCTGCACGATGCCGTCTTCGGCGTAGGCCCCGGAGGCCGCCTCGTCCTTGCTTTCCGGGATGCCGAACAGGATCACGCCTCCCAGACCCAGCCGCTTGGCCTCGGCCGCTTCCTTGACCAGCGCGTCCACCGAGAGCTGGCAGTTGCCGGGCATGGCGCCGATCTCGCGGCGCACTCCCTCGCCGGGGCAGACGAACAGCGGCAGGACGAGTTGGGAGGGCTCCAAGTGGGTTTCCCTGACCAGGCTGCGCAACGGTTCGGAGGCGCGCAGCCGTCGCATGCGGTGCACCGGGAATGCCATATCCGGCATTGTAACCCGGCCTTGGGCGCAGGCTTCAGCGCACGGGCAGGAAGCGCACGCAGACCGGCGCGCCCACCTGAATCTGCCGGCCGGCGGGCGTCAGGCGGCCGCTGCGGGAGTCCACGCGGAACATCACCACATTGTGGCTGCGTTGGTTGGCGACCAGCAGGAAAGCGCCGCTGGGGTCCAGGGCGAAGTTGCGCGGGAACTGGCCCTGGGTCGGCACGTGCTCGACGAGGCTGAGCTTGCCCTGCCGGTCCACCGCGAACACGGCGATGCTGTCATGCCCGCGGTTGGAGCCGTAGAGGAATCGGCCATTGGGATGGGCCACCACCTCGGCGGTATAGTTTTCGCCCCTGAAGTCCTTGGGCAGGGTCGAGACGGTCTGCATCTCGGCCAGCGCGCCGCGCCGGGCGTCCCAATGGAAGGCCACGATCGTGGAGGCCAGCTCGTTGATCACGTAAGCGAAGCGGCCCGAGGGGTGGAAGGTGAAATGCCTGGGGCCGGAGCCGGGCGCCACTTTGGCGTAAGGAGGATCGTTGGGCGCCAGCGAGCCCTTCGAGGCGTCGAAGCGATACAGGAGGACCTGGTCCAGCCCCAGGTCCGCCACGACGGCGAAGCGGTTGTCGGGGGACAGATTCACCGAGTGGGCGTGCGGTCCCTCCTGGCGCTTGGGGTGCACGGAAGCGCCGGCGTGCTGGATGAAGGCGGTGGAATCCCCCAGGCTGCCGTCCTCCTTGAGGGCGAAAGCGGCCGCGCTTCCGCTGCCGTAGTTGACCGCCAGCACGTACTTGCCGGTCTTGTCCACCGCCAGATGGCAGGGTGAACGGCCGCGGGAAGAAACTTGATTGAGCAACCGCAGGCGGCCGTCCGGGCCCGCGACGGCAAAGGCCGACACCGTGCCGCCGTCCCGGCCACCGGTCTCCCCGACGGCGTAGAGGAAGCGCCCGTTGGGATGCAGGGCCAGGAAGGAGGGGTTGGTGATCTCGGCCGCCAGCTCGGGATCGCTCAGGGTTCCGGCGGCGGTGTCCAGCCGGGAAACGTAGATGCCCTTGCTGGGGCTTTGACCGCCGGTGTAGGTGCCGAAGTACACCAGATACTGGGCGGCCTGCCCGGCCCCAGGCAACAGGCTGAAGGGCAGGAGCATGGCGAGGGTTCTCATCGCTCTTATCAAAGCGCACTCCCGGGCGGGAAAGCAAACCCCCGTAGCCCGCGCTAGGATAGAGAAGCGGTGGGCCGGAAGGGCAAGTCCGAGGGCGCGATCGCCCGGCGGTATTTTGTCGAGGGCCGCGTGCAGGGCGTCGGCTTCCGCTTCTTCGTCGAGTACGCCGCGCAGGAGCTGGGGCTGGCCGGTTACACGCGCAATCTGGCCGACGGGCGGGTCGAAGTCTACGCCATCGGCCCGCCGGAAAAGCTCGACGAGCTGGGCGCGCGCCTGCGCCGCGGGCCGCGCCTGGCGGTGGTGCGGCGCCTGGAGCAGTCCGAAGCCCCCGTGCTGGACTACAGCGACTTCCGAATCGAGTACTTCTGATGAGCGATCGCCTGTCCCTGGAAGAACTGAAAGGACTCATCCGCCAGGTGCCGGATTTTCCCAAGCCCGGCATCCTCTTTTACGACATCACCACGCTGCTCAAGGAGGCCGCCGGCCTGCGCTCGGTCATCGAGGCGCTGGCGGAGCGCTACCGCCCGGCCCCGCCGGATCTGATTGTGGGCATCGAAGCGCGCGGCTTCATTTTCGCCCCGGCGCTGGCCTATGCGCTGGGCACGGGCTTCGTCCCGGTCCGCAAGCCGAACAAGCTGCCGGCGGCCACCGAGCGCATCGAGTACCAGTTGGAGTACGGGGCCGACCGGTTGGAGATCCATCGGGACGCCATCCGGCCAGGCGCGCGCGTGCTGATCGTGGACGACGTGCTGGCCACCGGCGGCACGGCGGCTGCGGTGGCGCGGCTGGTGGAGAAGCTGGGCGGCGCGGTGCTGGAAATCGCCTTCGTGGCGGAGCTGAGCTTTCTGGGCGGGCGCCGCAAGCTGGACGGTTACCAGGTCTACTCGCTGCTCCAGTACGAACGATGAGTTGCGCCGAGCGCCGGGTCCGGGTGCGCGCACTGGCCAAGATCAATCTGGATCTGCGCGTGCTTGGCCGGCGTTCGGACGGCTTCCACGAGCTGCGCACCGTCTGGCAGACCATCTCGCTGGGCGACGAGCTGGAGATCGGGTTTCGCCCCGCGCGGCGCAGCCGCCTTTGGGTGCGCAGCCGGCCGGAGATCCCGGGCAATCTGGTCGAGCGGGCGGCGGCGCTGGTGATGGAGAGCGCGCCGGTGCGGGGCGAAGTCGAGATCCGGCTGCGGAAGCGGATCCCAATGGGGGCCGGCTTGGGCGGCGGCTCCAGCGACGCGGGAGCGGTGCTGCTGGCGTTGCCCGTGCTGGCCGGGGTGCGGCCGCCGCTGGAGGCCCTGATCGAGCTGGCCGGGCGGCTGGGCAGCGACGTGCCCTATTTCCTGTTGGGCGGGCGGGCGGTGGGATTGGGGCGGGGCTGCGAGCTCTACCCGCTGCCGGACGGCGGTGGCGGCTGGGCGGTCGTGGTGGCGCCTGAGCGGCGGATCTCGACCGCCGAAGCCTATGCTGCGCTGGGGCGCACGTTGACAGCCGGGCCGCCGGACCCTATGATAAATAGTTTCCAGTCTTGGGCTTGGAGCCAAGCCGCGCACCTCTGCGAGTCCGCCATGCCCGTCGCCGGCCGCAATGATTTCGAGCCGGTGGTCTTCCGGCTGCATCCGCCGCTGAAGCGCTGGAAGCGCAGCTTGCTGGCGGCGGGAGCGCAAACCGCCCTGTTGAGCGGCAGCGGCGCGGCGCTGTTCGGGCTGTTCAAGACGCGCCGGGAGGCGGAAGCGGCCTGCCGGGCGCTGGGGGAACAAGCGTTTGTGGTTTCGCTGGTCAGCGGGGCCGAATACCGCCGGATGTGGCGGCGCTGGCTGCGGCCCCATAGCGAAGGGCGGGAGTGGCCGCCCCGGAGCCGATACCGACGATGAACGAAATCAAGGTCTTCACAGGCAGCGCCAACCGGCCTCTGGCCGAGGAGATCTGCCGGCATTTGGGATGCAAGCTGGGCGAGGCCCAGATCCGCACTTTCGCCGACGGCGAGATCTACATCCAGATCAAGGAGAACGTGCGAGGGGCGGACGCCTTCGTAGTGCAGCCCACCTGCAAGCCGGTGGATCGCCACCTGCTCGAGCTGCTGCTGATGATTGACGCCCTCAAGCGGGCCTCTGCGGACCGCATCACGGCGGTGTTACCCTATTATGGATACGCCCGCCAGGACCGCAAGGACAAACCCCGGGTGCCCATCTCGGCCAAGCTGATTGCCGGGTTGCTGGAGCGCGCCGGGGCGGGGCGCATCCTGGCCCTGGATTTGCACGCGGCGCAGATCCAGGGGTTTTTCGACGTGCCGGTGGACCATTTATTCGCCACCCCGGTGATGATCGAGTACCTGCGGTCGGTTCAGACGCCGGGGATGATCATCGTCTCGCCGGACGCCGGGGGCTTGGAGCGGGCCCGGGCTTACGCCAAGCGCCTGGGCGTGCAGTTGGCGATGATTGACAAGCGCCGCGAGGAGCCCAACGTGGCCGAGGTCATGCACGTGGTCGGCGACGTCGAGGGCAGGGATTGTTTGATGGTGGATGACCTGATTGACACCGGGGGAACGCTGGTCAACGGCGCCTGCGCCTTGCTGGAGAAAGGCGCCGCCAGCGTGCGCGCCTGCGCCACCCACGGCGTGCTTTCCGGCGATGCGGTGCGCAGAATCGAGGACTCGCCCATCCTCGAGGTGGTGCTGACTAACTCGATTCCGCTGTCGGAGGAGGCCCGCCGCTCGCCCAAGTTCCGGGTGCTCTCGGTGGCGCCGCTGCTGGCCAGCGCCATCCGGTCCATCCACGAGGAGACCAGTATCAGCGTGCTGTTTGTGTAGCCCGCCCGAGGCTCTCGGCCGCCCGCACGGCGGGCGGCCGGCCCGGCGAAACACCCAGGCGGGAGGGGCAACCCACGACCGCGCCCCAGCGCGAAACGGACTTGCCGCCCGCCCTTGAGAGGAAGGCATGAGGAAGGACATTACGGTGGAAGCGGAATTGCGCGCCGCGCGGGGCAAGAACGAGGCCCGCCGGCTGCGCCAGCGGGGCCGCATCCCGGCCATCGTCTACGGCGCGTACAGGGAGCCGGTGGCGGTGGCGGTGGATCCCGGCGCGATCACCCGCATTCTTCACAGCCCCACGGGGCACAACACGATTTTCAACCTGGCGGTTCGGGACGGGGAGACCACCCCGGTCATGCTGGCCGACTGGCAGTATCACCCGGTGCGCGACGCCTTGCTGCATGTGGACTTGAAACGGATTGACCCGGCCAGGCGGATTCGGGTCTCGGTTCCGGTGGCGGTCCACGGCGAGGCGCGGGGCGTCAAGCAGCAGGGCGGGTTGCTCGAGCTGGTGGCCCGCGAGATCGAGATCGAGTGCCTGCCGGACGAGATTCCCGAGCACTTTACGGTGGACGTCAGCGGGTTGTGGATCGGACAAAGCATCCGGGCGGGCGACCTGCCCATGACCGGCTCCATGCGGCTGATCAGCCCTCCCGACACCGTGCTGGCGCACGTGGTGGCGCTGCGCGGCGCGGCCGCGGCCGCGCCGGCCGAAGCGGCCGAGGCTGCGGCGGCCGAGCCGGAGGTGATCAAGAAGGGCAAGAAGGAGGAAGGAGAACAGGCCGAAGGCAAGGGCAAGAAGAAGTAGCCCGCGCGGACGGCGGCGATGAGCGAGGAAAGCGCGCCCGCGTTCCGCCGATTGGAACGCGTTCTGATCGTGGGGCTGGGCAATCCCGGCGCCCGTTACGCGCTCTCGCCCCATAATCTGGGGTTCATGGCGGTGGATCGGCTGGCGGAACACTACGGCATGGCCTTCAACCGGCGGGCGGCCCACTCGCTGGTGGGGGCGGGGCGCATCGGGCCGGTGGCGGCCACTCTGGCCAAGCCCCAGACCTACATGAATCTGAGCGGGGAGGCGGTTCGGGCCCTGCTCGAGCGCGAGCGCCTGACCCCGGCCGAGCTGATTGTGATCTACGACGATCACGATCTGCCCTGGCGTTCGCTGCGTATCCGGGAGCGCGGCTCGGCCGGCGGCCATCACGGCATGGAGTCGGTGATCTGCGCCCTGGGCACGGAAGACTTTGTGCGGGTCCGGCTGGGCATACAGCCCGCCGAAGGCGGCCGGGCGGACCCCGAGTTTCTGCTCTCGCCCCTGGGCGAGCGGCAGCGAGAGGAGCTGGCCGGCTTCCTGGATCAGGCGGTTCAGGCGGTGGCGGCCATTATTTCCGAGGGCGTCGCAAAGGCCATGACGAGGTTCAATCGTCGCGCCCCCGGTCAAAACCACGAGGAAGGATGAGGATTTACGAACAGTTGTTCATTGTGAGGCCGGACGCGGCCCAGGAGGAGATTGAGGCGCTGCTGGAGCAGCTCGGCGGGGTGATCGCCGGCGCGGGCGGCAAGCTGGACAAGGTCGAGAAGTGGGGCCTGCGCAAGCTGGCCTACCCGGTGGAAAAGCGCCAGGAAGGCTACTACGTGCTGCTCCAGTACGCGGCCGGGGCGGATGTGGTCAAGGAGATCGAGCGGCGCTTCCGCGTCTCGGATCTGGTGCTGAAGTATCTGACGGTGCGGATTGACGAGCGGCTGAAGTGGCTGGAGAAGCGCAAGAAGCAGCGCGAGAAGCGGGCCCAGCGCAAGCCGGCGGCGGCGCGTCCGGCCGCCGAAGGGTCTCCCATGCCGGGCGAACCGGTGGTCAAGGAGTGAGTCATGGCGGAAGGGAAAGGCGGAAAGCCGGTCAGCGCCTCGCAGCAGCCCACGGGGACCGACAAGGCGGTGGTCACCCGGCGGCAGTATTTTCGGCGCAAGAAAGTCTGCCGCTTTTGCGTGGACAAGATTGACGACATCAACTACAAGGATGTCAAGCTGCTCAGCGCCTTTCTGACCGAGCGCGGCAAGATCGTGCCCCGGCGGCTCTCCGGCGTCTGCGCGCCGCACCAGCGGCGGCTGAGCAACGCCATCAAGCAGGCGCGCAACATCGCGCTGCTGCCGTTTACTACGCGCTAGGACGCTGGCTCGAGGGAGGCAAGCATGGAAGTCATCCTCAGGCAGGACATTCCGAAACTGGGCGCGCGCGGCCAGATCGTCAGCGTGGCCGAGGGTTACGCCCGCAACTACCTGTTGCCCCGGCGGCTGGCCATGCCGGCCACCGAGGCCAACAAGAGGATCATCGAGCAGGAGCGCCAGGCGCACCTGCGCCGGGAAGCCAGGCAGAAGGCCGAGGCCGAGGAGCTGGCAGGCCTGCTGGCCGGCCTGACCATCACCCTGCGCCAGAAGGCGGGCGAACACGACCAATTGTTCGGCTCGGTCACGGCCATGGACATCGCCGAGGCCCTGGCCCGGCGCAACTTCCAGATTGACCGGCGCAAGATCCAGCTCGAACATCCCATCAAGCAGCTCGGCGAGCACAAGGTTCCTCTGCGGCTGCACCGCGAGGTCACCGTGGAAATCACCGTCCAGGTGCTCAAGGAGGAGTAGGTCCCCGGACCCGCTCCGCCCTGTGCTCGAATAGCCCCATGCCGACGTTTTTCGATCTGAGCGGGCAGACGGCGATCGTGACCGGCGCGGCGCGCGGCATCGGGGAGGCGATCGCGCACCGGCTGGCGGCGGCCGGCGCTCTGGTGGCGGCGGCCGACCTGGACCTGGAAGGGGCGCGGCGGGTGGCGGCCGACTTGAGCGCCCGGGCAGAGCGGCAGGCCTTGGCCGTCTACCTGGACGTCACCCGGTTCGGCTCGGTGACGGCGGCCGTCGAAGAAGTCCTGGGCCGGACCGGGCGTATTGACATCCTGGTCAACAACGCCGGGATCGCGGGCCGCGCCGCCCCCCTCTGGGAGCAGACCGAGGAGGACTGGCGCACGGTCCTGGCTATCAACCTCACGGGCGTCTTCCATTGTTGCCGGGCCGTCATCGGCCCCATGCGCCAGCGGCGCTACGGGCGCATCGTCAATGTGGCCTCCATCGCCGGCAAGGAAGGCAACCCGAACATGACCGCCTATTCGGCCAGCAAAGCCGGGGTGATCGGATTTACCAAAGCCCTGGCCAAGGAGGTGGCGCTGGAGGGCATCTGCGTAAACGCCGTTACCCCCGCGGTGGTGCGCACGCCCATCCTCGAGCAGTTGACCGAGGCTCAAATCCAGTACATGGTGTCGCGCATTCCCATGCGCCGCACGGGCACGCCCGAGGAGATCGCCGCCGTCGTCCACTTCCTCGCCAGCCCCGATTGCTCGTTCGTCACCGGCCAGGTTTACGACGCCAGCGGCGGCCGGGCCACCTATTGATGCTGCTCAGCCCCGACCAGTACGGAGAAGCTTCCGTCCGCGAGCTGCTGGAAGCGGCCGCGCGCGGCCGGATCGGCCTGGATCATCGCTGGCTGCGCGCTCTGCTGGAGCGCGGCGAGGCCTGCGCTCCCGAGCTGCTGGCCTTCCTGCGGGAGGCGCGCGAGGACGACGTTTTCGATCTGGAGTAGGACGTACTCGCCCTGGCCCGGGCGCCGGCGTCGCCGGCCATGCTGCCGGTGTTGATCGAGCTGGCGCGGCGGGCTCCGGAAGCCGGTGGCGGCGAGCTGCTCTCCAAGCTGGCCCGCGAGGATCCCGACCCCGCGGTGCGCCGCCAGGCGGTGCTGCGACTGGGTGCTCTCCAGATGCGGGGCGAACTCTACCGCCTGCCGCCGCTGTTCCGCGACGAGCAGGTGCGCCGGGAAGCGCTGCCGGCTTATGCCGCCTTGGCCCCGCTGGAGCCTTCGCGTCCCGGCGCCCGGCGGTGCTTGCGCAAGATCGAGCGGATCGCCGGCGGCCTTTCGGCGCAGGAAGGGGCGGAAGTCGAGCAGATCCTCGACATGCGCCTGGCGCGGGCGGGCCGTTTCCCGGCCTTCCAAGAGATCGTCGCAGACGAAGAAGAGCCGCCGGTTCGCCACGGCAAGCTCGGCCGCAACGAGCCCTGCCCCTGCGGCAGCGGGAAGAAATACAAGAAGTGCTGCGGGGCGTGAAGGGGGGGCAACCGGAGCATCCTGAGCGGCATTGACCAGCTTTGGGACAAGTTCCGAACCTGGGCCGACCAACAGCGCTATTCCGGCTACGCCAATGCCCTCCCAAGGGGAAACCCGTTTGAGGACTGGTCGGTGGACCAGCGGTATTGCCATCGCTCGGACTTTCCATCACAGAGCGTCGCAAGACATCGCCAGGGGTCGCAGCAGGTGGTGCGGTTCACGCTGTTTTCTCTGAAAGGCGGTGTGGGAAGGAGCACTAGCGCGGCGGTCATGGCGCAACACTGGGCCGAGCGCGGCAAGCGCGTCTTGGTGGTGGATCTCGACCTGGAATCTCCGGGCGTTTCCTCGCTCCTGCTCGATCCCCGGGAGTATCCCGACTTCGGCGTGGTGGATTGGTTCGTGGAGGACCTGGTGGGGCAGGGCGACGAGGTGGTTAAGCGGATGACCGCCCGCCCCGCCTGGGCGCAACAGTTGCGCGGCGACGTCCTGGTGGCGCCCGCCCTGGCTCGAGCCCGCGGGGAGTATCTGGCCAAATTGGGCCGGGTGTATCTTGACCTGCCGCCCAAGCAACTCGGTCAGCAAGCCGAGCCGTGGCTCGACCGGCTCCGGGGCCTGATGGCCGGCCTGGAGGGGCGCGTACAGCCGGACGTGGTATTGATAGACAGCCGCAACGGCCTCAGCGATATCGGGGCCGCCGCGCTCGCCGGCCTGGACGCGCAAGTGCTGCTGTTCGCGGTCGACAGCGAGGCGACCTGGTCCGGATACCGTGTCCTGTTCGAACACTGGAATAGCTTTGGGACCGCCGGCAGTGTGCGTGAGCGACTCGCCACCGTGGCCGCCCTGGTCCCGGAAACCAGGGGCGAAGAATACCTGGAATCGTTCCGCCAGCACGCCTGAGATCTGTTTCGGGACACCTTGTATGACGAAGCGCCCGCCAACGCCGATGCCGGGGAAGACTTGTTCACCTTCGATCTTAACGACGAAACAGCCCCTCACTGGCCCGCGCCGATTTTTTGGAACCGCGGTCTGGCGGGCGGCCCCGCCATTTACAACGTGGAGCGGGAGAGTGTCGCCCTCGCTTACCAGCGGTTCCTCGACCGAATGGACCAGCTTTACGCGCCGGGGGCCGCAAGATGAAAGCACCCGAGGGCGAGTTCCGCGCCGAAGCGATGCGCCGATTGTTGATCGCCGCTCTCCCGGAGGAGACGTCGCTGTTTGGAGCAGTTCCGAAGGCGCAGTGGGTCTACTTTCCTCCTTCCCAAGCATCAAGCGGGGCGTCCTGAAGGCTTCCGGAATCCGCCGGCGGGAACTCCAAGAGGACTATCCTTGGGTGGACACGCTGATGCGCCCGCTCCAGGGGCTGAACGTGCCTTGCGAATTCCAGGAGGTGGCCGAGCGCTGGCGGCGTGGTCCTATCCGAGAGATTGAGCAGCGGGCGAGCAAGGGCCGAGAGCGACTGCCGCCCGCTCATTTGGAGCAGGGGCCGGAAGGTCTCGGGAAGGACCTGGAAGAACTGGGGGTTTTCCTGCGTCTTCGCGACGGCCGCGTGAACATCCCGGACGTTTTCCGCCTGGCCTACGGACTGGGGCGCAAGGGAGGAGTCAAACCCGCCCGCTGATGCCCCCCGCACCGCTGCGCGGGCGGGCGCCGGCCGCCTACCGGGTGAGCGGGGTCAGGGTGATTTTGCGGAACTCGACCACGCCGTGATCGCCCTGGAGCAGGATGGGGCCGGGCTGGGCCTCGTAGGGGTCTATGGCCACCGCCGTCAGCCCCTCGATCTCGCGATTCTCGATGATCTTGACGCCGTTGAGCACGACCGTCACCATCCGCCCGATCAGGCGAATGTCGAAGGTCTGCCACTCGCCCGCCGGCTTGCTGGCGTTCACCGCCGGCGGGATGCGGCTGTAGAGAGCGCCGTTGGAGTGCCCCGAAACCGGCCGCCCGTAATCCTCCAGGATCTGCACTTCGTAGCGGCCGCGCAGGCCGATGCCGGAGTTCGAGCGCGGCCCTACGCGGTACTCGACGTGCAGATCGAAGTTCCAGAACTTCTCCTCGGTGACCAGATTGGGCGCCGGGGCCTCGTTGACGAGGATGCCGTGGCTGACCTTCCAGCGGGTTTCGCCCGCCGGACCCAGGGCCCGCCAGCCGCTGAGATCCTTGCCGTTGAACAGTTCGACGGGCGGGCCCGGGCGCCAGGCGCCGTCGTCCTTCTCGGTGAGGACGGGGGCGCGCATGCCGGTCCAGGCCACCGGCGGGCGGCCGGGCAGGCGGAATTCGCCCTTGAGCCGGTCGTCTTCCAGCCGCGCGGTCCACACGCCCCGCACGCGTTTGCGTTCCTCGCCCAAGCGCCACTGGCGCTCGAAGACGAAGCGCAGCAGGCCGCGGCGGATGCTCAGCTCAGGGATGTCGTCCATCTGGCCGCCGGGCGCGCCCACGAATTTGCCCTTCAAGGCCGAGGTGCCGGCGCCGCTGATTTCCAGCCACCAGGCGCGTTGCTGGCCGGCGGGCTGTATGTTCCAGCGGCCGTTGAACGCCTCGTCGCCTGCGGCCAGGCCGCCGGCTGCGATCAGGAAAAGCAACAGCGGATAGCGCATCGCGCTTTACTCTAGCACAAGCGGCCGGGCTCAGAGGGTCAGGGTGGCCAGCTCCACGGGCGAACGCAAACCCTCGACCACCACGATGCCGGTCTCGGTGACGTGATAGCGCTTGCGGTCCTCTTCCAGGTCGTAGCCGATGCGGGTGTCGGCCGGCACGCGCACGTTCTTGTCCAGGATGGCCCGGCGGATGCGGGCCCGGCGGCCGACGTCGCAATTATCGAAGATGATCGAGTCTTCCACGACGGCGCCGGAGTGGACCCGCACGCCGCGCCCGATCACCGAGTTGCGCACCAGGCCGCCGGAGAGGATGCTGCCGCCGGAGACCACCGAATCAATCGCCTGACCGCGGCGCCCTTCCTCGTCGAAGACGAACTTGGCGGGCGGGGTGGCGTAGCTGGCGGTGCGCAGAGGCCACTGGCGGTTGTACAGGTTCAGCGCCGGCTCGACCGCGCGCAGGTCCATGTTGGCCTCGTAGTAGGCCTCGATGGTGCCCACGTCGCGCCAATAGGCGGGCTTGCCCGGCGGCTCGCCGGGAATCCGGTTGGTCTCGAAGTTGTAAGCGTACATCGCCGCGCGGCCCACCATGGCGGGCAGCACGTCGCGGCCGAAGTCGTGCGAGCTGGTCTCTTCGGCGGCGTCGCGCTCGATCTCGCGCAGCAGGGCGGGAGTCGAGAAGATATAGTTGCCCATCGAGGCGTAGATCCGCTCGGGATCGCCCGGCATGGCGGGCGCGTTGGCCTTCTTTTCGTGGAAGCCGAGGATGCGGCCTTCGGCGTCGGCCTCGATGACGCCGAACTCGGCCGCCATCCGCTTGGGGGCCGGAATGGCCGCCACGGTCACCTCGGCCTGCTTGTGCCGGTGGTACTCGACCATCTCCCGGATGTTCATCCGGTAAACGTGATCGGCGCCGAAGATCGCCACCACGTCGGGCCCGGACTGTTCGATCAGGTTGAGGTTCTGGTAAATGGCGTCGGCCGTGCCCTGATACCAGGTCTCGCCCGGCGCGCGCATCTGAGCCGGCACCGGAATGATGAAGTAGTTGCTGAGCACGCCGCTGAACTGCCAGCCGTCGCGCAGGTGCTGGAGCAGGGACTGGCTGCGGAACTGGGTGAGCACGTAGATCGAGTAGATGCCCGAGTTGATCAGGTTCGAGAGGACGAAGTCAATGATGCGATACTTGCCCCCGAAAGGCACCGCCGGCTTGGCGCGCTCCTTGGTGAGCGGATACAGGCGGGTCCCTTTGCCCCCGGCGAGGACGAAGGCCAGTACGCGCAGTTGCATGTCGGTCGGCTCCCTGGCGGCGCAGTCATGCTGCTTCTTGAGGCTATTTTGCCAAGCCGGCTGCCCGGCGGCAACGCAGCGCGCCGTCCGGTTGTGCTATGGTGAGCAACCGAAAACGCCATGTCGCCGCGCCGCCGCTGGACGATCATCGGCCTGCTGTGCACGGGCATGATTATCGCCTATTTCGACCGGGTCAATCTCTCGGTGGCGCTGGCGGAAAGGGATCCGGTCCGCTCGATGCGTGCCGAATTCCGGCTGGACGACCGGGATCGGGGCGCGCTGAATTCGGCCTTCTTCTGGTCATACGCCGCCTTGCAGATTCCGGCCGGCTGGCTGGTGGACCGCTTCGGCGTGAAGTATCCCTACGCGCTGGGGTTTGTGGTCTGGAGCCTGGTGTCGGCGGGCGCGGCCCTGAGCCGTTCGGTCCGCCAGTTGTTCCTGTTGCGCGTGTTGCTGGGGGTGGGTGAGTCGGTGGTGACGCCGGCGGGCATGCGCTGGATCCGCTTCCACTGCGCGGAAAACCAGCGTGGCCTGGCGGTGGGCCTCTACATGGCGGCTGCCAAAGTCGGGCCGGCGCTGGGCACGCCGCTGGCCGGCTGGCTGATCGTGCGCTTCGGCTGGCGAGTCATGTTCCTGATGCTGGGCTTGGGATGCCTGGCGTGGCTGGCGCCCTGGATGAAATTGGTGCGGGACGACGACCGTGAGCTGGAGGCCGCGCAAGGGCGAGTCGCACCGGGCGCTGGCGTGCCGTTCGGCGCCGTGCTGGCCAGCCCGGTCATCTGGGGCACGGTGATCGGGACCTTCTGTTATCAGTACTTCGTGTACTTCTCGATGACCTGGCTGCCGGCCTACTTCGTGGATCGCCGCAGCCTTTCCCTGGCGGACTCCAGCGTTTACACCGGCTTCAGCTTTCTGGGCATGGCGGTGGTGGCGACGCTGGCCGGCTGGGCGGCGGACCGCCTGATTGACCGGGGCGGCGACCCGGTGCGGGTGCGCAAGGCCTTCACCATCGCGGGCTTTCTGGCCGCCTCGACCGAGTTGATCGGCGCCTTGTCGGACTCCTCCGCGGTGGCTCTGTTCTTCGCCGTCTTCTCGCTGAGCGGCCTGGGACTGACCACCGCCAACTACTGGGCGTTGACGCAAACCCTGATTCCCGGCGCGGCGGTGGGCCGCATCGTGGGGGTGCAGAACTGCGCCGCCAACCTGCCGGGGATTGTCGCCCCGCTTTTGACCGGCTGGCTGGTGCAGTCCACGGGCAGCTACGAGGCGCCCATGAAAGCCATCTGGGCCTTCCTGCTGGCCGGAGTGGCGGCCTACCTCTTCCTGGTCCGCGCCAGGTACGCTCCGGGGGCGGTTCAGGCAGCTCAGCGCGGGCGGGCTTTGAGCCGGTAGTCGCCCACCGCCGGCATGCGCACCAACTTGCAAACCTGAAGCAGGCGGGAGCGCGCCCGCTCCCCGATTTTGTCGGCCAGCGAGACGCGGTAGCGCACCCGCTCGGGCAGCTCGGGACTGCGCTCGATCAGATCGTCGCCGGCCGCTTCGTCGGGCAGGTTGGTGGTGACGATGAGGGGCTTCTGGTGGTTGGCGCGGTGGGTCACGATGGCGGTGATGGTGTCCACCACCCACTCGGGCGCCCGCTGCGAGCCCAGATCGTCCAGCAGCAGGATCTCGGCCTCCAGGGCCGAGCGGTAGGCCTCGCGGTCGGCTGCGCCGCCGGTGGCGTCCCAGCTTGCCCGGATCCGGCTGAGCAGATCCTGGTAGTCGAAAAACAGGCCCTCAAAGCCGCGCTCGATCAACATCCGGAGCACCGCCACCGCCAGATGGGTCTTGCCCGTGCCCGGCTCGCCGATCAGCAACAGTCCCGGCTGGCGCGGCTCGGGAAACTCGCGCACGTAAGCGCGAACCTTCAACAGCACGGCCGCCATCTCCCGGTGGGCCTCGGGGTTGTCGGCCGGCAGCCGGAAATTGTCCAGCGAAGCGTTCCGATACAGGGGCGGGATGCCGGCGCGTTCCTCCCGGACTCGCCGGCGCTCCTGCTGCCGGCAGGAACAGGGCTCGGCGCCCGACAGCCCCTCGCGCTCGACGATCTTCCAGCCCGTTCCGCCGCACTCCGGGCAGAGCGCCTCGTCCATCGTTCCCCATTATCGCGCCGGCGGGCGGCCGCGCAAGGGCGCCGGCGGCCGGCTGGCGGGCCCGGCCGGCGCATGCTATGGTGGCCTTGAGAGAGCGGCCGTGGCCGGGGAAGCCATCCAAGCTTCGCTGAAGAGGCAAGGGATCCGTCTGACCCGCCAGCGGCAGGTGCTGCTGGATTTGATCGAGCAGTCCGGCGCGCACCTGGACGCCGCCCAATTGTACCGCCTGGCCAAAGAGCGCGACCCGAAGATCAACCGGGTGACGGTTTACCGCACCCTCAAGCTGCTCAAGGACACCGGCCTGGTGGACCAGCTCGACCTGATGCACTGGGAGGGCGAGGCGCACTACTACGAGACGCGCATGAAACAGGAGCACGCGCACGTGGTCTGCCTGCGCTGCGGCAAGGTCGAGGAGTTCTACGGCGAGCCGCTGCGCCGGTTGCGCCGGCAGATCGAGAGTCACTTCGGCTTTCAGATTCTGATGGCGCGCACCGAGGTGGGCGGCTACTGCTCCCATTGCCGGGCCCTGCGGGCGCGCGAACTGGAGCGCGCCGCCCAGACGCCGGAGGCGCCGCCTGCCCGCCGGCGGAGGCGCTGATGGCGGGCGGGGCGCCGGAGGCGGCGGCCCGGCCGCCGGCCTTGCTGCTGGTGACCAGCCCCTCGGGGGATCACGCGGAAGCGCTTCTGCGCCCGCTGCCCTTCCATATCGGGCGGCTGGGCGAGAACCACCTCGCCTTGCGCGACAACCGCATTTCGCGCCGGCATGCGCGCATCGTGGCCGAGGGCGAAGGCTACGTGATCGAGGATCTGGGCAGCAGCCACGGTCTCTACGTCAACGGCCGGCGCGTCGAGCGCCACCGGCTGCGCCACGGCGATCAAATCGGCTTCGGCTTCGAGGACACCTACCGGCTCACCTTCCTGCTGGGCGGCGCGGGCGTGCAGGGGCTGCTGGAGCAGACCGAGCCGGGGAGCGGACTGGCCCGCCTGCGCGCCATGCTGGAGGTGGCTCGCGCCTTGCAGGCTTCGCTGTCCACCGACGAAGTGCTGGCCGCGGTAGTCGAGGCCGCCCTGGCCATCACCGGGTGCCCGCGCGGCTTCCTGCTGCTGGAGGAGGGCGGCGAGCTGGCGGTGCGCGTGGCGCGCGACCGCTCGGGCCCGCTGCCCGGCGCCGAGCCGCGCCTTTCGCGCGCTCAGTTGCGCCAGGCCTTGGCCGGGCGGAGTGCGCTGCTGACGATCAGCCGCCAGGCCGTGGCGGGGGGCATCGCCCTTCCGCTGGTGCGCATTCGCACGGGCGCCGCGCAGCAGACTACCGCGCTCTCGCCCGGCGAGGATACGGTCGGGATGCTGTACATGGAGTCCGACCAGCCCGTCGAGCTGCCGGCGGGCAGCGGCGAGCTGCTGGCCACGCTGGCCCTGGAGGCCTCGACGGTGCTGGAAAACGCGCGCCTCCTGGAGGAGGGCTGGGCCCGGCAGCGCATGGAAGAGGAATTGAAGATCGCCCGGCGAATTCAGGAGAACCTGCTGCCCGGCGAGCTGCCCGCCTGCGAGTGGTTGCGGGCGGCCGGCGCCAGTCTGCCCTCGCGCGAAGTGGGAGGGGACTACTACGATCTGCGGCCGGTGAGCCCGGACTGCTGGGCGCTGGCCATGGCCGACGTTTCCGGCAAGGGAGTGGGCGCAGCCCTGCTGGCGGCGTTGCTGCAAGGGATGCTGGTGGCCGCTCCCTATGCCCGCCTGCCGGTCGAGGAAGTGATGGGCCGGCTCAACCGCTTCCTGCTGGAGCGCACCCGGGGCGAACAATACGCCACCATTTTCTACGGCCTGCTCGAGAGCAGCGGCCGCCTGCGCTGGGTGAACGCGGGACATCCGCCTGCTTTGCTGATGGGCCGCGGGGGCGTGCGGCGGCTGCCCGCCGGCGCCTTGCCGCTGGGGCTGCTCGAAGAGGCGTGTTACTCGGTCCAGGAGGTGCGCCTGGAGCCGGGCGACCGCCTGGTGCTGTACACCGACGGGCTGACGGACGCCCGCAGCCCGGCCGGGGAGTTCTTCAGCCTGGCGCGGTTGGAGCGCGCCGCCGCCGCCCGGGCGGAGGCGCCGGCCGCCGAGCTGCACCGGGCCCTGCTGGAGGCGGTCGAGCAATTCACGCAAGCCAGCGAGCAGGCCGACGACATCACGCTGCTGGTGGTCGAGTACGGTGAAGGCGGC
>Ga0209018_1000183_pt1 | contig 61469 bp, 50 predicted proteins | sample YNPBryBLVA2012_FD_185814 | JGI IMG/M metagenome (GOLD analysis project Ga0209018, IMG submission 185814) | Anoxygenic and chlorotrophic microbial mat microbial communities from Yellowstone National Park, USA - YNP Bryant BLVA 2012 (SPAdes)... ...
AAACTCGGCCTGCCCCGTCTCTCATGACCTCAACTTCTCGAACCGCCCGGTGCGGACCCGCATGCCGGGTGGTGTGGGAGGGGCCCGGTCAGGTATCCTGACCGCCCCTATCCCGATTTTCTGTTTGGTTACAGCCGGGCCTGCAGGTCACTGATCCCGGTGCCGTTTCGGGAACGTCGGGACGTCCGGACAGCGTTCGCGATCAATTCGCGATCAATCGGCCAGTGGGACGAGGATCTCGTTGCGTCGAAACATCGGCAACGAGAACGGAGAATTGTAGCGTGCATAGACCGAAGCGCCGCGCGGCTTTAGTCCATCGCGTTGCAAGGCATGCAGCAAACGCCGCTCCTCATCACGATAGCGTGCCTCGCTCCAGGAACCGGAATAGCGGCGCGCGGCCACACGGCTTGCTGGTTCCACGCGCAGCACGATACGCGGGTTGTTAGGCCGGGGCAGTGTCTCCAGGCTGAAACGCTCCGGCATCACGAAACTCACGACGTAGGTTTCGGTGCCGGCCTCGGTCTGGTGCTGGGTAACAGGGGCTGTCATCTCCAGGCGCGTGCCGACCGCGGCCGGACGCTGGCTGACCGGGGCGGTCATCTCGATCTTGAGCCCACCCTGGTTGTCGCCGAAGATGTAGCCGGCCAGGATCCTGAAGGCTTCTGATCCGACCTTCTCGAAGTCGCCCCGCACCTCGACCTCGGCGACCCGATAGGGTTCGTAGCGGCGCAGCTCATAGTCTGCGGTCGTCTGAAGTGTTTGATAGCGTGGTTCCTCAGTGGCCATTGCAAGGGCTCCTGAAAGCAGCAGGACGGCGCCGAGCCAGACGCGGGTCGTCCAAGTCGTGGATAGGGTCATGATCAAATGGCTCCGGGTCGATTGTCCTTGGGGTATCGGGGCTCATGCCTGCCATGATGGGGGCGGAACATCAAAAAAACCCGGCGGGGTGCGCCGGGTCGAAAGGTCTCTCGTAGAAGAGAGACGAGGAGGACAACGTGACCTGGCGCTTGCCAGGGAGTATTGGTGTGTTGCCAGAGTCCCATCTGTGACGATGGCTGAAAGTTTAGATGATTTTCGGCGATTGCAATGGGTCCAACAAATATTTTTATCGGGTCAGCCCAACCGCTTTCATTCGGGTGCGTTTCTTTTGTCCCATATTTCAAGAGGTCAGGCTCCATTAGGTCACGACATCCGGCGTGGTGCGTCCGGTGCGGGTCTCGATCTGGGCCAGTTCGCGCGCGATGAGGATGAGCGGACGCATCGCCTCTTGGGTGTCGGTGTGGTGCCGCGCGGGGTCCGGCTCAAAATATTCGAGATAGACCCGTAGCGTGGCCCCGGAGGTACCGGTGCCCGAGAGCCGATAGACGATGCGCGCGCCGCTCGCAAAGCCGATGCGGATACCCTGACGCTCGGAGAGGCTTCCGTCGATGGGGTCGGTATAGGCAAAATCATCGGCATAGCTCACGGTCTCTGCGCCGAGTCGACGTCCTGGTAGCTCGGGCAGCAGACGGCGCAGATGGTCGACCAGGCCCTCGGCGGCCTCTAGATCCACGCCTTCATAGTCGTGCCGGGTGTAGAAGTTCCGCCCGAACCGACGCCAGTGGTCGGTGAGGATCTCGGCGACCGACTGTTGCCGCACCGCCACCAGATTGAGCCAGAACAGCACCGCCCACAGCCCGTCCTTCTCGCGCACATGGTCCGAGCCGGTGCCAAAGCTCTCCTCGCCGCAGAGCGTGATGCGTCCGGCATCGAGCAGATTGCCGAAGAACTTCCAACCGGTGGGCGTCTCGAAGCACTCGATCCCCAAGAAGTCCGCGACCCGATTGGCCGCTTGACTGGTCGGCATCGAGCGTGCGATCCCGCGGATGCCCTGCCGATAGCCCGGCAGCAGATGGGCATTGGCGGCAAGGATGGCGAGACTGTCGCTCGGGGTGACGAAGCAGTCGCGCCCGAGGATCATATTACGATCGCCGTCGCCATCGGAGGCTGCACCGAAGTCGAGTCCGTCTGACCCCTTGGTTAGGGCGACTAGTTCCTGGGCATGGGCAAGGTTAGGGTCGGGATGACCGCCGCCGAAGTCTTCCAGCGGCACGCCATTCATCACGGTGCCGGGTGTCGCGCCGAGCCGGTTCTCCAGGATCTCGAGCGCATAGGGGCCGGTGATGGCGTGCATGGCGTCGAAACGCATCCGGAAGTGGCCGGAGTTGAAGAGCTGATGGATGGCATCGAAGTCGAACAGGGTCTCCATCAGGTCGGCGTAGTCGCGCACCGGGTCGATGATCTCGATCTTGGTCGCGCCGAGTGTGAAGGTATCGAGCCGGTCGAGATCGAGCGGCGGGGTGTCGAGCGTCAGATAGCGGTCGATGGTCTTCGTCCGTTCGAAGATCGCCTCGGTCACCGATTCAGGTGCAGGTCCGCCGTTGGCCGCATTGAACTTGATGCCGAAGTCTTGGTCGGGGCCACCAGGGTTGTGGCTGGCCGAGAGCACGATGCCGCCTTGGGCCTTGTATTTGCGGATCACACAGGAGACGGCCGGGGTCGAGAACAGCCCCCCGCGCCCAACGATGAGCCGCCGCACCCCATTGGCCGCGGCCAGTCGCAGGATGACCTGGATCGACTCGCGATTGAAATAGCGCCCATCGCCACCGATGACCAGTGTACCGCCCTGGAGTTCGGGCTGGGTGTCAAAGATCGACTGGACGAAGTTCTCCAGATAGCCTGGCTGTTGGAAGACCCTGACCTTCTTGCGCAACCCCGAGGTTCCGGGACGCTGACCCTCGAATGGCGTGGTGGCGATGCGGAGCGTTTCCATCTTCAAACCCTTGAATTGTGGTTAAATCGACTTCACTGAGCGGCCAGCGCGCAGCGGCGGGACGGCCGCGAGGAGAACGGGGCGATGCCGACGTCAGCGAGCATTGTATCCCCCGGCCCTAGGCGACACTAAGCAGCGCGCGACAATTCGCGCCCATCTCCTAACATTTCCTCCATTCACAGCAAGGTAAGTATCCAAAGATGACAGTCGAAGCGCATAAGGAAACACTAGAGTTCAAGGCCGAGGTGAGCCAGGTGCTGGATCTGGTGATCCGCTCGCTTTACTCGAACAAGGAGATCTTTCTGCGCGAACTGGTCTCCAATGCCTCGGATGCAGCCGAAAAGCTCCGGTTCGAGGCCTTAAGCGACGATGGGCTCTACGAGGGCGACTCGGACCTGCGCATCCGGATCCTGGTCGATCGTGATGCCGGTACCATCACCGTCTCGGACAACGGCATCGGGCTGAGCCGCAACGAGGTGATCGAGACCATCGGCAGCATTGCGAGTTCCGGCACCCGCCGCTTCATCGAGAGCCTGTCGGGCGATCAGGCCAAGGACAGCGCGCTCATCGGCCAATTCGGTGTCGGCTTCTATTCGGCCTTTATCGTCGCCGATAAGGTGACGCTGGTTTCACGTCGTGCCGGACTCGGTGCCGAACATGGTGTGCGCTGGGAGTCCGACGGACGCGGCAGCTACACGCTCGAAACGGTCGAGAAGGCCGGTCGCGGGACCGACGTCATCCTGCATCTCAAGGAAGACGAGAAGGAGTTCCTGGAACCTTGGCGGCTGCGCTCGATCATCAGTAAGTTCTCCGACCATATCGCCATCCCGATCGAGATGGCCAAGGAGTACTACGGCGAGGAGGCCGAGAAAAGGAAGGGCGCGCCGCCCGAGTTCGAGCAGGTCAATCGTGGCACGGCGCTCTGGATGCGCAACAAGTCGGAGATCACCGAGGAGGAGTATCACGCGTTCTACAAGCACATCGCCCATGACTTTCAGCCGCCGCTGGCCTATGTCCACAACCGGGTCGAGGGCACCAACGAATACACCGCGCTCCTCTATATCCCCAGCAAGGCCCCCTGGGATCTGTGGGATCGCGACCAAAGGCACGGCGTCAAGCTCTATGTGCGTCGCGTCTTCATCATGGACGAGGCCGACAAGCTGATGCCGCACTATCTGCGCTTCGTCAAGGGGATCGTCGATGCCGATGACCTGCCCCTGAACGTCTCGCGCGAGATCCTCCAGCACAACCGCAAGATCGACACCATCCGTCAGGCCAACACCAAGCGTATCCTGGGTCTGCTCGAGACCCTGGCCAAGGACGAGCCCGAGAAGTACGCGACCTTCTGGGACGAGTTCGGCAAGGTGCTGAAGGAAGGCCCGGCCGAGGACTTCGCCAACAAAGAACGCATCGCCGGGCTCTTGCGCTTCTCGACTACCCATAGCGAGGGCAGCGCGCAACGCGAATCGCTCGATGCCTATCTCGAGCGCATGAAGGAAGGCCAGGACAAGATCTACTACATCACCGCCGACAGCCCGGCGGCAGCGCGTCATAGCCCCCATCTGGAGGTCTTCCGCAAGAAGGGGATCGAGGTGTTGCTGCTCTCCGATCGGGTCGATGAGTGGCTGGTCAGCCATCTCTACGAGTACAAGGGCAAACAGCTCCAGTCGGTCGCCAAGGGGGATCTGGACCTGGGCGAGCTGGCCGACAAGGAGGAGAAGGCGGTCCAGGAGCGGGCCGCAACCGAGCACAGGCCGCTCCTGGAACGTCTGAAGACCGCGCTCGGCGAACGGGTCAAGGAGGTACGCCCCAGTACCCGTCTGGTCGAGTCGCCGGCCTGTTTGGTGGTCGGCGCCGACGACATGAGCACCAACCTGGCACGCGTGCTCAAGGCCGTGGGTCAGAGTGCGCCTGAGACCAAGCCGATCTTGGAGATCAATCTGGAACATCCGCTGGTGCGGCGTCTGGAGTCCGAGTCGGATGAGGGGCGCTTTAATGACCTGGCCTCGATCCTGTTCGATCAGGCGCAGTTGGCCGAGGGCGGTCAGCTCGAGGATCCGGCGGCCTTTGTTGGGCGTCTCAACAAGCTGATGCTCAACATGATGCTGGCCGGCGGCTGATCCCATGACCAGGCTGGACATCCGAGGACGACCTGGGTGTTCGTCGCCGTCTGGCTCAGCCATCGAGACACACCACATTCAGCGATCGACCCAAGGAAGCCTAATATTCGGCTGCTTCGAGTAGTCGCCCCGCCGGCGGGCGTGGCATACTGCATCCGATGTGGATTGTTCATCCAATAACCTAAGGAAACGCTGATTCAATCCCCTCTCCCCTGCGGGTCGGCGGGGGAGAGGGCAGGGTGAGGGGGGCAATGAAGTCATGTGCTTATTTCCCTCTCCCCGACCCTCTCCCAGAGGGGAGCTATTCAGTGCTTTCCTAACTGTTCCAGTTAAGGAGATCTCAGTATGCGAATCATCCTGCTCGGCGGTCCAGGCGCGGGTAAGGGCACCCAGGCCGGCTTCATCAGGGCGCATTTCGATATCCCACAGATCTCGACCGGCGACATGCTGCGCGCGCACGTCAAGCAGGGTACCGAACTGGGTCAGGCCGCCAGGAAGATCATGGACGAGGGCGGTCTGGTCTCAGACGACATCATCCTCGGCATGGTCAAGGAGCGTATCGCCGAGCCCGATTGTGCCAAGGGGTTCCTGTTCGACGGCTTTCCGCGGACCCTGGCCCAGGCCGAGGCGCTCAAGGAGGCCGGGATCTTTATCGACGCCGTGGTCGAGATCGAGGTGCCGGACGATGAGATCATCAAGCGTATGTCTGGTCGGCGCGTGCACCTGGCCTCGGGTCGCACCTATCATGTCGTCTTCAATCCACCCAAGGTCGAGGGCCTCGACGACGAGACCGGCGAGCCTTTGATCCAGCGTGACGACGATCGCGAAGAGACCGTCAGGGCGCGTCTTCGGGTCTATCATGATCAGACCGAGCCGCTGATCGGTTATTATTCTGCCTGGGCCGAACGGGGTGGAGAGGGTGCCCCACGCTATCTCAAGATCCACGGCATCGGGAAGGTCGAGGACATCCGCGACCAGATCATCGCCGGACTCCAGGCGCTCTGAGAATGCCTGAGCGCCTTTTCCCTTCCGTGTTTCCAATCCCGACCCCGGGTGTCGGGCCACGGGAGCCGCTCTATCTGTTAGTATCAAATTCACTTTTCACCCCAAGCCGAGGCTCCCAATGGCCGTCGTCGAACTCAATACCGCCAATTTCGAATCAACCATCCAAAACAATGCCTTCGTGGTCATCGACTTTTGGGCGCCCTGGTGCGGCCCCTGCCGTTCCTTCGCGCCCGTCTATGAGAAGGTCTCGGAAGACTTCCCGAACATCGTCTTTGCCAAGATCAACACTGAGGAAGAGCAGGGGATTGCAGCCCATTTCCAGATTCGTTCCATTCCGACCCTGATGATCTTCCGCGACCAGATCATCATCTTCGCGCAGGCCGGCGCGCTGCCCGAGGGTTCCTTCCGTGCCTTGCTTACCAAGGCCAGTGAACTCGACATGGACGAGGTGCGGCGCAAGATCGAGGAACAGTCGAGCGCTCGGGCCTGAACGATTAACGCCCAAGGTGTGAGGCCGTTGACTCCTCAAACCGTCCAGACGATCGCATCGTGCTCGCTATCGATGCAATTCAGACCCGACCGCGCCTTTTTCCTGAAGCTGATCATGGGTCATCCGGATATTGGTGCCCTGATGAGCCTGTGCGAGGAAAATTTCGTCCTGCTGCGACGTCTGGCACCTGGATTGAACACCTATCCGAACGGACAGTATCTCTCACGACGTCCGGGGGTTGTCGATCTGCATCTTGGGATCGAGCAACAGGCACGCTACACCACGCTGGTGCATCTGACCCATCGTTTCACGGATGCAGAGACACGGGAGACCCATTTCGACCCAGACGCCCGACTGCGCGTCTACTACGACGCCCGTCAGGTCGAGGTGCTGGAGCTACGCCAATCCATCCTGCCGTTGCGTACCAGATATGCCCATCCAGCCCTGGCCGACAAATGGCGGGCCAATCTGTTCCTGTCCAAATGGCTGATGTTCTGTCTGCGTCAGGGGCATGGTTTCGCGCCCAATCAGAGCCCGATTGATGGACAGCGATCGCCAGTCGCCGGTGCGTCGCCGGCTTGTCTCGCCCAGTCTTCGTAGCCACCCTGATCGACTCATGAACGAGCCATGCTTGAAATAAGGGAATTGTTGACTAATTTAGTCTAGTGACAATTCTCATCCCCCAAGTAGGCCTGACTACCATGAGACTATCGACCAAAGGCAGATACGCTGTGACCGCCATGCTCGACCTGGCCCTGCACGCCGGCCAAGGACCTGTGACGCTGGCAGACATCTCATCCAGCCAAGGCATCTCGCTGTCCTATCTGGAACAACTGTTTGCCGCCCTGCGCGCCAAGAAGCTGGTGCGCGGCGTGCGCGGCCCGGGCGGAGGCTATTATCTGGGTCGCGCGCCGAGCGAGATCTCGATCGCCAACATCATCTGCGCTGTCGACGAGTGGGTGGAGCTGACGCGTTGCGGTGGGCGCCAGAACTGCCATGAAGGCCAGCGCTGTCTGACCCACCATCTCTGGGACCAGCTGAGCGACGAGATCTTCAATTTTCTGAGCAACATCTCGCTTCAGGATCTGGTTGAGCGGGGCGGGCATCCCAAGCTTGAATCCGCCGCGTCGTGCGCCACGCTCGAACCCGAAAAACAGCGGCGCGCGGCCTAATCCCATTTCCGGCACTGAAAAAACTGTCCCGCCAGTGGTATGCTTCTTAGTCTCTATCCAGGCCGCCCGCCGACTTGATCGGCGGACGGCTTGGCCTTTATCAATCCTAGCTTGACGATATCATGGGCGCCATGGCAGAGCAGCCGGACGGTTTGATCTCGATTCAGGACTTCGTGCGCTGGGGCGCGAGCCGCTTCAACGCGGCTGGCCTCCACTTCGGGCACGGCACCGACAATGCCATCGACGAGGCGGCACTGTTGGTGCTGAGCGCCCTGCACCTTGATCCCAATCTGCCAGCGAACTTCCGCGATTGCCGGCTCACTCCAGCCGAGCGGGTGCGCGTCTGCGAGCTCATCGAGCGCCGGGTTGTCGAGCGCGTGCCGGCGGCCTATTTGATCGGACGTGCCTGGTTTGCGGGGCTGGAGTTCCGGGTCAACGAACAGGTGCTGGTGCCGCGCTCGCCGATCGCCGAGCTGGTCGAGGCTGGATTCGATCCCTGGATCGACGCCGATCGCGTGCGCCGGGTACTGGACCTGGGGACCGGCAGTGGTTGCATCGGTATCGCGACAGCGGTCTATCTGCCGGATGCCGATGTCGATCTGGTCGACATCTCGCCTGAGGCCCTGGTCATCGCACGCGACAACGTCGAGCGTCACGGCGTCGGTGATCGGGTGCATGTGTTTGAGTCCGATCTGTTCGCCGCGCTCGGGGATCGGCGTTACGACGTGATCGTCTCTAACCCACCCTATGTCTCGCGTGCCGAATTCGAGGCGCTGCCGGCCGAGTACCACAACGAACCCCATCTGGGTCTGCTGGGCGGTGAGGACGGGCTCGACATTGTGCTGCGGATCCTCGACGAGGCGGCCGCTCATCTCAACGAGCGCGGCATCCTGGTCGTCGAGGTCGGCAATTCGCTGCCGTCTCTAGAGTCGCGTCTGCCGGGCCTGCCCTTCACCTGGATCGAATTCGAGCGCGGTGGGGAGGGGGTGTTTCTGCTCACGCGCGAGCAACTCCTCGAATTCCAGCCGCTCATCGAGGAGGCGCTCTATTCTTGAAATAGATATTTCCACATCCCGCCGACGCAGCGGCCGAATGTCAACGCACCAGATTCGGACACGGCGGGGACGATGCCTGAACAGGCCCTACACGATGGGCCGCGCGGGAGTCAGTGATGCCCGATGCGGCTGGAGGATTGAACGGTGGAGCAAGGCGTTTCCTTCGATCTTGATTTGATTCGTCGCTACGACCAGAGTGGTCCGCGCTATACCTCGTATCCCACGGCGGTCGAGTTCGACGAATCCTTCGACGAGGCGGCCTACAAGGCGGCCTGTGCGCGCAGCAACGCGAGTGGCCGTCCGCTCTCGCTCTATTTCCATATCCCCTTTTGCGACACGGTTTGCTTCTATTGCGCCTGCAACAAGATCGCGACCAAGGATCGTTCGCTCGCACCGCCCTATCTGGAGCGCGTCCATCGCGAGCTGGCGATGCAGTCGGCGCTGTTTGACCGCTCCCGTGTCGTCGAGCAGCTGCACTGGGGCGGTGGTACCCCGACCTTTTTGAACCATGATCAGATGGTCGAGCTGATGGAGGTGACGCGCCGATACTTTACCCTGGCCGATGACGAGGTCGGTGAGTTTTCGATCGAGATCGACCCGCGCGAGGCCGATGCCTCCACGGTCAAGCTGTTGCGCCGGATCGGCTTCAATCGCATGAGTCTTGGTGTGCAGGACTTCGACGAGCGGGTGCAGGCGGCGGTCAATCGCTTCCAGACCGAGGCCCAGACCATGGCGGTGCTGGAGGCGGCGCTCGCCGAGGGCTTCCGCTCGACCAGTATCGATCTCATCTATGGCCTGCCGTTCCAATCGGTCGAGAGCTTCATGAAGACCCTGGACCGCGTCATCGAGGTCGGTCCCCAGCGTCTATCGATCTTCAACTATGCCCACCTGCCCGAGCGCTTCAAACCGCAGCGGCGCATCAATGCAGAAGATCTGCCGCCGCCCCAAGTCAAACTGGACATCCTGCAATCGACCATCGCGCGTCTGACCGAGGCCGGCTATGTCTTCATCGGGATGGACCACTTCGCCCGTCCCGACGACGAGCTGGCCATCGCTCAGCGTGCCGGTACCCTGTATCGCAATTTCCAGGGCTATTCGACCCATGCCAACTGCGATCTGATCGGCATCGGCGTGACCTCGATCGGCATGATCGACAACACCTACGGCCAAAACCGCCGCGAACTCGATGAGTATTACGCCGATATCGACGCTGGGCGTCTCGCTATCTTCCGGGGGCTTGAGCTCAACCGCGACGACCTGATCCGGCGCGATGTCATCACCCGGCTGATCTGTCATTTCCAGCTCGACAAGGCGTCGGTGGCGGCCAAGTGGGGCATCGTCTTCGATGACTACTTCGCCGACAGCCTCGCCAAGCTCAGGGTCATGGAGGACGATGGTCTGGTGTCGGTCGATGCCGACATGATCCGCATTCAGGCGCGTGGTCGGCTGCTGGTGCGCAACATCTGCATGGCCTTCGATGCCTATCTGGCGGAAAAGACCGGGCCGATCGGCTTTTCCAAGGTCATCTGAGCACGGCTGGACGCTGGAGGCACATGACAGTCTCCAGCGGCGGACGGGAGATGCGCCGGCAGTGAGGCGGTTAGGGCCGCTGTCAAGCGCGTGATTCATGCTATACTACACCGCTTTTGAAGGCGTCCGCCCAGGTGGATGGGCGGTGGCGTCGAGATTATTTTGGTAGGCGTGGCGCACCACTTGGCGTCCGCGGGAGAGATTCAATGCGAGTGTCGGTTGAAGCGGGCGAGGGACTTGAGCGACGGATGCGGGTCGATCTGCCGTTTGATGAGGTCGGTGCCGAGGTCGAGAAACGGTTGCAGCAGCTTGCGCGTCACGCCAAGTTGCCGGGTTTTCGTCCCGGTAAGGTCCCGCTGAAGGTGCTGCGTCAACGCTACAACGCCGAGCTGCACCAGGAGGTCTTCGGCGACATGGTGCAGAAGACCCTCTATAAGGCCTTCGAACAGGAATCCTTGATCCCAGCTGGCCTGCCGCAGATCGAACCCGATCTTGACATCGCCGCCGGGCGCATGGCCTATACTGCCATCTTCGAGGTCATGCCCGAGATCAGGCTCGCCTCGGTGCAAGACAGGGTCATCAAGCGCCCCGTATGCGAGCTGACCGATGCCGATCTGGACGACATGATCCAACGCCTACGCGCGCAGCGCAAGACCTGGGAGCCGGTCGATCGTCCGGCCCAGCAGGGCGATCAGCTGAGCGTCAGCTTCGTCGTTAAGGTCGATGGCGAGCCATTTGAAGGCAGCGCCGTCACGGATTTCAAGCTCGAACTCGGCTCAGGGGGTCTGATTCCAGGTTTTGAGGAGGGGCTAATCGGCGCGACCCCGGGTGAGACGCGCACGCTCGACCTGACCTTCCCCGAGGACCATCAGACCAAGCCTCTGGCCGGTAAGCCGGCGCGCTTCGAGGTGACCATCGACTCGATCGCTAAACCGCGTCTGCCCGAGCTCGACGCCGAGTTCGTCAAGGGCTTCGGGATCGAGGACGGCAACCTCGAGCGTTTTAGGGCCGATGTACGTCGCAACATGGAGCGCGAGTTGAAGGAGCGTCTTATCGCCCGCACCAAGGAGCGTGTGATGGACATGCTCTACGAGGCCAATCCGATCGAACTGCCCAGGGTACTGGTCGAGAGCGAGCAGCGCACCCTGGCCAAGCAGATGCGTCAGGCCCTGGGCGGCGGCCAGATGTCGCTGCCGCCTGAGAGGTTGGAATCTGATGCCAAGCGTCGGGTTGCTCTGGGCCTGATCTTGGGGCAGATCATCCGCGACAATGACATCAAGGTCGACCCCGAGCGCGTGCGCGAGACCGTCGAGCATATAGCATCGAGCTACGAGCACCCGCAGGAAGTGATCGATTACTACTATGCCGATGAAGGGCGTCTAGGCCCGATTCGGGCATTGGTTATTGAGGATCAGGTAGTCGATCTGATACTCAAGCAGGCCCGGGTTGAGGACGAACCCCTGACCTTTGCACAGCTCACCGAGCAATAGTTCGTTGGTCAGGCCGCCCAATCGACGGTGGTGACCAGATAGCGTGGTCCAGTGGTCCGCCTTTATCAACGATTCGAGTCACAATTCCAGTCATGAGCATATCCTTAAGTCGCACCGATTGGCAGCCCCAAGGTCTGGGGCTAGTGCCCATCGTGGTCGAGCAGACCGCGCGCGGCGAACGCTCGTTCGATATCTATTCGCGTCTACTCAAAGAACGGGTCATCTTTCTCGTCGGTCCGATCGAGGACCACATGGCGAATCTGGTGGTGGCGCAGTTGCTGTTCTTGGAGTCAGAGAATCCGGACAAAGACATCCATCTCTACATCAATTCGCCCGGCGGTTCGGTCACGGCTGGTCTGGCAATCTATGACACCATGCGTTTCATCCGCCCCGACGTGAGCACCATGTGCATCGGTCAGGCAGCGAGCATGGGCGCACTGCTGTTGGCCGGTGGTGCAGCGGGCAAGCGCTTTTGTCTGCCGCACTCGCGCATGATGATCCATCAGCCGCTCGGCGGCTTCCAGGGGCAAGCGACCGACATCGAGATCCATGCGCGTGAGATCCTCTATATCCGCGATCGACTGAATCGGATCCTGTCCCATCACACGGGTCAGCCGATTGAAAAGATTGCTGAGGATACGGAGCGCGATCGCTTCATGGACGGCGAGACGGCACGTGAATACGGCTTAATCGATCAGGTCATCATCGAGCGCGGTCCGGCGCCCGCCAAGAAGTCTTGAACATCGCTGTCCAGTCTTCAGGATCCGAAATACTGAAACAAGCATCGAAAGACCCCTCTCGTGTCGATGGCAGGGCGACCTTCCAGAACCCGAACGTCCCAGGCGTTTCAATCCGGCCAGGTTGATCGGAATCAAGGTTTAGAGCCAAGTTTCTTGCCATATCCCCCCAAATGGTTATGATTGAACCCGCCTCATTCGGGAATGCAGGAGTCGCATCCCTCACAGCCCCCCGGAGATCTACACCCGATGAGTAAGAGCGACGACGGTAAACTGCTCTATTGTTCCTTCTGCGGTAAGAGCCAGCACGAGGTGCGTAAGCTCATCGCGGGTCCCTCGGTGTTTATCTGCGATGAATGCGTCGAACTCTGCAATGACATCATCCGTGAGGAGATGGAGGAGAACACTGCTGAGACGACCAGTCATCTGCCAAAGCCGCGCGAGATCAAGGCCAAACTCGACGAGTTCGTGATCGGGCAGGAAAAGGCTAAGAAGGTCCTCTCGGTCGCTGTCTACAACCACTACAAGCGGCTTGAGGTCGCCGAGGCCAAGGAAGACATCGAGATCGCCAAGAGCAACATCCTGCTCATCGGTCCGACCGGCTCGGGCAAGACCCTGCTCGCTGAGACACTTGCGCGCCTGCTCAATGTCCCTTTCACCATCGCCGATGCCACCACCCTGACCGAGGCCGGTTATGTCGGCGAGGATGTGGAGAACATCATTCAGAAATTGTTGCAGAAATGCGACTATGACGTCGAGAAGGCGCAGACCGGCATCGTCTATATCGACGAGATCGACAAGATCTCGCGTAAGTCAGACAACCCTTCGATCACGCGCGATGTCTCAGGTGAGGGCGTGCAGCAGGCGTTGCTCAAACTCATCGAGGGCACCATCGCCTCGGTGCCGCCGCAGGGTGGGCGCAAGCATCCGCAACAGGAGTTCCTCCAGGTCGACACCTCCAATATCCTGTTCATCGTCGGCGGCGCCTTCGCGGGTCTCGACAAGGTGATCCAGAACCGCTCCAAGAAGACCGGCATCGGCTTCTCGGCCGAGGTCCAGAGTAAGGACGACAGCCGCCAGCTCAGCGAGCTGTTGAGCGCAGTGGAGCCGGAGGATCTGATCCGCTATGGTCTGATCCCTGAGTTCGTCGGTCGTCTACCGGTCATGGCCACCCTAGAGGAACTCGACGAGGCGGCCCTGATGCGTATCCTTACCGAACCCAAGAACGCGCTGGTCAAGCAGTATGCACGGCTGTTCGAGATGGAGGGTGTGCAGCTTGAGATCCGCGACGACGCCCTGCGTGAGATCGCTCGCAAGGCCATGGAGCGCAAGACCGGCGCGCGTGGTCTGCGAACCATCATGGAACAGGTGCTGCTCGACACCATGTACGATCTGCCCTCCATGGATCATGTCAGCAAGGTCGTCATCGACGCCTCGGTCATCAATGGTGAGAACAAGCCCTTCCTGATCTACGAGCGGATCGAAAAGCAGGCCGTCGCAGCGGATTGACCAAGACGTTTCGTTTGTTTGAACCGCAAAGAACACAAAGGACGCCAAGAATTTTTCCGGCCACAAGGCCGCGGTTGTGGTGCCGGATCTGCAATCCGAATGCCTGCTGTCCTTGGTGCCTTTGCGGTTTCAAAATCCAAGATCCACCCGATCGCAGGAGGCGGGTCGATTGACTCACTGGGCCCCAGGCATTGAAGAGCCTGTCTCAAGCCCCGATCCTGTTGTCAGACTCAATCATCCCGACGTCGTCCCGTGCGCGGATCCGTAACAGCCACCCCTGGCCCACGGCTGACGCGCCCTATCCAGTGCAACGTCGCTTCTAACGAGAACAGGTTTCCATGTCTCAAAATACCCTAGATTCCAATCGTGAGCGATCCATTCCTCAGGAAGTCCCTGTGCTTCCGCTGCGGGATGTGGTCGTCTATCCGCATATGGTCATCCCGCTATTCGTCGGGCGCGACAAGTCGATTCGTGCGCTCGATGCGGCCATGGCCGCCGACAAGCAGATCCTGCTGATTGCGCAGAAGAGCGCCGATGTCGACGAACCGCGCGTCAAGGATCTCTATGAGATCGGCACCCTGGCCAACATCCTCCAGCTGCTTAAGCTTCCCGACGGCACGGTCAAGGTGCTGGTCGAGGGTAGCCGGCGTGCCCGGATCGACCGCTTTCTGACCACGGAAGGGGCCTTCTCGGCACTCATCTGCCCCCTGTCCGAGACCCTAGGGATGGACGAGCGCGAGCAGGAGGTCCTGATGCGCTCAGCCCTGGCGCTGTTTGACCAGTACGTCAAACTCAACAAGAAGGTACCGCCCGAGGTCCTGACCTCGCTGGCCAGTATCGAGGACGCCGGACGGCTCGCCGACACCATGGCCGCGCACATGACCCTCAAGCTCGATGAGAAGCAGCGTGTGCTCGAGATGATTGATGTGCCGGCGCGGCTTGAGCATCTGATGGGCTTGATGGAGGCCGAGAACGACATCCTCCAGATGGAGAAGCGCATCCGGGGGCGTGTCAAGCGCCAGATGGAGAAGAATCAGCGCGAGTACTATCTCAACGAGCAGATGAAGGCGATCCAGAAGGAGCTGGGTGAGCTGGAAGACGCGCCCAACGAGATCGAGGATCTGGGGCGACGCATCGAGGCCGCGGGGATGCCGCGCGAGGTCAAAAACAAGGCGCTCGGCGAACTCAACAAGCTCAAGCTGATGTCGCCGATGTCGGCCGAGGCGACCGTGGTACGCAACTATATCGATACCCTGGTCAGCGTGCCTTGGAAGAAGCGCACCCGTATCCGCAACGACATCAAGGTTGCGGAGGCCGTGCTCGACAAGGATCACTACGGACTGGAGAAGGTCAAGGAACGCATCCTCGAATATCTGGCCGTACAGCAGCGGGTGCGCAAGCTCAAGGGACCGATCCTGTGTCTGGTTGGACCGCCTGGTGTCGGCAAGACCTCATTGGGACAATCGATCGCGCGTGCCACCAACCGCAAGTTCGTGCGCATGTCGCTCGGCGGCGTGCGCGACGAGGCTGAGATCCGCGGCCATCGCCGCACCTATATCGGCGCCTTGCCGGGGAAGATCATCCAGAACCTGTCCAAGGCCGGTTCGCGCAATGCCTTGTTCTTGCTCGATGAGATCGACAAGATGGCTATGGATTTTCGCGGCGATCCAGCCTCGGCACTGCTTGAGGTGCTCGACCCCGAACAGAACCACACCTTCGCCGATCACTATCTGGAGGTGGACTTTGATCTGTCCGAGGTCATGTTCGTGGCCACGGCCAACACGCTCAATATCCCACCGCCGTTGCTCGATCGCATGGAGGTCATCCGCCTCTCGGGTTACACCGAGGACGAGAAGGTCGCCATCGCCGAGCGCTATCTGGTGCCCAAGCAGATCCGCAACAATGGACTCAAGATTGGCGAGTTGCAGATACGCGAAAACGCGCTGCGCGACATCATCCGTCATTACACCCGTGAGGCGGGCGTGCGTAATCTGGAGCGCGAGATCTCCAAGATCTGTCGCAAGGTGGTGAAGGAGATCCTGCTCAAGAAGCGCGACGTGCCTACGGTGATCACGCCCAAGTCGCTGGAGAGGTATCTCGGCGTGCAGCGCTATCGCTATGGCCGTGCCGACGAGCACGATCAGATCGGTCAGGTGACTGGGCTGGCCTGGACCGAGGTTGGCGGTGAGCTCCTGCGGATCGAGGCGGCGCTGGTCCCCGGCAAGGGGAAGTGCACCTATACGGGACAGCTCGGCGATGTCATGCAGGAGTCTATCCAGGCGGCGCTGACCGTGGTGCGCGCCCGCACGAACGCGATCGGCGTATCTGCGGACTTCCACAATAAGTTTGACATTCATATCCACGTCCCCGAGGGCGCCACGCCCAAGGACGGCCCGAGCGCGGGCGTGGCCATGTGCACGGCCCTGGTCTCGGCCCTGACCAAGATCCCAGTGCGCTCCACGGTTGCCATGACCGGCGAGATCACACTGCGCGGCGAAGTACTGCCGATCGGCGGGCTGAAAGAAAAACTGCTCGCGGCCCATCGCGGCGGGATCGAGACCGTCATCATCCCGCTAGAAAACGAGCGCGACCTTACCGAAATCCCCAAGAACATCAAGCAGCATCTCAAGATCCATCCAGTGCGCTGGATCGACGAGGTGCTCGATCTGGCCCTGACCCAGCATCCAGCCCCCATCGAAACCAAGATCGATGGGGAAGAACCAATTATGGAAGCAGACGATGTGCGTGAGGGGACAGCCGAGTCCGGACGCGACCAGGGGGCGCGGCTGCATCACTGAGTCTGGCGCAATTGATGGTTGCTTCGCGCGCCCGTCGCGCATTAGGATGCTTGAACGATCGAGGCGCCCCGCCGCGGGGCGCGCGGGCCTTTCGGACGATCGATAGACCACAACATATCCGGCGACCGGGCGCGGCTCGACGCTGATCATTTCAGGCATAAAACTGGGGATTTACAGGGGAATTCTATGAATAAATCGGAACTCATCGAAAAAATGGCCGAGGCTGCCGACATCTCCAAGGCGGCGGCCGGCCGTGCCCTAGATGCCTTCATTGATTCGATTGCTGTTGCGCTGAAGGAGGGGGATACCGTATCATTGATCGGGTTTGGCACATTTTCCTTAAAAGAGCGCGCAGCCCGTACCGGTCGCAATCCGCAGACAGGTGCTACCATCGAAATCAAGGCATCGAAAACGCCCTCGTTTAAGGCTGGTAAGGCGCTCAAAGACGCGGTACAATGACACCCTCGCTTCACGAGGGTGCTTAGCTCAGCTGGGAGAGCATCGCCCTTACAAGGCGAGGGTCGCAGGTTCGATCCCTGCAGCACCCACCAGGATCTGGAGCGGTAGTTCAGTTGGTTAGAATACCGGCCTGTCACGCCGGGGGTCGCGGGTTCGAGCCCCGTCCGCTCCGCCAACTTCGGTCAACGGGGTATCCATCGCAACTGGATACCCCGTTTTTGTTTCCGGACACTGGATCTTCGTGAATCGCCATGCTTCAGACCATCCGTGAACGCGCCCAAGGCTGGATCGCCTGGGCCATCGTCATCCTGATCAGTATTCCATTCGCCCTCTGGGGCATTCAGTCCTATCTAGGTATGGGCGGAGAGCCGATCGCCGCAACCGTCAATGGGGTCAAGATCCCAGCGCGCGAGCTGGATCAACGGGTCCAGGAGAGGCGCTTCGAACTGCGCAAACGCCTGGGTACGGCCTATGATCCTGCGACCTTTGACGATCAGCGGCTGCGCGCCGAGGTGCTCGAAACCCTGATCCAGGAAGCGCTGCTTACGGATGTCGTCAAGCGTCTTGGGTTGCATGTCTCGGATCAAGAGGTCCAGATGCAGATCCTCTCCGATCCGGCCTTTATCAGCGAAGGGCGGTTCGACAAGGAGACCTATGAGCGTCTGCTGCGTTTCCAGGGTCTGACCCCAGCGATGTACGAGGCGCAGTTGCGCGAGAAGATGAGCGCGACCCAGTTGATCCGCGCCGTCTCTAGCAGCGAATTGGTCACGCGCGCTGAGCTGGACGCCTACAAGCGGCTCATGGGCCAGAGGCGTGAGATCAGCTATCTACGTCTGCCGCTGGCCGACTATCGCCGCGAGGAGCCGATCGACGAGGCGCGCATCACGGCCTATTACGGTTCCAATCGCGTGCGTTTCCAGACCCCGGAACAGGTCAAGCTCGACTATCTGATGCTCGACATCGACAGCCTGTCATCCAAGGTCGAGGTGAGCGAGGAGGATCTACGCCACCTCTACGAGTCCGACCGGGCACGTTTCGTCCAGCCCGAGCGGCGCGAGGTGCGTCATCTGTTGCTCAAGGTCGAGGAGGGGGCCGATGAAGCCAAGGCGCAGGCGGTGCTCGATGAGATTCAGGCGATCCGCGCCCGGATCCAGGCCGGTGAGTCGTTCGAGGAACTGGCCAAGACGCTGTCGCAGGATCCGGGCAGTGCCGCCAAGGGTGGATCGCTGGGGGTCATCGAGTCCGGCATCATGGTTCCGGCCTTTGATCAGGCGGCCTTCGCGCTCAAGGTCGGCGAGTTGAGCGAACCTGTGCGCACCCCTTTCGGTTATCACCTGATCGAGGTCACCAAGATTTTGCCTTCGGAAACCAAGCCGTTCGAGGAGGTGCGCGAGCAGCTGCGCACCGAGTTGGCCAAGCAGCGTGCCGAGGGACTCTTCTATGATCTCGCCGAGCGTCTGGCCAACATCAGCTATGAGTCGCGTGACAGTCTCGATCCGGCCGCCGAGGCGTTGGGCCTGACCGTCCAGCATAGCGACTGGATCGGCCGCGAGGGCGGTAGCGAGGGTGTGCTGTCACACCCCAAGGTGCTGGCGGCTGCCTTCAGCGAGGACGTTCTGGTCGGCGGCCACAATAGCGAACTGATCGAACCCGAGCGCGACCAGCTCCAGGCCATCGTGTTGCGCGTCGCTGAACATCGCGAGGCGTCCGTCAAGCCGTTGGACGAGGTACGCGATGAGATCGTCGCGGCCATCCGCGATGAGCAGGCGCGCGCAGCGGCCAAGTCGGCCGCCGAGGCGCTGGCTGAAAGGCTGCGTGACGGCTCAGACTGGTCGGCGATCGGCGAGGGGCTGAAGCCCGAATCCCCCGGTCTGGTCGATCGTCAGAACACCGCCGTGCCGGCGGGTGTGCTGGATGCAGCCTTCAAGCTGCCCGTGCCGACCGCTGGGGGCGTTAGCGTTGGAACCGCGATCCTAGACGATGGCGATGTCGTCGTGGTGCGTCTGAGCAAGGTCGAGGACGGGGAGGTCAAGGTGAATGCGGAAGACAACACGGATGGTTTCTCGGCCGAGTCCTTCATCCTCACCCAGATCATGGGGCGTCAGGCCTACATCAACGTAATCGAAGACATGAAGTCGCGTGCCAAGATCGAGCGCAAGGCGTTACGGGGGCGCGACGAGGCGCTGTAAGCGGCCGATTGACGCCCGAGTGGCACGCCTCGGCTCCTACGCCGGACGCTGGGCGTAAGAGCCGGCGATGCGATCAGCCTAGCCCGAGAATGTTGTAACCGGTGTCGACATAGAGGATGTCGCCGGTGATGCCTGAGGCCAGGTCCGAGCACAGGAAGGCGGCGGCATTGCCGACCTCCTCGATGGTGACGTTGCGCCGCAATGGGGTGCGTTCCTCGACTTGCTTGAGCATCTCGCGGAAGTTCGAGATGCCAGAGGCAGCCAGGGTGCGGATCGGGCCAGCCGAGATGGCATTCACCCGCGTGCCATGCGGGCCGAGTGAGGCGGCCAGATAGCGGACATTGGCCTCCAGGCTCGCCTTGGCCACGCCCATGACATTGTAATTTGGCACCGCGCGCACCGCGCCCAGATAGGTCATGGTGACGAGCGCGCCGTTGCGTCCTTCCATCATGCCCCGTCCGGCCTTGGCCAAGGCCGCGAAGCTGTAGGAACTGATCTCGTGGGCGATGGTGAAGCCCTCACGGGTGACGGCGTCGATATAGTCGCCCTCTAGCTGATCGCGCGGGGCGAAGGCGATCGAATGCACGATGCCGTCGAGCCCATCCCAGTGCTCGCCAAGCGCCTTGAAGAGGGCCTCGATCTCGGCATCCTGGGCCACGTCGAGCGGCAGCACGAGGTCCGAGCCGCACTGGTGTGCCATCTCCTCGACCCGCGGCTTGAGCTTGTCGTTCTGGTAGGTGAGGGCGATCTCGGCACCCTGACGATACATCGCCTCCGCGCAGCCCCAGGCGATGGAGCGGTTGCTCGCCACGCCGGTGATCAGGATCTTCTTGCCTTCTAGGAAACCCATGGGTGTGTTGTCTCTGTAGCTTTAGGTGAACGGATGAAGCGGCGTGGTGCCCGTTGACACCCCAGACCAGGGTTGTAACAGTACCCAATCTTGTCATCTGGCGAAAGGGTAGGGCGGACGTGCGCGACCGGATCACACCATCATGGAGTGCAATGCTCGGGCTGTTGGTGCTCGCGCTGGTCGGTTGCGGTGAATCGGCCTGGAACAATCCCTATCCAGCGGCAGACGCCACGGCCAACATCTATTACAGCTCCTTTGCCGAGCGGCCCAAGCATCTGGACCCGGCGCGTTCCTACAGCGCCGACGAATACACCTTCCTGGCGCAGATCTATGAGCCGCCGTTGCAATATCACTTTTTGCTCAGACCCTATCGTTTGGTCCCCTTGTCGGCATCCGAGGTACCCGAACCGCGCTATTTCGACGCTGAGGGCAACCCGCTGCCCAAGGATGCGCCGGTCGCGTCCATCGACCACAGTGACTATCTGATCCGTATTCAACCGGGCATCCGGTTCCAGCCGCATCCGGCCTTTGCGCGCACCCAAGACGGGCGTTATCGCTATCACAGCCTGAGTCCGGAGGGGCTCAAGGGGATCCATCGGCTGGCCGACTTCAAAGAGACCGGCACCCGTGAGCTGACCGCCGAGGATTTCGCGTATCAGATCAAACGCCTGGCCGCGCCCTGGACGCATTCGCCGCTGGCTGGTCTGATGCGCGAGCATATCCGGGGGTTTGCTGAATTGGCCGACCAACTCGCGGGGCTGGAGTCGGCCCACGCCCTAAAGCGGGCCGCGGCCCTGCGTCAGGCGAATCTCAGTGGCGTCGAGGTGCTTGATCGCTATACGCTGCGCATCCGTCTCGAAGGCAAGTATCCGCAGTTCCTGTATTGGCTCGCCATGCCCTTCTTTGCGCCCCTGCCCTGGGAGGCCGATGTCTTTTACGCCCAACCCGGTCTGGCCGAGCGCAACATCACGCTCGATTGGTATCCGGTCGGTACCGGGCCCTATATGTTGACGGAGAACGACCCCAACCGACGCCTGGTGCTGGAACGCAACCCCAACTTCCACGGTGAGACCTATCCAACCGAGTGTATGCCCGAGGATCTGGATTCGGGCATCCTGAACGACGCCGGTCGTCCACTCCCCTTCATTGAGCGTGCCATCTACAGTCTGGAAAAGGAGGACATCCCGCGCTGGACCAAATTCCTCCAGGGCTACTATGACGCCTCCGGGATCGCGTCGGATGCCTTCGATCAGGCGATCCAGATCGAGGCCTCGGGTGAGCCGATGCTGACTGAGGTCATGCGCGAGCGCGGTATTTCACTGCTGACCTCGGTTGAGCCATCGATCTTCTACATGGGCTTCAACATGCTCGACCCGGTGATCGGTGGCGACTCGGAGCGCGCACGTCTGTTGCGCCGGGCGATCTCGATCGCGGTCGACTTCGAGGAATTCATCTCGATCTTTACCAATGGGCGCGGCCTGGTGGCGCAAGGCCCGCTGCCGCCCGGCATCTTCGGTCATCGCGAGGGCGAGGCCGGCATCAATCCCTATGTTTATACCTGGCGCGACGGACGGCCCAAGCGGCGCAGCCTCACTGAGGCACAGCGCTTGATGGAACAGGCCGGCTATCCGAATGGCATCGATCGCGAGACCGGGCGCGCGCTCAGTCTCAACTACGAGGCCGTGGCCGCTGGCCCCGATGACCGCGCGCGTCTGAACTGGATCCGCAAGCAGTTTGCCAAGCTCGGCATCGAGCTGGTCATCCGCTCGACTGACTACAACCGTTTTCAGGAGAAGATCCGCAACGGCACCGGACAGGTGTTCATGTGGGGCTGGAACGCCGATTACCCGGATCCCGAGAACTTCCTGTTCCTGCTCTATGGCCCCAACGGCAAGGTCGAGCACCAGGGCGAGAACGCGGCCAACTATGCCAACCCCGAGTTTGACCGCCTGTTCGATGCGATGAAATACATGGAAGACGGCCCCGAGCGTCAGGCGCTCATCGACCAACTGGTCGAGATCGCGCGGCGCGACGCCCCCTGGGTCTGGGGCTTCCATCCCAAGTCATTCAGCCTGCATCATCGCTGGCTGTTCAACGCGCATCCCAACCAGATGGCCAACAACACCCTCAAATACCGGCGTCTCGACCCCGTGCAGCGCCAGGCCGCGCGGCGCGACTGGAATCGTCCCATCCTCTGGCCGCTGGGGGTCGCTGGCGGGGGGCTGGTGCTGTTGATACTGCCGGCCTGGTGGATGGTGCGTCGGCGTGAACGGAGTACCGCCCTGTGACTGCTTATATCCTGCGCCGCTTGGTCTATGCCATCCCGATCCTGATCGGGGTCAATCTACTGACCTTCGTACTGTTCTTCGTCGTCAACTCGCCGGACGACATGGCGCGCCTGCATCTGGGTCAGAAGCGTGTGACCGCGGAGGCGATCCGGGCCTGGAAGGCCGAGCGCGGCTATGATCGGCCCTTACTCTACAACGCCGAGGCCGAGGGCCTGGCGCGCCTGACCGATACCATCTTCTTCCAAAAATCGCTCAAGCTGTTTGCATTCCAGTTCGGCGCCTCGGATGCCGGGCGCGATATCGGCTATGACATCGCGCAGCGCATGTGGCCGAGTCTGGCGATCGCGCTCCCGGTGCTACTGATCGGGCTGGCATTCAACATCAGCATGGCGCTGTTCATCGTCTTTTTCCGTGCTACCTATATCGATCTGGGGAGCCGGGTCGTGCTGGTGGCCATGATGTCGATCTCGGGGCTGTTTTACATCATCGGCGGGCAGTTTTTGATCGGCAAGCTCTGGCATCTGGTGCCGATCTCGGGCTATGACCAGGGGCTCGATGCCTGGAGGTTCCTGATCCTGCCGGTGATCGTCGGGGTCGTCTCCGGGATCGGCTCTGGGACGCGCTGGTATCGCACGCTCTTCCTAGAAGAGATCGAGCGCGACTATGTACGCACCGCACACGCCAAGGGGCTGAGCGAAGGGGTGGTGCTGTTTCGGCATGTGCTGCGCAATGCACTCATCCCGATCCTGACCGGGGTGGTGGTGATTCTGCCGCTGCTGTTCATGGGGAGTCTGATCACCGAATCCTTCTTCGGCATCCCAGGACTCGGCAGCTATACCATCGATGCCATCAACAATCAGGACTTCGCCATCGTGCGCGCCATGGTCTTCCTCGGCGCCGTGCTCTATATCCTGGGGCTGATCCTGACCGACATCTCCTATACCCTGGCCGATCCGCGCGTCAGGCTGCAATGAGGAGTAAGCCCTCGTCATGCCGCTGATCCCCGTCGTCCTCTGGACCGATGCCCTGGTCTTTCTGCTGCTGGTCGTCATGGCCCTGTTTGCCGTCTGGGTGGTACGTCACGAGCATCTGCGCGCCCCCTGGCGCCGGGTGGTGCGCTCGCGGATCGGGGTGGCGAGCCTGGTGGTGCTCGCGGCCTATGCCGGGGTCGGGTTGCTGGATACCCTGCACTTCAAGCTCAGGCTCGAGCAAGCGGACGGGTCGGGCGAGGTGCGCTATGCGCCCGAGGTGCTGAGTCTGCTCGATCTCGCCCTGAGCGGACTGCGCGAACGCCAGGAGAAGACCTATTCAGCGCCCTTCGCCACCCATCTCCACGCCAAGGAGGCGATCGATCAGCCCGATGGGAGGGTGACCCGCGCCTATCCGCGCCTGCAATACGGCGGTGCCCATCTGGCCGACCCTGAGCGCGATCGGGTCTGGGATATCGCCTGGCGTTCGCTGCTGGGAGGAATCAAGGGGTTGGGCCTATGGATGCTGGTGGCTGCCGGTCTGATCGGGTGGCTGGCGCGTCGTCATGGGCAGCCCTTCGACGCCGTTTGCGACCAGGTCCTCAGGGGGCAAAGCCCGATCCCTTGGCGCACGGCGCTCGGCACCCTGGCCCTTATCCTGATCCTGGCCTGCGTCATCGGCGAGCTGGCGCTCGAGTACCATGTGTTCGGCACCGACAAGGTCGGGGAGGACGTGCTCTATCAGGCGCTCAAGAGCATCCGCACCGGGCTGCTGATCGGCACCCTGACCACGCTCGTCATGCTCCCAGCGGCGATCCTGCTCGGGATCATGGCCGGTTATTTCGGCGGTTGGGTCGATGACGTCATCCAGTATCTCTACACCACCCTCAACTCGATCCCGGGCGTGCTCCTGATCGCGGCGGCCACCCTGATGCTCCAGGTCTATATGAGCAACCACGCCGAGGCGTTCGCAAGCTCAGTCGAGCGCGCCGATCTGCGCCTGCTGTTTCTGTGTCTGATCCTGGGTGTGACCAGTTGGACCGGGCTGTGCCGGCTGTTGCGCGGCGAGGCGCTCAAGCTGCGCGAGATCGACTATGTCCTGGCCGCCCAGGCCCTGGGGGTCGGTCACTTCACCATCATCCTTCGCCACATCCTGCCCAATATCATGCACATCGTGCTCATCACCCTGGTGCTCGATTTCAGCGGGCTGGTACTGGCCGAGGCGGTCTTATCCTATGTCAATATCGGCGTCGATCCGACCATGAATTCCTGGGGCAACATGATCAACAGTGCCCGACTCGAGCTCGCGCGTGAACCGATCGTCTGGTGGTCGCTGGCAGCGGCATTTCTGTTCATGTTCACCCTGGTTCTGGCGGCGAATCTGTTCGCCGATGTGGTACGCGATGCCTTTGATCCGCGCCTGAGCGGGGTATGAGCCGATGGTCGAGCCGATCCTACAGGTCTCAGGACTGACGACCGAACTCGGCGATCCGACTCGACCGGCGCTTGTGGTCGATGGTCTGACGCTCGACATCCGTGCCGGTGAGACCCTGGCGCTCCTCGGTGAGTCGGGCTGCGGCAAGTCGATGACGGCGCTGTCGCTGATGCGTCTGCTGCCCCCGTCCGGGCGGATCAAGGCCGGTTCGGTGCGGCTCGAAGGGACCGAGCTCCTGACCCTGACCGAGGCTGAGATGCGCCAGGTACGCGGTGGCCGGATGGCCATGATCTTCCAGGAGCCTCAGACCGCGCTCAATCCGGTGCTGACCATCGCCACCCAGATCGGCGAGGCGGTGCGGCTACATCAGGGCGATGTGCGCCGAGGACGCGAGACCGAGCGGGTGGTCGAGCTCCTGCGCGCCGTCGGCATCCCCGACCCCGAGCAACGTCTGAACGAGTATCCACATCAGCTCTCGGGCGGGATGAAACAGCGGGTCATGATCGCCATGGCCCTGGCTGGCAACCCGAGGCTCCTGATCGCCGATGAGCCGACGACAGCGCTCGATGTCACCATCCAGGCCCAGGTCCTGCAGCTGCTAAAGAGGATCCAGGCGACGAATAGCCTGGCGGTGCTCCTGATCACCCATGACTTAGGGGTGGTGGCCGAGACCGCCAACCGCCTAGCCGTGATGTATGCCGGTCAGATCGTCGAGACCGCGCCTGTGTCCGAGTTCTTCAAGCGTCCGCTCCACCCTTACAGCCGTCATCTGCTGGAGAGCCTGCCCGAGGCAAGCAAGCGCGGCAGACGGTTGGCGGTGATCCCGGGCCGGGTGCCACCCCTGGGCGCTCAGTTCCAGGGGTGTCGCTTCGTCGAACGGTGCCCGGCGGCCATCGAGCGCTGTCGTCTGGAGGTTCCGGAATGGCAGGTACTCGTTGAGGGGAGGGGGGTACGCTGTCATCTCGCCGAGACCTCTGGTCCGGCGACCGCGGTGCACCCGGCTGACCCAAAGGCACCCCTGCCGACCCAGTCGGACGAGGATACAGTTCAAACGCCCCAGGTCCCGCTCCTGACCGTGCGCGGACTCCAAGTCTATTTCCCCATTCACCAGGGCGTGCTGCGCCGTGTCGTTGGTTACGTCCGCGCGGTCGATGGTGTCTCGCTCGACCTCTATGCCGGACGCACACTCGCTTTGGTCGGCGAATCCGGCTGCGGCAAGACCACCGCCGGCAAGGCGCTTCTGCAACTCGTCCCCCCGACCGGCGGCTCGGTGCGCTATCGCAGTCAGGAGCTCATCGGCCTGAGCCATCGGCGCCTGCGCCCATTCCGCAAGGACTTGCAGATCGTCTTCCAGGATCCCTTCGCCTCCATGAATCCGCGCATGCTGGTCGGTGACATCGTCGGCGAGGGGCTCCAGTCACTGGGGCTCGCGCCCAGGCGGGCGGAGCGGATGCGCCGGGTGGCCGAACTGCTCGAGCTGGTCGGTCTGGATCCCGGATCGGCCAACCGCTATCCGCATGAGTTCTCGGGCGGGCAGCGCCAGCGTATCTGCATCGCCCGCGCCTTGGCCGTCGAGCCGCGCATCCTCATCTGCGACGAGCCGACCAGTGCGCTCGATGTCTCGGTCCAGGCCCAGATCCTCAATCTGCTCAAGGATCTGCAGGGACGGCTCGGATTGGCCTATCTCTTCATCACCCATGACCTCTCGGTCGTGTCCTATCTGGCCCACGAGGTCGCGGTGATGTATCTGGGACGGGTGGTCGAGCATGGCCGGGTCACCGAGGTCCTCGACGACCCGTGTCACCCCTACACCCGGGCGCTGCTCTCGGCGGTGCCCGTGGTCGATCCCGGGCAGCGCCGCCCCGTCATCCGGCTCGACGGCGACATGCCCTCGCCGCGCCGTCCGCCCTCAGGTTGTCACTTCCACCCGCGCTGTTCCGAGGCGATCGCGGTCTGTCGCCACCACTCCCCGGTCGAGACCCGTTTGGGTACGACGCGACGCGTCTGTTGTCATTGTGTCCAGCCCGGGGTCGCGGTGCAGCCCCTTGACGATGGTCAAAATCGATCGCGATCTTAGTAACAATCGATTTTGTTTTTGGCGATCCAGACCCTAGACTCTCTTCCGACACCCAAAGGGAGAAAGCGACCATGACCAAGACCCTGACCTTCGGCGTCGTCCATATGACCGTCGCCTTCACCGTCGCCTATCTCATGACCGGAAGCGTCGTCATCGGCGGTGCCCTGGCCCTGGTGGAGCCGGCGGTCAATACGGTTGCCTATTTTGTGCACGAAAAGACCTGGGACTGGATCCGTGCGAGCCGTCGCCCATCCGAAGCGATTGAACCGTTCATCGCCTGATCCCAGCGACTTGAATCCATGACTCAACCCAAGGAGAGCAAGACCATGACCAAACCCATGCCCATCGACATCGGGATCTCGGAGTCCGACCGTGCGGCCATCGCCGCCGGACTGTCCAAGCTCCTGGCCGATACCTATACCCTCTATCTCAAGACACACAACTATCACTGGAACGTCACGGGTCCGATGTTCAACACGCTCCACCTGATGTTCGAGACCCAGTACACCGAGCTGGCGCTGGCCGTGGACCTGATCGCCGAACGCATCCGCGCCCTCGGCCATCCGGCACCTGGTTCCTACAAGGCCTATGCCGCACTCACCGAGATCCCGGAGGAGGACGATGCGCCAGATGCCGAGGAGATGATCCGCCGGCTCGTGGCCGGGCAGGAGACCGTGGTGCGCACGGCCCGCTCGGTCTTTCCGCTGGTCGAGGAGGCCCACGACCAGCCGAGCGCCGACCTACTGACCCAGCGCATGCAGGTCCACGAAAAGAACGCCTGGATGCTGCGTAGCCTGCTCGGTTCCTGATCCGAAGCCCGGCGCGTCGCGGGGCGCGCCGGGGTCGCACCCGAGTCGGGTAAGGTGTCCTGGGTCTGGTCGAGTCGCAGATCCAGCTTTGCACCCACGGATTCTTGGGTATAATCCGACCCAATGACGAGCGGCACCGGCATGTGCCGCGGTGTGATGAAACCGCAATCATCACCTGATCGCTTCATCCGAGGCTGAATTGACAGGGGTATGGGCCGTCATTGACCTTGGTTTTTTGATCCTATGACCCAGTTGTGACCGCTTGAACTCCGCGTCGACTGCCATCTACAAACTTCCTTCGTTATCCGTGCCCTCCTCGTCCCAAAGCACCATCGCGTACCAGCTGGTCTGCCAGGCGAGGACCGTATCTCGGTGTGGCGGTGGATTCATCCTGAATCCCGAGCGACCCAGCCGTTAACTGGCATATGGCTTACGGCGAACGGAGAAGGCTGGCCTATGAGCGATCGAACGATCAAAAGGACTGATTCGATCGAGCGGCGAGTGGGCCCAATGTAAGGATTCCGCTCCAACGCGAGTGGTCGTGGCACTGCCTTTGCGCCGAAGGCAGGTCATTCAATACCAACCCTGGTTGGTGCGTTTTTATCGATGAGGTTGTTATGGCAGGCGAATTGATTTCCGGTAAGGTCAAGTGGTTCAACGACGAAAAAGGCTACGGGTTCATCGAGCGCGAGGGCGGCAAGGACGTCTTCGTGCATTACAGCGCAATCAATGGTTCGGGCCGCAAGACGCTGGCTGAGGGGCAGCGGGTGACCATGGAGGTGACCCAAGGCCCCAAGGGCCCACAGGCCGAGAACGTGACGCCGAGCTGAGGCGCCGCTCAACCTGATTTACCCGGTCCATCCAGATGAGGCGGGCCGGCTTTACTCCAAATTAGTAGCCCGCGGGCGCTTAAGTAGCCCGCGCCCGCGGGTGCTGATGTCCGTGAAATCGCGCGAAAAATCCCCCGTAAAGCTATAATGCGCTGGAATATTTTGGAGAGGCGCATGGGACAGGCAACACGTTACGGGCAACTGACATTCACTGATCATGTCGAGCGCGCGCTGCGCGAGGGTGGTCTTTGGGTGCTCATGTGCGCGTCTATCTATCTCGCGCTCTCGCTGCTCAGTTATTCACCCCAGGATCCAGGTTGGTCCTATGTCGGCAACGAGATGCGGGTCACGAATGCCGGTGGCCGAGCCGGGGCTTGGTTTGCCGATGCTGCACTCTATCTCTTCGGCTATCTCGCCTATCTGCTTCCATTCATGCTTGCCTGGAGCACCTGGTTGCTCTTTCGTGGCCGGGGAGAGGATGCAGGGGTCAAGACCTGGATGCTCTCGCTGCGCTGGATCGGCTTTCTCGTCACCTTGATCGCGGGTTGCGGTTTCGCCTCGGTCAATCTGACCGTTCAAGGCGATTATCTGCCCAATGGTGCCGGCGGTGGGACCGGCCTGCTGGTCAGCGAACGCCTGCTCGAAGGCTTTGGCGTCATGGGTGCCAACCTCTTGCTGCTCGGGACACTCCTCGTCAGTCTGAGCCTCTTTTTTGGCATCTCCTGGCTCAGATTGATCGACATGATCGGGGCTGGCGTGCTCCAGGTGTTGGCGGTCGCCGGGCGGTACTTGCACCACCCAATCCCGCGCCGGCCTGAGTCGGGTCGGTCTGCTCGGCGTTATCCGGTGGGTTTGCCGCGTGGTCTCGGACTGATCGATCCGGACGATGCCCAGTCCATGTTGGACGAGGCGTCGTATCGCTTTGCACGCACCCGGCGTCCACCGCTGCATTTGCCTCCCGAGGTCCAGGCGCTGTTAACCGATCCAGAACCCTTTGCGTTCGCTGCCACCGATGATGCACAGAGCGTCAAGCCAGCGGCAGAGCCAAGGGCACAGGTCGTCCCGAATGAAGCGCGCCACGATCGCATTCCCGTCAGCCGCGAACTCGGCAAAACGCCGCCCCCGGTGTCTGCCGAGACAGAGACGAAGCGCGCGCCCGAGGAAAAACGCGGTTTCTTCCAGAAATTCACCCGCTCCGCCGCGCCTGCGGGTGCTGCAAAGACTGGGGTCAAGTCACGCCCCCCGCTGAACCTGCTCGAAGTCCCGCGCAAGAGCGGACGCGGTTATTCCGAGGAGCAAATCGAAGAACTCTCGCGTCAGGTCGAGGCCAATCTGGCCGACTTCGGTGTCGAGGCCCAGGTGGTCGCGGTCTATCCGGGTCCGGTGGTCACCATGTTCGAACTCCAGCTCGCCCCCGGCATCAAGGCCAGCAAGATCACGGGTCTGGCGCGCGATCTGGCCCGTGCCCTGACAGTGGTCAGCGTGCGCGTGGTCGAGATCATCCCGGGCAAACCCTTCATCGGCATTGAGATCCCCAACCGCGAGCGCGAGATGGTCTTTCTGCGCGAGATCCTCGACTCGCCCTCCTATCAGGACGCCAGTTCGCCGCTCACGATCGGCTTGGGGACCAACATCTCCGGTCTCCCGGTGGTCGCGGATCTGGCACGCATGCCCCATGCACTGATCGCCGGCACCACGGGCTCGGGCAAATCGGTGGCGATCAATGTCATGATCCTGAGCCTGCTCTACAAATCTGGCCCAGAGGACGTGCGCCTGATCATGGTCGATCCCAAGATGCTCGAGCTCTCGGTCTATGAGGGTATTCCGCATCTGTTGACGCCGGTCGTCACCGACATGAAGGAGGCGGCCAATGCGCTGCGTTGGTGTGTCGGCGAGATGGAGCGTCGCTATAAGCTCATGGCCAAGCTCGGGGTACGCAACATCGGCGGCTACAATCAACGGATCGCCGAGGCCGAGGCAGCGGGCACGCCGATCCCGGATCCGACCGTCAAGCCCGAGGATCTGCCAGCCGATGGTAGCGAGGTACCCAGTCTCCAGCATCTGCCCTATATCGTCGTCGTCATCGATGAGCTGGCCGACATGATGATGGTGGTTGGCAAGAAGGTCGAGGAGCTCATCGCGCGCCTGGCCCAGAAGGCGCGTGCCTCGGGCATCCATCTGCTGCTCGCCACCCAGCGTCCATCGGTCGATGTGCTCACAGGTCTGATCAAGGCCAACATCCCGACGCGCATCGCCTTTCAGGTCTCTTCGCGCGTCGACTCGCGCACCATCCTTGATCAGATGGGCGCCGAGCAGCTGCTCGGTCACGGCGATATGCTCTATCTGCCCCCCGGCGGCAATATCCCCCATCGGGTGCATGGGGCCTTCGTCGATGACCACGAGGTCCATCGCGTGGTCGAGTTCCTCAAGGAACAGTACGGCGAGCCAGACTATATCCACGACGTCCTGCGTGAGCCGACCGAGATGTTACCCGGCATCGATCCCGAGCCGCGCGGCGGCGATACCGAGGAGATGGATCCCTTGTTCGACGAGGCGGTTCAATTCGTGGTCGAGAGCCGGCGCGCCTCGATCTCAGGGGTGCAGCGCAAGCTCAAGATCGGCTACAACCGCGCCGCGCGCTTGGTCGAGGAGATGGAGCGTATCGGCATTGTCGGCCCGGCCGAGACCAACGGTAACCGCGAGGTCTTGGTGCCGCCGTCGCGTGATGAAGACTGAACGCATGCTGGATCTTTGCACCGCGCACCAGGTCCAATATACCTCCAATCACATCCAGGTCTCTCGATCCATGCCGTTTCTTTCTCGCTGTGATTCCGGGCGTTCGCGCGTCTTCGTGTGGCTGATCCAGGTGTTGATTGTGCTGTACGTCTCTTCAGGCGGAGCACTGGCCGCCGAGGGTGCGCAGCGCATCGACGACTATCTCAGGGGGCTGACCAGTCTCCAGGCCGACTTCCAACAATTCACCTTTAACGCCGAGCGTACCCAGATGATCGAGCGACATGGAACATTCTATCTCCAGCGTCCGGGTCGTTTCCGCTGGGAATACGCGAGCCCCAATCCGCAGATCATCATCGCCGACGGCAAACGGGTCTATGTGCACGACATCGAGCTCAAGCAGGTCTCGCACCAGAGTCAGGCCAAGGCGTTGCGCGGGACACCAGCCCTGTTGTTATCGAATACCGAGCCGATCGAGCAGCATTTCGAGGTGCGCTCGATCGAAAGCAGCGACGGGCGCGACTGGGTCGAGCTGATCCCCAAGGATCCCGAGACCGAGGTGGTTCGCATCGAACTGGGTTTCGGCACGGACAGTCTCGACAGCCTGATCATGGCCGACAGCTTTGGCCAGGAGACGAGGCTCAACTTCACGAATATTCAGCGCAATGTCGCGCTCAAGCCGGATCTGTTCAAGCTGGATCAGCGTGCTGTCGACGACTTTCTATCCTTTGATTGAGTGCGGGAGGCGTGTCCGCCGAGCCGTGCTGAGCCCAAAATACCATGCCGATCGAACTCCTTTGGTTGATCCTGCCCTGGGCGCTGGCCTTCGTTTTTCTCGGTCGGATGCGCCCCTGTCCGCCGCTACCCGAGCACTGCGACGACCGGCCTGTCTCGGTCATCATCCCGGCGCGTAACGAGGAGGCACGCCTGCCGCCGCTGCTGGATTCGTTGCGCATTCAGGATCATCCCGATTTCGAGGTCATCTTGGTCGATGACAACTCGAGCGACCGCACCGCCGAACTGGGACGGGCCGCCGGTCTCAGGACCCTGACCCTAAGCGAGCCCGAGCCCGGCTGGATCGGCAAGCCGCGCGCCTGCTGGGCCGGGGCGCTCGCGGCCCGGGGTGAGGTGTTGGTCTTCCTCGATGCCGACACCGAGCTCGAACCCGGCGGTCTGCGGCGTATCGTCGCCACCCAGGCCCAGTATGGAGGTCTGGTCTCGATCCAGCCCTATCACCGGATGCAGCGCGTCTATGAACGGCTCTCAGCCGGCTTTTCGCTGATCATGATGGCCGGCATCCGGTCGTTTACCCTGCTCGGGGATCGGCTGGAGTCAAGGGGTGCATTCGGGCCCTGCATGGTCTGCTCGCGCGCGGACTATTTTCGCACCGGCGGTCATCGTCTGGTACGCGAAGAGATCATCGATGATGTGGTACTGGCGCGCGCGATGGCGCAACGCGGGGTGCCGACGCGCAATTTCATCGGCGAGGGGGTGATCGCGTTCCGGATGTACCCAGGTGGGCTGCGCGATCTGGCCGATGGCTGGACCAAGAACTTCGCGCGCGGGGCCATGACCACCGACTTCGTGATGCTGCTCCTGATTGCGGCCTGGATTGCAGGCGGCATGGCGGCCTTCGATGCCTTCCGGCACTGGCCGCAGGCCGGTTGGACCCCATGGACGCTCGCCGGAGGCATCGGCTATGGCGCTTATGTGCTCCAGATCCACTGGTTGCTGCGGCGGCTCGGCAATTTCGGCTGGTTCACGGCGCTGAGCTATCCGGTCTTGCTGCTGTTCTTCATGGCGATCTTCGCCCGCTCGCTCTATCTCACCCTGGTGCGTAACAGCGTGCGCTGGAAGGGCCGCTCGATCCCGATTCGTGCCGCGGGTTGACCGGGGACGTGGACGTGCATGCTGTGCCTGAGGCCGCGCTGGACGCTGGGTGCCTCGAGTTTTCCGCACCGCCCGTGCATGGTGGGCGTCTGCTTGAGGCGGTGCGGCGTTTCGGGCGTCCGCTTTGGGATTGGATTGATCTCTCGACCGGGATCAATCCCAATGGCTGGCCTGTGCCCAGGGTGCCGCCCGAGGTCTGGGCGCGGCTGCCCGAGGACGAGGATGGTCTGGAGATCGCCGCCGCGCATTACTACGCCGCTTCTGGCGGGTTGCCGCTCGCCGGATCCCAGGCTGCGATCCGGCTGCTGCCGACCCTGCGCCCGCCTGGTCGGGTTGGGGTCCCCGAGGTCGGCTATCGCGAGCATGCCCATGCCTGGCATCGCGCTGGGCATCGCGTGATCGCTCTACCCGACGGTGACCCGGGCGACTGGCTAGACGATGGCCCGGGACACGAGCGGCTCGATGTGCTGATCGTCATCCATCCCAACAATCCGACCGGACGGCGTTGGCCGCCGGCGACCCTGCTCGATTGGCAGGCGCGTCTGGCCGCGCGTGGCGGCTGGTTGGTGGTCGATGAGGCCTTTATGGACGTCACCCCCGGCGAGACTGTACTGCCGTATGTCGGGCGTCCGGGTCTGGTGGTGCTGCGTTCGCTCGGCAAGTTCTTCGGACTGGCGGGGGCACGGGTCGGGTTTCTGTTCGCCGAACCCGAGTTGCGAGAGCAAGCCGCGCAGGCGCTCGGTCCCTGGACCCTGAGCGGTCCCGCGCGCTGGATCGCGCGCTTGGCGCTCGAGGATCGGGTCTGGCAGGCGGCAGCGCGCATTGCCTTGCCGCAGGCTGCAGAGCGGTTGGCCGAGCTCTTGAGTCATCATGGACTGGCCCCGACAGGCGGGACTGCGCTCTTTCAATGGGTGCGGACACCTAAGGCTGAACGATGGTATGAACGGCTGGGCGAGCATGGCATCCTCATCCGGTTCTTTGAGCACCCAGCCAGCCTAAGGTTCGGTCTGCCGGGATGCGAGGCGGAATGGGGGCGTCTGGAGCACGCGCTCGCTGCACTAGACGGGTGTTGATGGCAGTGCCCGAGTGGCTGAGCGTCCCGGTGGCCAAAGTGAGTCCTGGGTGTGAGTCGACTGGACCGAAACACATCGGATGTCTCTGTTTCGTCGCTGATCCCATGTCGTCCGAGCCGTTACGCTGCTTGTCGACGACTGGGTTTACTTCGGATTCTCGGGTGCCTGTGGATCGCTGTGAGCTCATCGATCCAGGCAGTCTGATTCCCTTTGCACCTCGCACCAGCGAGCCATTGGATCGCCATCGGCTCGACGTCGCCCTGAGTCGCGGGCGGCATGCCGCCGAGCGGGCGAAGCTGGCTGGCTGTGGCACACTGATCTGTCTGGTCCTCGGTGCCGACGACGCTTTGGCTGGTGGTCACCCGTTTGCTCTATCGAGACCGACGCGCCAAGCGGCCTATGCCGGACTGCGCCGGATCGCCCGCTTCGAGATCGCCGCCCTCACCGGGGCACTGATCGCCGCGGCCCAGATGGGGCTTAGGATGTATCCCCGCGGCAGTCAGGCGCAACTGGCCGCCGAGATCGCGCTCGTGCTCAATCCGGGCGTCTGTGACTGGCTACTCGGATCCCGGCCCCGGCTCGCTCGACCGCAGGATCCGCAGACTCGTGCCAAGCAGCTATTAACCCGGCCCTAAATAAAGATGTGGATTGCGCCTTACGGCGCTCCTACCCCACACCAACGCCTCCCGTAGGAGCGGCTTTAGCCGCGATTAGGGCGGTCGAAAAGGCAATGGCGTGGCGCGCCGGTTTCACCGCCAACAATCGCGCCTTACGGCGCTCTACGGTAGCCAGCACTCACCTTGGTTGGGCCGAGAACCTGAATAGTTACGCCGGGTTAATAATAAGCCGATGAACCCGCTTGTCCGCACTCGCGATTCTCGCTTACAGTCGTTCCCTGAGGCTCGGGGGTTCAGGAGAGACGAGATGCAACTCAGCCGTGGTCAGCGTGTGGCATTGCCGGATCTGATGTCTTCGGTGGACCTCGAGGTCGGCATCGACCTCGAGGGGATCGCGGCCGATGTCTCCTGTTTCGGTGTCGATGCCGCCGGACGGCTTGCCGATGAGCGTTACATGACCTTCTTCAACCAGCCCCAGACGCCCTGCGGCGGTGTGCAGCTTGCGAGTCCGGCGGGCTTCGAGGCCGGATTCCGGTTGGTCCTGGATCAGCTACCGGCCAGCATCGATCGTCTGGTCTTCGTGGCCGCGATCGACGGGGCCGGGACCATGCGGCAACTCACCACCGGGCGCCTGTGCCTGATCGAGCACGGACAGGTCAAGGCCAGCTTCGCATTGCGCGGGAGCGACTTTGCCGATGAGCGCGCCCTGATGCTCGCTGAGATCTACCGCAAGGGCGGGGTTTGGCGTCTGAGCGCCACGGGGCAGGGGTTCAGCGGGGGGCTCGCTGCCCTGGTGCATCACTTCGGCGGCGAGGTGGCCGAGCCGGCACCGGTTGCACCCTCGCCGGAACCGGTGCGGCTGTCCCTGGACAAGCGCGTCGAACAGCAAGCCCCGCAGCTAGTCAGTCTGGTGAAGACCGCGCGGCTGAGTCTGGCGAAGCAAGGCTTGCAAGGCTTGCGCGCACGGGTTGGACTGGTGCTCGATGCCAGTGGCTCGATGGGGCATCAATACAAAAGTGGGCGAGTTCAGGAGCTGCTCGACCGGGTGCTGCCGCTGGCGTTGCACTTCGACGATGACGGCCGTCTCGATGTCTGGGCCTTCGATACCACGCCCAAGCCGCTCGATCCGGCGACCCTGGACAACATCGGCGATTACATCAACACCGTCCGGGGCGGCTGGAAGCGATGGTACGGAGGGACCAACGACGAGCCTCGCGTGATGCGCGAGGTCATCGACCACTACCGCCGCGATCCCCAAGCACCGCCGGCCTATGTGCTATTCGTCAGCGACGGCGGCGTCCACCAGAACCGCGCTATCACCGAGCTCATGCGCGAGGCCGCGCACTACCCCATCTTCTGGCAGTTTATGGGTCTTGGTGGCCGCAACTACGGTATCTTGGAGAAGCTCGATACCCTGAGCGGACGCCTGGTCGACAACTGCGGATTCTTTGCCATCGACGATCTACACGACCTGACCGACGCCCAGCTCTATGACCGACTGCTTCAGGAGTTTCCGAGCTGGTTGCAGGCGGCGCGGGGCCAAGGGATTATCCGCTGACTGCCCGCGCGCACTCAGCGGTATTCTTAAGATCCTCTGTTCGGCCAGGTGCGGTCGCTTCGTACCCCAGACTGTCTCGAGGTCAAACCAAGGCGTCGTCGTTTTTTATCAGGTGACCCAGATGGGCTAGCTGATTTCAGGCGATCGTAGAGCTTGTTGTATCCGAGTCGTTGCCAGAGAACGTCATGAAACGCAACATCGTACCGACACAAAACGAAAGACAATTTGGTGCCGACGAATTCATCGTCACCAAAACCGACCTGAAAGGCCGCATCACCTACGCGAACCGCGTCTTCATGCGCATGGCCGACTATTCGGAAAGCGAGTTGCTAGGTGTGCAGCACAACATCGTGCGTCATCCCGATATGCCGCGCGGCGCGTTCAAGCATTTGTGGGATACGATCCAGACTGGTCGTGAATGGTTCGGCTTTGTCAAGAACATGAGCTCGAATGGCGACTATTATTGGGTATTTGCCAATGTCACGCCGGATTATGAGAATGGTCGGGTGGTCGGTTATTTTTCCGTGCGTCGTCAGGCACCGCGGGCCGCGATCGATTTCTTTGTGCCGATCTATGCTGAGATGCTGCGCATCGAACAAAAAGTAGGGCCAGCCCAGGCCTGTGATGCCTCACTCGCCTGGTTGAGCCAGCGGCTCACCACGCAAGGGCTCAGCTACGAGCGCCTCGTGCTCGATCTGTTCCATCAGTCGCGCTGAGCGAGAGCATCCCCATGTCCGATTTTTTCCAAAGCACAAGCCGTGCCAGTAAAGGCGTCCCCTTCGTATACCAACGAATTGCATGGGGGCTGACGGCGATCGTCCTCATCAATGCCTTGCTCGTCGGCTGGCTGTATTGGGCCGAAGCGGCCGGCGCTTTGCTGCTGATCCTGCCTCTCGTCACCGCGTTGCTGGCGTGGGGGCTCTATCGCTGGGCGACGCAACCGCTAAAAACCTTAAAACGCATCAGCGAGACGTTGAATCAGGCCAAACGGGGCAATATGCATGTGCGCATCACCCACACCCAGGGGCTGGGCGAATTCGGCAAGGCGGCCTGGGAGGTCAACGACTTCCTCGACATCGTCGAAGCCTATTTCAAGGACGTATCGACCTGCTTTCAGCGCGCGGCGCAGGAAGATTTCGGACGCTATGCGTTCGTCGCAGGCATGCCGGGGGAGATCGCCAAGTCGATGCAGGGCGTCAACCAGGCGCTCGATGCGATGAAGGCCGCCGCGGAGTTCTCGCGCCGCAACCGGCTCAATAGCGAGCTGCATCATCTAAACAGCGGCAGCCTGCTCACCAATCTTGCTGGCAACCAGAACGACCTGGTCATCGTCGCCCAGGCGATGGACAACGTGATGGCACTGGCGGTGGAAAACGAACGCGGCGCCCAGGAAAGCCAGGCGGCCGTGCGCACCATGGTGAGCGATTTCGCCACGATGCGCGAGCGTATGACGCAGACCAGTCAGACCACCCAGGCCTTGGGCGAGGCGACGGTCACGATCCAGCAGACCTTGGGACTGATCTCCGAGATCGCCAAACAGACCAATCTGCTGGCCTTGAATGCCGCGATCGAGGCGGCGCGCGCCGGCGAGATGGGACGCGGTTTCGCCGTGGTGGCCGACGAAGTGAGGAGGCTCGCCGAGCGTACGCGGCTGGCCACACAGGAGATCAATACGATCATTACGACCCTATCGGAGCGGGTGACAGCGATGGTCGCGCAAACCCAGGTGCTCGGGGGCGAGGTGCAGACGCTCGGCGAGCGTGTCGGTCATTTCGCCAGTCAGTTCGATGCCGTGGCCCAATCGGCCCAGCAGACGATGGCGGCCTTAAACCAGGCCAAAGATCTCGCCTTCGCCTCGCTGACCAAGCTCGATCACGTGATCTATATGCAGCGCGGCTATGTGGCGGTGGAAAAAGGCGGGGAGGGTGAAGAGGCCCAGGCCGTCGGTATCGATCACCACAGTTGTCGGCTCGGTAAATGGTATGAGACGGGCCACGGCAGGCTGGCGTTTTCCGGCCTGCCGGCCTACGCCCAACTCGATGCGCCGCACCGCAGGGTCCATGAGGGTGTGCGCCAAGCCGTCGCCGCCGCCCACCAGGACTGGCTGCACGACCACGCCGCGCTCGACGAGATCGTCGCTGCGATGCGCTCGGCCGAAGAAGGCAGCCGCGAGACGATCCGCCTGATCGGCGAGATGATCCGGCAAAAATACCCACCGACACCCTCGTCTTGAGCGCCAGACCGATACAGCCTGCTTTAGGCCTTGGAGGGTGTGACGTGTTACGGCTGTGTGGCACTGACCCGTTCGAACGCGACCCCCCAGCCGCTCAGGATCGCCCCGACCTGCTCGATCACCGCGGGGATCGCCGCCGCGACCGACGGCGACAGCTCCAGCCCCAGTTCCAGGCACTCCGGGACGATCCCGACCAGGACGATCTCGGTCGGACCATCGTCGAGCCACTGGGCCAACGCCAGCAGGTCCGACAGGCCCAGATGATGCACCGAGAGCCTTGGACTCAGGGCACTTCGGATCTCGGCATCGCGCAACACGGCGATCTGGCCCGGCGGTGCAGCGAGCGCGATGGCATCGATCATCAGGATCCGCCGATGGTCGGCAAACAGCGGAAGCAGATCCAGACCCGAGGTGCCGCCATCGATCAGCCGGATGGCCGGCTCGAAGCGATAGTCGCGTTCGAGTCGGCGCACCACCTGGACGCCTACCCCCTCGTCGCTGAGCAACAGATTGCCCAGCCCAAGCAGCAGGACGTCCGTGCCTGGATCGGTAGGCGTCTCCGACTCCGGCCCCATCTCAGAGTGCCCGCACCCGCACGCTGTCGCGTCGTTTGTTGTCGTGCAGATGGACCGCACACGCCAGACAGGGGTCGAACGAATGGACGGTGCGCAACACCTCCAAGGGACGCTCCTCATCCAGGATCGGGTTGCCGAGCAAGGCGGCCTCATAGGGACCGAGCGCGTCGTTCTGATTGCGCGGCCCGGCGTTCCAGGTCGAGGGGACCACGGCCTGATAGTTCTTGATCTTGCCGTTCTCGATCAGGATCCAGTGCGAGAGCACCCCGCGCGGTGCCTCATGGAAACCGAAGCCCATCTGCTCGCCCTTGGGGAAGACCGGCGGGTTGAAGCTGGTGTAGTCGCCGCGTGCAATGTTGGCGACTAGCGCATCATAGTTTTCGACCAGATTGTCATAGAGCACCTGGGTGCGGATGCAGCGCGCCAGATGACGCCCGAGCGAGGAGTGCAGGGCGCTCATCGGTACCTGGGTCCCGGCGATGGCCTCGATCCGTGCGAGGGCGTCGTTGAGATAGCCGATGGTCCCCTGATGGCCCGCCGCAACCATCGCCAGCACATTGGCCAGCGGCCCGACCTGGGCCGGTTCGTCGAGGAAGGTCGGAGACTTGACCCAGGAATAGGCACCGTCTTCCTGAAAATCGGTGTAATCGGGCAGGGTCTCGCCCTGATAGGGCGAGCGCGGGAAGTCGCCCTGATACCAGCTGTGCTTGATGCTCTCCTTGACATTCTGCTCGAAGAAGGGATCACCGAACTGCTTGACCGGTTGAAAGCGCGCCAGGTCACCCGCTGGGATATAGCCGCCCGGCATCGCGAAGTCCGTCCCCTTGGTGTCGCGCGGGAAGTCGGGCACCGAGAGATAGTTCGTGACGCCCGCGCCATAGGGCAGCCAGTCGGCATAGAGCGCAGCGATCGCGATCACATCCGGTAGATAGACCTGACGCACGAAGGCCCCCAGTGCGTCCATCAGGGTGCGGATCGCGGCCAGCCGCTCCAGATTGAGGGTGGCCTGGTCGTCTGGGTTGATGGCGTTGGCCACCCCGCCGACGGCCAGATTCTGGATATGCGGGGTCTTCGCGCCCAGGATGGCGGTGATCTGGTTGGATTTGCGCTGATAGTCCAGGGCCTCCAGATAGTGCGCGACCGCCATCAGATTGGCCTCGGGCGGAAGCTTCATGGCCGGATGGCCCCAGTAGCCGTGGGCGAAGATGCCGAGCTGGCCGCTCTCGACCAGGCGCTTGACCCGTTCCTGGACCGCGGCGAACTGACGTGCGTTGTTGTTTGGCCAGTCCGAGAGGCCCTGGGCCAGGGTCGCCGTGGCCTTCGGATCGGCCTGGAGCGCCGAGACCAGGTCCACCCAGTCGAGCGCTGAGAGATGATAAAAGTGCACCACATGATCGTGGATGCCGTGGGCAGCGATGATCAGATTGCGGATCAACTGGGCGTTGAGCGGGATCTCCAGGTTCAGGGCGTCCTCAACCGCGCGCACCGAGGCGATGGCATGCACCGTGGTGCAGACACCGCAGATGCGCTGGGTGTAGAGCCAGGCGTCGCGCGGGTCGCGTCCGGTGAGGATGGTCTCGATGCCGCGCCACATCTGACCGCTCGACCAGGCATTGACGACCTTGCCGTCCCGGATGTCGCAGTCGATGCGCAGATGTCCCTCGATCCGCGTGACTGGATCGACGCTGATGCGTGTGCTGGTCATGCCGAAGCCCCTCTCATCGTCGTGTGCTCTGGATAGGATGCCCGGGCGGTCAGGGTAGACTCGGTCTGGGGTGCGACGGCCAGGATCGGTGTCTTCTTGACGAAGAACAGATAGGCCATGACCTCGAAGGCGACGATCGCCAGGGTGATCATCATCTCGCCCACCGCCGGGAAATAGTGCCAACCCGGACCTGGGTTATAGGCGATCAGGAAGGCATCGAAGCGATAGAGCGCCCCGGCCAGCACCACCGCCAGGGCGCTCCAGAACAACTGGGTCGGGCGCCGGCGTCGCTCGGGATCGAGCAGGACCAGGGTCGCATAGAGAAAGAGCACCATCTCCAGCGCAAACAGCCAGGGCTCGCGGCCCGGCCGCCCCAGATAGGCGAGGTCACCGCTGAGCGCCAGCTCGCCGAGCCGGATCACCAGATAGGCGATCAGCAGCCAGGGGATGACGGCCGCGACCCGCGATACCAGATCCGTCTCCAGCCGTCGCCCCAGATGGACCGCCGCATAGAGCGACTCGAACACCACCATGCCGTAGCCCATCGCGATCGCCGTGATCAAAAACAGCAACGGGATGATCGGCGTCTGCCACAGCGGGTGGACTTTGTGCCCAGCGATGATCAGCAGCGAGCCGAGCGAGGACTGATGCATGGTTGGCAGCAGGATGCCCAGACCGATGAAGAAGAACAGCCCATGACGCACCAGGCGTAGCGCGCGCTTGGCCCTCATCGCCTCCAGGATCGCGGGCGAGAACTCGATCCAGAGCACCAGGGTGTAGAGGGTCACGCACAGCGCGACCTCCAGCATCACCGAGTTGAGGTTCATGTACTGGGGCAAGAAGACGTTGTAGAGCTGCCAGTAGCGCCCGACATCGACGATGATCGAGGCCCCGGCCAGGGTGTAGCCAAAGACGCTGGTCAGGAGCGCGGCCCGGATCATGGGGTGGAACTGGCCGCGATTGAAGAGATAGACCAGGAGCGCCATGGCATAGCCGCCGCAGGCGATCGCCGTGCCTGTCACCACGTCATAGGTGATCCAGATGCCCCAGGGGAAGCCGTCGCTCAGGTTGGAGACGGCGCCGATGCCGAAGAGGAAACGACGCAGGGTGAAATAGGCGCCGATCAGGACGATGACCCCGAGGAAATAGAACTCGCGGGTGAGCAACCGCCCGCCAAGCGGACGATAGACCTCAGTCATGGCGGCGCTCCTCTTTGATAGCGGTAGGCGCCCCTGGGTCGTCGTGTCGCTCGGCCTCGGTGCGCCGATAGACGGTATAGACCAGTCCGCCGAGCAGCAGGGTCGGGGCTACCAGACCCTGATAGAGGCTGTGCTGGATGGTCTCGGACAGCCGGGCGCTCGACTCTGGCCCCAAGGGCGGAAGCCCCAGGTTCTCGAAGGGTACGCCCGCCAGCAGCAGGCATTGGGTGCCGCCGGTCTCGGTCTCACCATAGAGATGCGGATAATAGCCGCGCACCTCGGCGCTGCGCCCTTTACCCGAATCCAGGCTGTGGATGGGATAGTCCTGGTGTTCGCCCGGTTTGAAGCTCAGGCGCCGGTGGCCTTCCTCCAGCAGATCCGAGACCCGCCCGAACAGACTGGCCCCGGTCGGGCAGGCCGCGCAACAGGCCGGGATCTCGCCCTTGGCCTGGAGGTGCCGGCACATCTCGCACTTGACGATCCTGGGAAAGGGCTTGTCGTACTGGAACTTGGGGATGTTGAAGGGGCAGGCGAGCTGACAGTACCTGCACCCGATACAGGCGTCCGGGTTGTAGCCGACGATGCCCGTGACCGGATCCTTGGTCAGCGCCCGCACCGGACAGGCCGAGACGCAATTCGGATCCACACAGTGCATGCAGGCGCGCTTGATGAAGCTGTAGCCGTCGTGGTCGCGATCCTTGACCGCCGCCGTACCCTGGGCATAGGCCTTGATCTTGTTCAGGGTGCGGCTGTCGAGATCGCGGCTGGCATCCCAGATGTCCTGTACGCCCTTGGCCTGTTCGAGCGCCGGATCCGTCTCCCTCGGCAGGGCGTTGGTGGTCTTACAAGCGACCTCGCACGCCTTACAGCCGATGCAGAGCGTGGCGTCATAGAGGATGCCGACCGCGTCCGGCGGTAGCTCCCTGGGCGGACGCGCCACGGCACTGCCCGCGGTCAGGGCCGTGGTCGCACCGGCGAGCGCGACCTTGAGGAAATCACGCCGATCGATGTTCATCACTCACCTCGGTTCTGACTCGGTTTTGGGTTGATCCACAGCGCTCGACCTGGCCGCCTCCGCGGCCTCCGCCGCCCTGAGCCTCTGTCCCGCGCCCACGGCATAGACCAAGGCCCCGCCCCCAATGGCCCCGGCCAGGGCCGCACTGGCGAGCGTGGCCCCGCCCGGATGCTCCGCGAATACGTCGGGGAAGAGGGCCGGCGGCGCCACCGACTCGACCTCGGCCTGCTCGTGCAGCGCCTTGTGGAAGCCCACGCCCTGTTCGGTGCAACCGAAGCAGGGATGCCCAATCCCCACTGGCCAGGTGTTGCCGCCCACGTCGCCGAACTCGATGGCCGGACAGTTGGCGTGGGTCTCTGGCCCCTTGCAGCCGAGCTTGTAGAGACACCAGCCCTGGCGATGGCCCTCATCGCCGAACTGCTCGGCGAAGCGTCCGGCGTCGAAGTGCGGTCGGCGTTCGCAGTGGTCGTGGATCAGCCGACCATAGGCGAACAGCGGTCGGCCCTTGGCATCGAGTGCGGGTAGCTTCTGAAGGGTTAGGTAGTAGAGAACGGTCGAGAGCAGGTTGTAGGGCGAGGCCGGACAACCGGGCAGGGTGATGACGGGGAGGGCGGCGCCATCGGCGCGGGTGATGCCCTCGCGCGCGAACGCCTCGGGGATGCCCACGGCCTCGGTCGGATTGGGCGCGGCGCTCTGCACCCCGCCCCAGGAGGCACAGGAACCGATGGCGACCACCGCCGCTGCCTGGGGCGCGATCTCATGCAGCATCTGTTGCGGCGTTTTGCGTGCGACCTTGCAATAGATCCCGCCATCGCGCATCGGTACCGAGCCCTCGACGACCAGGATGAAGCGCCTCTGGTTGCGTGCGATGGACTCGGCCAGCGCCTGCTCGGCCTGACGACCGGCGGCGGCGAGCAGGGTCTCGGAATAGTCGAGCGAGATCAGGTCCAGGATCAGGGACTCGACCGTCGGATGGGTGGCACGCAGCAGCGACTCGGTGCAGCCGGTGCATTCCTGGAAGTGCAGCCAGATCACCGCCGGTCGGCCCTGGGTCTCCTCGATGGCGGCCAGTACCCGGCCCGCCATCCCGAACGGCAGGCCCATCGCCGCCGTGAGGCCGAGTGCAAATTGGATGAAACCACGGCGGCTGATGCCGTGTAATTCGAGCTGATCAGACAGACGCGGTCCGATCTCGATCGGGTCTGGATCACCGGCTAGGTCTTGCATATCGAGCCCCCAATGACAGCTTTATCTCTTCAGGGACCAGGCCGAGCGGCACTCGCGGGATCCGTCTCCACTCGCCCTTAAACAGTCAAAAAGACGATGGCAGTGCGAATTGTCATCCCTGTTGGTCCGCGTTTCGGCGCAGGATCAGTCGCCCAAATTGGCCAAACCTTAGCGATCGCACGATGATTCAATCATTTGGCTTGATCCAGGATTTATAAAAATCAGCTTATATTCCTATACTCAAATAATCTTATAGACCTGGTTTGGCCAGTTGTCCAACCCGATCGACTGAAAGATTGATCTGGAGCAAGTGAACACCCCTTGCTGGCGACGCAAATCTGGTGCCCGAGGTATCGGCAGCGGCCAATTGCAAGGTGTTAAACTTGGGGACAGAGGCAAAGAAGGGCACAGACCACGCGAATGGGGGCGACCCAGTGATGAACGATCGAGATATCTCAATGAGGGCCGGCGGCCGGCTGGCCCAGGCCCTGCTCCTGATGGGCCTGTTTCTCGGTTCGCCCCTAACCGAGGCCGCCATCCAGGGCCGGTTAGGCACCGACAACGCCGATTGTCTGCGCTGTCATCACATGGAGACGCTTGGCTATCGCGACCCAGGCACCGGCGACATCCTCGACCTGCACGTCGATGCTCGGCAATTCGAGCACTCGGCACATGGCGAGCTCCAGTGCGTCGATTGTCATGAAGGCGACTTCGGCCAGTATCCGCATCCGGAGTCGGTGCGCGGGCAGCGGCTCGACTGCGTCGGCTGCCACAAGGAGCTCCACAAGGCCGACAAACGCCACTACACCTTCGAGACCATCGCCGAGGAGTTCGCCTCAAGCATCCACGCCACCTCGGATTCACCCAAGGCCGCGGGATTCGACTGCCATCGCTGTCACGACCCCCATGTGTTCCGTCACTCCGAGGTCGGGCAGCCGCTGGCCGCGATCGTGCAGAAAGACAATCAGCTCTGTCTCTCCTGTCATACCAAGATCCGCGAACCGTACAGCACCGCCCATCTGTGGCTGCCGAAGCGCGATAAGCATTGGGGGTCGGTGCGCTGTCTCGACTGTCATACCCCCTTGACCGATCCTAGCCGTCCGGTCTCACACCAGATCCTGGCTGCCAAAGACAGCAACTTCGACTGCATCAACTGTCACTCCAAGGAGCCGCGCCTGCTTCAGCGACTTTATCGGTACCGTTCCGAGACCGATCTGGCAGGGGGGGGCTGGCTGTCGAAGGCAGTCTTCAATGAGGCCTATGTCGTCGGCATGAGCCGTAGTCCGCAGCTCGACGCACTGGGATTGGGCGTGATCGGTCTGACCTTGTTGGGGCTGATCGCGCACGGCTGGGGCCGCTATCGCGCCTATCGTCGTCTAAAGGAGGATCGGCCATGATCGCCCTCTATCTCTATCCGCGCTGGCTTCGTGCCTGGCACTGGATCAATGCGCTGCTGTTCCTAGTACTGATGTACACAGGTGCCAGCATGCACTTCGCTGGGGGCGGCTGGCTGATGCCGTTCGATCTGGCGGTCACGGTCCATAACACGGCGGGCATCCTGCTGACCCTGGGCTGGATCGGCTTTGTGGTCGGCAACCTCACCACCGAGAATGGGCGGCACTACCGGGTGCGTCTCTCGGGTCTCTTCGATCGGTTGTTTGCCCAGGCGCGTTATTACGGCTATGGGATCTTCCGCAATGCGCCGCATCCCTTCCAGGTCAGCGCCGAGATGAAGTTCAACACCCTCCAGCAGCTCAGCTATCTGGGCGTGATGTACGCCTTGATGCCGTTCTTGATCCTGAGCGGTTGGTCGTTCCTGTTCTCGGTCGCCTTGCCTGAGACGCTCTTGGGCCTGCCGAGCGTGTGGCTGGTGGCCATGGGGCATCTGACCCTGGCCTATCTCCTGGTGCTGTTCCTGCTCGTCCACCTGTACATCATCACCACGGGCGAGACCCTCACCACCAATCTGCGCGCCATGATCACCGGCTGGCATCGCGAGGGCGAACCGAGCCCCAGCCCGACTGAGGAGGCGAGATCATGAACCCCATTGCCCGACTGCTCGACCCCAAGACCCAAGGCCGCCTGATCCTTGGCGCCGGCGTACTCGTCGTCCTGGCGCTGGCCTATCGCGTTCTCTATCCGGTGTTGTTCGAGACCTATGTCGGCAAGACCAATGCGCCCCTGACCTATGAGAGCAGCCGGCGGGTGACGGAGGCCGAATTCGAGTCCTTAGCCTGGTCGCTGAGCGAGGAGGCGCGTCGACGCAAGGCCGAGTCGATCGTGTCCGCCGATCAGGACCCCTTCGCGCGTCAGGTCAAGATCGAGATGCTGATGAATACCGCGTCCTTCATCCGCGACAGCCAACCGCGCCACATCGAGTATTTCCGCAAGGCCGGCATCCGTCAGTACGAAGGCCCCAAGACCTGTCTGACCTGTCACGCCACCATCGAGGTCGAGCATGCCGACGGTACCCGCTCGACCGTCGATACCCTTGACGACCTGGTCAATTCGGTTCACTTCAAGTTTCAGAGTGCCTCAGGGGGCTTCTCGACCTATGGCTACGACGGACGTCAGGTAAACGCCGGCCCGCACAAGATCCCGGTGGGCAAGATCGACCGCGCCTGCGGGATCCCGGGGAGCTTCACCTGGACCGGCTGGGCGGCCCTGGTTGCGAGCCGTCCAGAGCATGCCAAGGGCGAAGTGGTGTTGCGCAGTGAGGGCTGCGGTCAGTGTCACATCGGTGGCAACTATCAGCCCGCGACCGAGAAGATGATGCCGATCGGCGATGTGCCGAGCCTGGCGAAGGAGGGGATCGACTGTCTGATCTGTCACGCCGCCGACTATGACCTGAACCGGCGCATCGTCATCCAGGATCAGTACGGGTTGCGCTGGGATCAGGATCGCAGTCTGCGCGCCGCACTCAGCGTCGGCCCGATCCGCACCGAGAATTGTCTGCGCTGTCACCAGCACAACATGGGCGGCGATGCCTATGTGCACAATGCCGCGGCCCAGGCACTCGGCTACCAGCACCAGCGCATCCTGCATCATGGCGCCAAGCGCGGCAATCCCTTCAGTCCCCAAGACGACGCCCACGCCGCTGCCGGCATCCAGTGCATCGACTGCCATCGTCCCGAGGGTCATAAGATCCCGCGCGGGCGCATGGGGGTGGACCTGGTCGCCAACGACCTCCCTGGCAAGGAGGTCTCGTGCGAGACCTGTCACACACGCGCGCCGCACAACCACTCCAAGGACAAGGCGTTGCTCAACGGCCATATCGCGCGTCTGGCCTGCGAGACCTGCCATATCCCGCGTCTGGAAGACCACAATGTGGTGCTGCGCGACTGGGTGCATCCGACCTGGAACCCGGAGGAGGGGATCTGGGAACCGACCGATGTCTATCGCTCGGGCGAGCCGGGCAAGGGCTTGATCTATCTCTGGTTCAACGGCAATGGCACCTTCCTGGCCAATGCCCTGGGCAACAATCCGAACGGTACCGACACCTATGATCCGCTGATGCAGCAGATGGCGCGGATCACCGATCCCGAGGTCATCGCCGCCGTGCGCGCCAAGGCGATCGAGCTCAAGGAGCGGTATCCCGACATCGAGGTCGAGCGCTATGTCCGAATGGCGACCGATCCTTTGTCGCAGCTTACGCCCGAGCAGCTCGAACGGCGCTGGGCCATGATCCAGACCAATCTGCGCGCGGTCATGAACGAAGGGAAGAGTCGGATCTATCCGTTCAAGCCCTTCAACGCCATGATGTACGAGGACATGTCCAACCAGGGGCCATTTGGGGCCATGATCCTGCCCTTCGACTACAACGTCTATTACGAGACCGGCGACACCCAGGCCGCCGTCAAGCGTGCGATCCAGGATCCGATCGTCCGGCGCATGTACCAGGAGCCATTCAAGCGTTACATGATGGATGAGTTCATGGCCTATTTTGGTGTGAGCGGCGGCTGGAAGACGATCTATCCGCTCGTCGAGGACCGGCTCGTCAATGTCGAGCCGCATTGGATGCGCCAGATGGGCACGCTCATGGTCAACCACGGCATCCAGCGCAAGGGCCATGACTGTGTCGATTGTCACGCGCCCAATGGCCTCCTGGACTTCGAGCGCCTCGGCTATCCGCCCGAACGGGTCGCCGAGCTCCAGGATCTGGAACTGCTCAGGTCGCCACCGGCCACGGAGACCCTGGGATCGACTGCGCCATGATCCGGAGCCTGACCATCACCCAGCTCGCGGAGAACGCGGCCAGCACACCGGGTCTGCTCGGTGAGCATGGTGCGTCCTTTTTCATCGAGGCCGAGGCACACTGTCTGCTGCTCGATACCGGTCAGGGGCTGACGCTGCGACACAATGCGGCACGGCTCGGGATCGCACTCGAACGGGTGACGGCAGTCATGCTCAGCCATGGGCACTATGACCACAGCGGCGGGCTGGACACGGTGATCGCGTGCACCGGCGGCGCGATCGATCTCTATCTGCATCCCGAGGCGCTGGCGCCCAAGTTCAACCGCGATGGGCGCGCGATCGGCGCACCCATCGCCGATCCGGAGTCCCTGCGATCACGGGTGCGACGGCTGATCCTCGACCCTGGACCGGTCGAGATCGCGCCCGGTATCCAGCTCAGTGGCGAGATCCCACGCTGCCATGCCATCGAGGACACCGGTGGCCCCTTCTATCGTGACGCCGCACGCACCCAGATCGACAACCTACCCGACGATCAGGCGCTCATCATCGACACCCCGCCGGGGCTGGTGGTGGTGCTCGGCTGCGGACATGCCGGGCTGATCAACACGCTCGAACACGTCCAGAGGCTGGTGCCCGGACGTCCGATCCACGCGGTCCTGGGCGGGACCCATCTGCTGCGCGCGAGCGCCGAGCGGCTGGACTTTACCGTCGGCGCGCTCGCCGGGTTCGGGATCCAGTATCTGGCCCCCAATCACTGTACCGGATTGGCGGCCAGTTGCCTGCTGCGCCGCCACTTCCCGGATCAGTTCCACGAATCCCCCACGGGCAGCGTGCATCGGTTTGGAGCGGCGGTCTGAGTGTTTTCGTGGATCAGGGGTTTGCGGCTGGGGTCTGGACGAAGGTCCCGACGAACACCACGGGTACCGCCTCACTGATCCCCTTGAGACCAGCGATCTCGCGCAGCTTTTCGACCTTGTCGCTCAGGCCAAACTTGGATGCCTCGATCAGCAGCGGCTCGGTGGTCGCGACCATCAGGGTGTCGGCAGCGAGCCGACCGACCATCAGCGACAGCGTCAGGGTCTGGGTCTGGCCGTGCAGACTGAGCTGACACTCGGCGGCGAGGCGCTGGATCTGGCCGACGGGCAGTGACTCCAGGGCCTTGGGGTCGATCTGGGCCCTGAGTTCGGCCTCCTTGTAATTGGTGGTCTCAAACAGGATCTGGCGCATCCGCTCATTGCGAATCGGCACCAGGGTCTCGACGCTGTCGAGCATCAGGGTCACGACCGCCCGGCCCTCGCCATCGATCCGTCCGTGCATCTCCTTGAAGTGATTGTTCTCGGGGATGTCTTTGGACTTGATGGTGACATAGGTGACCGCCGAGCGTTCGGGATCGAGGGTCCAGTCGGCCAGGGCCGGCGCGGCACCGAGGACGAGCACTCCGGTCAGGGCCATAGAGAGGATCGAGTTGCGCATCACAGCCTCCAGATTCATTGAGGTCGAGGTTGGACAGGCCCGATCGGCGGGCTGGTGCCGGTTCAGAGGGCCTTGGTCGAACCGCACCCGCCGCCGATCTCAGTGAAGGGACAGGCTGTAACATGGAACTGAAATCCGCGGATACAAGGCGCACGACGCTCGGGCCTCCAGAGGCACTGAAACGGCAATCGAGGAGATGGGGATGCAACAGCGAAACTCGATTCGGATCGAACTCCCGGACTGGATCGACGCGGTGCTCGCTGCACGCGAGACCTGTGGTCTCGACGAGACCGGGCGCATGAGATTGGTATTGGACCTGGCGCGCGCCAATATCCGCGCCGACCTGGGCGGCGGTCCCTTTGCGGCCGCCATCTTCGAACGCCACAGCGGTCGTCTGGTCGCCCCTGGGGTCAATCTGGTGGTCGCCTCGTGCTGTTCGATCGCCCATGCCGAGATGGTCGCGATCGGGCTCGCCCAGCAGCGGCTCGGTTACTTCGACCTACGCCAGGCCGTCCCCGGTGGCTGTGAGCTCTTTACCAGCGCCGAACCCTGTGCCATGTGCATGGGCGCGATCCCCTGGGCCGGAATCGGGCGCGTGGTCATCGGTGCGCGCGACAGCGACGCGCGCGCGATCGGTTTCGACGAAGGGCACAAACCGGTGGATTGGATCGCCGGTTATGCCCGGCGCGGCATCGAGGTGACGAGGGATCTGTTGCGCGCCGAGTCGGCGCAGATCCTGCGGGAGTATGCCGAGGCAGGCGGGGCGATCTACTGAGGGATGGGCCGTGCCCGGTCGAGCCCAGGCTCAGGGGCCAGGATGATCATCCGCTCCACATCGGCGAGCCGGATGGTGCGTCCATCCAGCGTCTGAAACTGCCGACCCTCGATCAGGCCGCGTTTGGACTCATAGAGCGTGATCCGACCTGTGTTGGCATTGATGACCTGCACCTGGACGACCTCCTGGTCCTCAAGCCAGCGGTTGGTCAGATAGAGCGCGCTGCCGACCGTCATGATGGCGATCAGGAGTGAGGCGGCCAGACGCATCCTCTGCCAGGAGACGTCCGAGCGTGGCAGCCGAGCCAACCCGGGCCCAGTGCCGGACTCGAGACGCTTGATCCGCCAGCGCGCCTGGAGCACCAGCCCATAGACACCGAGCAAGACGGCCAGGGTGAGGAGTAGCTTTGCGCTCATGGGTGAACTCTATCATGTTCCGATGGTTTTCACTCCAGACGCGGTTTAAGATCCCAGACATCGCCTGGATCCGTCGCGCCCTTCGCCCCCATGTCCCGTCTTGCGTGTGCGCTGCTGTGTCTGTCCGTGTCGTTACTCCTCGCCTGTAGCGAGCCGGCGCGACCGACCCTGAATCTCCATCGCGCCGTTGCGATCGGTGATCTGGATCAAGTCAAGCGTCATATCCATTGGGGTGCCCAGCTGAATCAACCGGACGCCCAGGGGGACTCGCCATTGCATCTGGCCGCGCGTCAAGGCAACGTCGCGATCGCGCGTCTCCTGCTGGACGGCGGTGCCGATCCGGCGCAACGCAACGCCACAGGCGCGACCCCTTTGCAACTGGCATTATCGAACGGCAAGACCCAGGTGGCCCAGTTGCTGGTCGCACAGGGTGTGCCGCTGGATCCACAGGGCCTGCTGCTGGAGTTGGCGGGCGCGGGGGTCTCCGATCGCGATAGCTTCGAGCTGCTGCTCCGTCGCGGGGCCGACCTGAACCGTGTGGACCCGAACGGCGAGACCGCGCTGACGCTCGCCATTGGGCGCGGACATCTGGAGACGGTTGCACGTCTGATCCTGCTGGGGGCCGACGTCAATCAGCCCGATGGGCAGGGGCGGATGCCCCTGGATCTGGCGCTGGCCCAGGCCGGCGAGCGGCGCGACGATCGCACCAAGATCGTCGAGCTGCTGCAGCGGAATGGCGCGCTCCAGGCCGATTGAACCCGAAATACAGCGAACACGCGAGTGATGCCGCATGGCCGAAAAGATCGAAGACCTGACCGTCACCTCTGTCGAGGACGGCATCGAGACCGTCAAGGAACTCGACAAGGTCGTGCTCTCGAAGGGGAGCTGGACCACCATCATTTTCCGCTATCGCGACTGGGACCGCGCCAAGGGAACCTATAGCCCGGATCGTTACACCATCCGGCGCTATCAGAAGCGCGGTGGCGCGTATCGCCAGCAGTCCAAGTTCAATATCTCCAGCCGCGCTCAGGCCCAGGCCCTGGTCGCGGCGCTGCAAGGCTGGTTGGATCTGCCGGAGGACTGATTGGCAGATCGCCCCAGTACCCCGTCCGTCACGTCATCGTCTGTCATGCCCATGACCAACGACGGCGGCGAGTCGCTATTCATCTCCGACCTGCATCTGACGCCCGATCAGCCGGCGACGCTGGACTGTTTTCTGCGCTTTCTCGCTGGACGGGCGCGCGCGGCGCGGCGGCTCTATATTCTGGGCGATCTGTTCGATGTCTGGATCGGCGATGACGACGATGCGCCCCTGCATCGGACGGTGCGGTCGGCGCTGCGCGCGCTGACGGCGGTCGGCACCGAGTGCGGCATCCTGCACGGCAATCGCGACTTTCTCATCGGGCGCGCCTTTCTGAGCCAGACTGGGTGCCGGCTGCTGCCCGATCCCTGTCTCATCCGGATCGACGGTGAGCCGACCCTATTGATGCATGGCGACCGGCTCTGTACCGACGATCGGGCCTATCAGCGTTTTCGGCGCCGGGTGCGCCATCCGCTGGTCAAGCGGTTCTTTCTCTGGAAATCGCTCGCCAGCCGCCGTGCCATCGCCGCCGATTACCGTCGGCGCAGTGCCGAGGCCAATGCAGCCAAGACCGCGACCATCATGGACGTCAATCAACAGGCCGTCGTCGAGACGCTCCGGCGTCATGGCGCAACCCGGCTGATTCATGGTCACACCCATCGCCCAGGCGAGCATATACATGAGATCGAGGGACGCACCGCCCGGCGTCTGGTGCTGGCCGAATGGCGCGATGGACGAGGCGAGGCGCTGAGTCATTCGGCGCTGGGCTGGCGACGTTTGGTCATTGAATAATCGGCGCGCCCAAGGTTGAATCCGACTTATCCGTCTCTGCATGCGAGGATCTCATCATGGCATCATCGGCACCGTCCTTCTTTCGACGGGTCTCCATCGCCTTTGACAGTCTGCGCCGCGCGCTGAAAGACCCCGAGTTTGCACGCACGGTCGCTGCACTCGCCCGTGCAACGCCTGTGCATCGGGCAGCACGCCCGGTTGCGCCCGCCACCCCGCCACTCGGCGAGGCCGCCTCCGATTCGGCCCTGCTCCTGCTCGGACTGCTCCAACGGGAGGGGCGTCTGATCGATTTTCTGCAAGAGGAGATCCAGGGCTATTCGGATGCCGAGATCGGGCGCGGTGCCCGGGTGGTGCATCAGGGCTGTCGCAAGGTGCTCAACGACTATCTGAGCCTGGCCCCGGTGTACGATGCGCCCGAAGGAAGCCGCGTGACCCTGGAACCCGGATTCGATGCCGCCGCGATCCGCCCGACCGGCAACCTGGTCGGCGAGCCGCCCTTCAGCGGCACGCTCGCCCATCGCGGTTGGCGCGTGACCGAGATCCGTTTGCCCCAGCTCACCCCGGGCCATGATCCGCGCATCCTCGCGGCGGCGGAGGTCGAGCTATGAGCCGCCCGCGTTATGCCATCGGCATCGACCTGGGCACCACCCATTGCGCCCTGTCCTGGGTCGACTCGGAGCGCAGCGAGGGTGAGCGGATCGTCCAGGACATGCTACCCATCCCGCAGCTCGTCGCCCCAGGTACGGTCGAGGCGCGCCCATTGCTGCCGTCTTTTCTCTATCTGCCGCACGCCGATGAGTTCAGGCCAAGCGATCTGAGTCTGCCCTGGCCGTCCGATCCGACCCGGATCGTCGGCGAGCTGGCGCGCAACCAGGGCGTGATGACCCCGATCCGGCTGATCTCCAGTGCCAAGAGCTGGCTCTGTCATCCCGATATCGACCGCCGGGCGCCGATCCTACCGCCCGGCGCGCCGGATGAAATCCCCAAGGTCTCGCCCTTCGACGCGACCGTTCAGTATCTCGACCATCTGCGCAACGCCTGGAACGGGGCGCATCCCTATGAACCGCTCGACCGGCTGGAGGTCACGGTCACGGTACCGGCCTCCTTCGATCCGGCGGCGCGCGAGCTGACCGCCGAGGCCGCCCGCGCGATCGGTATCCAGCATCTGGTGCTCCTGGAAGAGCCGCAGGCCGCGCTCTATAGCTGGGTCAACGACAGTCAGGGCGAATGGCGGCGTCAGGTCCGGGTCGGCGACATCATCCTGGTGGTCGATGTCGGCGGTGGGACCACCGATTTTTCGCTGATCGCCGTGACCGAGCAGGCGGGGGCGCTCGAACTCAACCGAATCGCCGTCGGCGAGCACATCCTGCTCGGCGGTGACAACATGGATCTCGCGCTGGCCTATGGGCTGCGCCACAAGCTCGGCCAGGCCGGCGTGGAGTTGGATCGCTGGCAGCTCCAGGCGCTCACCCATGCCTGCCGTCAGGCCAAGGAGATGCTGCTTGCAGAGGCCGAGCTGGAGCGCGTGCCCGTGGTGGTCCCGAGCCGTGGCTCGAGGCTGATCGGCGGCAGCATCCGTACCGAGCTGACGCGCGATGAGGTCCATACCACCCTGATCGAGGGCTTCTTCCCGGCGGTCGAATCGAGTAGCCGCCCGGCAAGCCGCTCGCGCGGCGCCCTGACCAAGGTCGGTCTGCCCTATGCCCAGGATCCGGCCATCACCCGCCATCTGGCCGCCTTCCTCGGGCGTCAGGCAGGCGCGACCCAGGACCTGGCCGGATTCGTCGATCAGTCACTGCAGACAAGCTTCTTGCCCCCGACGGCGGTGTTGTTCAACGGCGGCGTCTTCAAGGCCGAATTGTTGCAGGAACGGGTGATGGAGGTCCTCAACGGCTGGCTTGCCGCCGAGGGCGCGCCGCCCGCGCGCCGGCTGGAGGCACGCGACCTGGATCTGGCCGTGGCGCGCGGTGCGGCCTTCTATGCCCATGTGCGTCGGCATGGTGGGGTACGTATCCGGGGCGGGACCTCGCACACCTATTACGTCGGGGTCGAGAGCGCCATGCCCGCCGTCCCAGGGATGGAGCCGGAGCTCCAGGCGCTGTGTCTGGTGCCCTTTGGGCTGGAGGAGGGCTCAGAGCCGGTCGCACCGCCGCAGGAGTTCGGACTGGTCGTCGGCGAGCCGGTGCGCTTCCGCTTCTTTGGTTCCAGCGTGCGGCGCGAGGATCGGGTCGGCGATCTACTGGAGGTCTGGAACGAGGACGAGCTGGTCGAGCTCGACGAGATCCAAACCACGCTCGATGCCGCAGACCGCAAGAAGGGCGAGGTGGTCGCGGTGCGGCTCCAGGCGGCCGTGACCGAGGTCGGCACACTGGAGCTGACCGCCATCCCGGTCGACGGCGGCGAGGAACGCTGGAACGTCGCCTTCAACACCCGCGGTCAGCGGGCTTAAGGACTGGCGTCATGGGGCGTTTGGTGGTCGCTCCCTGTCCTAGACCGCCTATCGACCCCGACAATTCAGGATCCCGGGCGGTCCTTCGTGGCAGAATGGGCCGATCCATATTCGTGTCAATCCATGACCGACCCAGCCGTAGGAATCGAGCGCATGGCCAAGAAGACCCCAGGTACTCCAGAGTCACAGACTACGAGCGCCGCCGAGAACATACCCGCGAGCGAAAAGGCGCCTAAGCGCAGACCGAAAGACAGGGCGATCGCCATCGTCCGGGCGGAATCCGACTCGGATCCGGTCAGCGCCGCTCCGACTCCGGTGATCAAGAAGACGGCACCTCGTAAGACATCCAAGGCGCCCGAACCTAAACCCATGCGCATCGACACACCCGCGCGCGTGACGGCACCTGTGCCCGAAGGGCGTCCAGATCAGCCGCCATCCTTACAGGTGGTCACGGAACCCGAAGCCATCGCGGGGACCAGTGCGTCCGAGCCTGAACCGACCCCGGTGCCGACCGCGCCGTGCATGCCCGATTCAGACGACATGACCCCGGACGACCTAGAAGGCGAGGCTGAACACATCACCAAGCCTGAACCGCGTCCGTTCTCGGAACTCGGCCATGCGCCCACGCATGTGCTCATGCCGACGTTCGAGCCAACACCCGAGATACCCGAACCCGAGTCTCAGTCTGGGGCCGAAGAACCCTGGCACGCCCCCGATCCACACTGGGAGCCGGCCACGCCGCCGGTCTGGCGCCCGAGCCTGTTTATCATCCATGTCACCCCTGAGCTGGCGACCGTCGCCAAGGTCGGCGGACTGGCGGACGTGGTCTTTGGCCTGACCCGCGAGCTGGCGATCCGCGGCAACCATGTCGAGATCATCCTGCCCAAATATGCCACCCTGCGTTATGACCAGATCTATGACCTTCAAGAGGTCTATCGCGATCTCTGGGTCCCCTGGTATGAGGCAGCCATTCATTGCACTGTCTTCTTTGGCTTTGTGCATGGGCGCAAGTGCTTCTTCATCGAGCCGCACTCGCAGGACAACTTCTTCAATCGTCACACCATCTACGGCTTTCACGACGACGTGATGCGCTACGCCTTCTTCTCGCGCGCGGCGATCGAGTTCATGTGGAAGACCAACAAGCACCCCGACATCATCCATTGTCACGACTGGCAGACGGCGCTGGTGCCGGTCTATCTCTATGAGCAATACCAGGCGCTCGGGATGACCCATCCGCGCGTCTGTCTCACCATCCACAACTTCGCCCATCAGGGCATTACCGGCCCCGAGCTGCTGCGCGCCACGGGGCTCCACCGTCCCGAGCATTTCTTCTCGCCCACCCGGCTCGGCGATCCGCGTCACCCCAACGCGCTCAATCTGCTCAAGGGCGGCATCGTCTATTCCAACTTCGTCGCCACGGTCTCGCCACGCTATGCCTTCGAGACCAAGGACTTAGGTCAGGGCTTCGGGCTTGAGCCTGTGCTCCACACCCATCACATCAAGTATGGCGGTGTGGTCAATGGCGTCGACTACGATGTTTGGAACCCCGAGATCGACCGCCACATCCCGGTCCAGTATGGCATCGACAACCTGGACCGCAAATACGACAACAAGCGCGCCCTGCGCCAACGCCTGATGCTGGCCGACAATGCCAAGGCGATCGTCGCCTTCATCGGTCGGCTCGACCCCCAAAAGGGTCTGGAGCTGGTGCGCCACGCCATCTTCTACACCCTGGAGCGCGGCGCCCAGTTCGTGCTGCTCGGTTCCAGCCCAGATGATCGGATCAACGCCGACTTCTGGGGCCTCAAGCGTATGCTCAACGACAGCCCAGACTGTCATCTGGAGATCGGTTTCGACGAGGATCTCTCACATCTGATCTATGCCGGGGCCGACATGATGCTGGTCCCAAGCCGGTTTGAACCCTGTGGTCTGACCCAGCTCATCGCGCTGCGCTACGGCACCATCCCGGTGGTACGCGCCGTTGGTGGACTGGCCGACACCGTGTTCGACAAGGACTACTCCAACCGCCCGCTGCACGAACGCAACGGTTATGTCTTCAATGACTACGACCATCGTGGTCTGGAGTCGGCGCTCGGGCGCGCCATTGCCTGCTACAACGACTACCCCGAGCACTTCCGCGAGCTGATCAAAAACGCCATGCGTTGCGACTATTCCTGGAATCGCCCCGGTCAGGACTATCTGAACATCTATGACTATATCCGTGAGCCCTAAACCCAAGCGCTGAGGCCCAAGGGTGTAGCGTTAAACGCATGAAGATCTATAACCTGTTTCCACGCTTGGTTGGTCGCTTCGGTGAGTGGACGCCGCATCTGGAGCGGGCGACGGCCATGGGGTTCGACTGGGTATTCATCAACCCGATCCAGAAGACCGGACGCTCGGGCAGTCTGTATTCGATTGTCGACTATTTCAGCATCGACCCGGAGTTCATTGACCGCCGCTCCCGGCTCGACCCCGACGCCCAGGTCCGGGCCTTGGTCGCCCAGACCGAGCGGCTGGGCCTGTCGATGATGATCGATCTGGTCATCAACCACTGTGCCATCGATTCACCCCTGGTCAAGGAGCATCCCGAGTGGTTCGTGCGCGAGGGCGGACGGATCGCCAATCCATTCTGTGTCGAGGCCGATGGCACCAAGATCGTCTGGTATGACCTGGCACAGTTCGATCATGCGCATTCGTCGGATCGCAAGGGATTGGAGGAATTCCTGCATCGCGTGATCGCCTATCTGGCTGGACTCGGGTTCAAGGGCTTTCGCTGCGATGCGGCCTATCAGATCCCGACCGAGCTCTGGCAACGCCTGATCCGCCGTGCCCATCAGATCGATCCGAACCTGGTCTTCGTCGCCGAGACGCTCGGCTGTTCACCCGAGCAGACCTGCGCCACGGCCAGCGCCGGGTTCGATGCCATCTTCAACAGCTCCAAGTGGTGGGATTTTGAGGGGGATTGGCTCCTGGAGCAGTATGAGCTGACGCGCCGGATCGCACCCTCGATCAGCTTTCCCGAAAGCCACGATACCGAGCGGTTGTTCTTGGAATCGGGCCAGAATCCCAATGCCATGCGTCAACGCTATCTGTTCGCCGCCCTGTTCTCGACTGGGGTCATGATCCCGATCGGCTTCGAGTACGGCTTCAGCAGCCGGCTCGATGTGGTCAATACCACACCTGAACAATGGGAGGGGGTCAATGTCGATCTCACCCATGAGATCGCCCAGATCAATCGGATCAAGGATCGCTATCCGGTGTTTCGGAGCGAGGGACCGATCGAACGCATCCCCTGTTCCAATCCGGCGATCCTGATGCTGCACAAGTCGCACCCCGAAGGACGCGGCGAGGCGCTGCTCGCACTCAATAAGGACGTCTGGAACCGTCAGCTGCTCCGGGTCGAGAATCTCTACCATCATATCCGCACGCCCGGGCCGCTGCGCGATGTCTCGCTCGAATGGGCGATGGACTTCCTGCCCACCCCCTTCGAGTTCGAACTCACGCCTGGGATGGGTCGGGTGCTGGTGACCGAGGTCTAGGGTCAGTGGCCCCACTGATCCCAGGATGGCCGCTGGTGTCAGACCCCTTTCAACACTCTCCGTGCGCAGCCAGTCACCCTTGACTGCAAACGGCAAGGGCTCGAGAGGGCGCACGAGAAGGTAAAACGGTCATGATCAAAACAGTCAAGCAGGCTTGCCGGTTCAACCCGATCATCCGTGACTACCGGATGAGTCAGGGCATCGAGAACCTAGCGGAACTCATCCAAGACGAGGGCGACGGCCGGGAGTTCTTCTCGCGCAACTACGTCACCCACGGCATGGATCAGCTTTTCCGCGAGGGGCTGCTGCGCCTGTCTGGCAAGTCCGACCAAGCAGTCTTCGAACTGACACAGGCGATGGGCGGCGGTAAGACGCACATGATGATCGCGCTTGGCCTGCTCGCGCGCCATCCGCATCTGCGTAAGGAAGTCTTGCCCGCGGACTTGGCTTCTCGCATCGAATTCGGCGAGGCGCGCATCGCCGCGTTCAATGGCCGCAACAGTCCTGATAACTACATCTGGGGCGAGATCGCCACCCAGCTCGGAGCCGCCGAAGCCATCAAGCCGTACTGGGCCAACGGACCGAAGGCCGTCGACCAGCGGCAGTGGAAGGAAATCATTGGCAACAAGCCAACGCTGATCCTGCTCGACGAACTACCGCCCTATCTGGACAACGCCAGCACCCAAGTGTTCGGTCAGGGCACGCTGGCCAATATGGTGGTCTACAGCCTCTCCAGCCTGATGAGCGCCGCGCTGGAGTTGCCCAACTGCGCCATCGTGGTCGCCAACCTCTCGGGCAGTTACAAGGCCCAGACCAAGGCGCTTGCCGATGCTATTTCCAACTTGCAGCAGGAAACCCGACGTCAGGCGATGACCATCACGCCGGTGCAACTGGCGGGCAACGAAATCTACGAAATCCTCAAGAAGCGCCTTATCGACGAACTGCCGGACGAGCGCGTCGTCTCCGACATCGCGGAGGAGTACGCGCAGCAAATCAAGAAGGCGGAGGACGGCGGCTACATCGTGGCCAGCAGCATCGAGCAGATCGCCGAGCAGGTGCGTGAGACCTACCCCTTCCACCCCTCGTTCAAGCACCTTGTCGCGCTATTCAAGGAGAATGAAGGCTTTCGCCAAACTCGCGGCCTGATGCAGTTTACCGCGCGTCTCCTCAAAAGCGTCGAGGACCGTGAAACGGATGATGTCTTCCTCATCGGCGCACAGCATCTCAATCTCAATGATGATCAGGTCAGGGATGAGATCGAGCGCATCGCACCCAAATTGATGCCAGCGGTGACGCATGACATCGCCGACAACGGCAATGCAATTGCCGAGCACATCGACGACGAGCTGGGGTCGGACGCCGCGCGCCAGGTGATGACTCTACTGCTTGCCTCGAGTCTGTCTCGCGTGGTTGGCGGGCGGATCGGCCTTTCCGAGAGCGAGCTCATCGAGTTCCTGGCCGCCCCGCAGCGCAAGCCGGACGAATTTCTCCAGGCCCTGCAGCGGCTGCGCGAGGCCGCCTGGTACCTGCACCGGGAGGAGCAACGCTTCTTCATCAAGGAAACCGAGAATCTTTCGCGTCAGATCGAGCGCAACGCCAAGGAAATTCCTCAGCCCAAGATTGATCAGGCGCTGATCAATCGGCTCACCGGCATCCTTGAGCCAGTTCGCAAAATTGCCTACCAGGAGGTGCAGGTTCTGCCCAAGCTCGACGAATTGAAGCTCTCCGGCCCGCGGACGCTCATCGTCATCAAGCCAGATGGCAAGGTTCCGCCCAGTGAGCTCCAGAACTTCTTTGACTATCAGACGGAAAAGAACAACCTACTGGTGCTGACCGGCCAGGATAGCTTGTTGGCCGACGCTGTCGAGGAACGGTTGCGCGAGCTGTATGCCATCGAGCAGATTCACAAACGGCTTCGCCCTGGAGACACCCTTTACGAAGAGGCTCGTGATCGTCTGGAAGATGCCGAACAGCGCTTCAACAAAGCGCTCTCGGCGGCCTACAACCGGCTCTACTTCCCGGACGACCCGGGCGATGACCGTGACGTTTTGGCCGGCGTCACCATCGATCAAGGGCTGAAGCTCGGCCAGGGCGATCAGTCCGCCGAAGCTCAGATCGAGAGTCTGCTCGCAAGCCCAATAGCGAATTACAAGCTCGTGCGCGAGCTGACAAAAGACAACCTGAACGCATACTTTGCCATGGCCGAGGAATACCTCTGGCCCAAAGGCCAGGACAACCGCCGCACGCCGTGGAAAGACGTCGTCACGCGCGCCAAGTGTTCACCCATCTGGCCCTGGATGCC